>Ga0247727_10001239_pt1 | contig 61685 bp, 51 predicted proteins | sample WisWelCaveWW1625_FD_202498 | JGI IMG/M metagenome (GOLD analysis project Ga0247727, IMG submission 202498) | Biofilm microbial communities from Wishing Well Cave, Virginia, United States - WW16-25 | ecosystem: Environmental > Aquatic > Deep subsurface > Groundwater > Cave microbial mat | place...
CGGCCCTGATCGCCGTCGGTGCGCATAAAGCCCGTCGAGACGTAGAAGCGATGTTTGTCGTTGATCACCTGGTCCACGCGCGCCATGTGAGCCCAATAGTCGATCCGGCTTGCCGCGGTGGCAAAGAAATTGTTGCGGCCGTCCACCGTACCTGTGGCGTTCGGAAGAGGATAGTAGTCCAGCAACCGCTGGGCAAGCGGGCTCAGGCGGCTCGCCGGAATCACGTTCCCCGGCAGAGGCTGTCGTGAGAAACGGCCGTTGGGCGCCGGCGCGATAGTCGCCGGGTCGTAGATCTGATAGTTCGCTCCGAGCCGCAGCAGGCCCGAAAAATCGCCGCGGCGCTGATCGGAGTTGGGAAGCGTCTGGGTGGATAGATTGGCGAAGATCCGCAGCATGAAGTCGTTGCCATAACTGAAGAACGTGCGATTCTTGCCGTCATAGAGCTTCGGAATCCGAACCGGACCACCGATCTGGCCGCGGTAGCGATTGGTTTTGGTCGCCGGCCATAGACGACTGCGCTTTTCAGCCGTCGGAGGACCGCCATCGTACAGATTGCGGTTCACAAAAAACGGGTGCGTCATGAGCGGGCGGCTCAGGTGGGAGAACCAGAGGCTGCCGTGATAATCGTTCGCGCCGCTCTTGAGGATCATGTTAATGTTCGCGCCCGTGAAATGGCCGATCGAGGAATCGTAGGCCGCGGTCTGCACACGGAACTCCTGGATCATCTCCGGAGGCGGCTGAAATGCGATCGTGCCGGCTTCCTCCATGTTCGGAATGCCATCGAGTGTGAACTCGCTCGAGCGCGTGCGTGTTCCGCTCACCGCCAGATCGGAAACCGAGCCGCGCGCCTGCGGGAGCCACCCGTGCATCGGCGCGTTGGTCGATATGACGCCGGGCGTCAGCGTCATCAGAAAACTCACGCCGCGCCCTGACAAGGGCAGATCCGAGAGCTGCCTGTTGTCGATCACCTGACCCGCGCTTGCCGTGCTGGTCTCCAGCAGCGGCGTCTCGGCTGTCACGGCGATGCTTTCCGTCACTGCCCCCACTTCGAGCGGCACGTCCAGGCTGAGCACGTCGCCGACCCGGAGGCTCAGACCCGAGCGGCTGTACGTCTTAAAGCCCTGCATGATCACCGTCATCTGGTACGTGCCCGGGAGGAGGCTCGGAAAATCGAAAAGTCCTTGTTCGTTGGTCACGCCTCGAACGCCGATACCTGTTTCCGTTTGTGTGAAACCGACGCGCGCGCCGACGACCAGCGCGTTCTGCTGGTCGGTTACACGGCCGGTCAGGCGTCCATACGGGTTCTGCGCGAAGAGCGGCGATGCGAGGAGCAAAGCCGCGAAAAACTCACCTGCCAGTTTCCCCTGCCCCATGGTCGCGATCCTTTCTGCTTGGTTCGTAAGCCGTCGCCCACACCGACGAAGCGGGGTCTTGGTCGGCTGAACAGGGATGTTCCGGCACCGGCAATGGTCGGGAACACGCCCCGTCGTGTGATGGCAATCCGGCTGATCATGACTTGCCGCAGCCAGTATACTCCCACTCTTGTCCAATACGTTGATCGATCCACCGCAGACCGGTGAACTCGTGCGGGGCTGAGGTCTGCGGCAACAGGGGGCGAATCCGAGTAAACTTTTGGAGCCCCTGTTAGACGCCGGCTTCATCTTTCCGCGAACTGCATGACGAATTCACTCCCGCACCGCCTCCGAGTGTCTCTGGGTCGGTCGCTCCTCCTCGCCTCCCGATACGACACCAGCATGTGAAAGCACCCCGGCCGCAAGCGGAGGCCGGGGGTAGTCCTTTTCCTGCCGCCATTCCCGAGGTAGGATATCGGGGGGGTGCCATTCATGCAAATCCGGTTCCGGTGCGCAGGATCGAGCTATATCAGGACCGCCGTAGCGGGGGTCCTGCTGGTCGCGGTGGTTATTCCCGCACCGGCGGGAGCTCAGGCGTCGACCGGCAGCATTCGCGGCAGGGTCGTCGATCAGACCGACGCGGTGGTGGCGAAGGCCGTCGTCGCGGCGCGCAACGTGGCGACCAACCTGGAAAGAAACACCGTATCCGGCGATGAAGGCGGCTACACCTTTGATAACCTGCCGCCGGGCGAGTACGAAGTGAGAACCGAGGCTCCCGGTTTTCGCCGGCAGCTCAAACGCGTCCCGGTTCTCACCGGAAACACCGCAACGGTCGACTTCTCGATGGAAGTGGGCGCCGCCGCGGAGGCCATCTCCGTGGTCGGGGAGGCGTCCCCGATCAACCTGACCGAGTACAAGATTGACGGCGTCATTACACGCGAGCGCATCGAAGAGCTGCCGCTCAACGGGCGCAACTTTCTCGAGCTGGCCCAACTGGAGCCCGGCGTCACCGTCCGCACCACGGCCAACCCCGGTGCGCTTGCCAACAGCTTCACCCAGGTGCAGATTGCCGGCGTTTCCGGCGCCTTGACCCGCATCGCGGTGGACGGCGCCAACGTCAACGACCGCGTCACCGGAGGCTCGGCGACGAACTTCTCCCAGGAAACCGTCCAGGAGTTCCAGATCTCGACCTTCAATTTCGACCTCGCTACCAGCGTCACCGGGATCGGCTCGATCAACATCGTCTCGCGCACCGGCGGCAATGCCTTCCACGGCAGCGTGTTCTTCTATTTCCGCGACCACAACATATCGGCTTATCCGAACCTCAATCGCAGCCTGACTAATCCGGATCCGTTCTTTGCGCGCAGGCAGGGCGGCTTTTCGCTCGGCGGGCCGGTGAAGAAGGACCGCACGTTCTGGTTCGCCAACTTCGAGAACAGCAACCAGTTGAGCGTGACCGAGATCACGCACTCGCGCACCGCCGGCGACGGGGGAGCTTTCGCCGCCACCTTCGACCACATCGGGCGGGCGCCGCTCAAGGACCGGCTGTACAACGTACGCCTGGACCACCGGCTGAACATCAAACACAACGGCTTCCTGCGCTACAGCGAGGAGCACAACGAATTCACAGGGTTCAACGCCACCAACGAGTCCACCTGGAACTACGGCGATAACAACGCCTATAACGCCGTGCTCGGCGTCACCAGCGTGCTGACCGCGCATCTGGTCAACGACCTGCGGCTCAACTACAACCTGCTCACCTCGAAGCTGGCGCCGAACGGCGCCGATGTCTGCGGCAGCTCGATCGGGTGCCTGAACGCGGCCGGACCGTTCCTCAGCGTCGGGGGCACCAATTTCGCCGTGGGGACCACCAGCGGCCTGCCCACGGATCGCGCCAACCGCACCTACCAGCTTGTCAACAACGTGAGCTGGCAGAAGGGAGTCCATCGCATTCGCATCGGCGGCGAATTCGAGAAATACGTGCGCTTCGGCTCGACGGCTACGCAGGAGACGGGGCTGCTCAGCCTGTTCGGGCCCGAACAGGTGCGCGTCCAGAATCCCACGCTGTACGCCGCCCTGCCCGCCGCGCTGAAATCGCCCGCGGCCGGCCCGCTGACGTTCGAGGCCATCAAAGCGCTCCCGGTGCAGACCTTCTCGATCGGCGTGGGCGACTACAGCTCGCCGGCGCCCTACAACCGCGAGCAGGCACGCCGCACCAACCGGTATCGCGGCTACGCGCCGGACGGCTGGCAAATGCGCCCGAGCTTCTCATTCAACTACGGGCTGGCGTACATCTTCGAAAGCAACCTTCGCAATTACGATCTGCCCCGGCCCAGGTACCTGGCTCCGGTGGTGGGAGACGGAAAGAACCTGGAGCCCCCCGGGCGCGAGTACCTGCACTTTTCTCCGGCGCTGGGTTTTGCCTGGGCGCTGGGGAGTGAGAAGAAGAGCGTGATCCGCGGGGGCGCGGGACTGTACTGGGATTCCGACATCGGTTCGAGCCGCATCGCGGAACGGCGCGTGCTGGGCCCGGCCAGCAACGGGCGGGTGGTGATTGACGGCACGGGCATTGTCAATCCGCTGTTCGGTCAACCCGTACCGGCGGGATTCCCGGCGCAACCGGCCACGTTAAGCCCCACCACGCTTCCCACCGCGTTGACTCTCGGGCAGGTGCTGGGATTGATCCCCGGCATCAAGGCCTCCGAGGAGGCACGCTTTGGCCGGCTGGGCGACTTGTCGGTGCAGAACATTCAGCTTCTGAAAGCCAATGCCAGCCAACCTATCTTTTCTCATGACACCCGAACGCCCTATGACATCCACGTCACCGTCGGAATGCAGAGAGAAGTCGTCCGGAGCCTGACGGTGACTGCGGACTTCATCATGCGGCGCGGCGTCGCCTTCGGCGGCCCGCACACGATCTTCGCCGTCGATCTCAACCACTTCAACGGCGTTCGCGTGACGGGGGCGCCGCGGTCCGATCTCCAGTACGACTCGACCAACACGGTCACGGCGCGTGTGATGCCGCAATGCCAGGGAGCGACTCCGGCGGCGACGATCGCGCTGCGAAACAATCCAGAAGCCCAGTGTTCGGTGGGATCGCTCAGCGTCTACCAGTCGGCGTCCAATTCCCGCTATGTGGCGCTGCACATGAAAGTGGATAAGCGCTTCGCCCATCGCTTCCAGTTCACCGCCTCTTATGCGCTCTCCCGATACAACACCTGGAACGGGATAACCAACCTGGACCAGTGGCAGGCCAGCTATGGGATCAACGACGGGGACCGCACGCACCGTCTGAATTTCAGCGGCATCTGGCAGCTTCCCGAGTATGACGGACGGGAGCGGGCGCTGCGGGGGCTGCTCCGCGGTGGCAGCTCTCCACCATCAACCAGTTCCAGAGCACCCCACCCATGAATCCCAGCATTGCGATCGACTCCGACGGGGAGGGGACCAGCCTGTTCACGATGCCGGGAGTCGTGTGGAACGGCTTCGGGCGCAGCGCCGGCGTCGCCGACCTCCGGGCCGCGGTGGACGCCTACAACGCCGATGTCCGCGCGCGGAGCATTCCGATCCCGGCCGGAGCTTCCACGGCGGTCTGCACGCTGGTGATCGACGGCCAGCGCAGGTGTCCGCCGAGAACCCCGCGCAACCAGGTGTACCCGCTGATCACATTGGGGGAGCGTTTCGCCAACGGCGACACGCTGATGACCACCGATGTGCGCCTGACGCGGAACATCCCGTTGACGGAGAAAGTGCGCCTGTCGCTGATCGGGGAGGCATTCAACCTCTTCAACATCGCCAATCTCGGCGGGTTCAGCTCGAGCCTGCAATCGACCAACTTCGGCATCCCCACCAACCGGCTGAACCAGGTGTTCGGCTCCGGCGGCCCGCGCGCGTTTCAACTGGCGGCCAGGCTGTCCTTCTAAGCCCCCCCAACCGCTCCCTTCGGTCGCGGCTCGGTTTCAACGAACGCCGAAACCGAGCCGCGACCGTAAGGGAGCGGTGGTGACGAACTTTAGTTGAAGCGGTAGACGTAGATGGAGTAGCCGGGGCGCGCGATCGGGGTCGCCTGGCGAAACGCCGCGAAGTAATCGCGGTACTCGTCGGCGAACAACTGTCCGCTCAGAAGGGTGGCGCTGATCGCCCAATACCCCGGCGACGGTTCGAGCCGGTTTCCCTTTACGTACGCCGGCAGCCACGGAGGCACCACCCGCTCGATGCTCTGTTCGGGAATGTAGGCGTATGGATTATCAAAGCCGAAATAGGCCAGCCGGATCTTTGGGATGTCGTTCTCCTCAACAAAGCGCGCCAGATCGCGCAGGCTCTGTCCCCAGTCGAGATTACTGTCGGAGAGGAACGCCAACCCGTGCTCGGGCCCCCCGGACCACACATTAAAAAAAGAAAGGTAGTGGGGATACCTGTAGGCTACGCGGCCTCCCAGCCACAACAGAAGCGCTACCGTCACCGCCCGGCCCGCCGGCGTGCGGAGCAGGGATTGCAAGGCGATCCCGGCGAGCAGAAACAGGCACATCAGCCCCGGCAAAACAAGCCGCACGCCGAGCTGCAAACTGGACATAGAGGCAAGCGCGATATACAGGACGCCCGGGACGGCGAACCAGAGGAAAGCCGTGCTTGCCGGCGCCCGTCGAAAAAGTCTCCCGACTCCCAGGACCAGCCCGCACAGAAGGAGCACTTGCGTCGCCGAAGGGATCTTGACCGCCAGCGCCACCAGGAAGTACAGCGGATGCCCCTCGCGGCGGCTTTCTCCGAGCAGGTACACTCCGGTTCCGTCCCGGTCCGAACGGATCAGGTTCGCCATACCTTCCAGGAAGCGGTGCGGCACCGGGATCGGTTGCAGGACCACCGGACCCTGATAGAGGACCAGCAGCCCGAGATAAGGAATCGCGACCGTCAGAGCAGCCACGGCGGCCGTTCTCGCGACGGACATGCCGGCCCTTGTCAGGCCTCGCACCAGGGCCAACACGGGGGCAACTGCGACGAGAATCAACAGCGAGAGCTTTGCCGACACCCCAACGAGAACGGCCAGACCGAGCCAGACCCCGTTCCTCACACTGGGCGCTCTCCAGAACCGCCACGCGCGGTACCAGAAGAGCAGGTAGGCGAAGCCGGCGGCGAGGTCGTTCTTGAACAGGGAGCCGTGCCCGAGCACGGTCGGCGAAAGAGATACGATCCCGGCGAGGAGGATTCCCACACCCGGTGAAAACAACCGCCTTCCCCACCACCATGCCAGGCCCGCGCACAGGACGGGAAAAAGCAGAAACGGAATCCGCGACCAGAAGAAGGTCCATTGGATGACCGGGCCAGACATCCGGGACATCATCTCCGCACCCACGGTCCACTCGCTTCGGGTCTTCCAGACCGGGTGAGACGCCTCCGGCAGCGGCAGCCCCGTAAGGTGAGGGATCCAGCCTCCGATCAACTTCACCAGAGGCGGCATGTCGGCGGGTTGCAGATTATTGCTGCCTGCCCAGTACAGGTAGGCAGAGACCAGATGACTGGGCTCGTCCACGGTCACTCCCGTCTGCCATGCCAGCGACAGCAGGCACGCGAACAGCACCGAGAGGACGGCTGCCAGAATCCTCCTCTCCGCGCGGCCGGGTCTTCCTTCGGCGGGTCCGTGGAACAGGCCGCCGAGAAACGGCGCGGCCACAAGGGTCCAGTACAGCCGCCAGAGCTGCACGAACGTCGTGGCCAGCGACGCCACACGGAAGAACTGCGACCTTCCGTGGATCCGCGGATAATGTTGCACCGGCACTTCCACGACCTGCGGCGCCTGCACCTCCAGCTTCCTTACCAGCTCCACGCAGACTGTCCCGCTGGTCGATTCCAGGCCGATCCGGTCCACCAGCTCTCTGCGAACCAGGCGGAAGTCACAATCGATGTCCCGCAGCCGGATCCGGAACAGCCAGCGCGCGAACCGGTTGTAGAGCGCCCCGATCAGGATGCGGTGCCAGGGATCGCGGCGGCGGGTTTTGTAGCCGTTCACAAGTCCCACGCCCGGCTTCACCTGTTCCAGCAGCCGCACCATCTCGGCGGGATCGTACTGGCCGTCGCCGTCGGTGTAGAAAACAAAATCCTTGGTCGCCGCCGCGAAGCCGCTCCGCAGCGCGCCGCCGTAGCCGCGGTTCTGCTGGTGGGTGATGACCCGAAGACGCTGCCCGAACTTCGCCTGCAACCCATCGAGGACCGCTTCGGTCTCATCGCGACTGCCGTCGTTGACGACAATCACTTCGTAGTCGGCCACGTGGCGATCCAGAACCTCGAAGGTCCGGGCCAGCAGATCCGGCAGAGAGGGTGCGTCGTTATAGGCGGGAAAGAAGACAGAAAGACTGTGCGGAAACCGGAACACCTCCGGCGATCCGGAGGAGTTTGCACCGTCCTCTGGAAGCAGGCTCATTCTACCCGTTACGCAAAGTCGTTAACAGACTGGTGCGTAAATTCTACCACAGGATTCGCGTTGGCTTGCGGCGCCTCAGGCAGGCGGGCGGCGGCGGTGCCAGTCGGTGCGGTTCTGAAACTCCTTGCCGATGGCGAGCAGCGTGTTCTCCGAGAACGGCCGGCCGACGAGCGAGATTCCCAGCGGCAGGCCGTCCAGGAAGCCGCAGGGCAATGACAAGGCGGGCAGGCCGGCCAGGTTGCCTGCCTGGATCAGGTCGCGCAGGCCGCGCGCTCCGGGAGGCGTGCCGGCTGGGCCGCCGCGCGATCCGTCGAGCGGGTCCTGGATGCGGCTGGCCGTGCCGGTGCGCGTCGGAGCGATGAGCACATCGATATCCACCAGCATCCCGGCGAACGCCTGCTGGACGAGGCGGCGGATGCGCATGGCGTTGAGGTAGTCGCGCGCGGAAATTTCCAGGCCGGCTTTCAGACCGGCGATCTGCCTCTGGTCGGCGAGCTGGTCCACTTTGCCGCTCTCGATGAGCGCTGCGAACACGGCCGAGCCTTCGGCGGAAATGATGGTGCCGGTCACCGGGCCGTAGGGCAAATCGGGCAGCTCGGCATCCACGGTTTTCATGCCGAGCGAGCGGATCACCGCCAGCGCCTGCCGCAGGATCGGGCGGGCCGCCTCCGCGGGGCGCTCGTCGAAATCGGCGGGGGCGAAGCCGATGCGGAGCTCGGCGAACTTGCGCACGAACTGCGGAGCATAGTAGAAACTCTTGCCCGCCGAGCCGGGATCGTTGCCGTCCTTGCCGGCGATGGCCTGGAGCACCAGCCCGCAGTCATCGGCCGAGCGGCACATGGGGCCGATCTTGTCCATCGTCCAGGCGAGCGCCATGGCGCCGTGGCGACTCACCAGCCCGTAGGTGGGGCGCAGGCCGGTGACGCCGCAGAAGGCGCTGGGAGTCAGGATGGAACCCGAGGTCTCCGAGCCGAGCGCATAAGTGACCAGCCCGGCGGCCACCGCGCTGCCGGAGCCGGAGGAAGATCCGCCGGACCAGAAGCCGCGATTCCACGGATTCAACCCGGGTCCGGTGAGTGAGGCCGCCGGGAAACGGTAGCCGCCGCCTCCGGCCAGCTCGACCATGGCGAGCTTGCCCACCAGGATCGCGCCCGCCTTGTCGAGCTTGCTCACGACGGTGGCGTCGATATCGAACACCTGGCCGGCGTACGGACGCGCACCCCAGGTGGTGGGGTGGCCGGCGACGCTGAGCAGGTCCTTGGCGCCGTAGGGGACGCCCTGCAACGGGCCGCGGAACCGCTCGCGCCGAAGGTCCTCGTCCACGCCGCGCGCCTTGCGCAACGCCGCCTCGCGCAAAGGGAGCGCCAGCGCGTTGTAGCGCGGGCCGAGCTTCTCGAGACGGTCGCAGGCGGCGCGCGTGAGCTCGACGGCGGAAAATTCCCGCGACTTCAGCTTCGCGTTCAGCTCGCGAATACCGAGCCAGAAGACCTCATGGTCGACGTTTGCCATGGAGAATCATCCTCGCCCCGGCCCCGATCAGGGCCGGAACACGAAGGCCGGCTCGGTGGCCATCGGGATGGCGTGTTTGGCCAGCAGCTCCGAATTGCGCCGCACCTGCTGGCGCGCGACGGCTCCCAGGTCCTCGGCGGCAGCCGGCTGGGCCGCGGGAGGAGTTTGTGGATAGGCCGCGGCGGCGCCGAGCACGGCGGCGGTCCACTGCCTCCGCGAGAGCGGGGTCTTCATCGTTGTCCTCCTCCTCTAGTTGTGGGACAGGCCTCCTGGCCTGTCCCACGCTAATGCGCGAGCTCCTCCAGGGCGGCCTTCTCCATCGCCGCACGGGGCGCCTGCTCGCCGGTCCAAAGCTCGAACTGACGCGCTGCCTGCTCGAGAAACATTTGGATCCCCTGCACGACGGTTTTCCCCTGCTCCCGGGCGCGGCGGCACAGCGTGGTCTCTCGCGGGTTGTAGACCATGTCGAAAATCAGGTCCGCCGGGATCTTCCCGGGGAAGAAACAGCCGGCGACGCCGGGGTGAGAGCCGAGCGGAGTCGCGTGCACCAGAGCATCGAAATGATGCGAATCGAGTTGTTCCATCAACAGCGACTGGGCGCCGCAGCTCCGCGCCAGCGCCCGCACGCGGTCCGGGTTGCGGCCGACGATGGTGACCTTGGCCCCCTCATCGGTCAGGGCGAAAGCGGCGCTGCGGGCGGCCCCGCCGTTGCCCACCACCAGCAGCCGCGACTTTGCGAGCGACAGGTGACGCTTGAGAGGAACCAGCACTCCGTCGACATCGGTGTTGCTGCCTCGCCATTTGCCGGCTTTCCGCCACACCGTGTTGACCGCGCCGTAGCGCCGCGCCCGCGGATCCACGGCGTCCAGGTAGCGCAGGATCTTCTGCTTGTGTGGAATGGTGACGCTCAGCCCGATCACCGGCATCTTTTCGGCGGCGGTGAAAAAGTCCTTCAGTTGCGGCGGCTGCACGAGGAACGGCAGGTAGACCGCATCCAGACGGCGGACCTGGAAGGCGCGGTTGTGCACGGCCGGAGAAATCGACTGCTGGAGCGGACAGCCGATCACGCCGTAGACCTTGGTTGTGCGCGAGAGCTTCTCGATGTGGTACAGGTTGCGCAGCCTGCGCGCGCTGACCTGTCCGGAGGCTGTTCCCTCGGCCGATTGCGGCGCCGCATACGTGGACAGTCCCCCCAGCGCGGTCGAAAGAACCCGCGTCGGGAATCCGACTTCTCCCATCGCCAGCACGATCAGCGGAGTGCGCGGATGGGAACGGACCAGCGAGAGCACGCGGAAGCTATCCGAGGGTTTCTGCGCCTGGGTCACCAGCTTGTAGACGTCGGCGGGAATGCGCGTCAGCCGCCGCAGGACCACCTCGACCGCCGGCGTGCCGCTGTAGTTGTGGTAAGAGACGATCACCAGCGCCCGGCTGCGCAGGTCTTCGAGGCGGTCGGGAGCCTGCTCGGCGCTCTCGATTTCGACGTCCACGGCGCGCGCGCCGCCCTCGATGGCCGCCTCCAGAATGCGGATCTGCTCTTCAATGCTGCCGTTGAACCGGCCGTGGTTCTGGTGGCGGCGGCAGGTGGCGAGGATACAGGAATCGGGGTTCTGCTTGAGAAACCGGCGCAGTACGTCGATGCCTTGCGCCGGCCGCGCCAGGTAATCCAACCGAAACTCGAGGAAGCTCTCTCCGCTCTCGGCCGCTTCCCGGGCGTGCTGGAACAAGGCTTCCGGATCGGAGAAACCCAACGCGATACAGATGCGCGGCAGAGAGCTTCGCGATGACATGACCTCGGAGGTGGATCTAGAATACCACGACGCGGGGGAACCGGAACCGGAACCGGATCAGTGGACGCCTTCGGCCGAGGCCGGCGGTGTCTGGGGGGGAGCGATCCGCCGACGCCAGTCCGCCAGCAGCGACGCGGTGGCCGTGGGGATCAGCCGGCCGCAGCCGGCGCGGTAGAGGCCGAGCGCGGCGTCCAGGCTTTCCACTCCCGCGGCGCTCACCACCGCAGGCGCACAGCGGGCGACGAGGAACTGCACATCCTCCTGGGGCGCCGCGCCGGCCGAGGCGCGGACGAAATCCACCTCCGCGCGGCGCGCGATCTTGCAGGCGATCACCCGCAGGTCCTGCCCCAGGTACGGCGTCTCGAACACGACGGCCAGCTTGCCCCCGGCTTCATGGCAGGCGCCCGCCAACTGGAGCAGCTCCATCTCGACGTATTGGAACTCGCGCGAGACCAGCTTGCCGATGTTGGCCACGGCGACGATCTCGCGCGCGCCGCGCCGCAGCAGGTCGCGGGCCTCGTAAAGCTTGGTGGCGGTGGTCGCCGACCCGTGGGGCCAGCCGACGACTGACGCCAGGGTCACGCCGCTCGACTCGATCCACCGCGCCGCCAGGTCGACGTCGGAGGGACGCACGGTGACGGCGGCGATGCCATTCTGCCGCGCCATTTCGCAGCCTTCGGCCACCTGCTGCTCGGAGAGATCCGGCCGCAGCAGCTCGTGGCCGATCAGTCGCGCGAGCTCTTCGTGAGTGGTGAGCTCCGTGCCGACTTCATCCATGGATCAGCGGCGTTTCTTCTGCTGGGAGGGCGGCGCGGTCAACGAGTAGCCCAGGGCCTTCAGCTCGGCGCGCGCGCGTGTGGCCATCTCCCCGGTGGGGAAGCGCTTGAGCAGGGCGCGAAACTCCTGGCCGGCGGCGGTGCGCTCGCCCATCTTCACCAGCGTTTTGCCGCGCATCAGCATGGCGTCCGGGGTCTTGTTGTTTTCCGCAAAGCGCTCCAGTACCAGGTCGAAACCCTGCAAGGCGGCGGGCAGATCTCCCTTGTTGTAGTGAATCTGGCCGATGTAGAACTGCGCGTTGGGCGCATAGTCGGTGTTGGGAAAGTATTTCAGGTAGTCGCTGAACTCCTGGAGCGCCAGGTCGAAGCTGCCGGCGATCATATCGCGCCGGGCGTCATTGTAAAGCGACTCGGCGGATACGCCCGCGGGCGGCCCGGTGGGGGCCGCGGTCGTGGTGGCGGAAGGCGGTGGAGCCGGCGGCGCTTGCAGCGTCTTGACCGCGTTGCCCAGGTCCACAAGCTGCGTCTGAAGCTTCGACGTCTTGGAGTTGATTTCGGCGACCGCCTCGCGCACGGAGCGGAACTCGTCCGCCATCTGGTCAATCCGCGTGCCCAGCCCGGCCACCGGGCCGACGAGCGTCTTCTCCTGCTCCCGCAGCCGCTCGCGCAGCGTGCTGTCGAGCACGGCCACGGCGGTGTTGGCCTTGCCGGCGCCGTCCACCGACTGTTGCACGAGCACGGTGAGGGCGGCCAGCTTTTCATCCACCGAGCGCTGGAGCTGGCGGATCTGGTCCTGGAGCAGGGCCATGTCGCGTTGCAGCTCGATGATTTCCTTCTTTTGACCGGAGCCGGCGAAGGGGAACAGAATCAGCAGCACCGGCAGCAGGCGCGAGAGGGTCATGCGTTCTCCTTCAGATAAGCCGGAACCGCGCCGCGGGCGAGCGATCCCGGCCTGTCCCGCGGAATTACTGCCCGGGAGCGAAGTGCACGCGGCGATTCCGCTGCCAGCAGGACTCATCCGATTCGGTGCACTGCGGTCGCTCCTTGCCGTAGCTGACGGTGCGGAGCTTGTCGGCAGGTACACCGAGTTGCGTCAGAAAGTCCTTGGCGGAGGTCGACCTCCGGTCTCCCAGGCCGATGTTGTATTCGGCCGACCCGCGCTCGTCGCAATGGCCCTCCAGCGTCACCACGAAGCTGGGGAACTCCTGGAAGATCGACTTGAGCGCGTCGGCGTTCCGGGTAAGCACGGCGCGGGCGTCTTCGCGGATGTCGTACTTGTCATATTCGAAAAAGACGTCCTGCGCCTCGCTGGCCAGCCGCTCGCCCGCGGTGCGACGCGCCGCAGGCTTGGGCGGCGGCGGCGGTGGCGGCGGCTCGGTAACGTTGACCCGCGCGGTGGCCGTGGCCGTGCCGCCCGGACCCTTGGCGCGCAGCGTGTAGGTGGTCGAACTGCTCGGGAAAACCTGGCGGTTACCGCTGGCGGTCACCGCGCCGATACCGGGCTCGATCGCCATTTCGGCGGCGTTGCGCACCGTCCAGCGCAAAGTGGCCGACTGGCCGCGCTGGATGGTGGCCGGCTCGGCGGTGAAGCTGTCCACTGCCGGACGCGGCGGCGGGGGCGCTGTCTCCACCACCACCGGCTTGGGCGGCGGCGGCGGCGGCGGCAGCTCCGGCGTCTTCTTGCGACAACCCGACGCTACGACAAACAATGAGAGCGCCAAAAAAACTGAACAGCTAATTCGTGTCTTCATTCTCAACTCTCCTGGAATCTGTTCATGAATCGCGCCGGACCACTAGACTCCGGCCGCGTGCCTCCTCCGTTACGACCCCTGTGGAGCCGGACAGACCGCGGGAATTCGCCGGCAACTCACCGGCTCCACACCGGTTCCTCGTTGCCGCCCCGCGTGGTGAGCTGGCGAAGCTGCGTGCCGTCGGCCAACATGGTCCAGAGCTGGGTCGAACCGCTCCGATTCGACGAGAAGACCAGATGACGGCCATCGGGCGCCCAGGACGGATTCTCGTTCCGTCCGGCCCCGTGCGTCAACTGCACGGTTTTTCTCGTCGCCACATCCATAACGAAAATATTGTAGTTACCGGGATCATATCCCTTCGTCCAGGCAAACGCAATATGCTGGCCGTCGGGATGCCAGGCGGGGTTGACCGCCTCGCCTTCCCCATCGGTCAACCGTATCACGTCGGCGCCGTCCATGGTCATCTTGTAGATCTGGGGCGGCCCGGAACGGCCGGAGACGAACACCAGCTCGGCGCCGGTTTTGGGATGGACCTTCGGCTCCACCTCGACGGCGCGCACGGCCGAGAGCCGCCGCAACCCGCTGCCGTCCAGCGCGCAGACGAACAATTGCGCGAAGCCGCCGGCGGCGGTCGAGGAGAACAACAGATGCTTCGAATCCGGGGTGAACTCGGGACTCGAATTCATCGAGGCGCGCTGGTTGTAGAAAGACAACTGGCGCCCGGTCTCCAGCGAGTACATGAAGATGGACGGGTTGCCGCGGGCGTAGGTGGTGAACGCCAGCCGCGTGTTATCGGCGGAGACCGCCGGGAAGGTGGAGATGGTGCCCAGTTGGGTAATCTGCTTCTGCGCCGAGCCGTCCGGCTCGGTGGACCAGATTTCCTTGTTGCCGGTGCGGTTGGAGGTGAAGTAGATCCTGGTGCCGGCCAGACTGCGGGCGCCGAACTTGTCGAGGATGTCGGCGGCGAACTCGTGCGCCACTTTCCGCGCGCCGTCCGAGTCCACCGTGCCGAAGTAGAGCTTGCCGAAGACCTGGGCGTTGGCCAGGTCCGGCTGGGTGACGTTGTAGAACCAGCCGAACACCACGATGCGGTCGTTCTGGACGGCGGAGTAGCCCAAAGCGAGATAGGATGCGTTCACCGGCGGCCCGGACCAGTCCGTCAGCCACGGACCCATGCGCACGGGCTTGGGCGCCGGGCCGCGCTTGGGTCCGGGACGGGGCGGTCGGAAGTCCTCGGGCCGCTGCGGGACCTCCAGCGGGTAGAGACTTTTGGCCGCCGTGCGGAACAGGCCGGACTCCTGGAGGTCGCGGAACAGCGTCTCGTTGAACGCGTTCATGTGCGCCTGGGCGGCGCCGGCGCCGCGGAAATCCGGCACCGCGATCAGCGGGCGCTCGCCGCCTGTCAGCTTGATCAGGATGTCGCTCTGCTGGGCGGCCACAACCACGACGCCGCCCGCCGCGAGCGCGAGAAGCAGGCTGAGTTTCCTCATCGTTTCCACTGAAACCAGAATTCGATCAGCGCCGAGTCGCGCTCGTAGGCGTCCGGCAGCCGGGGGAACGGGCCGGCTTCCAGGATGGCGCGCTGGGCCGAGTAATCGAGCGTCGCGTTGCCGCTCGGTTGCAGCACGCGCAGGTTGCGCACCGAGCCGTCGCGGCGGATCTCGAAGGTGACGATGATGGGCGGCGCCGATTGCAGCCGCGGATCCACTTCGTTCGTACGCCAGGCGCGGGCCACTCGCTGGCGCAGGATCTGCTCGTAGTAGCCGAAGCGCGCGCCGAACGGGCTGCCGGCGCCCAGGCCGACCGTGCCGGCTCCTGAGGTGGTGCCGTAGATCGGCGAGCTGGCGGCCGCGCCCGCCGGGCTGTAGAGCTGGTTCGGCCGGTCCGCGCCTTCCGGCCGGTAGCGCTGGCGGCTCGCCATGGTCCGTGTCTTCGGCGTCGTACGGCTGCGCGAGCGGATGGCGATCGCTTCCGGATCCTCTCGCCCCGCGCGGGCCGCCTGCGGCGTGGGAGGCTGCGGCACCCGCGATTCGGTATCGTTGGCCACCGGGTTCTGGAGGCCGCCGCGGGGAGGCAGGGGGATCTTGCCGACCGGGGTGATGGCCACCGCGCCGCCGCCGAGCGAGGTCGGGTCTCCCCAACGCTCGCGGGTCGCGCCGCCGAGCCAGGTGTGGGCGAGAGCGACGACGAGAACCGAGGCGTGCAAGATGACGGAGCTCGCCAGCGGGCGACGGTACGACTCGCGCTCGTCGAGGATGTCGCGGTGAGCCGCCATCGCTTCCATTATCGCCGGTTGCCCGCCTGGTCCTCCGGCTTCGTCACCAGCCGCACTTCGATCTTGGCCTCCGCCAGGGCGCTGATCACCTGGGCGATCGGATCGTAGATGGTCTCCCGGTCGGCGCGCACGTAGACGGACCTGGCGGCGGGGAAGCGGCGCCGCACCTCGGCGGCCAGCGCGTTGACGTTGGCCGCCTTCTCGTTCAGGAACAGCTCCCCTCCGCGGGTGATGGTCACTACCGGCAGCTCCTCGGCGCTGTCACGCACCTGGCGCACCTTGGGCACCTCGACCTCCAACCCGAACTCCATCACGTGGGCGGTGAGCATGAAGATGATCAGCAGTACCAGCACCACGTCCACCAGCGGAATGATGTTGATTTCCGAGAGCGAGGAGAGGGGGCGGGAGCGGCGTCGCGAGCCTGCCGGAGTGAACTGAAACGCCACCGCTATTCCCCGAAGCTCCGCTCGGCCAAGTTGAGGAACTCGAGCGAGAAGTCCTCCATGCGCGCGCCCAGCTCGCGGATGATGTGGCCGAAGTGGTTGTAGAAAATCGCCGCCGGGATGGCGGCCCCCAGGCCCAGCGCCGTAGTGAGCAGCGCCTCGGTGATGCCGGGCGCCACCGCGCGGAGGCTGGCGCTGCCGGCCAGGCCGAGAGCCGAGAAGGCGTCCATGATGCCCCAGACAGTGCCGAACAGGCCGATGAACGGCGTCACCGAGGCGGTGGTCGCCAGCCAGTTCATGTTGCGCTCCAGCTTGGCCAGCTCCTCGCTGACCCCCAGTTGCAGCGCGCGCTCGACAGCCATCTTGTTGGGGAGCGAGCCGCGGGTGCGCACCTGGCGCTCCACCTCTTCGTAGCCGAAATCGAACACCGCCACCACAGGCGCCTGGCGGAACCGGGCGGAGGCGGCGGCGGCGGCCTGCATCTGGTCGGCCTTGCGGAAGGCGCCGAGGAACTGCGAATTGCCGAGCCGCGCCTGGCGGAAAGCGGTCCACTTGGAAAAGATGATGGCCCAGGAAGCCAGCGAGAACAGCAGGAGGATGACCAGGACCGCCATCGGCACCGGATTGGCGTGAAGGACCAGCTCCCAGAAGTTCACCTGCGCCAGGGGCGGGAGCGGAAAGGGAAAGGGCATCTAAGACTGACTATGATACCCCGGTGCTCAGTATCCGCGCAGGAATAACTGCGCAGTTTAGGGACCGCCCCGGCGTGCGCAGATGCGTGGCGCAGACACTCGTGTCTGCCGACTCGACACTCGTGTCGAGTCTCACTGGCCGGGCATTCCAAGCGCCGAGACGAGTCTCGGCGCGGCAGACTAAGAGTCTGCGCCACGGCTGGTGGCCGCTCCTAGAATGTGAACTTATTCTTGCGCGGACCCTTACCCCGCCGGCTCTTCCGAGGCCTGCTCGGCCTCCTCGGCCGCCTCCGGCCCGGCCGCCTCCGCCTCGCGGATGGCCGCCAGTGCTTCCTCGGCCCGCGCGCGAGCGACCTTCACCAGCACCGGCATGGTCGGGTACTGCGAAGCCTCGACCAGCACCGAGTCGATCCCGTTGGCCTCCAGCACGCCGCGCACGGCCATCGCCTCCATCTCGGCAGTGGTTCCGGCGGCGCGAAAGACCACCACCAGGTCGAGCTCGTGCGAGAGATCCGGCGGTATCGCGGTTGGCTCGCTCATACCAGCCACCATAGCGCATCCGGACGCCGGGCTGAGCCGCGACCACACAGGGAGCGGTTTTCCCCATTCTCGCGACGGACCGCTTCCTTCGGTCGCGGCTCGGCAAAGGCACCACGCTCCGGCGTCCTTCCGCTACAATAGGGGCGGAGAGAATTTCATGGCGCAAGACAACACACCTAAAATGGTATGGTTCGTGGCCGGCCTGGCGCTGGGCGCCACGATCGCACTCCTGTACGCGCCCGCAGCGGGCGCCGAAACGCGTCGCAAGATCGGCGAGAAGACCGGCGAGGGCCGGGACGCGCTCGCGCAGACCGGTCGCGAGCTGCTGGAGAAAGGCCGCGACCTTTACTCGAAGGGTCTGAAGATCGCCGACGAGGCGGCCGAGATGTTCGATCGCGGCAAGCGCCTGGTGCAGGGCTGACGAAGCGCCGCGCGGCCGATCCTGCCATGAGCACCGCCACCACCATGCCTCTGGACTCGCTGCCTGCGTTTCGCAACGAGTCGTTCGCGGACTTTTCCGCTCCCGCCAACCGCGCGGCGGCCCAGGCGGCGCTGGCCGCGGTGAGGGCCCGCTTCGGCGTCGAGTATGAGCTGCGGATCGGCGGCAGACGGCGGCGAGCCGAGGCGCAGTTCCGTTCCCTGAACCCGTCCCGGCCGAGCGAGGTGGTCGGCATCCACCAGAAGGCCTCGCCGGAAATGGCGGCCGAGGCGATTGAGTCGGCCTCGGCTTTCTTCCCCGAATGGAGCGCCACGCCAGCTCCCGAGCGAGTGCGGATGCTGCTGGCGGCGGCGGCGATTGTTCGCCGAAGGAAAATGGAATTCGACGCCTGGCTGGTCTCGGAGGCGGGCAAGACCTGGCCGGAGGCGGAGGCCGACGTTTCCGAAGCGATCGACTTTTGCGAATACTACGCGCGCGGCATGCTCCGCCTGGATGCGCCGGAACCACTGCTCCAGTTGCCCGGCGAGAAAGGTCAACTGCGCTACCTGCCGCTGGGCGCGGGCGTGATCATCCCGCCGTGGAATTTCCCGCTCGCCATCCTGGTGGGCATGGCGACGGCGGCGCTGGTCACGGGAAACACGGTGGTCATCAAGCCCTCTAGCGACACGCCGACCATCGCGGCGCGGTTCGTCGAGGTGCTCGAGGAGGCGGGCTTCCCGCCCGCCAGCTTCCAGTTTGTGACCGGCAGCGGCGCCAGCGTCGGCGACGTGCTGGTGGAGCACCCCAGGACGAGGTTCATATCGTTCACAGGCTCGCGCGACGTCGGCCTGCGCATCAACGAGCTGGCCGCCCGGCCACGCGGCGGCCAGATCTGGATCAAGCGCGTGATCGCGGAGATGGGCGGCAAGGACGCCATCATCGTCGACGCGGAAGCCGACCTGGACCGTGCCGTCGAGGGGGTGCTGGCGTCCGCCTTCGGCTACCAGGGCCAGAAATGCTCGGCGTGCTCGCGCGCCATCGTCGATGCGAAAATCTACGACGAGTTTCTGACCCGGCTGGCGGCGCGCGCCCGGGACCTGCGCGTCGGGCCGCCCGAGGACCCCGCCAATTACATGGGTCCGGTGATCAATGAAGGCGCGCGGCGGTCGATCCTGAATTACATCGAGACGGGGAAAAAGGAAGGACGCCTGGTGTGCGGAGGCGGTCCGGCGCCCGGGGACGGCTGGTTCATCCAGCCGACCATCATCGCCGACGTCTCCGCGACGGCCACCATCTTCCGCGAGGAGATTTTCGGGCCGGTGCTCGCGGTCAGCAAAGCGCGCGACTTCGAGCACGCGCTCGAGATGGCCAACGACTCCGAGTACGGCCTCACCGGCGCGGTCTACAGCTTGAACCCGGCCAAGACCGCGGCCGCGCGCGAGCGCTTCTTTGTCGGCAACCTGTACATCAACCGCAAGTGCACCGGAGCGATGGTCGGCGCGCATCCGTTCGGCGGCTTCAACATGTCGGGCACCGATTCCAAAGCAGGCGGGCCGGACTACCTGTTGCAGTTCGTGCAGGCGAAATCGATCGCCGAGCGCGTGGAATAATCTCCGCGATGCTCTCGCGGCGGGCCCTCCTCGGCGCGGCGGCCGGCTTGGCCCGCGCGCAGCCGCGGCGGCCCAACGTGCTGTTCCTGTTGAGCGACGACCAGCGGCACGACACCATCCGCACGCTGGGCAACCCCGTCATCCGGACGCCCCACCTGGACCGGCTGGCTCGCACCGGGACGGCCTTCACTCACTGCTTCGTCGCCAACCCGATCTGTACGCCCAGCCGCGCCACCGTGCTGACCGGGCGCAACGACTTCCGCAACGGCGTGCGCTTTTTCAACGAGAAGATTCGTCCCGGCCTGCCGCTGTGGCCCGAGGTGATGCGGGAAGCCGGCTATACCACCTTCTACACCGGCAAGTGGCACAACGACGGCCATCCCGCGGATCGAGGCTTCCAGGTAGTGCGCAACCTGTTTCCCCGTGGGATGGGCGATCACCGCATGACGCTCGGCGAAGGCCCCGGCAAGGTTACCGGATATAGCTCGGAGTTGTTCGCCGACGCGGCCATCGAGTTTCTCGACTCGCGGCCCGCGCAGCCTTTCTGCGCCTTCGTGTGCTTCACCGCGCCGCACGACCCGCGCACGCCGCACGAGCGGTATGCGAATCTCTACCAGCCGGCCGACATCCCGCTGCCGAAAAACTTCCTCCCCGAGCATCCGTTCGATAACGGCGAGATGAAGGTCCGCGACGAGCAGCTTTTGCCCTGGCCGCGAACTCCGGAGGCGATCCGCAAAGAGCGCGCCGGCTATTACGCGATGATCTCGCACCTGGACGAGCAGGTGGGCCGCATCCTGGAAGCGCTCGAGCGGAACGGCCAGGCCGGGGAGACCATCGTGCTGTTCGCCGCCGACAACGGACTGGCCATTGGATCGCACGGCCTGCTGGGCAAACAGAACATGTACGACCACAGTGTGCGGGTGCCGTTGCTCATCCGGGCGCCGGGCGTGGGCCGCCCCGGGCGTCGCTCGGACGGTCTGTGCTACCTCCACGACCTGTTCCCGACGGTGTGCGAGCTGGCCGGAGTTGCCGCGCCGGGGGATCTGGACGGCCGCAGCCTGCGCCCGCTGCTCGCGAACCCCGACGCTCCCCGTTTTCGCGACGCGGTCTTCGCGTCCTACCGCGACGTGCAACGCATGGTGCGCACGGAACGCTGGAAGCTGATTCACTATCCGAAGGCCGATCGCATGCAGTTGTTCGACTTGCGCGGCGATCCGGAGGAGACCCGCGACCTGGCCGCCAGCCCCAAACACCGGCGGATTGTCGCGACGCTGCGGGAAAAATTGCGCGAGCACCAGACCGGCGTGGGCGATGTGATAGCCTAAAGAATCGCCAACCGCTCCCTAACGGTCGCGGCTCGGTTTCGGCGTTCGTCGAAAGCACGGCAGTTACTGAGCCGCGACCGCAGGGAGCGGTAGGTCGAACCCCGATCAGGAGGGGACCAAGAAGTTACAATTCCAGGGTCAACCACGATTGACACGGCGCGGGGCGCTTTTACGGAAGCGCCCCCGCTTCATTTTGGCCGGCCCGCGAAGAGCGGTCGGTCGATGCACCGCCGTAAAAACCGCGCCCCGTCGAAGGCGATTGCGTCCGGCGTCGGAGCGAGATCGCGCCAGATGCAAGCCGCCGCCACAATCTCCGGAATCGCAAAGCCGAAGCTTTCAATGACCAGCCACCCGTCGTAGGCCAGCTCGCCAAGCGCGGCCATCACCAGCGGCCATTCGATGTGACCGCTTCCGGGAATACCGCGGTCGTTCTCGCAGGCGTGGATGTGCTTCAGGCGACCGCCGCAGGAGGACAGCGCGGCGCCGAGATCCTTCTCCTCGATGTTGGCATGGAAAGTGTCGAACAGGATCCCGACGCGCGGGTGCCCTACCTGGTCGCACAGGCGGACAGCGTCTTTGGCCGTATTGAGGAAGAACGTCTCGAAGCGGTTCAGCGGCTCGACGGCCAGCGTGATGTTCGAGCGATCCAGGGTCTCGCCGAGCGACTGCAACCCCTCGACCGCCCAACGCCACTCGTCCTCATTGCGCCGGCGGCCGGGCAGGTAGCCGACCGGCGAGCAGAACGGCCCGGCGAACACACGCGCGCCGATCTGGGCCGCCGTCTCGATTCCCTGGCGGAGGAAATCCCGCGCCGACGCGCGGACCTGGGCATCCTCGCTCGCCAGGCTCATTCGACCCGTGAGCGCCGAGCAGAAGGTGACCTCCAGCCCCTCGCGCCGGATCTCGCGTCCGATCTCCGCGGCGGGGAATCCGTCGAAGGCGAAGCGCGCGACTTCGACCCCGTCCAGGCCCGCTTCCTTCAGACGCGGCAGCAGGGGGAGGTGCTCGCGGTCGAAGCCCGCGGTCCACAGCAGGGTGTTGACGCCGATCTTCATGACACCAGCCCGGCGGCGTCGGGATTGCCCGGCGCGAAATGTTTCAACATGACGAGGTTCTCCTTGTCGCTGCGGTTGGTAACCAGGACGCCTTCGGAGGACGCCGCGGCGGTGACAAACAGCTCGTCCTTGGTCATCTGTCCGTAGCGGATCAGCGATGGCGTCTCGACTTCCAGTTTACCCACCGCGCCCCAACCCTGCACGACGATCAGCCCGTAGGCGGCCGCGTCGCGGATCTTTACCGAGCGGCCGGGAAACACGGTCAGTTCCTTGGCCGAATAGTACAGCGTCGAATAGACCACCCACTTCTCGCTGTAGCCGGCTGCGCTCATCTCGCCCGGATCGCGCACGGGCCGCGGATCGAACAGACGATGCCTGGCGAACTCGGGATCGGTGTTCGCCTTCCAGTCGAGCATGTCGAGGATGTAATCCAGGTCGTGGTGATACTCGGGGGGGACGTCCTTGGTCAGCAGCTCCCACGGCACGGCGCGGCCCTCGACCATTGACTGGTACATCGCGAAGACGTCCGAGTTGACCTGTGGCTCGTAGGTCACCAGCGAGCCGGGGGCGTGCAGGATGCCCGCGTCAATCTGCCAGCCGGAGCCCGGCTTCAGCTTGTAGGCGCGCGAATGGTAGAGGATGCCGTTATCGCCCTCGTTCCAGCGCTCCAGGCACCGGCGCACGTCGTCGCGCGTGGTGCCGGGCTCCAGGCCCATGAAGGTGTACGGAAAGCTGTTGTCCTTGAAGTTGTACTGCGGCGGAAAATAGTAGGCCTCGGGCTTGCCTTTCTGGCCGACACGGCGAGCGAACTCGTCGTTCTGGTGCAGGTGGTGCGGGATCGGCCCCAGGTTGTCGAAGAACTTGCACAGCAGGTTCCAGCCGCCGTGCTCGCGCATCACGCCGGCGCCGAGGAAGGCATCGCCCATGCTTTCGATAGCTTCCTGGAACAACACGCGGTTGCCGTCGACGGCGATGTAGCTGAGACCCTCGTCTTCGGCGGTCAGCGGGCCGTTGGCGGCCTTGGTGGTGGAGGCGAACCAGCGCTCGTCGATGCCGCCGCGATGCGCGCCGAGACAGTACAGGTCGCGCGGGTCGAGCTTGAGTCGCCCCCCCGGCATCAGAAAGGCGCGCGGAACCCAACAGGGGGCGAGGCGGACCACACCGTCGCCGGAGGTGAGCGCATCGCGAAGCAACGAGCTGGTAGTCATGTCCTCATATTATGTACAAATCCCGTTGTTCCGCAGGCGGGGGTGAAACGAAGGAAACGAAGGAGGCAGGTGTCAGCGAGTGATCGGGACGATCACTTTCCGGGCCGCGTCTTCGTCGGTTGCCATAATCAAGCGGTCCAGCAGGTCCTCCAGCCGGTCTACCTGGGTGAGCTTCTCCGGTTCCACCAAGGGGAGCAGGGCAGGGAATCGCAGCGACAGGAGACGCCGAATCGTTCCCGCCGCCTCGTGGGCACGGCCTTCCTCCAAGATGCCTTGGTAGGAGGCTGACTCACGGAGGATCTCGTCACTTAACATGGCACGTACCCTTTCCAGCCACGCGACCGATTCCCGGCTACCTTTAGCATATCGTAACCCCGCCAGCAGATAAGCCTGGGCCGTCAGTGCCGGCGCATCCGCCGCCCGAAGCTGTCCGAATGCCTGCTCCAGTTCGGGCTCGGATGCTTTCATGAGGCTCACCCACGGAAAAAGGTGAATGTCTCCCGATTCCAGCGCCCGGCGCGCGGCCACTTCCCAGATGCGGATCACCTGGTAGCTGAAGGTCAGCTCGAGTCGGCCCACACGCATCGTGTGGCCGGCGGGAACTACCGGCGGCGCGTGGCGCTCCGCCAATAGTACGAGGGTCGTCTCCACCGGCAACCGATATTTCAACGTGAGCCCGGCGCCATACCAGGCCAACCGTTCCGGCAAGTCCGGTTTGTACTGAGTCTGGGCCTCGAAGTGAGCCAGCCATTGCCGCTCCTCCACCTGCACAAGGTAGACGTGGTCCACCTGCAAGGCGGGCAGCCCCACTTCCCGCGGCAGCGCCTGTACCCGGGCCGGCGCTTCGAGCGGCAGGCCACCGAACAGGAATAACAAGCCGCGCGGGTCCTGGTCGGCCAGCGCCTTGAAGATACCGTCGTAGGGTTTGGACACGTTCTACTCCACAGCACAGCACGCGGGACGCCGGCAGGTGTCAACGGGGTCGGACTGATTATAGCCCGCCTTCGCCGCCGCACGAACCAACGATCCGGTACGATAGAATCAAGGTATTCGCAAGGTGCGGTTGCTTCGCATTTCCATACTGTCGGCCCTGGCGGTGTCTCTCACCGCCCCGGACGCCGCTGCCCAGGCGGCCAGACCCGAGCAGGGGCAACTGGACGCCAGTCCCGCATTGTTCACGGTCCTGGCCGCGCTCAACGCCGCCGGTTACGACGCCGAGCTGGACTCGCCCAACACGCACTCGCTGCGGCACCAGGTTCGGAAGGCGCTGGCCGCCCGCCGCATCGCGAGCCTGGAGCCATTGAAGCGCTTTTTGGCCGTGCGCCGGCCCGCCGAGCTCGGTCCCTATGTTTCGTTCGCGCTGGCAACCGACGGCCCGCCGGAGTTCCGCTATCGCTTCCAGCGGCACGAGCTGCCGCCGGACGTGGTTCCCCTGGACGGCCTGGCCGCGCTGCTGGAGAAATTCCACCGCGAGGCGGGCCTGGACGAGCTGTGGCAGAAGGCGCAGCCCGCCTTCGAGCAGGCGATTGCGCGCTATCAGGAGCCGGCCTCTCGCGCGCTGCTGGGAGTCAACGGCTACATGCGCAACCCGACCAGCGGCTATCTCGGACGCCGGTTCCAGGTCTATATCGATCTGCTCGGCGCGCCCAACCAGATCCACACGCGCAGCTACGCGGACGACTACTTCGTCGTCCTCACGCCGTCGGCCGAGCCGCAGGTCGGCGATATCCGCCACGCCTACATGCACTACCTGCTGGACCCGCTGGCCACCAAGCACTCCGCCGTGCTGGAGAAAAAGAGGGCGCTGGCCGATTACGCGCTTGGCGCCGCGCTGCTGGAGGACCACTACAAGCAGGATTTCCTGCTGCTGGCCGCCGAGTGCCTCATCAAGGCCGTCGAGAGCCGGCTGGCCGGGTCGCGCACAGGGCCGGCGCTGGTCGAGCAGGCTCTGCGCGAAGGCTTCATCCTGACGCCGTACTTTGCCGAACAGCTCCCCTTGTTCGAGAAGCAGGACCAGGCCATGCGGCTGTATTTTCCCGACCTGATCGAGGCCATCGACCTGAAGAAGGAGGAGGGCCGGCTGGCGAACCTCGAATTCACGAGCCAGCGCGCGGTTCGCAAGGCGAAGGTGGCGCCCGCGCCGCCCGCACCCGAACCCACCGGTCCGGAAAAGACCGCGGAAGAGGCTGAGAACTTCTATCGCGACCGCGATCTGGCGAAGGCGCGCCAGGCTTACCTGCGCCTGCTTCAGGAGACCGCCGAGAAATCCTTCCACGCGAAGGCGTATTATGGTCTGGCGCGGATCGCGGCGCTGGAAAAGAACCCGGAGCTCGCCGAGAAGCTGTTCCTGAAGACGATCGAGCTGGAGGGCGACGCCCAGACCAGGGCGTGGTCGCAGGTGTACCTGGGGCGGCTGGCCCATGCCGCCGGCGAGCCGGAGCGGGCGGCGGGTTATTTTCGCGCCGCGCTGGCCGTGGAGGGCGCTTCGGCGGCGGCCCGGCAGGCCGCCGAGCAGGGTCTGGGAGCGGGAGTCAGGAAGAACGAGGAGTAACTTGACAACAGGAGTGATTTCGATGAGCCAGAGTTGGATTCGAATGGCAGGCGCACTGATGGTGACGGTCGCCGGATTGTCCGCCCAATCGGCGGCGGTGCAGAAACAGCCGCAGCCGAAGTCGCAGAAGGAGATGGAAGCGGTGATGGCGATTTTCAACGCCGCCGACCCCGACGGCCGCATCAAGGCCGCCGAAGAGCTGCTCTCCAAGTACGCCGACACCGAGTTCAAGTCGGTGGCGCTCCAGGTGGCAGCCGCTTCCGCCCAGGAGAAGAACGACTTTGAAAAAATGACGATCTACTCCGAACGGACGCTGGAAGCGGATCCGAAAAACTACGGCGCCATGCTCATGCTGGCCACCGGCATTCCGCAGCGCACCCGCGAGTTCGACCTGGACAAGGAGGAAAAGCTCGGTCGCGCCGAGAAGTTCGCCAAGATGGCCCAGGACGTCTTGAAGGACGCCCCCAAGCCGCGGCCGGACATCACCGACGAGGACTGGACGGGCCACAGGAAGAATTTCCTCTCCCAGGCGCACGAGGCGCTCGGGCTGGTGGCGATGGTGCGCAAGAAGTACGACGTGGCGGTGACCGAGTTCAAGACCTCGGTGGACATCGCCGCCGCCCCGGATCCTGCCACCAAGGTTCGTTTGGGCTCGGCCTACATTTTCGCCGGCAAGTACGATGATGCGATCGCGGTGCTCGACCCGTTGTTGGCCGAGCCGGAGTTGAACCCGGTGATCCGGCAGTTCGCCCAGCAGGAGAAGACGCGGGCCATGCAGGGCAAGAGCGGCGCCGAGAAAAAGTAGGACTTCCGCATGCGGTCGTAGCTGCTCGGGTGCCATGGACGCGACCCTGGAAGCCCTGGAACGCCGGCTGGATCACTCGTTTCGCGATCGGGCGCTGTTGAACCGGGCGCTCACGCACCGCTCGCGCGCCTTTGAAGAGAGCGCGGCGCAAGCGGAACGCGCGGCCGACAACGAGCAACTCGAGTTCCTCGGCGACTCCATCCTCGGGTTCCTGGTGAGCGAGGCTCTCCTGCTCCGCTTCCCGGAGTCTGCCGAAGGTCGACTCTCGAAGCTGAAGGCCTACCTGGTCAGCACCGAGCATCTGCACCGGGTGGCGCGGGAGTTGGATCTGGGCGCCCACCTGTTTCTCGGCCGCGGCGAGGAGATGAGCGGCGGCCGCGCCAAGCGTGCCTTGCTCGCCAATGCGCTGGAAGCGCTGATCGCCGCCCTGTACCTGGACGCCGGCGTCGAAGCGGTACGGCGGTTCGTGGTCGGGCGCGTCGTCGGCGATTTCGACGCCGTCGACGGGCGCGCCGGGCAACTGGTGACCGATTCCAAGAGCGCCTTGCAGGAAATGGCGCAGTCGCGTAAGCTGCCCGCACCCCGCTACGTCACCGTGGGCGAGAGCGGTCCCGAGCACCACAAGACGTTCGTCGTGGAGGCTCGCCTCGGCCCTCAGTGGATCGCGCGCGCCGAAGGGAATACCAAGAAACGCGCCGGGCAGAGGGCGGCCGAGGAACTGCTGCGCCAATTGATGTCGATGGACGGCTGAGCCTCCACTCAATGTCCCCGCGGAGTCCCCTGGACGGTGCTGTTTCCCGCCGCCGCGGTCGGCTCCGCCCGCATCCCGGTGTGGTTGAGGATGACGATGTCGACGCGGCGATTCCGTTGGCGTCCCTCTTCGGTGTCGTTGGAATCCACCGGCGCGTTCTCCGCATAGCCGGCCACCGAGAATCTCTCCGACGGGAGCCCGTAGCGATCCACCAGCATGTGCATCAATGTGATGCCGCGGGCGGCCGAAAGCTCCCAGTTGCTGCGGAATCGGGCGTTGCGGATCGGCCGCGAGTCGGTATGGCCCTCCAGTCGCACCGGGTTGGGCAGCTTGCTGATGGTGAGCGCCACTTTCTCCACCGTGCCGAGTGTTTCCGGAGCGACATCGTCGCCGCCGGACGGGAAGAACGCCGCCTGGCGGAAGCTCACTACCAGCCCGCGCGACTCCATGGTGACCTGCATCTTGCCGGATTTGATCTCCTTTTCCAACTCCTTGGTCAGCACTTCGAGCACCGGCATCAGCTCGACGTGCTGCCCTTCTTTCTTCACGTCGGCGGTCAGCTTCGCCGCGCCGCCAGGGCCCCGCATCTGCGCGTTTCCCTTCCCCTTGTCGTCGGCCACTCCGCCCAGGATGCCGGCGATGGCCGAGGCGACTTGGCTCTCGCTGAGCGCTTTCTTCACCGATTCGGACATCTGCTTGGCCTTGTTCTTGTCGGTTTGCGAGCTGGCGAACATCACCACGAAGAAGGCAAACAGCAGCGTGATGAAATCGGCGTAGGATACCAGCCAGCGCTCGTGGTTTTCGGGCGCGGCATGTTTCTTCCTGCGGCTCATCGTCGAGTTACGCTTCCTGGGCCGGTTTCTTGCCCTTGCCTTTGCCCTTCTTTTCCTCCTCGACGGCGGGCGGGGCGCTCTTGGGGTCGGGGCGCGCGTACGCCTCCAGCTTGCTGCGGATCAGCTTCGGGTTCAGTCCCTCGACGATGCCCACCACTCCCTCCAGCACCAGCTCCCTCATCTGCATCTCTTCCTGGGCTCGTGCCTTGATTTTGGAGGCCGCCGGCAGAAACACGATGTTGGCGAAAGCGACTCCATAGACGGTCGCGACGAAGGCGACCGCGATGCCATGTCCGACCGCGTCGATGTTGGAGAGGTTCTTCATAACCTGGATCAGCCCCAGCACGGCGCCGATAATGCCGATGGTCGGCGAGTAGCCGCCGGCGGCCTCGAACACCTTGACTTCGGACTCGGTGCGATGCTCCTCCACGGCCATCTCCAGCTCCATCATCTTGCGCAGCTCGTGCAGGTCCGTCCCGTCCACGGCCAGGTTGAGCGCTTTGCGCAGAAACGGATCCTGCGCCGCCGCGGCTTCCTTCTCCAGCGAGACAATGCCGTTCTTGCGCGCGCTGGTGGCATAGCCGATGATCTCGTCGACAATCGCGTCCAGGCTGCTTCCTTTCTCGAAAAACACCGACGCCAGCTTCTTCATGGCGCCCATCACCACCTTCATCGGGCAACTCACCAGCACCGCCCCAAAGGTACCGCCCAGCACGATAATAGCCGCCGTGACTTGGCCGATGTCCTTAAGCGAGCCGCCTTCCAGAATCAGGCCGCCGAGAATCCCGGTTGTCGCCAGCAGCAAGCCGGCGAACGTGGCAACATCCGGCCTCCTCCCCCCCGGCTTGGCCTTCTTGGCCTTCTCCGGCTGCCCGGGATCTTTTTCTTTTTCCTTTTCCTTGTCCGCCATATGCCCAGAACTCAATCGCTGCTTTCGGTATCCTCGACGGCCTGGTGGAATCGGGCCGGCGAACCAAGAAGGTGCCCTTGGATGATGGCCCTGCGAAACTCGACCACCTTGGCAATCACGTCATCAGTGGACTCCAGCACGACGAACTTCTGGCCGTTCAGCAGGCTGATTACGGTATCCGGCGTAACCTCAATGTGTTCAATGAGATCCGAGTTCACCACCAAAGGCGTGTGATTGATGCGCGTCAGCCGTATCATGGCTGGGTCTCCTGTTCCTTATCGGTGAATGGGGGTAGGGTTTGAACCGCGACGGAGCCGCGACCGTCAGGGAGCGGTTATTGCAACGGGCGTCATCGCAGCAGATCGACCAGGGCGGTCAGCTCCCGCCGGATCTCCTGGAGCAGCTCGCCTTCAAACAACGCTCCCTGGCGGACCATCGGCTCGGCGGGCTTGGATTCTTTCGGTGCGCGCCGCCGGCCGTACTCCTGGTGAAGGAATCGCCTTGCCCCTTCCAGGGTGAAGCGCCTTTCATAGAGCAGCCGCTTGATCTCAAGCACCAGCTCGATGTCCTTGCGGCGGTACAACCGCTGGCCGGTTCCGGACTTCTTCGGCGCCAGGCTCGGGAATTCCGATTCCCAGTAGCGCAGCACGTACGATTTGACTCCTGTGTACTTGCTGACTTCACTGATACGGAAATAAAGCTTGTCCGGGAGATGGATGGCGGGGCTCTCGACGGCGTACTCGCGCGGCGGCATGGGGCTGGACATCCGACATCCTACGGGAAGCCGGAGCCTGCGTCAAGCGCCGCCTCCCGGGTGCGGTAGACTGTGAGGGTTCTTCGCGCCGCATGAAATTTCGTCACGCAACCGTTGCTGTGTTCGCGCTTGTTGCGCTGCGCGCGGCGGATGTGCAATGGCCGGCTTACGGCGGTGGGCCGGAGGGCATCCGCTATTCCAGCCTGAAGCAGGTCAACGGCTCGAATGTGCGGGAGCTTCGGGTGGCCTGGACCTACGATGCCATGGACCCGGCTCCACCGGGCGGCGGCGCGGTCCAGGGTGGCGGGGGACGCGGCCTTCAGACCAGCCCGCTGGTCGTCGACGGGGTCCTGTACGCGATCTCGCCCAGAAGCAGGGTGATTGCGTTGGACGCGGCTACGGGGAAGAAACTTTGGACCTGGGATTCCGGTATTCCCGGGAGAGCGCCGAATCGGGGAGCCGCATACTGGGCGAACGGAAATGACAAGAGGATCTTCACCGCCGTTAATAACTTCGTCTATGCGCTGAATGCCAAGACCGGGGTTCCGATCCCCGGCTTTGGAAAGGACGGCCGTATCGATCTGCATGAAGATCTCGGTCGTGATCCCGCGCGGCAGTCCGTGGCGCTGACCACTCCCGGGGTCGTCTACAAAGACCTCTACATCGTCGGCGGCCGCATGAGCGAAGGGCTCCCGGCCTCTCCCGGGGACATACGCGCCTACGACGCCAGGAGCGGCAAACTGCGCTGGGCATTTCACACCATTCCTCATCCGGGCGAGTACGGGTACGAGACCTGGCCCAAGGACGCCTGGACCTACAGCGGTGCGGCGAACTCTTGGCCGGGCCTGGCGCTGGACGTGAACCGAGGGATTGTCTACGTGCCGACCGGTTCGGCGGCGGCGGATTTCTACGGCGCCAACCGTGTGGGCGATAACCTGTTCTCCAGTTCCCTGGTCGCACTGGAGGCCGGGACGGGCAAGCGGATCTGGCATTTCCAGGTTGTAAGGCACGACATCTGGGACCGGGACCTTCCCTCCCCACCGACTCTGGTGAGCGTGCGCCGCGACGGCCAGGTGGTGGATGCGGTGGCGCAAACAACCAAGCACGGAGTTGTGTTCCTGTTCGACCGAACCAATGGCAAGCCGCTGTTTCCGATCGAATACAGGAAATACCCGGCCAGTACGGTGGATGGCGAGGTGGCGGCGGGAACCCAGCCCTTGCCTGTGAAGCCGGCCCCGTTCGCGCGGCAACTGCTCACCGAAGACATGCTGACCAAGCGGACACCGGAAGCTCACGCCTGGGCGCTTGAACAGTTCCGGACCTTTCGCGGCGGAGGACAGTTCATCCCGCTGAGCGTGGGCGCACCGACCATCGTGTTTCCCGGATTCGACGGCGGGGCCGAGTGGGGCGGCAGCGCCTTCGACCCCCAGACCGGGCTGTTGTATGTGAACGCGAATGATCTGCCGTGGACCGGGGAGCTGGCGGAGGTCACCCCTGACATGAGCGGCCGCGACCTCTATCTGAAAGAGTGCGCCAGTTGCCACCGCGACGATCTGAGCGGCGATCCGCCGCAGGTGCTCTCGCTTGTCGGAATCTCCGCCCAGCGAACCGAAGCCGAAATCACCGGCGTCATCCGGCAAGGGGCAGGGCGGATGCCGGGATATCCGAATCTGGGGCCGCGGAACCTGCGCGCGCTCGTGCAATACCTGATGACCGGTGAGAGCCGGGCGCCGGCCGTTGCCGCGGAGCCGCAGTTCAATCTGAAGTATCGCTTCACCGGCTACCGCCGGTTCTATGATCCGGACGGTTATCCGGCCGTGGTGCCGCCCTGGGGGACCTTGAACGCTATCAACCTGAATACGGGAGAATACGCGTGGAGAATCCCGCTGGGCGAATACCCGGAGCTCGCCGCGGCAGGCCGGAAAGACACGGGCTCGGAGAACTATGGCGGCCCGATCGTGACCGCCGGCGGGCTGGTGTTCATCGGCGCGACTAACTTCGACAGCAAGTTCCGGGCATTCGACAAAGCGACCGGGAAGCTGCTGTGGGAAACCACGCTGCCGTTCGCGGGCAACACCACGCCGGTCAGCTACGAGGTCGGCGGGAGACAGTTCATCGTGATCGCCGCGGGCGGCGGCAGGAACCGTGGGCCGTCCGGAGCGACCTATGTGGCCTTTGCCCTGCCGGAGAGCAAGTAGGAAGGAGAATTCATGACGACAAAACATTCGAGCAAGAGGCTGTGGCACGTGGGGATGGTGCTGGCCGCCGCGGCGGCCTGCGGCCTGCTGCTGACTTCCAGGGCTTCCTCGCAGGAGGAGCTCGACCCGGTCAAGGTGGCCGCCGACACGCACAAGGTGATTTTTGAAAACCGCTTCCTGCGGGCGATCCAGGCGAAGGTGCCCAGCGGCTCGCTCGAACCCAAGCATCGTCATCCGCATGGGCTCACCATCTACCTGGCCGACTACGAGGTGGAGATGAAGACGTTCCCCGACGGCAAGGTCAGCCGCGCTCAGCGCAAGTTCGGCGCCGTGAGCTGGAGCGAGGCCGTCGTGCACGAGGTCAGGAATATCGGCAAGACCAACTCGCACGCGGTCCGCGTCGAGCTGAAGTAAACCGGGCTGTTATCCTACTTCTTCAAGAGCAGGACACGGCCGCCGGACTCTCGACTGTGCAAACCAGGCATGCGCCGCGGCATGACCATCGTGGCGCGGTCAGACAAGCCTTCCAACAGTTCCCGCACCTGCTCGCTGGTGATGATGGGAAAGTCGTCCGGTACGTCAAACACGGGGAGCCCGTTGAGCTTCCTGGTCCCGAGTTGATAACGTACCCCGCGGCGGATCAGCTCCGATGCTGCTTTGCCCAGGGAGCCCCTGTTGCCGCGGGCGTATTTCCGGATTGCCGCCATCGCATCGTCCTCCAGGGATAGTGTAGTGCGCATAGTTTATGATCTCATTGGTAGAGTAGAACACATGGTCAACCCCCTCGGCTTCCGGCTTGTTCTCCTGTCGCTGGCCGCCGCCGCATTGTACGCACAAACGGCGCCGCGACCCTACTTCAGCGAGCCCGCGCTCGCGCCGGACCGGCCCGAGATCGCCTTCGTCTCCGGCGGCGACATCTGGCGCGTCGCGGCCGCGGGCGGCGAGGCGTCGCTGGTGGTCTCGCATCCGGCCCAGGAATCGCGGCCGCTGTATTCGCCCGACGGCCAGCGGCTGGCGTTCGTTTCCACGCGCACCGGGGGTGGGGACATCTATGTGTTGACGCTGGCCAACGGCGAGCTGGTGCGCCTGACCTACGACGACAGCCCGGAGCAATTGGACGCCTTCTCGCGCGACGGCAACTGGATCTACTTCACCTCGCGCAGCCGGGACGTCCGAGGCATGTCGGACGTGTACCGCGTGGCGGTCTCCGGCGGCACTCCCATGCCCGTCAGCGCCGACCGTTACCTCAACGAATTCTTCGCCGCGCCCTCGCCCGACGGTGCCGCCATGGCGTTCTCCGCCCGCGGCGTTGCCGGCACTCAATGGTGGCGACGCGGCCACAGCCACCTGGACGAGGGCGAGATCTGGCTGCGCCGCGCAGGCGCTAAGCCTTCCTATGAGAGGCTGGTCGCCGGCGGCGCCAAGAACATGTGGCCGATGTGGCCGCCCGACGGCCGGTCGATCTACTACGTCTCGGACACCAGCGGGGCGGAGAATCTCTGGCAGAAGCCGCTGGCGGGAGCCGCGCGCCGCGTCACGAACTTCCAGAACGGCCGCCTGCTTTGGCCGGCGATTGCCTGGGACGGCCGCGGGATCGTATTCGAGCGCGGCTTCGGCATATGGAAACTCGACCTCGCCACCGGCAAGGCCGGCGAGGTCCCCATCACGCTGCGCGGAACGCCGGCCGGCCCGGCGGTCACGCGGGTGAACCTCGGCGGGCAATTCCGTGAGCTGGCGCTCGCACCCGACGGCCGTAAGGTCGCCATCATTGCTCGCGGGGAGGTCTTTGCCGCCTCGGCCAAGGATGGCGGGGAAGCGGCGCGTGTCACCAGCACCCACGCGGGCGAATCGCAGATCGCCTGGGCGCCCGACAGCCGCCGGCTGGTATACCTCTCCGACCGGGACGGCCCGCACCACCTGTTTCTCTACGACTTCGCCACCAGCGTGGAAACCCGCCTCACCAACGAGCCATTCTCCGACGCCGGCGCCGTGTTTGCTCCCGATGGCGCCTCGCTCGTCTTCCTCCGCGACGGCCGCGAGCTGCGCCTCTACGATTTCGAGAAGAAGCAGGACCGGTTGCTGGCGACCGGCTGGATGGAAAAACCGCCGCTTGCGCGAGCCGACTCGCTGGCCTGGTCTCCCGACAGTCGCTGGATCGCCTACACCAGCCGCGGGGTGAAGGGCTTCGCCAACGTCTACGTCGTCGGCGCGCAAGGCGGCAACAGCCGGCCGGTCAGTTTCCTGCCGAACCTGGGAGCGGAAGGCCTGAAGTGGAGTCCCGACGGCACGTATCTGCTGTTCGCTACCGGCCAGCGCACCGAGTTGCAGCAGTTGGCCGTCATCGACCTGTTGCCGCGGACGCCCAGGTTCCGCGAGGACCAGTTCCGCGACCTGTTCAAGACCTCTCCCGCGGGTGGGCAGCAGTTGCCTTCGGCTCAGGAAACACCGAAACCGCCCGCCAGGGTCGAGGATGCCAGGAAGACGCCGCCCAAGCCGGTGGAGATTGATTTCGACGAAATCCGGCGGCGGCTCCGTCTGCTGCCCGTCGGCCTGGACGCATACCCGGCGGCGATCGCCAGTGACGGCAAGACGCTGCTGCTGGTGGCGGTGGTGGCGGGCCAGCAGAACGTGTACACCTGGTCGCTCGACGAGCTGGCCACGACGCCGGCGGTGGCCCGCCAGCTCACCTCGACCGCCGGCGCCAAGCGCAGCGCGCATTTCTCCCCCGACGGCAAGGAAGTCTATTTCATCGAGCAGGGGCGCATCCAGGTGGCGACCATCGAGAGCCGGCAGGCGAAGCCGCTGAACGTGACCGCCGAGATCGACGTCGACTTCCACCGGGAGAAGATGGAGGTCTTCCGGCAGGCCTGGAGCTACCAGCGCGATCATTTCTTCGACGAGAAGTTCAACGGAGTGGATTGGGAGGCGGTGCGCCGCGAGTTCGAGCCGCTCGCCGCGGGCGCGCGCACCCAGCGGGAACTGCACCGGCTCGTCAACCTCATGGTCGGCGAGCTGAACGCCTCGCACCTGGGCATCAGCCCGCCGCCGGGCGAGGGTTCCACGACCACGGGCCACCTGGGTCTGCGCTTCGATCCCTCCGAATACGAGAGCGCCGGGCGCCTGAAGGTGGCCGAGGTGATTCCGCTCGGACCGGCGGCGCTGCGCGACGGCGTCAAAGCGGGCGAATACCTGCTCGAGCTGGACGGCGCCGCGATCACCGCGCGCACGAATCTCGACCAGCTCCTGGAGCACAAGATCGGCCGCCGCGTCGAGCTGACCGTGGCCACGGCCGCCGACGGTACGGGCAAGCGCCGCGTCGCGGTGCTGCCGGTGAATCTCAACACCGAATCCGGCCTCGTCTACCGCGCCTGGGTCGAGGAGCGGCGCGCCTATGTGGCCCGCGCGAGCGGCGGCCGGCTCGGCTACGCGCATATGCCGGACATGGGCTCGGCGTCGCTCGAGCGGCTCCACCTGGATCTGGACGCGGAAACACACGGCAAAGAGGGCGTGGTGGTGGACATCCGCAACAACAGCGGCGGCTTCGTCAACGTGTACGCCATCGACGTGCTGGCGCGGCGTCCATACCTGGTGATGAAGGAGCGGGGAGGCGTGGAGACGCCGGCGCGAAGCGTGCTCGGCCAGCGCGCGCTGGAGCTGCCCACGGTGCTGGTCATCAACCAGCACTCGCTCTCCGACGCCGAGGACTTCACCGAGGGCTACCGCCAGTTGAAGCTCGGCAAGGTGGTCGGCGAGCCCACGGCGGGTTGGATCGTCTACACCTGGGGCCAGGCTCTGATCGACGGCTCGCTCCTCCGCATGCCGCGGATGAAGGTGTTCGACACGCGCGGGCAGTTGATGGAGATGAACCCGCGTCCGGTCGACGTCGCCGTCCAGCGGCCGGTGGGGGAGAGCTACACCGGCGGCGACATCCAGCTCGACACCGCGGTGCGCGAGCTGTTGCAGCAGATCGACGCCGGCCGCAAGCGGGCGCCGGTCACCTCGGCGGGAAAGTAGGGAGCCCTTGCGAACTACGCGTCGGCGGTTCCTGGCCCGGTCGGCCGGCGCTCTCGGGTTGTCCGCGCACGTGGCTGGCCAGGGCGCCGCCGGAGGCCTGCGCGCCGGAGCCGCCACCGCCAATATCACGCCGGCGCTGGGCTGCTCGCTCGCCGGAGGGATGACGGACCGCATCGGCTCGGAAGTCCACGACGAGCTGCTCGTGAAGAGCCTGGTTCTCGACGACGGCCGGCGTCGCCTGGCGATCGCGCTGGTGGACTCCTGCGCCGTTTCCGGCGATGTCATCGCGCGCGCGGCCCGGCTCGTGCACGACCACACCGGCATTCCCGCAGATCACCTGCTGGTCGCGGCGACTCACACGCACAGCGCTTCGCCGGCGGCGCACCTGTTTCAAAGCCGGCCCGACCCCGCCTACCTGGAGTTTCTCATCGCGCGGATCGGCGATTGCGTTCGGCTGGCCGCGGGGCGGATGGAGCCGGCGCGCATCGGCTGGGGTGTCGGGCGCGAAGAGCGGCTGCTGTTCAACCGCCGCTACTCGATGAAGCCGGGAACGATCACGCCGGATCCGTTCGGCCGCACCACGGACACGGTGAAGATGAATCCCGGTGTCGGCAACCCGAACGTGGTCGCACCCGCCGGGCCGATCGATCCGGACGTCGGCATCGTTGCGGTGGAAGCCGCCGACGGCAGGCCCATCGCCGTGCTGGGCAACTACGCGCTGCATTACGTCGGCGGGACCGGTCCGGGCCACATCAGCGCCGACTATTTCGCCGCGTGGGCCGATTCGATGGCGCGCGTGGCGGGAGTACCGCACCGGTTTCCGCCGTTTGTCGCCATGCTCAGCAACGCCTGCTCGGGCAATCTCAACGGTGTCGACGTGCGCGGTCCGAACCGGAGCTGGCCGCCGTACGCGAGAATGCGGCAAGTGGCCGACATGCTCGCCGCGGAAAGCTATCGCACCTGGCGGGCCATCGAGTTCCACGACCGTGTCGAGCTGGGCGCTTCGCGCGAGGAGATCGACCTGGGCGTGCGCCTGCCCTCGGCGGAAGAAGTGGCCGAGGCACGCCGCACGCTGGCATCGGCGCCGGCGGCGGGGCAACTGAAAGAGCAGCGCCACATCTACGCGCGGGAAACCGTGTTGCTTCACGAAAACTTTCCCCGGTCGGTGAAAGCGCCGATCCAGGCGCTGCGCATCGGCGCGCTCGGCATCGCGACGTTCCCGGGCGAGGCGTTCGTCGAGCTGGGGCTGGAGGTGAAGGCGGGCAGCCCCTTCCGCACCACGCTCGTGATCGAGCTCGCCAACGCTTATCACGGCTACATTCCCACCGTCGAGGGGCATCGACAGGGAGGATACGAGACATGGCGCGCCAAATCGAGTTATCTGGAGCGGGAAGCGGCGCCGAAGATGGTGGCCGCCGCGCTGCGGCGCCTGCGGTCGATCGAGGGCTGAGCCGGCGCGCGCTGCTTTGGGCGGCGCTGGCGAACACCGTTCGCGCGCAGGGCGAGCCGAAACGGACCGTCGTATACAAGACGGCGGGCGACTGCGAGATCAAAGTCGATGTGTGGCGCCCGCCCGGCGCCGATGTCGTCCCGGCGATCTTCTGGATCCACGGCGGCGCGCTCATCATGGGTCACCGCGGGAACCTCCGCGCCGACCAGATGAGCCGCTACCTGGAGGCCGGATTCGCCGTCGTCTCGATCGACTATCGCCTGGCGCCGGAGACCAAGCTGGCGGCGATTCTCGAAGACGTACGCGACGGCTGGCATTGGGTGCGGGAGAAAGGCGCGGATCTGTTCCGGATCGATCCGGCGCGCATCGCCGTGGTCGGTCACTCGGCCGGCGGTTACCTTACGCTCACCTGCGGCTACCGCGTCTCGCCGCGGCCGCGCGCCCTGGTCTCCTTCTACGGCTACGGCGACATCGCCGGCGACTGGTACAGCCGGCCGGATCCTTTTTATTCCAGCCGGCCCGCCGTGCCCAGGGAGAAAGCTTACGCCGCTGTCGGCGGGCGCGTGATTTCCCAAGCCGTCCCGCCCCACGAGCGCGGCGCGTTCTACCTGTTCTGCCGCCAGCAGGGGCTCTGGCCCAAGGAGGTCGCCGGCCTGGACCCGCACACCGAGCCGCGGGCCTTCGATCCGTTCTGCCCGCTGCGCAACGTCTCGCGCGGCTGGCCGCCCACCCTGCTGCTGCACGGCGACGCCGATACCGACGTGCCGTTTGCGCAGTCCGAGCTGATGGCCGGCGAGTTGAAGCGCCACGGCGTCGAACACGAATTCGTGCGCGTCCCCGATGGCCGTCACGGCTTCGACTCGGCGATGAAGGATCCGGCCGTCTCGGCGATCTTCGACCGCGTGATCGGGTTTCTTCGTGATCGGGTTTCTTGAGGCGGAAAAACTTCGAGCAGAGCGGCCTACAAGGCATCGGACAGGGCTGGGAAGGGTCTGGTACCCGGCATTTCGGTGCTCTTCACAGATCGCCGGTGGGATGCTATGCTTCAGGTGCAAGGATCAAGCGCCATTCCAATGACCATCACTGTGAATGAAAAGACCCGACAGCTCTTCCCGCCCCGCGTTCGGCGCCAGATCGGCATCAAAACCGGCAGCCAGTTGGAGGTGCGGGTCAGTGGGGGTATCGTCTCCTTCATTCCCAAACTGCCTACCGCCGACCACGAATACACGGCGGAGCAGCGCCGGGCGATAAAGGCCGAGATAGCCCAAGCTCGCAAAGGCCCTTATCATGGCCCTTTTCGGAGTGGTGATGAGCTCGCTACTTATCTCAAAACCTTCAAACGCCGCCGCCCCCAAGCCATAAAAACCAAACCATCATCTCGATGAATGCCCAGCTCTCCCAGCGGGCCATCGAAGCGCTGGCAACCGCTCCGCTACCTGTCCAGAAAGCCTTTATCAAGCAGCTCAACTTCCTGGCGCGCAACCTCCAGCACCCTGGTTTACACGCCAAGAAGTTCGATGAGGCCGACGACCTGTGGCAGGCGCGCGTGAATGACGATTGGCGGTTCTACTTCACCATCAAAGGCGATTGCTACCACATCGAAAGCATTAGGCCCCACCCGAAATGATGACAACGCAACTCAATCCAAACCACTGCGCCCAGTGCGGAGGGGCCCTGGAGCACCCAATCATCACCCACCAGCAGTCCTGGAGCGCGGAAGTTTACGAGTTTGAGAATGTACCGGCCGTGGCAGTCACTGCGCCTTGGGCGCTTCGGTTCTGGCGGGCCGTCGAACCACCTCCACGCGCACCGGATTACGGAGACGCTTTTCCCAGTCCAGGAACTCCTGGATCGGCTGCGCGCGCGTCGCCCGAAACAGGACGTAGGCGGTGCGTTCCGTCCAGCGGTCGCCGGCAGCGACCGGGGTGTCGACCATCGTGATCAGCCGCCTGTCCCAGTACTTGCCGTTGTTGGCGCCGTCGTTGATGCTGGTGAACGGATTCGCGGTTTTCGTCGCCTGGTAGTCCAGCACCACGGCGCCGAATCCGTAGCCGCGATCGAGGTTCACGAAGCACACCCACGGGGTTTCCGCCGGGAGGGGCTCTTTCTCCAGGAGCGCTTTGCGCTCGTCGAAGGTGGTGAGACGCGTCGCGCCGTTGCGTCCCGGCCAGGCGACGTGCGTGAACCGGTCGTCCATGGTCATTTCCTGGTTCCGCAGCAGGTACAACACGAGCGGGCGCTCCACCTGCATCACGGAATGGAACAGGAAGTACGGCGCGTGGGCGAAGAACCGGTACTCGGCTTGCAGCCGGACTTCCGGATAATCCTGGTGAAACCCATCGCGGGTGTGAACGAAAAACCCCGGCGAGAGAGCGCGGTGGAACTGCTGCACCGGATGCCAGGTGCCGATGCTGGCGTAGCCTTTGGCGCCGGAGCGCTGGATGCTCGGCGCCCAGTGCATGCGGTTCTGCGTGCGCAGCAGCGTCACCCCGGCCGGCTTGTAGGTGAGCGCGCGCAGCGTGCCGCTGTCTTCCTGGCGGTCGCCGACCAGCCGCCCGGAGAGGTCGGCGCGAAATACGGCGTTCTCGACGATGCAGCCCACGCGGTTGGTTTCGTCCACGCGCAGCGTGTCGACGGGACGCGCGGACTCCACCGGCATCAGCCGCGTCTGGCGCGCGCCGACCGTGACAAACACGATCCGCTCCTTTCCCTCGATGGTCACCGCCACCGGCTCGTGCTCGCGCGCGACGCCGATCGGCTCGCTCACGCGCAGCAGCGCGTCCTGGGCGGCCAGGGGAAAAGCGATCAGAAGAAGGATTTGCGTGCGCATCGTTTCTGGCTACAGGCTATCGGAGGCGCGCGGGAAGTGTCAAACAGTCGGCCGCGGGCCGGGACCGCGCGTTACCGAGCCGCGACCGGTAGGGAGCGGTTATTACCACGGGCTGGTGGGGGGCCTCAGAACCGGTAGTGCAGCCCAAGTTGAATAATGCGAGCCTGGTTGCCCCCAATCAGGCTGTTGATGGTGCCGAAGGCCGCCACGCCGCGCGACTGGTTGGGCCCGTTGAAATTCGCATGATTCACGAAGTTCAACATCTCGCATCGGAACTGGAGACGGTGCGTTTCGTTCATGGCGAAATCCTTCAGAATGGACAGATCGCCGATCACGGCTCCCGGCCCGACCGCCACGGTGCGGCCCAGGTTCCCGAACGTGCCGAAAGCGGGTTGCCGGAAGGTCGCAGTGAGAAAATAGGGCTCGCCCAGCACGTTGTTCCGCCAGTTGGGATTCTGCTGGTAGGCGCCTGCTGCGTCGGACCTCACCGTGACCGCGGTCGGATACACGGCCGCGGCATTATTCTCGATCACACCGAAGGACGAGCCCGTGCGGAGCTCCAGAATGAGCCCCGTGGTCCAGCCGCCGGCAACAAAGTTCAGGACGCGGTTCTCGATGTTGAGCGCGCGTCCTTTGCCCGCGGGCAGCTCCCACACCAGGCTCCCGATGGCGCGATGCGCCACATGGTTGCCCGACAGCCCTTTGTCCGCCCTCCGGTCGTACTGGTTGGCAAACGCGTTGTCGCCGGCGTTGCCACCGAGCTCATTGCGCGCCTCGACGTCGTCGATCGCCTTGGCCCACGTGTAGTTCACGTTGAACTGAAGCCCTCCCGACATCCGCCGGTCGAACTTGAGATTGATGCCGTGGTAGTTGGAATTGCCGATTGTGGGCTGCACGACGCGCACATCGCTGAATTGCGGAAACGGGCGCAGCGCCTGCACGTTGCCGGGGCGGATCAGCCCGGGCAGCACCTGGTTGATCGAGCGGCTGCTCGGCGCCACCAGTTTGTGTCCCAGCGTGCCCAGATAGCCGATTTCAACAATCATGTTGTTCGACAGATTTCTCTGGATGTTGAGATTGAAAGTTTCCAGGTACGGCACCACCCTGCCTTCCGGCTCGAAAAATTCGACGCTGAGCGTGGGGTTCCGTCCAATCGGAACGGCGCCTAATCCCGGTACCAGATTCGATTCGGACGGCTTCGGCACGGCCGGCATGCCGTCCTTCAGCAGAAACGGAGCCGTGCGGCCGCCGTCGACGGACGTGAAATCACCCCGGTTCGTAAAGCCGATTCGAACCGAAAGCGGAGTTGCATTGTCGTACTGCCCGGTGTAAACAATCGACGCGCCGCCGCGGACAACCCACGTGTCCGTCACCCGGTAGGCGAAGCCGAATCGAGGGCCGAAGTTATTGTAGTCGAAGTTGTGGGCGTAGATGCTGCGCCCGTTGCGACCCGACCAGGCGAGCGCCCCCGGACAATTGCAGACGGGATTCGTCACCGTCTGATCGAACAGGTTCTGCTGGTTGTTCACGCCCTCGTGCCGGGGCCAGTCGATATCCCAGCGCAGGCCCAGGTTCAGATTCAGCTTCGAAGTTACTTTCCAGTCGGTTTGCGCAAACAGGCCCAGTGTCTGGGCCAGAGACCGGATCAAGCCGGATTCGTCGATCGAGCCGGAAGCCGGATAGCCGAGCAGCAGAGAGGCAAAAGCGTCGCCGGCGGCCACGGGCGTGAATCCGAACGTCCCGCCTCCATTGCCCGCCGGGACATCGTCGTTCCTCGATCGGCGGTACTGCGCGCCGAATTTCAGCGCGTGATTTCCTTTCACTTTGGTGACCGCATAACTGAGGTTGTCGCCGCGAATCGGGAACTGCTTCCGCTCCTGCTCGCTGCTGCCGAGTGGGTAGACCCCGGTGATATTGACTCGCGGGAAGTACAGCGGATTGGTTCCTTTCACCCCTGCTTTCGCCGCCTGACCCAGGCCCAGCCCGCCCCCGTAGTTGTGGAACTTCCGCCAGTCCCATTGCCACCGGAACTCGCCGATCATCGTCGGATTCCAATTGTGCTGGTAGGTCACTGACCAGTTGTGGTAGCCGTTGTCGGCGCGCTGGTGGTGCGAATCCACGCCCGGAGTCGGGAAGATGGGTCCCTGGTCGTTGTACTGGCGGCTGTTGGTCAGGTAGCGGCCGTAAAGGCGGTGGTTCTGGTAGAACGCGTGGTCCATGCGGGTGACAATGACATTGGCGGGATTATCCACGGGCCGGTTGGCGCGATAATTATTGCTCCGGCTGCGCGCGCCGGAAACATTGGGGTCCGGATACAGCGCCGCGATATTGCGCCCCACCGGGTCCTGGCGGCTCACCGGAATGATCCGCCCCGGAAAGGGTTGGTAGTTGTTGAACGGGTCGAGGATGTTTGCCGTGCCGGCTGAAAAGTCGCCGCCGCGCTCGGCCGGCGAGGGAATGCTGGCGATGATCGTGTCCTGGCTCTTCCTGCGCAGCGGCTCGTAGTTGAAGAAGAAGAAGGTCTTGTCCTTGCGGATTGGCCCGCCGATCGAGGCGCCGGGCTGGTGGTAGCGCAGCACCGGCTTGCGCGCGGAGAAGAAATTGCGCGCGTCCAGCGCATCGTTTCTAAGGAACCAGTAAAGCGAGCCGTGAAACGTGTTCGTGCCGCTCTTGGTGGTCATCTGCACCGAACCACCGCCCGTGCGGCCGAGCTCCGCCTTGTAGTTCGAGATTTCGACGTTGAACTCTTCGAGCGAATCGATCGGCGGATCGAAGTTGAGCGTGGCGACGCCCAGCAGGATGTTCTGCGCGTTGCCGCCGTCGATCGTCCAGTTGGCGTTGTCGCCCCGCCCGCCGGCCATCGCGAACGTCGAGCCGGTGCCGGCCTGGACCATGAATCCATTCAGGCGCGCCAGTTGCGCCGCACGCCGGCCTACCAGAGGCATGTTCACGATCGTTTCATTGCGCACCACCGTCCCCACCGAGGAAGTCTCGGTGCGAAGCTGAGGCGTCGAGGCTTCCACGGTGATCGTTTCGGTGACGCCGCCGACCTCGAGGTGCACGTCCACACGGGACGGAATTCCGGTTTCCAGGACGATGCCTCTCTGTTTGTAGTGCTTGAAGCCCTTCCCCTCGGCCGTGAGTTCGTATGCCCCCGGCTTGATCAGCAGGATCGCGTAGTTGCCGCTTTCGTTGCTCGTGCCCGTGTATGCTTCCCCGGTGTCGGTGTGGACGATGCGAACCACAACGCTGGCAACCACGGCGCCGCTCGAGTCCGTCACAATTCCGCTTAGCGTGGCGGACTGCTGGGCGGAAAGGATTGAGGCGAACAGATAAAAAGCGAAAAGCAGCCGATTCATCATGGCAGCCTCCCCGTGCTGGTCATTCTATCCCAATTGGACAGTGAGACCAGGGTGCCGCGTCTCAAAAACAGGAACGCCTTCCCGTGTTTCTTACGCTATGATGAAAAAAGCAAGCTCTGCCTTCCTCGCTGCGACTGGACATGTCGACCCCGGAAGAATTCATGCGACGCGCCATCGCGTTGTCGATGGAAAACGTGCGCGCCGCGCGCGGCGGTCCGTTCGGCGCCGTCATCGTTCGTGACAGCCGGATCGTGGCCGAAGGAACCAATCTCGTCACCGCCACCAACGATCCGACCGCGCACGCCGAGGTGGTCGCCATTCGCGGGGCGTGCCGGGCCCTGGTCAGATTCGATCTCGCCGACTGCGACCTCTACTCCTCCTGCGAGCCGTGTCCGATGTGCCTGGGCGCCATCTACTGGGCGCGGCTCGGCCGCCTGTTCTTCGCCAACACGCGCCAGGACGCAGCGGCCATCGGTTTCGACGACCGGCTGATCTACGACCAGCTCGCCCTCGCCTTCCCCGAGCGCAGCATCCGGACCGCCCAACTGCTGCGCGCCGAGGCGCTGGAGGCCTTCCGCGAGTGGGAGCGGGCGCCGGACAAGATCCGGTATTAGATAGATAGCTACGTGGCGCAGGCTCTCAGCCTGCCGCGCCGAGACTCGTCTCGGCGCCTGCGTCCTCCGCTCGGGTTCCGGCCCAGCCTTCACCGGGTTGTTTTCGATGTAGGCGGCAATTCGCTGTGATGACCCAACTCCTCCCCACGCTGCAAGGATCGAAGCAGGCGACAAAAAGCCACTTTCCCTCGGGGTGCACATGCGGGAGACGGCGGCGGGAATTGGGCACGTACATATGCTGCGTTGAGCCGCTGGAAATCCGCTGGCGTCGAGACGAGTCTCGACGCGGCAGACACGAGTGTCTGCGCCACACCGTTGGCTCGGAGGCTGCCAAAATGTACAACATGGATCATCCCGTTCTCGAGCTGCGCGGCGTCTCCAGGCACTACCCCGGACACCGCGCCGTCGATGATGTCTCGCTCCAGCTCGAGCGCGGCGTCCTGTTCACGCTGCTCGGGCCCAGCGGCTGCGGCAAGACGACGACGCTGCGCCTGATCGGCGGGTTTGAATCGCCGACCGGCGGGGAGATTCTCCTGAACGGCGCGCGCATCGACGCGCGGAAACCCTACCATCGCAACGTCAGCACCGTATTTCAGAACTACGCGCTGTTTCCGCATCTCAGCGCCGGCGAAAACATCGCCTTCGGCCTGCGCCGACGGGGAGCGCGGGACCTCGAGCGGCGCCTGGCAGCGGTAGTCGAGCTGGTGCAACTGGCGGGGAAGGAATCGCGCCGCCCGGCGCAGCTCTCCGGCGGCGAGCGCCAGCGTGTGGCGCTGGCGCGGTCGCTGGTCCTGGAGCCGGACGTGCTCCTGCTGGACGAGCCGCTCTCGGCGCTGGACCCCAAGCTGCGCAGGCAGGTCCGGGAGGAGCTGAAGAGCCTCCAGCGCCGCGTCGGCATCACGTTCCTGCTGGTCACACACGACCAGGAGGAGGCGCTCTCGCTCTCCGACCGCATCGCGGTCATGAACCGTGGAAGGCTGGAGCAGGTCGGCACGCCCGAGGAGGTTTATCTGAAGCCGCGCACGCGCTTCGTCGCCGGTTTTCTCGGCGCCGTCAACTGGATTGACGATGTCGGCGTGCGCCCGGAAGCCACGCGTATCTCCGCCGCTCCGCCGGGCCCGGAGGTGCGGTCCGTGGCGGCCACCGTGGAAAGCTCGGTCTTCCTCGGCCATTGCCTCCAGGTGCGCGCGCGCCTGGCCGACGGCGCCGCGGTGGTCAGCGAGATCTCCCGGCTGGGCGGTTCGTTTCGCGACGGCGAGGCCGTCCACCTCTGGTGGCGGCCCCAGGACGAGCTGCGCCTTCCCACGGAGACCGAATGACGCGCCTGCGGCTGCTGTTCCTGGCTCCCTCGGCTGTGTTGCTCGCGGTGCTGCTGGCGGCGCCGATTGCGATTGTCGCCGTTTCGAGCGCGCTCACACGCGGCACTTACGGCGGCCTGGGCCTGCCATGGACCATCGAGAACTATGCCCGCCTGCTCGATCCTCTGTATGCGTGGATCCTGCTGCGCTCGGCGGCGCTCGCCGGAGCCGCCACCTTGCTGTGCCTGCTGGTCGGATTCCCGATGGCGCTGTTTCTGACGCGCGCCGGCCGACGCCGCAACCTGTGCCTGTGCCTGGTCATGCTTCCCTTCTGGACGAGCTTTCTGGTGCGCACCTACGCGTGGATGTTCCTGCTGCGCGACACGGGCCTGGTGAACACGGTCTTGCAATCGGTGGGGCTGATCCGCGATCCGCTCCCGCTTCTCTACAACGACGGCGCCGTGGTGCTGGGCCTGGTCTACGGCTACCTCCCGTTCATGATCCTGCCGATCTACGCCGCGCTCGAGCGACTGGACCCGAGCCTCGCCGAGGCTTCCGCCGATCTGGGTGCGCGGCCGTGGACGACCGTGACGCTGGTGCTGGCGCCGCTTGCCTGGCCGGGCATTCTCGCCGGCTGCCTGCTGGTGTTCATTCCCTGCCTGGGCGCCTACCTGACGCCGGACCTGCTGGGCGGCGGTAAGAGCGTCATGGTCGGCAACCTGGTCCAGAACCAGTTCACCAACGCGCGCGACTGGCCGTTCGGCTCGGCCGTCTCGGTGGCGCTGCTGGCGCTGGTAATGCTGCTGCTGCTGACGCTGCTGCGGCGTCGCGCCGAGGAGCTGCTGTGAGCCGGCCGCTGGCGCTCTACGCCGCGGGGGTCTATGCGTTTCTCCACCTGCCGCTGGTCGCCCTGGGCGCCTTCAGCTTCAATTCATCGCGATTCACGGTGTGGGAAGGGTTTTCGCTCGAATGGTACCGCGCGCTGTGGCGCGACCCGGCCTTGGCCGAGGCCGCCTGGAACAGCCTGCACATTGCGCTGGCCGCCACCGCGGTGGCCACCGTTCTGGGGACCTTGTGCGCCTACGGCCTGTGGAAGCGTGCTTCGGGCTGGTTCTCGGCGACGTTGTACCTTTCCCTGGTCACTCCGGAGATCGTGATGGGCATCTCGCTGCTCGCCTTCTACCAGTACCTGTTCCGCTTCCTCGACGTGCGCCTGGGCATGCACACGGTCATCCTCGCCCACGTTGTGTTTTGCCTGGCCTACGTCGTGCTGGTGGTGCTGGCGAGGCTGCGCACGCTCGATCCGCACCTGGAGGAGGCCGCGATGGACCTGGGAGCCGGCGAGTTCGAGGCGTTCCGGCGGGTCACGCTGCCGCTGGCGATGCCGGGCATCGGCGCGGCGGCCCTGCTGGCGTTCACCATTTCCTTCGACGACTACGTGATCACCAGCCTGGTCGCCGGAGTCGATTCGGAAACTCTGCCCATGATGATCTACGCGATGGCGCGCCGCGGGGCCAATCCGGTCGTCAACGCCATCTCTTCGCTGATCGTGTTCGGGCTCGGGGCGCTGATCCTGGTGGCCGAGAGGCTGCGCGAATCATGAGACGGCGTGCGTTTCTGGCGGGCTGCGGCGGGCTGGCGGCGTGCGCGGGCGACCGCCGGCCTCGGCTGAATGTGTTCAACTGGTCCAACTACGTCGCCCCCCAGACGCTGCCGGAGTTCGAAGCGGAATCCGGTATCCGCGTGCGCTACGCCATCTACGAAAGCAACGAGGAGATGCTGGCCAAGGTGTTCGGCGGCAATTCCGGCTGGGACGTGGTGTTCCCCAGCAACTACTTCATCGCGCCGATGCTGGAGGCCGGTCTGCTGGCGCGACTCGATCATGACCGGCTCCCGAACCTGGACCGCCTGGAGCCGGCGCTGCGCTCGCCCGTGTGGGACCCGCGGCTTTCCTGGAGCGTGCCGTACATGCTGGGCGGCACGGGCATCGTGTATCGACGGAGCCTGACGCCGCCGCCCGCTACCTGGTCGGCGTTGTGGGAGGAACGCCTGCGCGGCCGTCTCACGATGCTCGACGACCCGGCGGAAGTGATCGGCGCGGGGCTGAAGAAGCTCGGCTATTCGCTCAATTCGGCCGATCCGGGCGAGCTCGAGCGCGCTTCGAGCGAACTGGTGGCGCAGAAGCCGCTGGTGCGCGCCTACCTCAACGCCGAGGTGCGCGATCAGCTCGTGGCCGGCGACGTCCTGGCCGCCCAGCTCTGGGCGACCACCGCGCAGCAGGCCATCGACGCCTCCCCGGAGCTGGCCTTCGTCTATCCGGCGGAGGGCTTTCCCCTCTACGCCGACTGCGCCGTCGTGCTGCGCGAGAGCCGCCGTGCGCGGCTCGCGCACCAGTTCATCGATTACCTGCTGCGTCCCGCGGTGGCGGCTTCCATCGCCGCCTCGACGCGCACCGTCACCGCCAACCTCGCCGCTCGGGCCCTGCTTCCGGACGCGATCCGCAACAATCCGACCCTGTATCCGCCCGCCTCGGTGCTGGCGCGCGGCGAGTGGTTCCAGGCGCTGCCCGCCGCAGCGCAGCGCCTCCGTGACCGGATGTGGACCGAGATCAAATCCGCATGAGGTCTCTGGAGTTTCTACATTTTGAGCAGAAGTCTGGGCATTTGTGGGGCGGCCTTTAGGCCGCGCCGGGCTTCAGCCCGGCTCCTTGTTGGCCGGCCCGGGCTGCGCTCGACCAGGGGTAATCCTCCGGTAGCGCTACCAGACTGGCCCGCACCGGATTCTCCTCGATGTACACTCGAATCCGCTGAAACTCCCTCTCGTCTCGCATCCAGCGGTCATAGCTCTCCTCCTGCCAGAAGGCTCTCCCCGTCAATCCCAGCATCTCGTTGGCGCGTCGCGCCGTGCTCCCCTTCAGCCTTTGCAGGAGCTTGGAGACCGGCACCCTGGGGGTGATCAGAACGTGAACGTGGTTGGCCATTACTACGAATGCGTGCAAGTCGTAGTGGCCCAGCGTATCCCGGCCTTCCACGATGGCCTGCACCACCAGCTCAGCAAGTTCCGGCCGAGCCAGGTAAAGCGGGCCGGTACGGGCATGGTCCAGCAGGCGGTCCATAGCTACGAACGCCTTTCCCGTGCTCAGGTTGCCTGCTGGAAAGAAGCGGTGCGGAGGCAAACTGCCGTGCAAACGCCAGGTGAGGAACAGGGCCTGCCCGTCGGGGTGCCAGTGCGGCAGTCGACGTCGATGCGTCAACACATAGGTAGGATATCGTGTCGAGCCTGCGCGGGCTAAAGCCCGCTTGCGGCCTGAAGGCCGCCCTACCAACCGGCCCGGCCCACTCACCGCACTGCCAGAATCACCCCCGGCTGGCTCGAAACGCCGCCCACCGACGCGGTGAGCGCCAGCAAGCCGGACGGCACGAATCCAGAGGGCACCCGCACGTTGATCTGCATCACGCCGACCATGCCCGGGGCGCTGCCGGCCCACAGTACCTCCGCGGGAAGCCCGCCGATTCGAACGTAGACCGGCAGCAGGGGCCTGCCGAGCGGCGACTGTGCCGGACGGCCGTCGGTTCCCGGTGGATCCGTTTGTCCCTCGCCGGTGGCGTACAACGTCACCACGGCCCCGCGGTCAGCGGGATTCGCCGGCGAGTTCAGGCTCCCGTCTTCCTGCACGGCGATCGCCTGGCCTGCGCCGCCGGAGACGGTGAACAGCCCGGGGGCTGACGCCGTCACCGCCACACGCGCCCTGCTGCGCAGCCGTCCCTGGTAGTAGACTTCCACCGCGCTTTCCTGGACGCCGGCCACCTGGTAGGGAACCTGAAGGTTCACCTGGCTTTCCTGGCTGAAGAACAGCGCCGCCAGAGCGCCGTCAAAGCGCACTTCCGTCTCCCCCAGCGTGCGGTCGAGCGCGCCGCCCGGGTTCAAGCGCGCGTGGGCGGGGTTGGAAGGGCCGAGGTTGGCTCCGAAGATCGTGATGACCTGGCCGGGCGCTACGGGTCCGCCGAGGAGGCTGGCGGCGTGCACAACGCGGATCTCCGACAGCACAGGCGCCGGCTCGATCACCGGTGTCAGTTTGCGTACGCGATTGTTGTCCAGGTCCGCGACGTAGACGGCGCCCGCCGCGTCGACCGCAACGCCCGAGGGCGAGCGCAGACGGGCCTCCCTGGCCGGCCCGTCGTCACCGGTGAAGCCCGGTGCGCCGGTTCCCGCGATGGTGTGGATGATTCCATCGGCGCCCACGGCGCGGATGCGATGATTCCCCGAGTCGGCGATGAGGAGCGTGCCGGCGGAGTCGATCGCCACGCCGGCGGGAAAATTGAGCTGCGCGCGCGCGGCCGGCCCGCCGTCGCCCCCCGACCCGCGTATGCCGGAGCCGGCGAAAGTCGCGATGAGGCCGGTCGCGTCGACACGGCGGATCACGTGATTGCCGGAATCGGCGATGTACAAATTTCCCGATGCGTCCGCGGCCACCGCCACCGGGGTATCGAGGTGGGCCAGCGTGGCCGGGCCGCCATCGCCGCCGTAGCCTCGGACGCCGGTTCCCGCGACCGACACGATGGCGCCATCGACGCGAATCCTGCGCACGCGGTGGTTGAGGCTGTCGGCGATGTAAAGATTGCCGGCCCTATCCAGCGCCAACCCGCGCGGCCGGTTGAGGTGGGCGTAAATGGCGGGTCCGTCGTCGCCGAGATATCCCGGCTGGCCCGTGCCGGCGACATTGCTGATGAAGCCGGCCAGGTTCACGCGGCGTACGCGATTGCCCTGGTAATCGGCGATCCAGAAACCGCTCTCCGCATCCGCGGCGACGGCCACAGGGTCGAGCAGACCGGCCGAGGTCGCCGGGCCGCCGTCGCCTCCGGAAGTCGCCGCGCCGCTGCCGGCAACGGCGACTATGGTCCCCTGCGCGTTCACCGCGCGGACGCGACGGTTGCCTTCCTCGGCGATGTACAAAGTTCCCGCCCCGTTCACCGCCACGCCGATCGGCCCGTTCAGGTAGGAGTTGGTCGCCGCCACCGAGTTCAGCGGCAATCCGAAAGTGCCGTCGCCGGCGAACAGGGTGATCGCGCCGCGCGGGCTGATCTTCTGCACGCGCCGCCCGTCGGTCGAGTAAACGTTGCCGCCGCCATCCAAAGCCACCTCGCGGGCCCCGATGCCGGGTGTGCCGCCGGTCAGGACTGTGACCAGGCCCTCGGCCGTTCGTTTGAGCACGCGGCGATTCTCGCTGTCGGCGACGTAGAGCGTGCCGGCGAAGTCGACGGCCACGCCGGTTGGCCGCTTCAGCTCCACCGGCGAGCCCTCCCCGCCCAGGACGGTCGTGAGGAATCCGCCGCTCAGTCTGCGGATGCGGTTGTTCTCGCTGTCGGCGATGTACAACACGCCTTGCCGGTCGACAGCCAGCCCGGCCGGCGCGTTCAGCCGCGAGTAGGCCGCCTGGGCGTCGCCGTTGTAGCCTGCGACTCCGGTTCCGGCGAAGGTGGCGATCTGGCCCGTGGGAGTGACGCGGTAGACGCGGTGATCGACGAAGTCGGAAATGTAGAGATTCCCCGCTGAGTCGAGGGCGACGTTGCGCGGCCCCAGCAGTCGCGCCGCCAGCGCATCGCCGCCGGCCGCGCCCCGGTCTCCGCCTCCGGCCACTGTACGGATGTTGCCGTCGGAGGCCACTACCCGCACGCGGCCGTTCCCGTAGTCGGCGACGAAGAGATTGCCGGAGCCGTCCACCGCGAGGCCGTAGGGCCGGGTGAGCAGGGCCTGTGCCGCGGGCCCGCCGTCTCCGTGGAAACCCGTATGCCCATTGCCGGCGACGGTGGACACGGTGCCGGCGCTATTCACTTTTCGGATGCGGTTGTCCAGGTTGTCCGATATGTAGATATTGCCGGCGGTGTCCACCGCCAGTCCTTCGACGGCAGCCAGTTGAGCGGCCGTGGCATGACCGCCGTCGCCCACCTGGTTGGTGCCGGCCACCGAGGTGATCCGGTATTGCGGGGGCCCGGCGAAGGCCTGGCTGTGGGGCCATAGCCAAAGCAGGAGCAGAAGGGCGCACCAAGGCGCGCGCGCGCCGCTCAGCCGCATAAGAAAGTTTTCCTTTTCAACTAAGTACTCCCCACGAAAAGAAGATCTCCGGAAATACGATGAGTTTTCCGTGGGTTCTCCACAGGTCCGACTTTTTCTAGTCAGCCTGCTCATGGCAGCGCTGGCGCGATCGGAGCCCGTTCTGCGTCTGAAGAGCCGCGCGGGTGACCCTTCGCGGTTCCAGATGGCGGAACTGGCCCCGTTGAAGCGCCGCGATCCGAGCCGGCGCCGCCTCATCGCGCGGTTTCCCGAGGCGCCGCGGCCGGAGCAGATCGAGGCGATGCGAAGCCGCGGGGTGCGGCTGCTGCAATACGTGCCCGACGAGGCCCTACTGGTCTCGACGCCGGATGATCTGAGCTGGGACGGGCTCGGCGTCTTGCAGGTGGCGTCCCTGCTGGTCGAGGACAAAATCAGCCCGCTGCTCGACGCGCGCACCGGCGAGGAAGCGGGCAAGCTTTTCGTGATCGAGTTCCATCCCGATGTGGAACCGGCCGAGGCGAGGGCCATCGCGCTTCAGGAGAACCTCGCGCTGCGCGACCATCCCGAGCTGGTGGCCGGGCACCTGCTGGTGGAGGGCGCCATGGAGCAGGTCAGGCGACTCGCGGAGTGGGACGAGGTGGCCTACATCTTTCCCGCCTCGGCGGATCTGGCGCAAGGGCTGCCCGTGCACGCCTGCGCCGGCGCGGTCACCGACCAGGGTGGCGTCGGACAGTATGTGGTCCGGGTGGGCGAGGGCTGGGACGGCGCGGGCAAGAACGCCGTCCAGCTCACCTACACCTTCCAGAGCCTCACCACGCGACTGGGCGCCGACGACGTGCGCGGCGAGTTCCAGCGCGCGCTGGCCGAGTGGGCGAGGCATGTCAAGATCGGCTTTTCCCAGGGAGCCCGTGCGGACGCCGCGCGGAACCTGAACCTGCTGTTCGCCAGCGGCGGCCATGGTGACGCCTACCCGTTCGACGGGCGTGGCAAGGTGCTGGCGCACACCTTCTACCCGGCGCCGCCGAACCCGGAGCCGATCGCCGGCGACCTCCACCTGGACGACGACGAGGACTGGAAGATCGGCGCCGACATGGACGTCTACAGCGTGGTGCTGCACGAGCTGGGCCACGCGCTCGGGCTGGGGCATTCCGACAAGCCGGGCGCGGTGATGTATCCCTACTACCGGCGCATGAGCGAGCTGACCCAGGAGGACATCGGGGCGATCCAGGACATGTACGCCGCGCAGGACGGCTCCCCGGCGGGGCCGCAGCCCTTGCAACTGGAGATCAAGGATCCGCCCGCCACGCCGTTCTCCACCACGGCTTCCAGCCTCACCGTCTCCGGAACCGCCGCCGGCGGCAACGGGGCCATACAGGTTTCCTGGGCGAGTGACCGGGGGCCTTCGGGGGCGGCCGAAGGCTCTCTAACCTGGAGGGCGACCGTTGCGCTCAGCGCGGGAGCCAACCGGATCACCGTCACGGCGACCGATGCGCAGCGTGTGCAGGTGAGCCGATCCATCACCGTGCTGCGGCAGGAGAGCGGAGCCGCCTCACCGGTTGTGAGGATCACCTCCCCGGCCTCCGACGGTGTGTACCAGACTCGCTCGAACACGGTGACGCTCGCCGGGGTGGCCAGTCACACCGCTGGAATCGCGCGCGTCGGGTGGGCCAACGGATCCGGCGATGCCGGCACGGCCCAGGGAACCGCCTCCTGGACCACCGGGCCGATTCGCCTGGCTGCCGGTCCCAACCAGCTCACGGTCACCGCCTGGGACAATTCCGGCGGGTTCGCCTCGCAGTCCTTGCAGGTCAACTACGAGCCCGTCGCCGCTAGCGACAGTACAGCCCCGTCGATCTCCATCATCTCGCCGGCCGGGACCAACGTACTTACTTCCGCATCGTCGATCGTGTTTCGCGGCACTGCCGGCGACGACGTCGGCGTCACCGAAGTGCGCTGGTCTTCCAACACATCCGGCGCGGGGCTGGCCACGGGCGCCGCCAACTGGGTCACGCCCGAAATCCCGCTGCTGGTGGGCTTCAACACCATCACCATCCGCGCGAGCGACGCCGCCGGCAACTCCGGCTGGCGGTCGGTGGTGGTCACGCGGTGGTGATTGGGTGGATGCGGAACAGCATCGGGTGCGCCTGAGCGCGTGAGTCGTTTATGCCGGCCCGATGCGACCGGAGAGGGCGAGCACCGTTTGTCCCTAGCTAGCTAGCTAGCCGACGCCCAACAAATCGCGCAGAACATCCAGGTCGGTCATGACGCGGATACCTCGCTCGGCACAGAAGCCGCGGACCCGCGGCGCTGCGAAGTGGCGGATGTTCCGGGTGCACAGGACGTCTGCCTTCCCGTCCGCTGCCGTGTACAGCACAGGATCGTCAGCGGGATCTGACAAGATGATGGGTCGTACGATAACTGGCTCGACCAGGTCAGAAGCGTCCGCGAGGCTTCCGGCGAAGCGTGCCGCATCCTCTGGAGTGATCCGGTATCGCGCCTGGAGGCGTGGATAGAGCAGTACGCGCTCGACCTCATCCAGGATGAATCGGGACAGGACCAGCGTGTGGGCGCCAAGAACGGTGTCGAGAACTCGGAGCGCCGGTCCGCGCGGGCTGGTCACCGCCCGAACGAGAATGTTCGAATCCAGCGTGAATCTCACGCGGGTTTGCGGCGGATCTCGGCAAAGGCCTGGTCCACAAGGGCGTCGGCTTCGTCTTCACCGATCTCTTGACGCGAGCCAATCTCACGGGCCTGGGATACGATCTCCTGCCGAAGAGACTCACGCTCAGGACCAACCGGGGCGGTGTGGGGCTTGTGAGCGTTGAGACTGATGGTCTCGTCCTCCGAGACGGCGCGGCCAAGCCACCGCTCCACGAGGTTTCGTTCCTCCGGCGCGAGGTCGCCTACCCTGTGTACGAAACTGTTAGCCATGGCCAAGCCCTCACCAACAGGATACCGAATGCTTGCCTGTAGGAGAATGCTGAGTTAATAGAGACCATCCGGAAGGCGTAGCCAACGCAATCCGTACGGATCCCACGAGCATGCGGTGCAATACACCATCTGGCCTCATGAAACCCGCGTACTGGCGGTCGCCCACATAAAGCGACGGCCCAGGTAGTGGATGGGACGCGAGTGACCGGTTCGATTCAAGCCAGAGGATTGCTCCACTTCAGGCCTTGGAAGCGAGCGAAGTCGGTATCCGAAGAGCAGAGCTCCGCACCGTGCTCGATGGCCAACGCAGCCAGATGTGCATCGGATGTGAGATTACCGCCCGTGCCCATCAGCAGCAGCAATTCGCGCAATATTCGCAGGTGCCGTGGCCCGGCGTGAATTACGGTCACGGATGGCTGATCCAGCCAGGAAGCGATCAGATCCAGCGCGGTGTCAACGGACAGCGGGTTGCGGAACAGACCCGGGCGGGTTGTGAGCCGGAGGAAAGCGAGAAGCACATTCCAGGAAAAGGCCACGGTGCCCGGTCCTGAGATTGCGGATTCCAGCCACGGCTTCGCCTTCCGGTGTAAGGGGGCGTCTTGGTTGATGGCGTAGATGAGAAGGTTGGCGTCGAGAAGTATCATTTGCGCAGGGACAGCTTCCGGCTGAGTTCTTCGTCTTCCGCTGCTTCCGCGATGGCCAAGGCTTTGTCCCAGCGAAGCTCCTGTCCCTGTCCTAGCGGAAACGATTTCTGGACAAACCGTCTGGTGCGCCGGTGCTGCTCGCCAACCAGCCCCTTTCGTGCGGCTGCATTGAGCGCTTCCTTGAAGGAGATTCCACGCTCTCTCATCGCGTTTCTAATCAGCGTTTCGACATCGGGATCCAGGGTGACCGTCGTTCTCATGTTGCTATCATAGCATCAATTAAGTTGCTATCATGATGCATCCAGTGCGGGATGTCAGTCACGGCTTCAGACGCAGACCTTGCAGGAGCTTCTGGAACCGGGGCTGGCTCCGCAGCGGATCAAACAGTGGGTTGACCTTAGCCGTGATCAGCCAGACCTCGTGCTTGTCCAGCATGTATTCCAGCCAGTCCAGCGCTCGTCCCGGTTCCCCATGGCGCGCGTACGCGAACACGAAAGCGGCAGGCGGAATGCGTCGCCTCTTTGCCTCTGTTTCCAGCCGGCGCAGAGCCTGGCGCGCGGCCTGCGGATTCCGCCTGGGCAGGTAGGCGGTCCAGATCTGGCGGCAATCGCTGGTTGCCTCCTGGCAGGCGCGAAGGAATTGAGCCTCTTTCCAGGCTTCTTCTTCCCGCCCCTGGACCATGTAGGTAAACGCCATGCGCTCGTGAGCCAGCTCGAAAGAGGGGTCCAGTTGCGCTACCTGCCGGAGGATCGCGAGGCTCTGGTCAAACTTTTTTTCAAAGAAGTACAATTGCGCCTCGTCGATCTGAATGATGGGTGAGATGGGGTCGATTTCCCGCGCCTCCTCGAACTCGCGCCGCGACTCTTCAAATCGGCCGAGGATGGACAGAAACTCTGCGTGCCAGTGGCGTGCGGTGGCGTAGTTGGGAGCAAGCGAAATGGCTTTCTGGTAGTGGTCCTCGACCTCGCCCCACTCCCAGTCCAGGTTCTGGGAGATCAGGCCCAGGGTGGCATGGGCTTCGGCGAGCGATCGATCCAATTCCAGGGCGCGGGAAGCCATGGTCTTGGCTCTCGGCAGCATTTCGAGCTGTGGGTAATGACTGTAGCCTCCCAGCAGCAGGTAGCAGTCGGCCAGGCCGGCGTGGGCGCGGGCGTAGGTGGGATCGAGATCGATCGCCTGGCGGAAGTATTCGGCGGCTCTTTCGAAACCTTCCCGGCTGCGCTTTCCCCACTCGTACCGGCCCTTGACGTAGAGCTCGTGAGCTTGCGGATTCAACTCGCGACGGGCGCCCAGGCTCCGGCGTTCGGCCTCCGTGAGCCTGGCGCTCAAACGCAAAGCGACTTGCTGCGCGATGGAGTCCTCGAGCGCGAAGAGGTGGCCGCCGCTGGGCGAATCCACCGTTCCCGCCCACAGAGCTTTGCCATCCCGGGCGCGGATCACCCGAACGCTGGCGCGAATTCCACCGTCGATGGATTGCAGCGTCCCCTCCACCACTGCGTCCACCTTTAAGTCCCTCCCTGCCTGGATCGGGTCCGCCGTCGAGCCCACGTAACGCCGCACCGAGGAGATGGGGCGGACGATCAGGCCTGTCAGATTGCTCAGCCGGGTGATCAGCGCGTCGGCAACACCGAGTTCCAGCGTTTCCATCTTGGAGGACTGCTCTAACGTCTGGAAGGGAAGAATGGCCAAGTGGTGAACCTCGGCCAGTCCGGGGTCGGTCCTCGAGGTGGGCCGCTGGGTAATCAACAGCAGGATCAGCGCCCCTGCCGCCAGTCCGAGACTCCAGCCGAAACGATTGGACTTCGCGGGCGCTGGTCCCCGAGAGGCCTCTGGCGCGGCTGCCGGCGCCTGCACCGTGGGCGGGCCGGCTTCCTCGATCTGGGTCACCGCGGCCACGAACCGGTATCCGAATTTGGGCACCGTCTCAATCCAGACTTCGTGCTCGCTCTGCTGGAGCGCCTTACGCAAATCGGAAATAGTCCGGGTCAGTACGGCGTCTTCGACAAACACATCGGGCCAGACCGAGTCGAGGAGTTTTTTCCTTTCGACCAGCTTCCCGGGGTGTTCGAGCAGCAGCAAAAGGGTGTCAAACGCCTTGGGCGCGGTGGGGACAGCGGCTCCATCCCGCGACAGCAGCCGCTCGCCCTCGTCCACTTGGAAAGGTCCGAAGACGAATATCCTTCGCATGTTCAACCAGATCCGGTTGGGACAATTTTCTCACAAAAACCTCAGGCAAAGCGTAGGACAACGGGAGGGGGCCTGGCTTATGGTTGTGCTGCGGAGCAACACGCTTGGCACACCCGGGATGCGGCTGAGGCGCCAACAGGTTCGGTTGGAGGCTACTGTGTTTGCATTTCAGACTTTCCCTTATCGATATGGCGCACCGTCTATCATCAGGCCGCGGACAGGATTCCTGTTTGTCGGGTTGGCCCTGCTGACGCTATGCTCCACTCACGCGTTCGCCCAAGCGCCGTTCGTGATCACTGGTCCACCCACGGGGTCCGTCTTCGCTCCCGGTCAACCTGTTACGGTCACTTGGACGGGTGGCGACCCAGCATGGTCCGTGAACGTGGTCGTGATCGACAGCGTTGCCTTCACGGTCGTCGACGGGGCCCCAAGCGGGACAAGCCGTCAAGCTCCAGTACGTCTGGTTCCAGTACGTCTGGTCCTCAGAGTTCCAGCCTTTCGAACAGCGACCGCCGCCTGGTTTGGACTCCTGACGTCGCCCGACGATTGGAACCTTCCGCGACCGACTCGCCTGATAGGTCCAGGAGGTCCCCTGGACGTTTGTCACGTAAAACCTGTACGTGCGCCCGCACGGGCCGCCGAAGGGTAGCAGCTCCATCCAGTCTGGTCAGGAGGTTACGAACGTGAATAATGGGAAATGCTGGAAAAACATCCGGGCTGCGTTGGCAATCGCCGGCCTGGCGAGCTTGATTCCATCCGCTCAGGCGCAGCCACAGTACACCATCGTCGATTTGGGCTTGCTCAACGGCGCTACGGGAAGTCTTGCCAGGGCCATCAACAACTCTGGGCAAGTGGCTGGTTGGGCTAGTCTCCACGACCAAATCTTCGGTGCCTTCCGCACAGCGCCGAACAGCGCCATCAATCCAGCTACAGACGACCTCGGCACGCTCGGCGGCGACCAAACCTTGGCGACCGGCATCAACAGTTCTGGGCAGGTGGCCGGCGCCTCTCGCACTGCGGGGAACGCAGCCCAGCATGCCTTCCGCACCGCAGCGAACAGCGCGATCAATCCAGCAACGGATGACCTGGGCACGCTCGGCGGCACTCACAGCTATCCCTGGGATATCAACAACTCCGGGCAGGTGGTCGGCCAGTCTTCCACTTCCGGGGACGCAGCCGTGCATGCCTTCCGCACAGCGGCGAACAGCGCCATTAATCCAGCTACAGACGATTTGGGCACCCTCGGCGGCGCGGTCAGTCAGGCTCTCGGAATCAACGGCTCTGGGCAAGTCGTCGGCCTCTCTTACATTTCGGGGAACGCAGGCTACCATGCTTTCCGCACCGCGGCGAACACGGCGATCAATCCAGCAACGGATGACCTGGGTACGCTCGGCGGTACTCACAGCTATGCGTTAAGTATCAACGACTCTGGGCAGGTGGTCGGCAATTCTCGGATTTCCGGTAGCTCAGACGAGCATGCCTTCCGCACTTCGGCGAACAGCGCGATCAATCCGGCGACTGATGACCTGGGCACGCTCGGTGGCTGCTGCAGTTATGGGAGCGACATTAACAGCGCCGGCCAAGTCGTGGGTGCATTCCAAATTACCGGTGTTGGGTATCGTGCATTCTTCCATACCGGTGGCGTGATGTATGATCTGAACAGTTTGATCCCTGCTGGTTCGGGCTTGATCCTCCACTGGGCCACATCGATTAATGACCTTGGACAAATCGCGGCGTTTGGGCGCTACAACGACGCCGGCAGCACCCGCGCATTTCGCCTGGATCCTGTTGCGGGCGGGACGCCTGCCGGCACGGATGTAACCATTCAACCCTACACGACGCTCCCGGATGGATCGACCACTTCAGTCAGCATAGAGTTCGACTCCGTTCAGACCGGCGGCACGACCGCCGTGACTACCAGCGCGACACCCCCGGCTGGCGTTGACGCGGCTCCTCCGCAGTTCAAAGTCACTAGCCCGCCGGTCTATTACAACGTGGAGACTAGCGCGGTGTTCAGTGGGCCGGTCACTCTGTGCTTCTCCTGGGTGGAAGGCCAGATCCATAACGAGTCGAGCGCGCGGCTGTACCACTACGAGCAAGGCGCGTGGCGGGACGTGACGCTGGGGGCTCCGGACACGGTCAACAACAAAGTGTGCGGCGTGGTCACGAGCCTATCGCCCTTCGGCATCTTCGAGCCCGGCTTCCAGTTCAGCGGATTCCGGCCGCCGGTCTCTGGCCCTCCCATACTGAATCAGATCAGGGCGGGACAATCGGTGCCCATAAAGTTCAGCCTCACCGGGAATCGGGGGCTGAATATCTTCCCGACGGGGTTCCCGGCGTCTGTGCCGATGGTTTGCGAGTCCCTGACCACGGTAACGGTGAGTGAGTCGACGCTTCCGGCTGGAGGTAGCACGTTAACCTACGATACGGAATCGGATACATATACCTACGTGTGGAAGACGGAGCGGAGTTGGACCGGCTGCCGGCAACTGATCCTCCAGTTCACCGACGGCGGGGAGTACCACGCCAACTTCAAGTTCAACTAGTCTCCTGTCCGGGCTAAATCCCGGCCTGATCGCGACCGTCGGGCAACTCCAAGCCTAGGACCTGATGGCAAGATGCGAAATGGCATTTAAACGCTTGCAGCACGCTGCATATCGAGAACAGCACCATCAGCAACAACACCGGATTCGGGGGACGCACCGGCGGAGGGATTCTCAACTATTCTTATCCTTGCTATGCCACCACGATCATCAGCAACAGCGATCTTCGAAAACCAGGCGGATGGCTCGCCGGGATTCCAGGGCCGAGGCGATGCCAGCGCCGATGCCTTCAGCCTGCCGGGAAGCATCGTCGTGAAGAATAGCGTCATCGCCAGCCCCACCCGAGGCCTGGGCGATGACTGTGTCTATTTCGCGCCGAACACCAGAGGTCACAATATAGCCAGTGATGCTTCTTGCCAGTTGACGGGCAGCGGCTACTTGAACAGCACCGACCCCCGGCTGGACCCTCTATCCAACAATGGGGGCTCGACGCAGACGCACGCGCCGCTCCTCGGAAGCCCGGCCATCGACGCTGTGCCGGCGGCGGATTGCTCGAACGTGGGCGGTGCCCCCCTTACAACCGACCAGCGCGGCGTCGCCCGGCCTCAAGGCGTCGCCTGTGACATTGGCGCTGTTGAGTCGACAGCGGGAGACACGCCCACGGGAACCAATGTAAGTTCACTGCCCGTAGACACGACGACGGGCGGCTCGCCGGTCACTTTGACCTTTGACAATGTCACGCAGCCCGGTACCACGAGTCTGACCACTGCCGGTACCGGCGCGCCACCTGCCGACGGCTTCAAGCTGGGCGCGCCTCCGGTGTATTACAACCTCAGCACAACGGCGGTTTTCTCCGGACCAGTCACGATTTGCGTGAGCTACAACGGTGTCTCCTTCGGCAACGAATCGATGATCCGGCTATTTCACCAAGAATCGGGTATTTGGGTGGATGTAACCACTTCGGTGAATACAACCACTAATGTCGTGTGCGGGACCGTCACTTCGTTTTCCCCGTTCGCCATCTTCGAGTCCGTGTACAGCGCCGCGGTGCAGCCGCCCATCAGCGCCAACGGTTCGAGTGTGTTCAATGCGAACCGCGGCGTAGTCCCAGTGAAGTTCAGCCTGAACCGGAACGGCGCGGCGACCTGCGCGCTGCCGCCGGCCACCATTGGTGTGACCCGCACTGCGGGGGCGGCCGCGGGAGCGGTGAATGTGGACACCTTCTCAACATCCTCCGACAGTGGCACCTCCTTCCGCATCGATACAGCCGCTTGTCAGTACGTGTACAACCTCGGCGCCAGTTCGTTGGGGCCGGGGAGCTATCTGGTGCAGATCACGATTGCTCACGTGGTTGTCGGATCCGCGAACTTCGGTCTGCAATAGCTTCACCACATGTCGGCTGCGCCCCCCTCGGTTGCACTCGGGGAGGAGAAGGCGAGTGGAGAAAAAGGCGGGTGGAGTGGCCGCGCCGCAGCGCCCAACCCGTTAAGGGGTGCTTAACGATTCTGGGGGAAGCCTGGCTCAGACTGACCGCTCCCTCCGGTCACGGCTCGGTAACGGTCCGGCAAGCACAGCGCCCCTATTCCGAGCCGCGACCGCAGGAAGCACCTTGCCCACTGACGTGGGTCCATACGGACGAGGAACTTGGTGCAAAGGGGCCGTTGGCGGCAAACTAGGAGGTATTTGTTTACCGCGTGAGATCTCCGCGTAGCCGTTGCCGGGCATCACGCACCAGTGGATAGACGTAGATATCTTTGACCACTTGACCGTGAGCTTTGTGCTTCCGGTCCATACGCCCGCGCC
>Ga0247727_10001240_pt1 | contig 61614 bp, 47 predicted proteins | sample WisWelCaveWW1625_FD_202498 | JGI IMG/M metagenome (GOLD analysis project Ga0247727, IMG submission 202498) | Biofilm microbial communities from Wishing Well Cave, Virginia, United States - WW16-25 | ecosystem: Environmental > Aquatic > Deep subsurface > Groundwater > Cave microbial mat | place...
GGCGGCAGCGGCGGCCGCACGCGCGTCTGGCCGGGCCGCGTGAAGGTGATGTGCCGCACCACCGCCGCCAGCGGCAGGTCGCGGTCCTGGCCGACGAGGCGGCGCGACTGCGTGGCCGCGAAGCGCAGCTCCACGCGGTTGGCGCCGCGGCGCTGCAGGGCGGCCGGCACCGGCGACGTGATCGAGAACAGCGCATCCGGGCCGGGCAGGCCCTGCGTGGCCAGCAGCGTGCCGTTGAACAGCACCTCGACCGTCTGCGCGCCGTTGGTGCCGTTGGCCACCTCGACCAGCAGCTCGCGCGCCTCGACCTGCAGCACGTCCAGCGTCAGGCCGACCGCGCGGCCGACCACCCAGGCGTAGGGCGGCTGGCCGTCGGGCTGCGTCAGGAAGCCGGCGAGCGTCGCGCCGTCGTGGCGGTCGATCTCCAGCGTGTGCGCCTGGCCGCGCGGCGTGCCGACGTCGACCACGACCGTGGTGCGCACCAGGTCCCCGTCCACCAGCCCGGCCAGCGCGTTCTCGTGCGGCACCAGCCGCAGCCGCGCGGGCGCCGCGGAGCGCTCGCGCAGCGCGACCCACAGCAGCGTCCCGGCCGCCAGCAACGCGACGAGCAGCAGCAGCCGACGCACGCGCGCTCAGCCTCCCGCGGCGACAAGCGCGCCGGGCGCCGCCGGGGCAGCGGCCGCCGGCGCGTGCAGCGCCGACAACTGGACCACGGCCGGGCACGCGGGGCAGCGGCGGCGCGTGCCGACGCGCTGGTCCAGCACCTGGAACGCGGCGCCGCACGCGCTGCACATGGCGCAGATCACTGTGGCGGCGGTCCGGGATGGGCGGGCGGCGGCGCCGTGGGCGCGTTGCAACCCGGCGGAAGCGGCACGCGGAAGCACAGCGGACCGGTGGCCGTCGTCGGCGCCTGTGTCGCAGGCACATCCAGCGCGGGCGCGGCGGGCCGCGCTGCCGTGGCGGCTTCGGCCGCCGCCTCCTCGAAGGCGACCAGCGACCCGTCGCCGCCAGCGGAGAGGGCCGGCGCCACGACGTGCGCTGAACGCTCGTGAGCCGCAGGCTTGCCCACGGCAGGCTGCGCAACCGCCGGAGCCTGCACCACGGGGGCCGGCGCGGGGCGCGTGGCGTCGGGGTTCTTGTAGAGGATCATCGACTCGCCCGCGCGCAGCGTGTCGTTGTGCAGCAGGTCGGCGACGTCGCAGGGCTCCTCGTTGAGCAGCAGCGTGCCGCGCAGGCGCAGGACGCGGTGGCCAGTGGGCGTCGCCTCGAGCACGAACTCCGACCCGCCGGCGCCGGCGTGCCGCAGGCACAGATCGCAGTCGGGCGTGCCGCCGATGACCAGGCGCGACACGCTCAGGTCCGCGGGGCGCGGGCCTTGGCCTTCGTTCACGATGATGCGGGCCATGGGGCTCCCGGGGCCGGCCGACCTTCCGGCGGCGGGCAGCGCATTCTATTCCAGCGGCTGCGGCCGGCGACAGACGGCGGCCGTCAGGAGACCTCCTCGAGGCGTGCGTACTCGGCCATCAACTGCTTGTCGCCAAAGCGCTCGAAGCGCACGGTGATGCGCGCCTTGCCGCCCGTGCCGCTGACCCTGAGCACCACGCCCTGGCCAAAGTGCGCGTGGCGCACGGCCGCTCCGGGGCGCGGGAGGCGCACGCCGTCGTCCACGTCCAGGTAGTCCTCGGCGTCGGGCACCCAGGCGCGCTCCTGCACGGCGTCCGTGACGCTGCGGCGAGCCGGCGCGGGCAGGGCGCGCGGCACGCGGTCGTCGCGCAAGACGTCGGTCGCCGGCAGCTCGGAGAGGAAGCGGCTGGGCACGCTGGGCATCCACGTGCCAAAGGTCGCGCGCCGCGCGGCGCAGCTCAGCGTCAGGTGGCGCTGCGCGCGGGTCAGTCCCACGTAGAACAGGCGCCGCTCCTCCTGCACGTCCTCCTCGTCGTCCAGCGTGCGCGCGTGCGGCAGCTGGCCCTCCTCGAGCCCCACCACGAACACGGCCTGAAACTCCAGGCCCTTGGCGGCGTGCAGGGTCATGAGCGTCAGCCGGTCGGCGTTGGGGTCGTAGGCGTCGGCATCGGACAGGAGCGCCGTCTCCTGCAGGAAGTCGGCCACGGACGGCTCGCTCGCGGCGCGCACGTAGGCGGCCAGCGCACCCTCCAGCTCGCCCACGTTGTCGATGCGGTCGGCCGCCTCCTGGCCGCCGAAGTCGCGCAGGTAGTCGAGGAAACCCGTGCGCTGCACGACCTCGCGGAAGGTGTCCTCGACCGGCCCGGCCAGCGTGGCCTGCAGGCCGTCCAGCAGCGCGGTCAGCTGCGCGAAGGCCGCGCGCGGCTTGCCGGCGATCTCCGGGGCCTCGCCAGCGCCCGCGCGGCGGGCCGCCTCGCGCGGCGACAGCCCCTGCGGAACGGCCCACGCCCGCAGCCGCTCCAGGCTGGCCTTGCCGATGCCGCGCGTGGGCACGTTGACCACGCGCAGGAAGGACAGCGAGTCGGCCGGGTTGGCCAGCACGCGCAGGTAGGCCAGCAGGTCCTTGACCTCCTTGCGCTCGTAGAACTCGACCGCGCCCACGATGTCGTAGCGCACGTTGAGCAGGCGCAGCGCGCGCTCCAGCCCGCGCGACAGCGCGTTGGTGCGGTAGAAGACCGCGATGTCGCGCAGCGGCAGGCCCTCGCGATGCAGCGCCAGCGCGCGGCGCACGACCTGGTCGGCCTCGGCCTCCTCGTCCTCGGCCGACAGCAGCACGACCTTGCGGCCGTCGCCCAGCTCGCTCCACAGCGGGCCCATCAGGCGGCCCGGGTTGTTGGCGATGACCGCCGACGCCGCCGCGAGGATGTGCCCCGTGCTGCGGTAGTTCTGCTCCAGCCGCACCACGTGCGCGCCCGGGAAGTCGCGCGAGAACTCGAGGATGTTGCGGATGCGCGCGCCGCGCCACTTGTAGATGGACTGGTCGGGGTCGCCCGTGGCGCACAGGTTGCCGGTGCCGGCGGCGATGTCGCGCGCCAGGCGGTACTGCACCAGGTTGGTGTCCTGGTACTCGTCCACCAGCACGTGGCGGAAGCGCGTGCGGTAGCGCTCCAGCACGTCGGGCTGCTCCTTGAACAGGCGCGTGACCAGCAGCAGCAGGTCGTCGAAGTCGGCCGCGTTGGCCTCGGCCAGCGCGCGCGCGTAGCGCTCGTAGACCTGGCCGGCCACGCGGCCGAAGGGCATGCCGTCGCCGGACAGCAGCTCCTCGGGCGGCAGGCCGTCGTTCTTCCAGCGCGAGATGGCCGCCAACAGCGAACGCGGCGGCACGTGCTGCGGATCGATCTGCAGTTCGCGGGCGATGTCCTTGACCACCGAGAGCTGGTCGTCGCGGTCGTAGATGGTGAAGCCCGGCTGCAAGCCGACATGCCGGCCGTCGGAACGCAGCACGCGCGCGCAGAAGCCGTGAAAGGTGCCCAGGACGACCCGGCCCTCGCCCACCAGCGCCGCGACCCGCTCGCGCATCTCGCCCGCGGCCTTGTTGGTGAAGGTGATGGCCAGGATGCCCTCGCCCGGCACGCCGCGGCCGATCAGGTGCGCGACCCGCCGCGTGATGACGCGCGTCTTGCCCGAGCCGGCGCCGGCCACGATGAGCAGTGGCCCGTCGCCCCACTCGACGGCCTCGCGCTGCGGCGGGTTCAGGTCGGCGACAAGGCTCTGCAGATCGGGCACGGCGGCTTCCGGCAAGGGGCGTCCGCCGGCATCATAGGCGCCTTGTCGCCCCATGCGAGACGCGCCGGATGATCCTGGGCCTCGGCACCGACCTGGTCGAGCTGGACCGCCTGCGCCTGGCGCTCGAGCGCCAGGGCGAGGCGCTGCTCGAGCGCCTGTTCACCGCGCGCGAGCGCGCGGCGCTGCACGGTGATCCGCAGCTCGTGCGCCGCGCCGCGGCGCGCTTCGCGGCCAAGGAGGCGGCCTTCAAGGCCCTGGGCACCGGCTGGGGCCAGGGCCTGGGCTGGCACGACGTCGAAGTGCTGGGCGGCCGCGGCCAGCCGCCCATCCTCGAGCTGGGCGGCGCCGCGCTGGAGCGCCTGCGCCGCCTAGGCGCCCGTCACGCGCACGTCTCGCTGACGCACACCGAAACGCTCGCGTCCGCGACGGTCATCCTCGAGTAGCCCGCTCGCCGTCGCGGGCCGGAACGTGTCAGTCGATCGCGATCTCGATGGGCCCGCCGGCGGGATCCAGGCGCGCCCCGCTAGCGTGAAGCTGGCCGTCCGCGTCCACGGACAGGAAGACCACGCTCACCGCCAGGCCGGGCAGTTGCGCCTCGTAGTGGCTCACGCTGTTCTGCGCCTTGGCCAGATCCAGCTCGGGCAGGTCGCCCACCGACAGCACGAGGCCGGGAGCCTGCGCGCCGGAGAGCAGCGCGGCCAGGTCCGCCTGGGCGTCGTGCACCACGAGCAGCGCGACACGGCCCAGGGCGTCCGGCGCGGCCAGCAACTGCGCCGTCAGGCCGGGCTGCGGCAGCAGTTGGCCGTGGCCCTGCACCTCGGCCGACGTGTCGCCGATCGTGAAGTCGAAGCTGCCGCTGGCGACGAAGGTGGCCGCCTCGGGCGCGGCCGCGGTGTCCACCATCAGCGTGCCTTGTGCGGCCGTGAAGACCAGGCGCGCCTTGGCCGGGTCGAGCGTGTCGGCGCCCGGGGCGCCGGACAGGCCGAGGCTGCCGGAGGCGGTGCTGCTGGACGAGCCGTCCGTGTTGCTGGACGTGCCGCCGCCGGCGCCCTGCTTGGGCAGCACGCCGTCGTCGTCGCCGTCCTGGGCCCGTGCCGGAGCGCCGGCGAGGGCGAGGGCGAAGGCGGTCGCGAGCGCGACCCTCCAGGGCTTGTCGGTCATGGTGGTCATCGTGTGGTTGAACATCCTCGTCACCTCAGGCGGCGAACAGCGCCGGCACATGGCGTCGGAGCTCTTCGTGCAAGTCGGCCTCGCGGCGCAACACGGCGGCGAAGGCCTCCTTGCGGGACAGCAGGGCGCGCGCCTGGCCCACGCGGGCCGGGAAGCGCGCCACGAACTCGGTGAAGTGGCGCACGCTGCGCCGGGGCTGGCCGACCTTGGCGCAGGTCACGGCCAGGTTGAGCAGCGAGGTGAACAGCCGCGGCTCGGCGGCGACCGCCCCGGAGCCGACGACCTCCTCGTAGCACTCGATCGCGCGCTGGTAGTCCCCGGCGCTGGAGTGCACGTTGCCCAGGAACTGCAGCGCCATCATGCGCTGCGCCGGCTCGCGGCCCGCGCGGTAGACGCGGCGGAACTCGACCCGCGCGCGGTCGTTGCGCCCGGTCAGCATGTGGTGGAAGCCCAGGTACAGGCGCGCCTCGTCCAGCTCGGGCCGGATCGCCAGCGCCTGCTCGAGCAGGCGCCGACCCGTGGCCAGCGCCGCCGCGCCCGCACGCGAGGAGGACTGGAACAGCCGGCGCGAACGCCGGAAGAGCGAGCCGCTCTCGCGGTCGGGCTCGCCGCCCGCGGCGTTCAGCCCCTCGCCCTCGAGTACCAGCCGCCGCCCGCGGTCCGAGGTCCCGCGGATGTCCACAGGCGCCGTGGCGGTCAGGACGCTGCGCTGCACCAGGCCCTGCGCGGATTGGTTGGCCAGCAGAACGTAGGCCTTGCCCAGCTCGTAGAACAGCCGCGCCAGCTCCGCGCGCTTGTCCTGGACCAGGCGCCGCGTGATCGCGGCGAACAGCGCGTGGCGGTCAACCATCTCGGCCATGGCGCGCGCCTCGTCCTGCGCCCGGACCGTCTCGCGGTTCATGGCGGACAGCGCGCGCAGGTCGTCCACGTAGCCGCTGCAGGCGCCGCAGGCCTGCAAGTGCGCCGCCAGCCGCGGACTCTCGGCGGCAGGCAGCTCGTGGTCGACGAACAGGTTGATGTCGCGCTCGAACGCGACGCAGGCTTCGGTGGAGAGCTTCATGGCCTTGGGCTCCCGAGGGCGCACACGAGCGACGCGAAGATCTTCTTGCGCGCCCGGCAGACGATCATCTTGAAGTTTTCGAGCTTGCAGCCGAGGACGTCGGCCGCCTCGCGGTAAGGCATGTGCTCCACCTCGACCAGTTGCAGCGCCAGGCGGTCGCGCGGCTTCAGGTCGTGCTCGTAGATCTCGGCGTACAGCACCAGCAGCAGCCCGTAGACGCGCTGGCAGCACTCGTTGGCCTCGGCGTTCTCGCTCTCGAGCGCCGGGCATGGCGCGCGGTCGTCCGGCAGGATGTCGTAAACCAGGTCGACCGGGATGGCCTCGCGCGCGTCGACCTGCAGGTGCCGGTAGATCGTGTTGCGGATGATCGAGTAGGACCAGTTGCGGAAGGCGTTGGGCTTGTCCGGGCAGAAGCGGGTCGGGTAGCGGTAGATGGCCAGGAAGGCTTCCTGCAGGATGTCGCCGAGGTCCGCGCGGCAGTTGGTCATGCGCAGGATGCGCGTCGCGATCATCGAGAACGGCCGCATGTTCAGCTCGAACAGCATCGAGTAGGCCGGGATGCTGCTGCGCTCGCGGTAGAGGTCCATCAGCGCGTTGTTGAGCGCCTGGAACTCCACCCGCGGGCCGGCCGACAGGACGCGGTTGAGCAGAACGTGCCCGGTCTCCTGCGCGAGGCGCCGGGCCTGCTCGACCGCCGCCGGCGAGACCTCGTCGAGAACATCCGTGCGCAGGCGCGCGGCGGGCTCCTCGGTGGTGGCGGCGGCGACCGCCTGCTCCTCCGGCTCCACCTCGGCCACGGGCTGCGCCTCTCCCTTGTCACCCGGAACCGGGGGGGCCGCGGCGGCCAACGCCTCGATGTCCCGGTGACTGGGCTGGGGTTGCAGCACGGAGGGCCCTCGTTGGCCGGGTTCCAGGTTCGGGGGGCCCGTCGGACGCTTGACGGGCGGTCCGGAACTCAGCGTCTTGGCGCGGCCTAGGCCATGACCTCACCGAGGTCACGCAAATGACACGGCCGGGGCGGGGGTGACTTTAGTTTTTTCTGCCGCGCTTGCGGAAGCCGGGGAGCGTCGGCAGGGTTGCGGCATGCCCCGCTTGGCCCTGGTCGCGTTGCTCCTCCTGCTCGGAACCGGCCTTTTCACCGCGATCCGGCCGGTCTGGACCATCGATCCCGACGCCGGCCTGTACGTCGGCCTCGCCCGGTCCCTGGCCGCCGGCGACGGCTACGCCTTGGATGGGGTCCCGCACGCCAAGTACCCCCCGGGCCTGCCCATCCTGCTCTCCCTGGGCATCCGGGCCAGCGGGCCCGAGGGCTACGCCACCTTTCATGGGCTGCTCGTCGCATCCCTGCTGCTCGCGACCGGGCTGGCCTTCGTGGTGTCGCGGCAGCTCGGGGCCACGCCCGGGGCGGCCCTGGCCGTGGCGGCGGCCACCGGCCTGTCGCAGACCTTCTTCGATCTCGCGGTCCAGTACGTCAGGACCGAGCCGCTCTTTCTGGCCCTGATGCTCGGTGCCCTGGCCTGCCTCTGGCGGGCGCAGCAGCCGCGCGCCGGTTTCGGCTCGTGGCTGGCGGCGGCCGCCTGCGTCGCCGCCGCAGCGGGCACGCGGCTCGCAGGCATCTCGTTGCTGGTGGTGCCGGCGCTGGTGCTGGTGCGGCGCGGTCAGCCGACGCGCACCCGGCTGGGCGCCCTGCTGGTCGTGGCCGCGGGCCTCGGCCTCGTGCTGGCCTGGCAGAACCGGGCGGCCGGCGTGGCCGAGCGCTTTCCGGGAACAGCCGACTACGGGTCCGAGTTCCTGGCCGCCGAGGCGCGCGATCTGACCAAGACCGTGTGCGTGGACCTGCCGCGGCTCGACGGCCCGGCGCTCGTGCGGCGCGTGACAGGCAACCTGGAGGTGCTGGCGCGCGCCATGGCGGTGCTGCTGACCAACGTGGACCGCGCCGGCGCGCGGCTGGCCGTCGGCGCGCTCGCGCTTTCGCTGGTGGTGCTGGGACTGGGCTGGCTGGGCCTGCGCCGGGACTCCTCGCCGCCGCAGCGCCAGGCCGCCGCCTACGTGGCAGCCACCCTCGCGCTGTACCTGCTGTGGCCCTTCAACCAGCAGGAACGCTTCTACGCGCCGCTGCTCCCGCTGCTGCTGCTGGCGGCCGGCGCGGGCGTGCTGCTGCTGCTGCGCCTGGCCGCGCGAGCCTGGGACAGGCCCGCGGCGCGCCGCGGCGTGCTGGCGGCGGGCGCGATCGTGGTCGCGCTGCTGGCCGCGCAGCGTTCCGACCACCCGCTGCTGCTGGGCCGCTGGTCCGCCAGCTACGCGGCGCTGCTCGCGCTGGCTGCGGGCGCCTGGCTGACCGCGTGCCGCCTGCACCACGTCCCGCAGCCCGGCCCTGCCGCGGCGCTGCTGGCGGCCGCGCTGCTCGCACTGCCCTTCGCGCACAGGCGGCTGGTCGAGTGGCCGGCGCGCGTGCAGGCCTTCGATGCGCGGCGCGTGCAGGACCCGCAGCCCGGCGCGCTGGCGCGCGTGGACGTGGATGCACGCCTCGAACGGGTGGCCATCTTCCTGCGCGACCACACGCCGCCGGACAGCGTGCTGATGACCGACGTGCCCAGCATCCTGCAACCGCTGTCGGGCCGGCGCTGCATCCCGTTCGTCTACCGCCGCGCGCCGCCGGCGGTGCTGCCCGGTGACGCCGACCTGGTCTTCTACACGCGCGAGCTCCCGGACGCGACCGCGGCCATGGACGCCGTCGCTCCGACGCTCGATGTCGTGCTGCAGCTCGAGCCCATCGAGCTGGACGGCCGGCTCGTGACGCCGGCCGTGCACCGGGCGCGCTGAGCGCATGGACCTGGCTCTGCAGGCGCTGCTGGCCACCGCGCGTCAGGCGCTCTCCGTACTGGGGCCGCTGGCGCTCGCGGCGGCGCTGCTCTCGGGCCTCGAGCGGCTGCTGTCGGCGCGGCTGCAGTCGCGCTTCGGCTGGCACGGCGTGCTGCTGACCGGCTGGCTGGGAGTGCCCGTGCACGAGCTGTCGCACGCCGCCGCCTGCCTGCTCTTCGGGCACCGCGTCGAGAAGCTGAGCCTCTTCGCCCCCGACCCGGCCACCGGGCGGCTGGGCGCCGTGCAGCACGCGTGGGACCGGCGCAGCCTGTACCAGCAGGCGGGGCGCTTCGTGATCGGCATCGCGCCGCTGCTGGGCGGCGCGCTCGTGCTGGCGGGTCTGACCGCGCTGCTGGGACCGGAGGGACTGCGGCCGCCCGACCTCTTGCCCGCCGACGGCTGGTTGGGCGCGGCGCACGCGGCCGTGACGCAGGTGCGCGCGCTGGCCGCGGCCCTCGCCGGCCAGGAAGGCGTGGGCCGCGGGCTGACCTGGGCTTACCTCTACCTCGGGCTGTGCGTCGGCGCGCACATGGCGCCTTCGCCGACCGACCTGCGCGGCTGCCTGCCGGGCCTGCTGCTGCTGCTCGCCCTGGTGCTGCTGGCCAATCTGGCGACTCTGGCGTTGGGGCACGACCCGGCCGCCGGCCAGGCGCTGGCGGTGGCGGCGGTCACGCCGCTGGTCGCCTGCCTGATCGCGGCCCTCGTGCTCGCGGCGGCGTGCCTGCTGCTGGTGACGCTGGTGACGGCGTTCATGCCCCCGCGCCGCGCGGCCTGAGGGTCAGTCGTCCGCGGGCGGGCGGCCACGCATGCGCTTGACCTGCGAGCGCCGGCGCTTGCCCTCGTGGCGCCGCGTCTGGCTGCCCAGCGTGGGGCGCGTGGCGCGCCGCGCCTTGCGCACGTGCAGCGCCTCGCGCACCAGCAACGCCAGGCGTTCGCGCGCCAGCGCGCGATTCTGCGCCTGGCTGCGCGTCACGTCGCAGTGCACCACCAGCTCGCCCGTGCGCGTCAACCGCGCGGCCAGCGCGTGGCGCAAGCGCGCGCGCCGCGCCTCGTCCAGCACGCGGCTGGCGGCGACGTTCCAGCGCAACGTCACGCGCGTGGACACCTTGTTCACGTTCTGCCCGCCCGGTCCGCCCGAGCGGCTGACCTCGACGACCAGCTCGTCACCCGGGATCACGAGGTCCGGCCGCACCACCAGCGGATCAGCGTCCACGGCCGCCCACCACGCGCGTGCCGGCCCGCGGCGCCTGCGCCTCAGCCATCGTCGGAGCGGCGCAGCTCGAGGTGCAGTTCGGCGCCATCCGTGCGCAGGTCGATGTCGCCCAGCTCGCTGCGCACGCGCACGCACGGCGCGCCGGCAGGCGCAGGGCCGGCGAGCGAGCGCTCGAAGGCCTGCACGGCCGCGGCGGGCGCGGGTTGGTCACCGAGGCGCAGCCACAGCACTCCGCCGGCGCGGCCGACCGAGGCGCGCACCTCGCCGTCCGCATCGACCAGCAGCGTGCGACCGTCGGGAGTTTCGCGGGTGACGACCGTGGAGCCGAGGTCCCCGATGCGTGCGCTGGCCAGCAGCGGCGCCAGCCACGCTCCCAGTCGCGAGAGGGCATCCGGCGGCGTGTCTCCGGCATCGGCCAGCAGCCACCAGTCGTCGCCCTCGCCCTGCAGCGCCAGCGTGCCGCCGAAGCCCGCCAGGTTGGAAGCCAGCTCGTCCACGTAGCGGTCGCAGGGCGTCCCCTGGCCCTTGACCACCTCGGCCAGCGGGCGCGTCCACTCCGCGAAAGCGCGTGCGAAAGCCGCGCCGTCGGCGGCCAGCACCAGCGGCGCGCCGGCCAGGTCGGGCGCGGGGCGCAGCGCGTCGGCCAGCGCGCGCAGCGGCGAGCCGGGCGTGGCACGCACGCGCAGCGTTGCGACGCCGGCGGCACCGAGTCGGGCGAGGAACTCCGGCAGGTCGTCGCGCCAACTCCTGCCTTCGCCCTCCGGCAACTCCAGCTGCACCTGAAGCGCCTGCAGCGAGCCGATGCCCGCCATGTCCTTGAGTGCCCAGAGCACCTCCCAGTTCACGTCCAGGCCCATCGGCGAGCCGCCGCCCCCGTCGTGCCCCATGCGCGCGGCCATGCCGAACAGTCCGGCCGTGCGCGCACCGCCGATCAAGCCCTTGAGCTGGTCCTCGATGTGCTGGATCTCGGCCGCGTGCACGAGGCGCACGCGCTCGAGGTCGAGGCTCAGCACCAGGTCGTGCGGCGGATCTTCGGCGAAGCCGCGCGTCGCCTGCAGGACGGCGGTGCAGGCCGAACCGGCCTCGAAGGTAGGCGCCAGCAGCACCCAGCCGTCCTGCTCGCGCGCGTGGAACGACAGCCGCGGCGGGCCCAGGTTCTCGAAGGCCTGCATCAGGTCCATCAGCGACGACGCACCACGCACGCTCGAGGTCAGCAGCATGAGCTGGCCGAGCGCGCTATCGGGTGCGACGTCGAGTTGGTGCTGCCCGCGGGCCGTGACGCTCATGCCGGGCAGGTGCGCGAGCGCGTCCAGGAAGGCGTCCCCGTCCGTGACCGGCAGCAGCAGCGCGTACGAGCCGCCGAAGGCCTGCGGGTCGACGTGCAGCGCCACCAGGGGCCGCCCGGCGTCCAGGCCTTCGAGCGGGCTGCCAACCAGGTCGACCAGCAAGGCACCGAGCTCGGCCGCAGGCAGGCGCACGGCCGTGTAGCCCACCATTCCCGGCTGCTCGAGCGTCAGCGGCCAGGGTTCGTCCGCGGGCGTCACCTCGCGCGGGCCACAAGCGGCAGCGACGCCCGCCAGCAGCACGGCCGGCAGCACGTGTCGGCGGAATGCGGTCGGCATCACGCGCAGCATGGTACACACGGCCGACGTGTCGACTGGTGGCGGATCCGTGGACGTGGCCGCGCGCGAGCGCGTGCGGCGCGCGGCGCTGGAGCGCGGCTTCGCGCGCGCCGGCTTCGCGTCGGCCGACCCGCTGCCCGACCGCCTGACGGCCTGGCTCGCGGCCGGGCGCCACGCCTCCATGGCCTGGCTGGCGCGCGCTCCCGAGCGCCGCCTCGACCCGCGCGCGCTGCTGCCCGGCGCGCGCAGCGTGGTGTGCGTCGCCGCGGCCTACCCGCCCACCGACGCGCGCGGCGCCGTGGCCGGCTACGCGCGCGCCGAGGACTACCACCGCACGCTGCGCGACGCGCTGCGCGACGTGGCCGCCGCGATCGCGCACGAGGCGCCCGGCGCCGCCACGCGCACCTGCGTGGACGTCGAACCGCTGCTCGAGCGCGCGCTGGCCGAGCGCGCCGGCCTGGGGTGGATCGGCCGCAACAGCCTGCTGCTGGACGAGCGCCACGGCCCGTGGCTGCTGCTGGGCGAGGTGCTGACCGACGCCTCCTTCCCGCCCGACGCGCCGGTGGCCGAGCGCTGCGGCACCTGCACCGCGTGCGTCGACGCCTGCCCCACCGAGGCCCTCGACGGTGCGCGCGGCCTCGACGCGCGGCGCTGCCTGTCCTACTGGACCATCGAGCACCGCGGCGAGCTGCCGGACGAGTGGGCCGCCGCGCTGGGGCCGCGCGCCTTCGGCTGCGACGACTGCCTGACGGCCTGCCCCTTCCCCGCGCGACCCGCGCCGCCGCCGCCGTCCGGCGCGCAGGCCCCGTGGCAGGCCCGGCCGGACCTCGCCGACCCGTCGCCGGAGGAGCTGGAAGCCCGCGCGCGCGAGTCCTTCCGGCGCCACTTCGCCAGCACGCCGGTCGAGCGCGCGCGCCGCGCCGGCCTGCTGCGCAACGTGGCCGCCGTGCGCAGGAACCGCGCGGCGCCGCCGGGCTAGAATGCGCGCCCTCCCCGCGAGCCCCCGCCGATGAAGATCTTCGAGCCCCACATCCACATGTACTCGCGCAACACGCGCGACTACGCCGAGATGGCCACGGCCGGCATCGTCTCGGTGCTCGAGCCGGGCGGCTTCTGGCTGGGCCACGAGCGCAAGCAACCCGAGACCTGCCTCGAGTACTTCGACCACCTGCTGGGCTTCGAGTGGACGCGCGCCGAGAAGGCCGGCATCCGCTACCACTGCACCTTCGCGCTCAACCCGCGCGAGGCGCACACGCCGGCCATCCGCGAGCGCGTGCTGGCCGAGCTGCCGCGCTACCTCGCGCACCCGCTGTGCCCCGCGCTGGGCGAGGTGGGCTACGACAAGATCGACAAGCTCGAGGAGGAGGTCGTGCTGCAGCAGCTCGAGCTGGCGAAGAAGCTGCACCTCCCGGTGCTGGTGCACACGCCGCACGTCGAGAAGAAGCGCGGCACGGAACGGCTCATCGCCAACGTGCGCGAGGTGGGCATCTCGCCCGACCTGATCGAGATCGACCACTGCACCGAGGAGCAGGTGGGCCTGGTGGTCGCGGCCGGCCTGTGGGCGGGCTTCACCATCTACCCCGTCACCAAGCTCTCGCACGAGCGCTGCGCGGCCATCCTCAAGCAGTACGGCACGGACCGCATGCTGGTGAACAGCTCGGCCGACTGGGGCCCGAGCGACCCGCTCTCGGTGCCCAAGCTGTGCGTGGTGCTGCGCCAGTCGGGCTTCGCCGAGGAAGCCATCCAGCGCCTGGTGTGGGACAACCCCGTGCGCTTCTTCGGCCAGTCGGGCAAGCTGGCCGAGCAGCCGCTGTACGAGGAAGCCGTCGCCGGATGAGCACGCGCCACGCGACCGCGTGCCTGCTGGCGCTGGCGCTGGCGGCCTGCGACGGGCCGGCGGCGGAGCCGGCGCAGTCGTCACCGCAGTCAGCGCCATCGGCGTCGCTGCCGTCGCCAGATCCGGCGCCCGCACTGGCGCCGCTGGCGTGGCCCGACCCGCTGCCCGCGGCGGCCGCGGACGTGCCGACGCTGTTCAAGGGCCTGCTCATCGGCACCTGGACGCCGGACACGCCGGGCGACTTCGACCAGGCCTGGGTGGACGAACATGGCCTGCGCAGCGTGAAGGGCGGCGAGCACGCGTCGCGCCGCGCCTGGCACGGCTTCACGGCCGCCACGCCGTTCGTGCCGGTGCAGCAGCTGGTCGCCGCGCGCGCGGGCGAGTCGGTGGCCTATCTCTACTCGCTCGTGATGCGCGCATCGCTGCTCGATCTCGAGCCGCCCGACGTCGCGGCCGCGCTGCACGTGCGGCACCGCGGCCGCCTGCGCGCCTTCTACGACGGCCGGCTGGTGCTGGACGCGCCCGCGCAGCCCGGAAGCGCCTGGGGCGAGGCGCGCGTGCCGGTCACGCTGACCGGCCCGTACGACGTGCTGCTGCTCAAGTGCGGCAGCGGCTCGCCGGCGCTCGGACCGTCGCCGGACGTCGAAGCGCGCGTCTCGGCCGCCGACGGCTCGGCCCTCGCGGGCCTGACGTGGAACAGCATGCGTCCGGGCGGGCTGCCGACGGACCTAGGAGCCCGTTGAAGCCGTCATTCGCGCCGGAGAGCGGGTCTTTCGCGCCGGCTCTTCGTTGCCCGATCCTCGGCGAATCTCTGATTCGCCTGTGGTCCCCCGCGACGGGAGATCCATTCGGGATCTCCCTTGACGGGTTTGCGGCGGGCTACGCCCGCCGCAACTCCCTGTGCGGGGACCCCGCCTCGATCCGACGCGAAATCCCTCGCTCCCGGCATCGAAGCACTGCTTCAACGGGCTCCTAGCCGGTCACGCCGCCGCAACCGGCACCAGCCGGCCCTGCTCCCACAGCAGCAGTCGATTGCGGCCGCTGCGCTTGGCCTCGTACAGGCCCTGGTCCGCGCGCTGCACCAGCGCCGCCAGAGTCTCGCCCTTGGCCGCCTCGGCCACGCCGCCCGAGATGGTCACCGGCACGGGCGCGCCCGCCGCTTCCAGCTGCAGCGGCGCGGACGCGAGCTGCGCGCGCAGGCGCTCGACGATGCCGGCCGCCTGCGCGGCGCTCGTGGCCGGGAAGGCGAACAGGAACTCCTCGCCGCCCCAGCGCACGACGATGTCCGAGGTGCGTGAGGCGCGCCGCAGCTCGGCGGCCACTGCGCGCAGCACCTGGTCGCCGGCGTGGTGGCCCAGCGTGTCGTTCACGCGCTTGAAGTGGTCGATGTCCAGCAGCGCGACCGAAAAGCCGTGCCCGTAGCGCTCCAGCTTCTGCAGCTCCTGCTGCAGGCGCTCCTCGCCATGACGCCGGTTGAACAGGCCCGTGAGCAGATCGGTGCGCGAGTCGCGCTCGAGCGCCGCGGTGCGGTCCTTTTCCTTGGCGAAGCGCCGGATGGTGGCGACGAAGACATCCTCGTCCAGGCCGGCCTTGTTGAAGTACGCCAGCGCGCCGGCCTCGATGTTGCGCAGCCGGTCGTCCCGCTCCTCGCTGGAGGTCAGCACCAGCACCGGCAGCAGGCGCAGCTCCTCGCAGCCCTGCAGCGTGGTCACCAGCTTGTTGCCGTCCAGGCCCGGCATGCGCAGGTCGGTCACGACCACGTCGATGCCGTGGCCGGGTGCGAGGCGCGCCAGGGCCTCGTGCACGTTGCCGGCCTGGTCAACCTCCATGCCGGCCTTCTGCAGCAGGGACTTGACCTTGAAGCGCACGGTGGCGCTGTCGTCGACGACGAGGACGCGAATGCTCATGGGGCGGCTCCACGGGAAGCGGGGACGAGGCGTTCGAGGGCGGCCAGCACGCGCGCGGGCAGCGTGGCGTCCTTGGCCAGGTAGTCGGAGCCGAGGCCACGCGCGCGCGCGGCGCCGTCGGCGCTCGGGGCGCTGGTGACCAGCAGGCAGGGCGTGCGGCCGGAGCAGGCCTGCGCCACGGCGAAGCCGTCGCGGCGCGGCATCTGCACGTCGCTGATTACGGCGTCGAAGGCGGCGGCGGCCAGGTGCAGCAGGGCGTCCTGCCCGTCCGCCGCCGAGGTGACCTCCCAGCCGGCGAGCTGCAGCGCGCCGGCCAGGCTGCGGCGCACGGTCTCGCTGTCGTCCACCACGAGCGCGCGCCGGCGTGCCGCGGCGGCCGGGCGCGCGCCGCGGCAGGCGGCGGCCAGTTCCAGCGGGTCCAGCAGCAGCACGGGCTCGCCGCCCGGCAGGATGGTCGCGCCCTGCACGCAGGACACCGACCCCAGGTGCGCCGGCAGGGGACGCCGCACGACGGTCCGCGACTCGACCCCGTCATCCACGGCCACCGCGGCATCACCGTCGCGGCCGGCCAGCACCAGCACGCGGCCAGCGGCCGTCGGCGGCGGGCAGGACAGGCCCAGCACCGCGGCCAGCGCCGGCGCGTCGGCGCACGCCGGCGCGACCTCGCGCAGGCCAGTCACGGGCAGCGCGAACCGCACGCCGCCCGAGCGCACGATGAGCACGTCCACCAGCGAGAGTTGGCGCGGCAGCTCGAGTGTCAGGGTCGTGCCGAGACCCGGGCGCGAAGCCAGCATGGCCCGGCCGCGCAGGCGGTCGGCGACCATGGCCGCCGCACCCAGCCCGAGGCCGCGACCCGAGATGCTGGTGACCTGGTCGCGAGTCGAGACCCCCGAGCGCAGGAGCGCGGCCAGCAGGCACTCGTCGTCCAGGTCCCGCGCCGCCTCGCCCAGCTTGCGACGCGCGGCGGCCAGGTCCACGCCGCGGCCGTCGTCGGCCACGGCCAGGCGCACCAGCGCGCCCTCCTCGGCGAGCACGAGCCGCAGCACGCCGGTCGCCGGCTTGCCCGCGGCCAGGCGCTGGTCCGGTGGCTCGAGGCCGTGGTCCACCGCGTTGCGCACCGCGTGCGTCAGCGGGCCCTTGAGCTCCTCGACCAGCAGGATGTCGATCAGCTGCTCGCGACCATCGACCTCCACGCGCACATGGCGGCCCAGCGCCGTGGCGGCATCGCGCGCCGTGCGCTCGAGGTGCGAGAGCAGCGGCGCGGCCGGCACCAGGCTCAGGCGGCGCGCACGCTCGTCCAGTTCGCGCGCGTGCCCGTCCAGCTGCCGCAGCGTGTTGGCCAGGCGCAGGTAGGCCTCGCGCGCCCGGCGCAGTCCGACGGTGATGCGGGCGCGCGCCTGGCGCAGCTCCGCCGGCGGAGCGCTCTCGGGCGGCGGCGGCGGAAAGGAGACCTGCTCCAGCAGCGCGCCCAGCTCGTGCAGGTGCGCGCCGAGGCCCTGGACGTCCATGAGCGCCAGGCCGACCTCGTCCGAGACGCCGTCAACCTGATCGCGCCTCACCCGCAGCAGCGGCGAGGCGGCGGGTGCCGGGACGGCGCCGACGTCGGGCGCCGCAGCGGCGCCGGGTGCGGGCGGGGACGCCGCGGGGTCGGGCGGCGGAGGCGCGGCAGACGGCTCGACCGCAAGGCGCAGCGCACGCGCCAGATCCTCGCCCTGCTGCTGCAGCTCCGCGTCGTCGGGGCGCAGCGAAAGGTCGCGAATGTGGTCGATGGCGCGGAAGGCCAGCGAGGCCGAGGCCGGCGGTACGCCGCCGCCGCGCCAGGTCAGCAGGCAGGCCTCCAGCGCATGCGCCAGCCGGCCCACCAGCCGGTAGCCCACCATGTTCGCCGAGCCCTTGATGTCGTGCGCCAGGCGCAGCACGTCCTCGAGCAGCGCGTCGCGCTCGGGCGCGCCCTGCTCGATGCGCAGCAGGTGGGCGTTGACGGTGGCCATCGTGTCCACCGCCTCGGCCCGGTAGATCTCGAGCAGCTCGGGATCGGGGCCAGCGTCGGGCGCGGCCATCAGCCGACCCTCCACGTGTCGTTCACGCGGCGGCCCAGCTCGGCCAGCTCGTCGGCGGCGTCGACCACGGCATCGAAGTTGGCCAACGTCTCTCGCGCGCGCTGGCCGATGGACTCGACGTCGCCCGACACGCTCTGCAGCGCGTCCGACTGGCGCGCCGTGCCGCCCTCGATGCCTTGGGCGCAGCGCTTGGTGTCCTCGACCCAGCGCAGGATGCGCCCGAAGTTCTGCTCGACCTCCTCGAAGGCGCCGAGGCAGCGCTCGACCTGCTGCCGGCCATCCTGCGTGGTGGCCAGCGTGGCGTGCGAGGCCGCCTGGATCTCCTCCACCAGCTGGCGGATCTCGCGCGTGCTGCCCTGCGCCAGCTCGGCCAGCTTCTGGATCTCTCCCGCCATGGCCGAGAGCTGCCGCCCCGAGCCGCCCGCGCCCGCCGCCTGGATCGTGGCGTTGATCGAGACCGAGCCGGTCTCGCTGGTCAGGTGATCGAGGTAGACCAGGATCGAGCCGATCGCGCTGCAGCGCCGCTCCAGCTCCTCCATCTGGCGCTTGATGTCCTCGACGCGGTCGCGCATGTCCAGCACCGTGCGCTGCGCCGACTCGGCTCGCTGGTGGCCCGAGTGGCTGGACCACTCCGACTGCTCGGCGCTGTGCGCCAGCACGCGGCCGGTGCCGGCGATCTCGCGGCTCTCGGCGTCGAGGCGCGTCAGCGAGCCGGCCAGGTTCTGCAGCAGGCTGTTGTGCTCGGTCAGCGCCAGCCCGATGCGGTTGACCAGCTCGCGCAGGCGATCCACCGAGGCGAAGATGAAGTCGGTCGTGCCGCGGATGTCGCTCCACACGATGCGCGGGGCCAGCAGGCCGATGCCGAGCGCCAGCAGCACCCCGGCCACGGCCAGCCAGCAGACCGTGGCGGCGGCGCGGGCCAGCAGCGCGGCACGGCGGGCGGCCAGCGGGTCCGCGGACAGCGGCGGACTCGCCACGGCCAGCACGGCGGACGGCTGGCCCAGCGGGCCGGCCAGCGTCAGCATGGCAAGCCGGGTGCTGTTGACCTGCAGGAAGGCCGCTCCCAGGTCGGCATCCGACGCCTGGCGCGCACCGCACAACTCGTAGAGGCCGCCGCGATCGGCGGCGCTGCCGAAGCTGGCCGCGATGCGTCCCGTCCGGCCCACCGGCAGCGCCTCCCCGCCGGGCAGCAGCAGCGCGCGCTCCAGGCCATCCGCGGAGCCCATGCACGCCAGGCGCACGGCCAGCGGCCGCACCGCCAGCAGCCGCTCGCGGCCGCGCGGCTCCAGCACGACCTCGCAGAGCTCAGGGCCTTCGGCCAGCGGCAGAGGCAGCCAGCCGCACAGCGGGCGGTCCGCTTCCAGTTCTGCCGCCAGGGCCTGCAGGACCCCGGGCGGGACGCCGGCCACGACAGCCTGACCATCGGGCACGCTGGCCACGAAGGCCGGGCGCTGGTCCGGCGGCAGGCCCGCGAAGGCGCGCTCCCGTTCGGCCGTCGAGGTGTCACGCAGGTGCGCGACTCGCAAGGCCAGGTCGGACAGTTCGCCGCGCAGGCGCGTGCGCAGGTCGAGCACGGCCGTGTTGAGTGCGGCCTGCAGCGCCACGTCGGCGCGCTCGTCGTCCACTCCGGCCACCAACTCGGTGCGCACGGACAGGTAGCCCAGCCAGCCGACGCCTGTCAGGGGCAGCACGAGCACCGCGACCAGCAGGATGGCCAGGCGCCCGCGCATGGAGCTGTATCGACTCAACCAGCCGGTCATGCTCAGCGGCCCCCCGCGCCGCGACCCGCAGCGCCGGGCTGGAACGCCGGGTGCCGGCCCAAGGCCGTCGCGTCCAGGCGCACATCGGCGGGAGCGTCCTCGGCCTCCGCGCCCAGCAACTCGTCGACGCCGAGGGCGAGGTCGCACGGCACGCACTTCAGCGCCAGCAGCCAGCGGCAACTGGCGCTGCTCCCGGCGAACAACTGGCCGGCGTCCACCACGGTCACGAGCCGGCCGCGCCACTGGCCCAACCCGGCCAGCCAGCGCGGCGCTCCGGGCACCGGCGTCAGCGGTCCCGCGGCGCCCGTTTCAACCAGGAGGTCCCAGGCCAGCGCCAGGGTGGCACCACCAGCCCGGACATGCAGGCAGGCCGGCGGCGGCGGCGGGTCGACGTTCGTGGTCGGAACGGAGGGAGGCGCCATCTGGGACCCTTTCGACTCGCGAAGCGGGCCTGCTTGAGTCGGGAACTGGCCGACATCAACAGCGACCCATGCAACCGCCCGCCCTTCCGTGGCGGCGGACAATCGGTGGAAAACCCGGCTACTTGACCCAATTCTCCGGTTGCGCTGGGTCCCCATGACAAAGAAACACCGACGCACCTTTGAATCCCGATCCATGCACCATCCATCATCCCGCCAAGTGTGCCCGGAGGCGGTGTGCCTGCGGCGGGCACCGCGATCCCATCGGAGCAGAATGATGAAGCGTTTCCTGTGCGTGGCACTGCTGTGTGCCGTCGGCTGTGCCTCGGTCCCCAATGCGACCGAGACGGCCTACGGCGACAATGGCAAGGAGCAGAGCTGGCAAACCTGGATTCCCGGGTTCTTCGCGGACTTGTGGGAGACCGTGGATGCCCGCGTGGCCATGGACTACAACTTCGGCGCGCACCTGAAGGCCACGGACCTGGCGCGCGTCGGCATGTTCGACTACTCGGACTTCAGCGTGCTCGGCATCGAGTCCGGGATCTTCAACGGCGACTGGGTCTTCCCGAACATGGACCCCACCACCAAGAACGGGTCGTGGGACCTGGGCATGAAGTTCGGCATGGGCTTGGGCGCGGAAGCCACGCTGCACACCTGGGAGGTCGTGGACGCGCTGTCGCAGCTCGTCGGCGGCTGGGCGGGCTGGAGCCTCAACGGCGACTGACGGCCGGATCGGCTCGAGAATTCCTGTGCGCCCGTTCTCGCCGCGAGGCGGGGACGGGCGCGCTGATTTCCGGAGGGGTCAGTCCGGCTGGACGACCAGCTGGCCGAAGCGCCGCTCGAGGCTGCGCTGGGCGCGGCGCGACGGCGTGGCCACGAAGACGGTGTCGTCACCGGCCACGGTGCCCACGACCTCCGGCATGCTCATCGAGTCCAGGGCCAGGGCCACGGTCTGGGCCAGACCGGGGCGGGTCGCCACCACCAGCAGATTGGGCCCGGCCGGGCGCAGAGAGCGCACGAACGGCTGCAGCTCCGCCAGGGTCGGGTACTTCTGGACGGTCTCGTCGGCGTGCTCGCTGTCGCTCACCAGCCGGTAGGCGCCGTCCGTCTTGCGCGCCCCCAGCGACATGAGGTCGCGGCTCAGGCTGGACTGCGTGGTCTCGAAGCCCCGCTCGCCCAAGGCATCGGCCAGTTCTTCCTGGGTGCGGATGCGGCGCCGGCGCAGCAGCATGCGCAGCTCGCGCCGGCGCGTGGCCTGGCTGCCCCGCAAGGTCGTCATCAGCGCGCCTCCCCGGTCGCGACGGGCACGGCCGCCGTGGCCTCGATCTCGATCCGGGCTCCGTCCTCGACCAGCGCGGCCACCTGGACCAGGCTCATGACCGGGTAGTGCCGCCCCATGACGCGCCGGTAAGCCTGACCGACTTCCGCAAGGCAGGCCAGATACTCGCGCCGGTCGGTGCAGAACATGGTCAGGCGCACGATGTCCTGGGCCTGGCCACCGGCCGCCGCGACGACCGCCACGCAGTTGCGCAGCGCCTGCTCGAACTGCGGCACGAACCCCGGGCTGGCAAGGCGTCCGCCCGCGTCCCAGCCCACCTGCCCGGCCACGAAGACCAGCTCGCGACCCGCTGTCACGCGCAACCCCTGGCTGTAGCCGCTGGGGCGCGGCCAGCCCTCGGGCAGGACGGTTCGCAGCGCAGCCACGCTGGGCGGGGGCGGCTTCATGCGCATAATCCTAGCGGTCTTGCGCATAAGCGCGCAAGGCGGCGGGGCCCGCGGGCCTGGCTGAGCCGCGCCGCGCGCCGGCAGCCGGCGTGCGCCACCCCGGCCTCGAGGCTCGGCATCCGCGGCCCGCCAAGCGCGACGGCCGGGACTAGCGGTCGCCCAGGCCCGTGCCGAAGGCCGCGTACAGGCCCGTGACCGGGTCCTGGTCGACCGCGACCACCCAGGTGTCGATGCCCGCATCGCGCAGGCGCCGGACGGCGTCATTCAGGGCGAGCGTCGCCGAGATGAAGCCCTTGGTCCAGGTGAAGGCCGTGCGCACGATCAGCACCTGGCCAACCGCCGGGTCCCCGGCCTCGACCAGCACCGCGGTCTGCATGTCGCCCGTGGCATTGCCGAAGGTCTGCGCCGGCGGAACCACGTTGCCGACGTGCGTCGACGTATCGACCGCGAATGCCTTGAGCGGCGAGCTGTTGCTGAAGCTCCAGAAGAACTGGTCCGCACCCGCGCCGAACAGGTCGACGTCCATGACGCGCGTGAAGAGCAGGTCGCTCACGTGGCCGTGCAGCGCCTCGGTCAGCTCGATGTCGCCCAGCACCGTCTTGGCGCCTACGGAAACCGTGTAGCGGAGCGTGGTCTTCACGCCGCGCGGGCCCTCGCCGGCCGGCGCCTGGTTGACCATCGACGAAGCCTCGGCGAAGCCGCGCCGGTTGAGCCCGGCGGCGTCCTCGAACGAGCCGAGCTCGAAGGAGAGCGGGACGAGCTGGTGGGTGAAGCCCGGATCGCTCAACTGGTCGCCACCGCCTCCGTACACGTGCGTGACGCCCAGCGGGGAGTTGGCCACGTCGAAGTGGACCGCCCAGCCGTCCGCCGGCACCCCGACCAGCAGCAGGTCCGGGCCGCCGATCTCCTTGAAGCCGATGAAGTCCTCGATGAACGAGCCGTCCGGCGACACGCCCATGATCAGGTCGAGCTGGTTCCACAGGTAGCTGCCGAACTCGAGCTCGAGGGCCAGGGAGTAGGTGCCGGTGGTCGTGCCCTCGTCGCCGGCGAAGTCGAGGTTGCTGTCGGGCGCGGACTCGACCGCGACGGCGTAGGTGCCGTTGCGCTCGAGCGGCACGCTGAACTTCGACAGCGAGCCTTCGCCGCCGTCGTCGTCCCAGGCCAGCAGGTCGCCGGCGGGCGAGTCGAACAGGCCCATCAGGGTGTCGGGAGCCGGCAGCCCCGTGACGCCCTGCGTCTCGGCATGCAGCACGGTGAGAGCGCCGGCGTCGAACGAGAAGAAGTCCACGTCGTCGACCGGGAAGATGGTCAGGCCCGTCAGCACCAGCGGGCTGCCCGTCAGCAGCGCCGGAGGATAGAGGCCGGTGAGGTGGGTGGCCGTGGCCAAGGTGTCGTTGGGCTCGTAGGCATCCGGGCCGAGGGCGCCTTCGTCCAGCGGGTCGCGCTGGTCACCGCCACCCGGAGCAGCGCCGCGGCCCGCGTCGCCGCGCGGTGCCTGGCCCTTGCGCAGCGCAACCGCCGCCTCGAACAACGGCAGCTGGATCGGGTCGAACGGGCCGCCGCCAGCCAGGCCCTGCTCGACCATGCCGGTGACCGGGCTGATGATCTCCCAGCCCAGGCTGCGCGGGTTCTTGTGCAGGACGCTGAGGCCGAGCAGTTCCGCCGGACGCCGCGTCAGGTAGGCCACCACGGTGTCGCCCACCGCGACGGGCGCGCCGCCGCGGACCGTGACGCGGACCGTGGCCGAGGCGAACTCGCCCCACAGGACGTCATTCACCTGGAACTCGATCGCGGTACTCTCGGGCTCAGCGATGTCCTGCAGCGAGGTGACCCGCGCGGCGAGGATCAGGTCGGCGCGATCGACCTGCTCACCGGTGGTCGTCTCCGAAAACAGGCTCAGCAGACCCGCGGGAAGCGCCAGGCACAGCAGCAGTGCCAGCGCTCCCAGGGACACGCGATGCTGGGAGACGTTCATGGTGGACAGAAACCTCGGGTCGATTCTTCGGGCCGGACGCGAGCCCAACTGATGCGTACCGCCAGCCGAGGCGGGGGCGCATCACGGAGCAGTCGCCGAGCAGTCACAAGGCTATCCCGCCGTAATGGAGGCGTCTAGATGCGTTTCTTGCCCCGCAGGGGCCCACCGGGCCGCACGGAGGCGCGGACGGACCACCCCCGCGGGTTACCGGGGAAGGCTCTCAGGGACGGGATCGTGCCGGACACGCTGACATTACGTTGCCGGGAGCCGGATCCCCGGCAGGCGGGTCGCCTGGTCACCGGGTGCCTGGCGGTGATGCTGCTGGCACTGGCCCTGGTGCCAGATCACGCGGTTCTGAGGCCCAAGGTGCAGTGGGTCGAGGTCCTCGTGGCCGTGGCTGTCGCGGTGGCAGCCGCAGTCCCGGCGATCACGGGCCGAATGCGCCTGCCGGGTCCCGCCTTCCTTGCTGCTGCCTGCCTGCCCGTCCTCGTGGGCCTGGCATGGCTGGCGTCGGCGACCCCGTTGAGCCAGGCCCTCGCTCGGGATGAACTGGTGCGCCTGGCGCTGCTTCCGGCGGCTGCGTTCGCGGCCGCGTCAGCCTGCGGCACGCCGCCGCGGTGCCGGGTGCTCATGGGCGCCCTGCTTGCCGGCGCCGCGCCCGTGGCGGCCCTCGCGGTGGCGCAGAACCTCGCCGGCCTGCTCGAGCTGCCGCTGGCGCGCATGGAACGACCGGCATCCACCTTCGGCAATCCCGTGTTCCTGGGCGCCTTCCTGGTCATGGTGCTGCCGGCGGCGCTGGCTGCCACGCTGTTCGAGCGCGGCGCGCTGCGCTGGCTGGGCGCCGTGGCGGCGGGCTTCGGGCTGCCGGCCCTGCTTGCGACGCAGAGCCGCTGGGCCTGGCTGGGATTCGCGGTGGCTCTGGTCGCGGGAACGCTGCGGCTGGTGAGCGAGCGCAGCCTGCGCTGGCGCCTGCTGGGAGGACTGGCCTTGCTGGCTGCGCTCGGGCTGGCGCTGAACCGCGACGTCCTCAGCCGCCCGCACGAGCACGGTCTCATCTGGCGCGACACGCTGCGTCTGGTGGCTGACCATCCCTGGGGCGTCGGGCCGGGCCAGTTCCACGCCGCGTTCCTGCCCTACGCCTCGCCCGAGCTGCTCGAGGCCTACCCGCGCCATGCCGTGATCATCAACGACGCGCATTCCGAACCGCTGCAGGTGCTGGCCGAGCTGGGCTGGCCGGGGGTGCTGGCCGGCGCGCTGATCCTGCTGACCCTCGCCCGGGGCGTCGGCCGCGCGCTGGGCACGGCGGTGCCGCCCGACCTGCCGCTGGCCACAGGCCTTGCTGCCGGCTTGCTGGGTGCGCTGGTGATGTCGTGCGGTTCGCCGGACCAGCGCTTCGGCGTGACGCCGGTGTCCTTCGGCTGCCTGGCCGGGATGCTGCTGGCGGCCATCCCTGCGGGCATGCGGCGCATCCCGTCGATCGGGCGGCTCGCGCTGGCCGGGGCCGGCCTGGCCGTGCTGCTGCTGGGAGCCACGCGCCTCGCGGCGCGCCTGGACCTGGCCGGCCTGCTCGAGCCGCCGCCGTCGCTCCAAGGCTCCCCAGGCGCGGAAGCCGAGCTGCGCCTGATGCGCGAGCTGGTCTCCGCCAGCCCGCAGGATCCGGAAGCGCGCTACCGCCTGGGCGTGGCCGCGGCGGGCGCGCGCCATTGGGCCGAGGCGGCCGACGCCTTCGAGGCCTGCGTGCGCCTCGCGCCCGGACTGCCCGCCGCCCGCCGCAGCGCCGCGCTGATGCAGGCCATGGCCGGCCGGCTGGACGTCGCCATCCCCAACCTGCGCGACTGGCTGGACGCGCAACCGGACGACTCCGAGGCGCGCTACCTGCTGGCCTACGTGCACTTGGCGCTGGGCGACGTCGCCGCGTCGCTGCGCGAGACCGAGGCGCTGCTCGCGCGCCACCCCGACCACCGGCTCGGACGCCTGCTGCTGGAGCGCCTGCGCGAATGAAGGCCGTGCTCTTCGACGCCGGCGGCACGCTCTTCGCCGAGCGCCTCGCGCGCAATGAGCTGTACCGCGAGACCCTGGCTGATCTCGGGATCGCGCTGGACACGGCCGCCGTCGCACGCCTGCGTGCGGAGGTCCACGACGAGCTGCCCGAGGTCTTCGACGGTCATGCCCGCTACTCCGACGGCTGGTTCCGGGAGTTCGTGCGGCGGCTGCTGGCCCGCGTGGGCTGCCGGGCCGACGCCGAGACGGTGCGCGCCGGGCTGGCGCAGCACTACCTGCGTGCCGACAGCTTCGTGGTCCACGGCGACGTGCCACCCTGCCTGGACGAGTTGCTCGAGCGCGGCCTGCGCCTCGGCGTCGTCAGCAACTGGAGCGACCGCCTGCCGGCGCTGCTGGAGGACCTGGGTCTGGCGCGGCACTTCGAGGTGATCGTCGCCTCGGCCGCGTTCGGGCGCAGCAAGCCCGACCCGGCCATTTTCCGCGAGGCCCTGCGGCGCATGGACCTGCGGCCAGGCGAGGTGCTGCACGTCGGCGACCACCCGCAGAACGACCTCGCAGGCGCTCGGCGCGCCGGTCTGCACGCGCTGCTGCTGCGGCGCCTCCCGTCAGCCGCCGGCGCCGACTCCATCGACGCGGCCCAAGTGCTCGAGACCCTGCTGGATCTGCCGGCGCGCCTGCCGCCGTGAGCGTCAGGCTCGGCCCGAGGCGTGCGCCTCAAGTCGCTGCCTGGCAAGGTCTTGCGGCCTCGTTTGCGTCCGGCGAACTCGAGCTGTCGCCATGGCCGCGCCACAGGTGTCCGGCAAATGCTCCCGTTACCCGCGGCGGACCCTCCGTACATGCCGGTTCGAAGAGTGCGCCGCAGGGAGCGCAGAACGCCAGCCGGCTCGAGACGCTCGATGCCCGGACCTCTGCCCAAGGTCTCCGGAAGGCGCCACGACCCCGCAGCACTCGACGCACACGGAAGAGACAACGGAGTGGAACGAGCGCCGTGACGGCCCGCAAGGTCGCCACGGCGCTCGCCTTTTCGGGGCGGGCGCGGGCGGACGCCGCAGTAGGATCCCGGTCTCCATGCACGCCCCCGTCAACGTGTCGCTGGCCCAATGCGACGCCATCCTGGGCGACGTCGGGCGCAACCTGGACGCCCACCTGGCGCTGATCGAGGAGGCGCGCGGCCAGGGCGCGGGGCTGGTGGTCTTCCCGGAACTGTCGCTGACCGGCTACCACCTGCGCGACCTGACCCAGGAGGTGGCCCTGCGGCGCGACGACCCGCGCCTGCAGCGCCTGGCCGACGCGGCCCGCGGCCTGGACGTGGTGGCCGGCTGGATCGAGGAAAGCCCCGAGCACGCGCTGTTCAACGCGGGCGGCTGGTTTCACGACGGGCGCCTGGTCCACGTCCACCGCAAGGTCTACCCGGTCAACTACGGCATGTTCGAGGAGCGCCGCTACTGGGCGGCGGGCGACCAGGTGGCGGCCCTCGACACGGCCTTCGGCCGCGCGGGCCTGCTGGTGTGCGAGGACGCCTGGCACCCGGCCACGACCTACCTGCTCTATGCGGACCGCGCCGACGTGGTCGTGGTGACCTCGTGCTCGCCGGCGCGCGGCGTGCAGCCGGCGGAGGACGCGCCCGGCGCGCTGCGCAGCGCGCGCGCCTGGGACCTGCTGCTGCGCGCGCAGTCCGCGGCCTTCAACGTCTACACCGTCTACGTCAACCGCTGCGGGGTCGAGGACGGCACCACGTTCTCCGGCAACAGCCGGGTCTTCGGCCCCGACGGCGAGCCGCTGGCCACGCTGGGACTGGAGCGCGAACTGCGCCTGGTCACGCTGGACCCCGCGCCCCTGCGCCGCCGCCGCGCCGCCCTGCCCATGCTGCGCGACGAGCGTTTCGACGTCACCCTGGGCAACCTCGAGCGCATCGCCCATGGACGCTACGTCCTCTAGCGCCCTGCTCATCGACGCCCCGCTGGTCGAGCGGATCCTCGTCAGCTTCCTGCGCGAGGAGGTGGGCAGCGCCGGCCTGCAGCGCGCCGTGCTGGGGCTGTCGGGCGGCGTCGACTCGGCCGTGTCCTGCGCGCTGGCGGCGCGCGCTTTCGGCCCCGGCAACGTGCTGGCGCTGTGCCTGCCCTACCACGCCAGCGACCCGGCCTCCGAACGCGACGCGCGCGCCGTCGCGCAGGCGCTGGGCGTGCGCTGCGAGGTCGTGGACATCAGCCCCCAGGTGGACGGCTACTTCGCGCGTTTCCCCGACGCCGACCGCATGCGCCGCGGCAACAAGATGGCGCGCGAGCGCATGTCCGTGCTGTACGACCGCTCGGCCGAGTTCCGCGGCCTGGTCGTGGGCACCAGCAACAAGACCGAGCTGCTGCTGGGCTACGGCACGCTCTTCGGCGACATGGCCTCGGCCGTCAACCCCATCGGCGACCTGTACAAGACGCAGATCTTCCGGCTGGCGCGACACCTGGACCTGCCCGAGGCCGTGTGCGCCAAGGCGCCCTCGGCCGACCTGTGGTCGGGGCAGACCGACGAGGCCGAGATGGGCTTCACCTACGAGGCCGTGGACCGCCTGCTGTGGGACATGGTCGAGCGCCGCCTGACGGACGCCGAGCTGGCCGCCGCCGGCCACGCGCCCGAGTTCGTGACCCGCGTGCACCGCCTGATCGCGCGCAGCCAGTTCAAGCGGCGCATGCCGATCATCGCCAAGCTGACCGACCGCACGATCAACGCCGACTTCCGCTACCCGCGCGATTGGGGCTCCTGACGCGTTCCGGCGCGCTGCGGCGAGGGGCGGAACGCCGTCAGTGGCCGCCCAGGTAGCCGAGCGCGCGCAGGTCCTGCAGCGCGGCGGGCGAGAGTTCGGACAGCTCGGGGCCAGCGCCACGCAGCTCGGCGGCCAGCACGCCCTGCGTCTGCAGGTAGCGCTCCCAGGTGGAGCGGAAATCCGGATCGACCTGGCGCGAGAGGTCCCACAGCGTGGCGGGCGGCGCCAGCGGGCGCAGGCGTCCGCGCGGGTCGAAGGCCGACACGAGCCGGCCGCCGTCGCCCACGAGACCGCCCGGCGCGGCCACCGCCGTGAAGATGCGCGAGCCGCCCATCTCGGCCGAGGCCAGCGCCCGGCCGCCGGCGGCCTGCAGGCGGTCGAGCAGGCTGCGGCCTGCGCCCGCGCGCGCGGGACCCGGCGACACGCCGGCCAGCTCGAGCAGCGTCGCCCCCACGTCGATGTTCTGCACGACCGCGTCGCACACCGTGCCGGGCTCGATGCGGCCGGGCGCGCGCAGCAGCAGCGGCACGTGCAGCACCTCGGCGCCCATCGGCCCCCAGGCGTGGCCCCAGGCGCCGCCCTCGCCCAGGCGCTCGCCGTGGTCGGACATGAACCCGACCACGACCGGCCCGGGAAACGGCCCGCGCTCCCACTCCTCGAGGCGGGCCGCGAGGAAGACGCCGAAGGCCGCGTCCAGCGCGGACACGTCGCCAGCGTAGAGCGCGCGGCGCGCGGCGTCGGTGGGTTGCGCGTGCCACGGCGGATCCAGCTCCGCGCGGTAGGTCACCGGCGCGCCTCCCGGCGGCTGCCAGCCGGGCGGCGCCTCGGGCGGCCCGTACGGCCCGTGCGGCTGCATCAGGTGCACGTAGACGAACAGGTCCTCGCCCTCCAGCAGCCGCAGGCGCGGCTCGACGAACTCCGTCAGGTAGCGCGCCGAGTCCTGCACGAAGTCGCGCTGCATGACCAGGTGCATCTCGTCGAAGCCCTGCTGCAGGCCGGCGTCGGGGCCGGCGTTGCTGTTGCCGATCCACGCGGCGGTGTGGAAGCCGGCGGCGGCGAAGCGCTCGGCCAGCGTGACGTGCGCCTCGGGCAGCCGCTGGCCGATGGTGTTCACGCCGGTGGCCGCCACGTAGCGACCGGTGAAGACGGACGGCATCGAGGGCCGCGTCCAGTAGGACTGCGACCAGCACGACGCGCAGCGCGCGCCCTGCCCGGCGAGCGCGTCGAGCGCCGGCGTGGCGCCCGGCGGGCCGCCCTGGCACGAGAGCGCGTCGGCCCGCAGGGTGTCGGCCAGGACCAGCAGCACGCGCCGCGGCGGACGGCCCGCGGTCAGCAGGCGCGGTGCGGCCAGCGCCATGCCCGAGCCCGGCGGCACGTCCGCTGCGCGCAGCACGAGCCGCGCGGGTCGCGCAGCGCCCGGCAGCGCCACGTCGACGAAGCCCCAGCCCTCGCCGCCGGCGGCCGTGCCCCGCGCCAGCAACCGCCGCGCGCCGTCCGGCTCCTCGGCCAGCAGCTCCCAGCGCGCCGCGCCCGGGCCCGCGAGGCCCAGCGCCGCGCGCAGCCTCGTCGCGCCGCCCGCCGGCCAGGCGCGCGCCAGCTCGCCGTCGACCCCGAGCCACAGCGCCGGCCGCAGGACGTCCGCGCACTCGACCTCGCCGCGCCCGTGCGTGGCGGAGAGGAAGCGCTCGGCCCGCGTGACGAGGCGCAGCTCGCCCGTCTGCGCCACGAGCGCCTCGTCCTGGTCGCCGTTGCCGGCGCGCAGGCCGACCAGGCGCACCGGCGCCTGGGACACGAACTGCGGCTGCGCCAGCAGCAGCGGGTGCGTCACACGCAGCGTGCGCCAGACGCCGTCAGGCGTCACGGGCAGGTCGAGCAGGTCCTCGACCGCGCGCCGGCCACCCTCGTCGTCCGGGACCTCCAGCTCGAACGCCAGCCGCACGACGGAACCGGCGGTCACGCGCACGGGCAACTCGACGGCCGTCACGTCGGAGGCCGGCAGGCCCAGCGGACCGTCGGCGCGCAGCCACGCGCCGCTCGGCACGACCAGCGCCGCGCCGTGGGGCGTGCAGGAGACGTCGGGGCGCAGCGCACGCAGCAGCGGCGCGGGCGGCGGCGGCGCGGCCATTGCGGCCGTGAAGACCCAGCCCTCGCGCGAGTCGCCGAGGCGCTGCGTGCCGGACGGGTCGGAAGCCGGCGCGGCCGCGGGCCGGGTGTCTGCCAGCTCGCCGCGCGTCGCGCGCAGCTCGCGCGACCAGCGCGCCGGCTCGACCTGCGCCGTCGCGGCCAGCGCCGCCGCGAGCAGCAGCCCCAGCGCGCAGGCCAGGCCCGCGCGGCCGGCGCCGCGCCACGCGCCTGCCAGCGCCAGGGCCGCCGCCGCGATCAGCGCGGCCAGGGCCGCGTGCGCCGGCCAGGCCTCGGCCGCGCCGGGCAGCAGGATCTCGTAGCGCCGGCCGTTCACGCGCGGATCGCTGCCATCCGTGGACGAGAGGTACAGCCAGCGGCCCCAATGCGAGAAGCGCCCGCCGCCCAGCGTGCGGATGTCGCCGTGCAGCGCGTGGGCCAGGAGGTCCCGGCCGTCCTCCTGCAGGCGCACGACCGAGCCGTCGTCGGCATCGCTGGCGCTGGCCAGCGGGAACGGCGCCAGGAAGCACAGGCCCTCCTCCGGCTGCAGGAACGCGCCGGCGAGGACCGTGCGCGCCGGCGGAAACAGCAGATCGAGCGGCAGGAACAGCAGCACGGCCGCGGACAGCGCCAGCAGCAGCGCGCAGGCCGGCAGCGCGCGCCCGCCGCGCCCGCGGCGTCGCTCGCGTGTGTCATTCGCCATCTTCACGCGCCCAATCTGGCCACGGCCCCTCGCGCGTTTCCAGCGCGGACACGCCGTGCGCGGCCGCTACCATGGGCTCCGTGGCGCAGGGCAACCGATCGGCACGGGTGCGGACGTGGCGGCTGCTGCTTGGGCTGGCGCTCGCGCTGCCGGCCGCGGCGCAGGACGCGTCGCGCGTGCCGCTGCAGCCGCCCTTCGCGCACGACGCGGGCCATGCCTTCTGGGCCGCGGCGCCCGCGGCCTGGCGTGCGGACGGGGCGCAGTCGGCCACCAGCCACCTGCAGCTGTACGAGGAGGACCGGCCGCTGGGGCCCGCGCACACGCTGCACGCGGACATCCGCGAGCTTGGCGGCGGGGCCTTTTCCCACTGGGACGGCCGGCTGCTGTTCAGCAGCGGCGACGGAAGCGACCCCAACGCCAACGGGCGCCGTTACGAGATCGCGTGGCTCGGGCCGACGGGCCTGGGCGAGGACGGCTGGCAGCCGCTGCCGGCCTTCGACGCCTGCGCACGGGTGCCCGAGGCGCCGGCCGCCGCCGAGCCCGGCGCCGCGGGGCGCCTGCCGCGCACGGTCTGGATCTTCGTCATCGACGCGTTGCGCGCCGACGCGCTGGACGCGCGCGACGCCGAGGGGCCGCTGCTCTCCACGCTGGCGGACTTCACGCGCGGGGCGGTGCGCTTCGGGCAGGCACACGCGGCCTCCAGCTTCACGCGCACCTCGACGGCCACGCTGTTCACCGGCGTGTGGCCGGCGCGGCACGGCGTGCTGCACGGCGTGCTGCCGGTGCATCCCGAGGGCGCGGCGCTGGCCTTCGACCTCGACCGCCGCTGGGTGACGCTGGCCGAGTGGGCCGCGGCGCAGGGCTGCGCGACCTGGACGCACCCGTACTCGCTGCACGTGCGGCCGGGCGACGGCATGCTCCAGGGCTTCGCGCGCACGGACCTGCGCGCCGGCGCGGACGAGCCGTTCCCCGAGCCGCCCGCGCCGGAGCAGCGGCTGCTGGTCTACGAGCACATCCTGGGAGCGCATGCGCCGTACCGGCCGTCGGCGGCGGCGCGCGCGCGGCTGGGCCTGGCCGAGCCCGCGCTGCTGGACCCGGCGTCCACGGACTGGTTCGAGGCGCCGCTGGACCCGCGCCAGGTGGCCGAGCTGCGCGGCACCTATCTGGCGGAGGCCGTGGATGCCGACGGCGTCTTCGCGCGCCGCCTCGCGTGGCTGCAGCGCGCCGGCCGGCTGGACGACGCGCTGGTCATCGTGACCGCCGACCACGGCGAGGCCTTCAACGAGCACGGCGCGCTGCAGCACTCGACCAGCCTGTACGAGGAGGTGCTGCGCGTGCCGCTGCTGGTGCGGTTTCCGGCCGGCTCGCCGTGGGCCGCGCACCACGGCCGCTCGCTGCCCCAGCGCGTCAGCCTGGCCGACTTCTTTCCCACCCTGCTGGAGCTGGCCGGCGCGCGCGGGCCGGCCTACGCGCTGGACGGCCGCAGCCTGCTGCCGCTGCTCGACGGCCGCGAGACCGACCCCTGGTCGCGCCCGCTGCACGCGCGGGCCTCGTTTCTGGCCACGCACGCGGCCGGCAGCCGGCTGTTCGTGACGGACGCCGTGCTGGACGGTCCGCTCAAGGCCGTGCTGGGCTGGCGCAGCGCCGACAGCCAGGACCCCGCCCGCCCCTACGCCCGCGGCGACTGGCTGGCCGAGCTCTACGACCTGCGCGCCGACCCGCACGAGCGCGCCGACCTGGCTCCGGCGCGGCCCGCGGACTTCCTGTACCTGCAGCAGTTGGCGCGCGCCGTCGCCGCGCCGCCTGCCCCGCGCGCTGCGCCGTTGGACGCGGCGCCGCCGTCCGTTCCCATGGACGCCGACCTGCTCGAGCGGCTGAGACAACTGGGATATGTCCGCTGAGCTTCGCACTGCGCCGGGGGCGCCGCGACCCTTCGGTCTGCTCGACCACCTCGCGGCGCTGTTCCGCACCTACGCCGTGCCCGAGGACGCGCTGCTGCTGGCGCGCCCCTTCGCGCGTGACGATCGCCACTGCTTCCTCGCGTCCCTGCCGTCCGAGTGGGAGAGCGACGCCACCGGCGCCTCGCCGGTGCGGCTGTTCGAGGATGGCCTGCCGCTGGGGCCCGAGCAGGCCGGCCACGACGACATCCGCACGCTGGGCCACGGCCGCTACAGCCACTGGGGCAGCACGCTGTTCTTCTCCGCCAGCGACAACTCCGATCCCAACCGCAACGGCCGTCACTACGCCGTGCGCCCTCCCCGCGGCTGGTCCGGCCGCCTGCCGCAGCCCGCCGCCGCGGCCGGCGCCCCGCCGCCCGACGATCCGCTCCGCGCCCCGAGCGTGCGCTGGTCCACGCTCGAGCTGCCGTCGGCCGCGATCGAGCCGCGCGACGGCCGCGCCTACCAGGCCGCCGTGCCGCGCGCGTGGCCCGGCGACGACGGCGACCTGTCCACGCTGGTGCTCTTCGAGGACGACCGGCCGCTGCCGCGCCCGCGCGCGCTGCACGGCGAGATCGCGGCCCTGGGCGGCGGCCGCTACAGCCACTGGAACGGCAGCGTGCTCTTCAGCGCGCGCGACGGCAGCGACCCGCGCAGCAACGGCCGCCGCTACGTGGCCACGCACGCCGAGGCGCTGCTGCTGGTCGGCGAGGACGGCCGCCTGCCGGCGCCGCAGCCCGAAGGCCGGCTGGGCTGGATGCTGGCCGGCCTGCCGCGCCGCTGGGTTTCCGACGACGCGGGGCCGTCGCGCCTCGTGGTGCTGGAGGACGGCCGCCCGCTGGGCCCCGCGCACGCGCTGCACGACGAGGTGCGCCAGCTCGGCGGCGGGCGCTTCAGCCACTGGGCCGGCTGCCTGCTGTTCAGCACCGGCGACGGCAGCGACCCGCGCAGCAACGGGCGCGCCTATACGCTGGTGATTCCGGACTGAAGCGCGGACAGCGGCGCTGGCAGCCCAAGCGGGGCCAGCAGCTCGTGTCGCGGCGCGAAGCGGTCAGCGCCGTCCTGCCAGAAATCGTCGGGCAGCGTTGCGCGCACGTGGGCCCAGCCGGCGGCCAGCGAGAGGTCGACCGGGGCCGGGCGCGGCAGCGGGCCCGCGCCCCAGCGGGGACTCACCGAGGGCAGCCAGACGCACGGCCGGCGTTCGATGGCATGCGCCAGCGAGAGCACCAGCTCGCCCGCCAGCGTGGCCGGCGCGCGCGCCGCGGCGCGCCACCACCAGGCCGGCGGCGGTTCGACCAGCAGCAGCCCGCCGCCAGCCGCGCCGACCTCGCGCGCGCACGCCGCCAGCAGGCCCGGGCCCGCCGCGCCCAGCGGCAGGCCCGCCAGCAGCGGCTCGGCGCGGCCGTTGCGCGCGACCGACCAGCCGCAATCGGCGCGCCGCCGCGCATCGGCGGGCGAGGCCGCCAGCGCGCCCCAGCCCGGCAGGCCCGACCAGTCCAGCAACGCCTGCAGCGGCGCGGACTCGGGGCGCAGCGCGGCGTGGATCAGCAGCAGCGGCCGCGGCGGGTCGGACGGCGCGTCCGGGAAGACGTTGCGGCAGGTGACGCGCGCGCGCAGCAGCGAGCGCAGCGGCTCCAGCGAGAGCAGCAGCTGCCAGGCGGCGATGCCGCGCTCGGGGCCGCGCAGCACGACGTCGCACGCGAGCGGCTCGCTGCGGTGCATGGGCACCAGCTCCCACGTGCCGGGCCGCGCGCCGGCGCGGATGTCGGAGACGCGCAGGCCGCGGCGGCGGCAGGCGTCGGCCACCGCGCGCCGGCCGGCCTCGAAGGCCCAGTCCTTGGCGGCTGCGTGGCGCGCCACCGAGCCGGGCGCGCGGCGCCAGTGGTAGGTGATGGCGCGCAGGTGCCGCGCGCGCGCGGCCTGCTCCAGCCCGCGCAGCAGCAGGTCGTGGTCCTGCGCGCCGTCGAACTCCGGCCGCAGGCCGTCCAGCCTGTGCCACAGCCGGCGGCGCACGGCCAGCAGGTGCGGCGCGTAATTGAAGCCCAGCGCCAGCCACGGCGAGGGACCCGGGCGCAACTGCGGCGCGACGCGCACGCCGGCGCCGTCCAGCTCGTCGGCGTCGGTGGTCAGCAGCTCGAGCGCGTCGTCCTCCGCGAAGGCGCGCGCCACGGCGCCCAGCGCGCCCGGCGCCAGCGCGTCGTCGTGGTCGACCAGCAGCAGCACGTCGCCCGTGGCGGCGGCGGCGGCGGCGTTGGTCGCGGCGGCGATGCCGCGGGCCGGCGCGCCCAGAACGCGCACGCGCGCATCCGCGGCGGCGGCGCGGGCCAGCTCCTGCGCCGTCGGCGACGCGCGGCTGTCGTCGTCGCACAGCAGCAACTCCCAGTCCGCCCACGTCTGCGAGCGCAGCGAGTCCAGCAGCAGGGACAGGCAGCCGGGCGGCGGGTCGCGCACGGGCACCAGCAGCGACAGCCGCGGCGCGCGCGCGGGGGGCGGCGCCGGCGCGGGCCGGCCTGCCAGCCACCTGCGGTAGGATCCGTCACCCGGCGTGCGCGGGTCGCGCGGGCGAGCCGCGAGGACGCGCAGCGTGGAGGGCAGGCCATGGTCGGCGGCGTGGCGGCGCGCGGCGCGCAGGCGGGCGGCCAGCTCGCGCAGCACGTCCCTCATCGCGGGAGCCCGGCATGAACGGCGCGCTGGACGTGCTGCACGTCGTGCCACGCCTGCACCAGACCGGCGGGCTGGAGCACCAGGCCGCCGCCCTGGCCCGCGCACAGGCGCAGGTCGGCCAGCGCGTGCGTCTGGTCACGCACGCCCATGCCGGCGCGCCAGCCCTCGAGCGCCGCGACGGCGTCGAAACCCACCGCCTTCCTCACGGGCTGCGACGGTACCACCCGGGGACATGGTGGCGAAGCCTCGATCGGCGGCCGGACGTGATTCACGCGCACGGCCTCGACCTGCTGGGCGCGCGCGTGCTGGCGCTCGGCCGCCGCGCCGGCGTGCCGGCCGTGGTCAAGCTGGCCTCGCCCGGCGACCTCGACCTGTTCCTGCGGCCCGGCGATGCCGTGGCCGCGGCGGCGCACGACGAGCGCGCGCCCGCGCCCGGGGCCCTGCGGCGCGTGCTGCGGCGCGCGGCCTGGGCCTCGCTGTCGCGCGCGGAGCTGTTCCTGGCGCTGGACGACGCGACGGCGGCGCGCCTGGCCGCGCTGGCCCTGCCGCACGCGCGGGGCAGCAACGGCGTGGACTGCACGCATTTTTCGCCGCCGGACGCGACGCGGCGGGCGGCGGCGCGTGCGGCGCTGGGGCTGGCGCAGGGCGAGCTCGTGCTAGCGGGAGTCGGGCGCCTCGCCGGCCGCAAGGACCAGGCGACGTTGATCGAGGCGCTGGGGCGGCTGGCGGGCGCCGCGGCGCAGGCCGGTGGCCCGCCGGCGCCGGTCGGCGGGCGCGCCGGGCCGGTGCGCCTGCTGCTCGCTGGCGACGGCCCGCAGCGCGGTGCGCTCGAGGCGCGCATCCGCGCTGCTGGCCTGCTCGGGCGGGTACAACTGCTGGGCGAGCTGCCCGACGTGCGCGAGCTGCTGCACGCCGCCGACGTGTTCGTGCACGCCGCACGCGCCGAGGGCCAGCCCAACGCCGCGCTCGAGGCCATGGCCTGCGGGCTGCCGCTGGTGCTCAGCGACATCCCCGGCCACCGCGCGCTGCAGGCGGGCGAGGCGGCGCTGCTGTTCGCGCCGGGAGACGCGGCGGAGCTGGCCGCGCGCGTCGCCGCGCTGCGGGACGCTCCGGCACGACGCACGGCGCTGGGCCTGGTCGCGCGGCGGCAGGCGCTGGAGACCTGCTCCATCGAGGTCGTCGCCGCGCGCACCGTCGTCGACTACCGCCGCCTGCTGGCCCCGGCCGACTGACCGGCCCTATCCGCCCACGACCACGCGGCGCCCCTCGCGCACGTCGTCCTCCCCGATGTCGGCCGTCCCCGGGCGCCCGCCCAGCGTCCAGCGCAGCGGCCCGGCAGCCTGCAGGTCTCCGTTCGGCGAGGTCGTGGCCCAGGGCACGCGCACGTGCGCAACGCCGTCCGCGTCGGGCTCGGCGGCGGCCGTGAAGCGCAACGGCGCCGCCAGGCCGGGGGCGCGCAGTTCCAGCTCGACGCGCAACGAGCCGCGGCCCTCGACGGCAGCGCCGCGCACGCGTTCGAGGATCCAGCCCGCAGGCCAGCCGCGCAGCAGCGTCGGCGAGACGTGCAGCAGGCGCACGTCCTGCGGCGGCGGCGGCGCGTCGGGTGCGCGCGGGCCGAGCAGCGCGAGGCCCAGCAGCAGCCGCGCCTGCTCGGTGTCGCGCCAGGCCGGAGCGAGGGCGGCCGACGGCCCGCCCGGATCCCGCACCAGCCGCCGCGCCAGCGCCGGGTCCAGCAGGCTCGCGAGGTCGTGCACCGCGGCCGGGTCGGGCGGAGTCAGCAGCAGGAAGCGCACGTCGAAGCGCTCGAGCAGCTCGCGCGCGCCGGCCGGATCCGTGGCGAGCAGGCAGCGGCTGGGCGCGAGGCGGCTGTCGGCGCCGACGTAGTAGGCGAAGGGCGTGGCCACGTTGGGCTGACGCGCGGCCCACAGCAGGCCGTTGCCATGGCCCCACGTCGCCAGCACCGAACCTTGCGGTTCGCCCGGCGCGTGCCGCGCCAGCCACTCGTACAGCTCGCGCTGCGCGGCGAGGCGCCGCGCGGGGAAGCGCAGCGGCGGGTCGCGTGAAAGGCCGGCCGAGACCTGCGTGACGACCTGCCATTGCAAGCCCAGCGCCACGGCGCCGGCAGCCAGCAGCGTGACGGACCCGGCCCGCCGCGCCAGTGGCGTCAGGCGCACCAGCCGCGCCAGTGCGAAGCCGGTCAGCACCGCCATCGGCAGCGCCAGCTCGTTGGCGAAGCGCCGCTGCCGCAGGCTCAGCGCCAGCAGCACCGGCACGGCGACCAGCCAGGGCAGCAGCGCCTCGCGCCGCTCGCGACGCAGTACGGCCAGCCCCGCCAGCCACGCGATCGGCAGCAGCACGCCAGCCCAGCCCAGCGTGCCGAGGACGGCGTCGAAACCTCCACGCCCGCCCAGCAGCGGCAGGGACTCGGCGATCTCGTCGAAAGCGCCGCCACCGGCCGCGGAGTCGAGGCCCGCGCGCACGCCGGCCACCAGCGGACTGCCGGCCAGCGCCAGCGCCCCCGCGACGGCTGCCGCCGCACCTCCGAAGATCCACGGCCAGCGCCGCCGGCCCGCCCCGCCCGGGCGCAGGCGCGCCAGCGGCAGCCAAAAGGCCGCACCCGCCGCCAGAACCAGCGGCTGGCTCCAGGTCAGGAACTCCACGCTCCACGGCCGGTCCTCCAGCCACGGGCTGGCCGCCGAAACCGGCAGCACGACGGCCAGCGCCACGAGGTGCAGCGCCGCGCCGCAGGCCGGCAGGCCCGCGAGCCTCCCGGCGCGGTCGCGCAGCAGCAGCACCAGCAGGACCGCATCCAGCGTCAGGACGTGGTGGATCGTGCCCAGCCACGTGATCCACAGGCCGCCGGCCAGGAGGCCCAGCAGCGCGCCGCACCTCGCGGCGCGCGCCGACCCGGCCAGCGCACCGCGGTCCAGCGCCGACGCCAGCCCGGCGGTCAGCCCGCCGGCCGCCAGCGCGACCAGGGCGTGGTAGTCGGCGTTGCCCGCCGCGCCGTAGCCGATGGCTGGGACGCACAGCGCATGCACGAGGCCGGCCGCGAGCCCGGCCGCGTCGCCGGCCAGCCGCCGCGCCGCCAGCGTCGCCAGCAGGCTGGCCAGCACACCCAGCACCGGCGGGATCCAGCCCATGGCGTGCTCCAGCCAGGCACGCGCAGCCGCGTCCTGCTGCGGGGCGAAGGGCAGCAGCAGCGCGCCGCACAGCGCCGGCCAGCCGGGCGGCCACTGCACCCCGGCGCCGTCGGGCCAGACCATCCACGGATCCCGGTCCGCCGGCGGCCAGCCCTCGGTACGCAGCCGATCCACGCGCCGCAACTGGTACAGGCTGTCCGGATCGAAGACGGCGCTGCGGCCGTCGTGCAGCGTGATCCACGAGTCCAGCACGACGCGCGCCCCGGCGGAGGCCAGCACCACGGTGGCCAGCAGCAACGCGAGCCGCATGCGGGTGGAGCCTTCCGGTGTCAACTCAATCTGCCGGCAGCTCGCAGGCCCAGGCGTCGGGCGCGCCGCCGGCCGACTCCAGCGGCCGCGCGCGGCGGCACAGCGCGAGGAGGCTGCGCGTCGACGGGTCGTCCAGCGCCGCGCCCGCCGGAAGCGTGATCGTCCCGCGTGCCGCCTGGGCGCGCGTCGGCTGCAGCGGCAGCACGGCCGTCGCGAACAGGTCCGCCTGCCCGAGGAACTCGACCCACTCGAAGTCCGCCAGCAGCGTGACGACCTCTTCGAGGCCGGGCGCGCCCGCGTCGCCGGCGGCGCGGTTGCCGCAGGACAGCAGGGCCACGCCGTCGGGCGCGAGCAGCCGGCGCGCCTGCGCCACCAGCGCGACGCGCGCGCCCGGCTCGTAACGCTCGAGCGGACGCAGCGCGACGACCAGGCCGAAGCCGCCGACGGCGAAAGGCAGCGGCTCGCCCGGCGTCCACGCGGCGTAGCGCTCCGGCGGCGCGGACGGGTCGCACGCGCGCGCCAGCTCCAGCGCGTCGTGGCGGCCGTCGAGCCCGTGCGCCTCGCGGGCGCCGGCGGCGACCAGCAGGCGCAGGCCGGCGCCGTCGCCGCAGGTCAGGTCCAGCACCCGCCGGCCGCGCGCGAAATCGGCGACGAAGGCGTAGCGCGCGAGGCGGCGCGCGAGGTCGCGCGGCTGCAAGGCGGCCAGCTCCGCCCCGGCCGGCGACGCGGGCGCGGCGGACGGCGCGGCGCGGCGCGCCACGAGGCAGGCCGACAGCACGGACAGCGCCTCGCGCGACAGGCCGCGGAAGTCGGCGTGCAGGCGCGGCTGCAGGTCGTCGAGGTAGGCCGCCTCGGCGTGCATGTTGGGGCGCACGTCCAGCACGTCGAAGCCGGCGGCGCGGAAGGCGGCGGCCAGCGCGCCGGGGCGCCAGCGGTTGCCGCACTCGCCGCGCCGCTCGCGGAACTCGTCGCGGAAGGCGCTCGCGTCCAGCGCCAGGAACTCGAGCGGGCGGGCGAAGTCGCGGTGGTCGCGGAAGTCCACCTGGTGCACGTGCAGGCCGCCGCGGGCGGTGACGCGCGCCAGGTTGGCCAGCGCCGCGGGCACGTCCTCGACGTGCTCGAAGACCGCGTTGCTGAGCACCACGTCGAAGGCGCCGTCGGGCACGCCGTCCAGGCGCTCGCTGCCCACGTGCAGGCAGGCCAGCACGTCGGGGACGAAGTCGCCGGCGGCCAGCAGCGCGCGCAGCGGCGCGGGCGACAGGTCCTTGCGCTCGGACTCCACGCGCGCCAGCAGCGCGCGCACGAAGGCCGCGTGGTACTCGCCGTGCCAGGCCGCGAGGTAGCGGTCGGCCACGGTGACGCGCGCGCCGGCGCAGGCCAGCAGCGCCGCCGCGCCCAGCGAGTGCCCAGGACCCAGCTCGAGCACGCGCGCGCCGCGCACGGCCGCCGCGCCGCCCGGCACCGCGCCCAGGTAGAAGTCCGCGATCTGCAGGGCGTAGTCCACGTCGCGCTCCACGGCCTGCGCGCCTGAGTCGGGCTTCCTGTAGTTGACCGGGACGACGCTCATGCGGGCTCCGTCGCGCGCGCGGCGGCGGACAGCGCGGGCTGCGCGACAGCCGACGTCGGGGGCGGCCCGGCCACGCGCACCAGCGCCGACCAGCGCGACTCGGGCTCCCAGTAGACGTCCTGCACGTGGTCCTCGCGCAGCACGGCGAAGGGGCACGTGCGCTGCTCGGCCAGAAGCTGGTCGTCGTCGGAGTAGTGCTCCCAGCCCGCGTTGACGCCGAACTTCAGCCAGTAGCGGCCGGCGCCGAGGCGCAGCGCGGGAAAGGCCACCTCGACCTGCAGCACGCCCTCGACCAGGTCGATGCGGTTGGTGTCGGGGCGGCCGGCTGCGTCGAGGGCGCAGACGTTGGTGGTGGTGGCCACGTGCGGCCCGCGCTCGCTCCAGATCATGATGCCGACGTGCGCGTCGGCCTTGCGCACGCGGCTCTCGAAGGTGAAGCGGAAGCGCGCCGGCTCGCCGGTGCGCAGCACCGTCACCGACTGGCCGCGCGCGTCCAGCAGCCGCGCGTCGAGCAGGCGGCACAGGCCCAGCGCGCGCACCGGCGGCGCGCCGGAGAAGTCGAGCTCCTGCCAGCTTCCGTCGGGCTGCAGCAGCAGGCCCTTGCCGTTGGCGGCGGCGCGGCCGGGCGGCAGGCGTGGCTCGTCGTGCACGCTGGGCGGCGGCGCGGCGGGCGGCGCGGGCGGCGCGGAAGCCGTCACGACCGCCGGCCCGGCGGCCGGCTGCAGCGGCGCGTCGGAGTCGCCCGCGAAAGCTCGGCCGAGGTCCTCCTCGTAGCGCTTGCAGACAGCCAGCGGGTCGCCGTCGGCCAGCACGCGGCCGTCGCGCAGGTAGACCACGCGGTCGCACAGGCGCTCGAGGAAGTAGAGGTTGTGGCTGACCACCAGCGCCGTCGCGCCGCCGTTGCAGAGCGCGACGATGTGCTGCGTGCACTTGCGCACGAAGGCGCCGTCGCCGGTGGCCAGGGCCTCGTCCACGATCAGCACCTCGGCCGGGCGGCAGAAGGCCGTGGCGAACATCAGCCGCGACTTCATGCCCGAGCTGTACGTGCGCAGCGGGCGGTCGATGACCGGGCGCAGCTCGGAGAAGTCGATCACCCAGTCGAGGCTCTCCGTCAGCTCGCGCCGCGAGTAGCCCAGGCACAGGCCGCCCATGACGATGTTCTCGCGGCCGCTGCACTCCTCGTGGAAGCCGGTGCCCAGCTCGAGGATGGCGCGCACGCGGCCGCAGAGCTCGAAGCTGCCGGCCGTGTGGTCCAGCGTGCCCGCGAGGATCTTGAGCAGCGTGCTCTTGCCGGCGCCGTTGGGGCCGATGATGCCCACGCGCTGCCCGCGCGGGATCTCCAGGCTGACGTCGTGCAGCGCGCGGTGCAGGCGGTGGCGCGGGCGGCGCAGCAGGGCCTCGAGCAGCGCGTCGGCGGGACGGTCGTAGACCGGGTAGCTCTTGCACAGGCCGGCGATGCGCACGGCGGGCTTCATGGCGCGGCGGCCGGCTGCGGGGGCGCGGCGGACGGACGGGCCGCGAGCAGTCCGCGGTAGAAGGCCAGGTGCTCGTCCAGCATGCGCGGCAGGGCGAAGCGCTCGCGCACCAGCGTGCGGCCGGCGCGCGCCAGCTCCTCGCGGCGCGCGGGATCGCGCAGCAGGGCCACCAGCGCCTCGGCCAGGCCGGCGGCGTCGTCGCGTCCGCGCAGCAGGCCGGTGACGCCGTCCAGCAGCGCGTCGGGCGTGCCGCCCACGGCCGTGGCCACCGGCGGGCAGCCCAGCCACTGCGCCTCCAGCACCACGTTGGGCGTGCCCTCGACGCGCGAGGTCAGCAGCAGCGCGTCGGCCGCGGCCAGGATGGCCGGCACGTCGCGGCGCTGGCCCAGCAGCGTGACGCAGTCGCCCAGGCGCAGCTCGTCCACGCGCTGCCGCACCAGCTCGTGCAGCGGCCCGATGCCCGCCAGCGCGACCTTCAGCTCCGGCACGGCCACGCGCGCGCGCGCGACCACGTCCAGGAACAGCGCCGGCTGCTTCTCGGGCGCCAGCCGGAACACGCCGGCCACCAGCGGCTGCCTTGGCGCGGCGCCGCACGCGGCGCGCACCGCAGCCACGGCCGCGGCCGGCGGCGCCTGCATGCCGGCCAGGTCCACGCCGTTGCGGATGACGCTGAAGCGCTCCGGCGCGAGCCCCAGCCAGGCGGCGTAGTCGCGCGCGCCGGGCAGCGAGTTGGCCAGCAGGTGCACCTGCGGCAGCGCGACCAGGAAGCGGTACCAGCGGTCCATCCACGGCTGGTAGAAGCTGGGGAAGTGCGTCGGGTTCACGTTGCGCGTCGAGAGCACGACGTGCGGGCAGCCGGCCAGCGCGCCGGCGGCGGCGGCCACGATGTTGGGCGCGTCCAGCCAGGCGTGCAGCACGTCGGGCGGGTCGGCCAGGAGCTCGCCGCACAGGTCCAGCACCGGCGTGCGCAGCGCCTCGGGCAGCGCGCCGATCACGTCGGCGCTCAGGTCCAGCGCAGCCAGCCGCAGCAGCCCCACGCGCACCGGCGCCAGCCCGGCCATGGACACGGGCACGCCGCCGTCGCGCAGCATCTGGGCGTAGTGTCCGTCGGCGTCGGCGGGCGGGTAGGTGGTCAGCACGCGCACGTCGTCGCCGCGGCGCAGCAGGGCCAGCGCCAGGTTGCACAGCTGGCGCTCGGCGCCGCCGCTGTTGAGCGTGCCGACGTAGAGCACGACCCGCAGGCGGCCGTCGCGCGCGGCGGGCGCGCGCACCGCCGTGCGCTGCAGGCGCGCCAGCCACTCGGCCTCGCCCGCGAAGGAGAGCTGGTTGCGCGCGCGCAGCGCCTCGTGGGCGCGGGCGCGCGCCACGCGCCTGCGCGCCCAGAGCACGGGCGGCAGGCAGGCCACGCGGCGCAGCAGGCGGTGCAGCGGCTTGGCCAGCGCCAGCCAGCGCGCGCGCCGCACCTGCCAGCGCTCCGCGGCGCCCGGGGCGGGCGCGTCGCGCCAAGCGCAGCGCGCGACGCCGTGGCGCGCCAGTTCCAGCAGCAGCCTGCCTGACGTCTCCCCCAAGCCATCCAGCAGCACGACCGCGCCGTAGCCGCGGGAGAGCTCGGCGCGCGCGGCGGCCGACAGGCGCGGCGGCAGCCCGTGCTCGACGCGCGCGTAGGCCACCCCGGCCACGCCCGCGCGCGGCACGCCCGCGCCCAGCACCAGCAGCCGCGCCGCCGACGGAAACAGGCGCCGCGCACGGCGCGGGGACAGTTCGCCGTGCGTCAGCACCACCCAGCCCGCGCCGGACGGCAGCGGCGGCTCGGACGCCGCGGAGCCCAGCGCCTCGCGCACGGCCTCGGCGTACGCGCCCATCAGCTGGCCCCCGCCACGGCGGCCGGCGCCGGCAAGTGCGCGCGCAGCCATGCCTCCAGGACCAGCAGCGTCCAGACCTGGTAGATCGAGAAGCCGCCCGCCTGCCGCTGGCGCGCCAGCAGGCGGCGCAGGCCGGCGCCGTCCAGCAGCCCGGCCACGTGCGCGTCGGGCCGTAGCAGCCACTCCTCGCACAGATCGAGCGCCGCGGTCCGGCTCCAGGCGCGCGCCGGCAGGCCGAAGCCCTGCTTGGGCAGCGCCGCGTGCTCCGGCGGCACGTAGCGCGCGAGCAGAGCGCGGAGCACGGGCTTGGACGCGCCGTGCTGCCAGGCCAGGTCGGCCGGGAGCTGCGCCGCGAAGGCGGCCACCTCGCGGTCCAGCAGCGGGCAGCGCGCCTCGAGCGCGACGGCCATGGTCATGCGGTCCACCTTGGCCAGCACGGCGCCCGGCATGTAGGTGCGCGCGTCCAGCTCGCGCAAACGCTGGATCAGCGGCCGCCCGTCGGCGTCCAGCTGCGCGGCCCAGCCGTCGGCCAGCTCGGCGGCGTGGCGCGCGCCCGCGCCGCCCAGCAGCAGCTCCACGTCCTCGGGCGGGAACATCAGCCAGCGGCCGCCCACGTAGGCCGCGCCCGGCGACCACGGGCGGCGGTGGCGCAGCAGGTGCAGCGTGCGCCGCTTCCAGTCGCCCTCCTCGTCCAGCGTCTGGCGGTAGCGGCCGTAGCCGCCGAAGAGCTCGTCGCCGCCGTCGCCGGTGAGCGCCACCGTGACGTGCTCGCGCGCGAAGCGCGCCAGCAGCCAGGTCGGCAGGCACGAGCTGTCGCCCAGCGGCTCGTCCAGCGCCGCGGCGATCTGCGGCAGCAGCTCCAGCGCGTCGGGCTGCAGCAGCCGCTCGTGGTGCGTGGTGCCCAGCAGCCCCGCGGCGCGGCGCGCAGCCTCGTGCTCGGACTCGGGCGCGCCCGCGAAGCCGATGCAGAAGGTGTGCAGCGGCGCGCCCAGCTCGCGCGTGACCATGGCGGCCACCAGCGCGCTGTCCACGCCGCCGGAGAGGAAGGCGCCCAGCGGCACGTCGCTGCGCAGGCGGCGCTCGACCGCGCCGCGCAGCACGGGCAGCAGCGCGTCGGCGGCGGCCTCCAGCGCGCCGGGCGGCGGCGGGCCGTAGGGCGTGGAGGCCACGTGCGCGCCCCGCGGACTCCACGGCGCCTCGGTCCCGCCCTCGCGCAGCACGCCGCCCGCGCGCGCCTGGAAGGCGGCCCACGCGCCCGGCGGCAGCTTCTCGCAGCCCTCGAGGATGGCGCGCGGCGCGTGCACGTACTGCAGCAGCAGGTACTCGGCCAGCGCGCGCCGGTCCACGCGGCGCGAGACGCACGGCAGCACGGCCAGCGCGCGCAGCTCGGAGGCGAAGGCCAGCCAGCCGTCGCCCTGCGCCAGGTACAGCGGCTTCTTGCCGAACGGGTCGCGCGCCAGGAACAGCCGGCGCGTCGTGGCGTTCCAGGTGGCGAAGGCGTACATGCCCGAGAGGCGCGGCAGGTTGTCGGCGCGCCCGCTGGCGAACAGGTACAGCAGCGTCTCGGCGTCGCACTCGCTGCGGTAGCGGTAGCCGCGCGCCTGCAGCTCCCGGCGCAGCACGGGCTCGTCCCAGATCTCACCGTTGAAGACCAGCGCCGCCTGGCCGTCGGGCGTGACCAGCGGCTGGCGCCCGCGCGTCGAGAGGTCCAGGATCGACAGGCGCCGGTGCGCCAGCGCGCAGGTGCCGCTGGGGTCCACCCACACGCCGGCGTCGTCGGGGCCGCGGTGCGCCAGCGTGTCGCGCATCGCGGAGGCCAGCTCGGCCAGCTGCGCGCGCGACCAGCGCCCGTCCCACGCGACCAGGCCCGCGATGCCGCACATCAGCCGGCCTCCGCGAAGTCGCCGTAGCGCGACGGGATCTGGCGCCGCGCGCGCAGGTCGATCTCGGCCAGCAGATCGGCCGGCGCGCCGCCGCCCTCGGCGCGCAGGCCGTGGCCGGCGGCGGCCTCGCGCTGCGCCAGCGCCAGGTACGCGGCGTGGATGTCGGCCGGCGCCAGCACGGCCAGGCCGTCGGGCGTGGCGCGCCCCGCGCGCGCCCGGGCGGCGTTGCGCACGCGCGGCAGCGGCGCGAAGGGCGGCACGCGCAGGCGCAGCAGCGAGGGCCGCCCGCGCCAGCCCACCGAGGCCAGCGAGCGCCCACGCGCGTCGCGCAGCACGTCCATGTCCACGACGCCCATGGGCTCGAGCAGGTCGTGGCACAGCGTCCACATCAGCTCGGCCGGGCCGTCGAAGGCCGCGGCCGGCAGCCGCAGCGCCGTCTCGCCCGGGGCGCGCAGCTCGGCGTAGGCCAGCGGCTGCGCCGCGCCGCGGCGCGTCACGATCAGCCCCGGCCGGCGCATGGCGCGCAGCGACCCGTGCGGGTCGTCCACGGTCACCCGCAGCACGACCGCGCCGGCCAGCCGCGCGCGCGCCGTGGCGACGATCCCGGCGATCGCGGCCAGCATGCCCTCCGGGTCCACGCGCCGCAGCGCCGTGCGGCCCTGCGCCTTGCCCGCGCGCACCTCGGCCAGCGCCTCGCCCAGCGCCGCGTCCCAGCCGCGCGTCTGCGCCTCGACGTCCTCGAAGACATCGAGCTGCTCGGTCACCGGGTAGACCACCACCGGCCCGACGTTCAGGCCGATGTCGTGCTCGATCGCGAAGCGCACGTTGAAGGGCAGCTCGGGCAGCGTGGACTTCATCGCGATCAGGCCCACGCTGAACACGCGCCGCGGCGCGTCGTGCGCGGCCACCGCGCGCAGCGTGTTGGCCAGCACCGTGCCGAAGCGCGCGCCGGCGCGCACGCGCTCGAAGGTCCGCTCGCGGAAACTGTCCATCGAGATGGACGCGTTGAGCCGCGGGAAGCGCTGCAGCTTGGCCAGCTCGTCCGCGTCCAGCAGCGTGCCGTTGGTGGTGAAGCCGAAGGCCAGGTTGGGGTTGTGCTCGGGGCGGAAGCCGTCGACGAAGGCGCGGAAGCCGGCCAGCAGCCAGGGCTCGCCGCCGTGCCAGATGAACTGCTGCAACCAGGGCACCAGCGCCAGCACGTCGGCCTCGGTGCGCGCGCGGTGGCGCACGTCCACGCGGCGCACGGCGTTCTGGCTGCAGGCCGGGCAGTCGATGTTGCAGTCGGCCGAGGCGATGAGGGACAGCATCGTCGGCCTGGCGGCCATGACCTCGGCGCCGGCCTTGTACTCGTCGAAGGCGGCCAGCAGGTTGCGGCCCGAGTCGCTGTCGCGCCGCAGCGAGCCCAGCGTGCAGCGCGCCGCGCCGCGGGCGACCTCGTAGGCGCGGCCGTTCACGGCCGGGTCGCTGCCGTCGGGCGTGGACAGGTACAGCCACTCGCCCCACACGCTGTGCCGGCCGCCGCCGAGGCGCCGGATGTCGTCGTGCGTGGCGTCGGCGTGCGGCAGCTCGGCGCCGTCCTCCAGCACGCGCCAGGGCCCGGCCTGCTGCGCGGCCACACGCAGGAACGAGTCGGGGAGGCGCGCCAGGTGGCAGCGGCCGGTCTCCGGCGCGAAGGCGGCCGGCCAGCTCCAGCGCGGGAACGTGCCGCCGGCCCAGCGCTGCGCGAGGCAGTTGCCGCAGGGCGTGCCGGCCACCTGACCGCTGGCGTTGGCCTGCCGCAGCGCGCGCCACGCGGGGCCGTTCCAGATCTGCTCCAGCGACTGCGCGTTGGTGTTGCCCAGCGGCTGGCCGGAGTTGCCGTAGCCGCTCCAGAAGCAGCACGGCACGACCTCGCCCGTCAGGTCCACGATCATCTGCTGCCACGGGTAGGCGCAGGCGCCGGGCGCCGCCGGGCCCGCGTCCGAGTCGCCCGCGCGCCCCTCGCCGCTCACGTGAAGTTTCCGAAGAACAGGCGCAGGCGCCGGAAGGCCCGCAAGCTGGGCAGCAGCAGCAGCGGCGCCGCGAGCGCCACCACGGCCCACGACCACGGCGCGCGGATCTCGCCCCAGAAGAGGCAGTCGCGCCAGACGTTGAGGTAGTGCGTGAACGGGTTCCACTCCAGCACCGTGCGCAGCACGGGCGGAAAGCCTTCCACCATGCCGGGCAGGTAGAAGGCCGGCACGAGGTAGATGCCCAGCGTGACCAGGAAGGCCACGACCTCCTTGGCGTCGCGCACGAAGACGCACAGCGCCGACAGCGCGTAGGCCGCGCCCGCCATGGCCAACGCCTGCAGGCCGATGACCAGCGGCAGGAGCAGCCAGGTCCAGTGCGCCTCGCCGAAGCGCAGGGCCACGTACAGCAGCAGCACGACGGCCATCACGGCCTGCTGCGCCAGCGCCGCCAGCACCGTGCGCAGCGGCAGCACCTCGGCCGGGAAGTCGGCCTGGCGCACGAGGTGCGCGCTGCCCGTGACCGCCGTGCAGCCGGCGTTCAGCACCGCGGCCCAGGTCATCCACGGGATCAGGCCGGCGAGCATGTAGCTGGTCGCGTCCAGCCGCGGCGTGTCCGTGCCGCCGAAGCGCAGCTCGAAGATGGACGTGAACACCGCCACGTACAGCAGCGTCTGCAGCAGCGGGTGCACCAGCGCCCAGGCCGCGCCGATGGCCGAGCCGGCGAAGGGCGCGAACAGCTCGCGCCGCGTCAGCCCGAGGGCCAGCTCGCGGTGCCGCAGCAGCGCGCGCACGCCGTTCACGATAGCCCCACCCCGCCGCCCGGCGGCGCGCGCAGCCGGCGCTCGGCGCGCTCCAGCAGCGCCAGCACGCGCGCCTCCCACGCCGGCCGGTGGCGCGCGAAGTAGCGCCGCCGGCTGGCCGTGACCACCGCGAGCAGGTCCGCGTCGCGCTCGCGCGCGTGCAGCGGCGCCCCGTGCACGACGCGCAACTCGGGCTCGAAGCGGCAGGCCCAGCCGCGCGCCGCGAGCCGCCGCGCCAGATCCACCTCCTCGTAGTAGAGGAAGAAGCCCTCGTCGAAGCCGCCGGCCTGCGTGAAGGCCGCGGCCCGCACGCCCAGGCACGCGCCGCTGACCCACGGCGCCGGGCGGCCGCCCGCCGCGCCAGCACGCAGCGTGCGCCGCTGCGCCGCGGGCCGCAGCAGGCCGGCCATCAGCCCGGCCAGCGTGGGCCAGCGCCCTACCGACGGCTGCGGCGACCCGTCCCCGTCCAGCAGCGCGGGCCCGACCAGGGCCACGTCGCGCGGCTGCCGCGCCAGCACGTCGGGGAGCGCGTCCAGCCCGCCCGGCGGCACGGCGAGGTCCGCGTTGCAGGCCAGCAGCCACTCGCCGCGCGCCGCCTGCGCGGCCCGGTTGAGCGCCGCGCCGTAGCCCAAGTTGCGCGGCAGCCGCAGCACGCACGCGTCGGGCGCCAGGCGCGCCGCCAGGCCGGCCGAGCCGTCGCGACTGGCGTTGTCGGCCACGATCAACTCGTTGGCGAAACCGGCCGCATCCAGCCGCGCGCGGGCGGCCTGCAGCGAGGGCAGGCCCTGCGCCAGCGCCCCGGCACTGTCACAGCTCACGACGAGAAACGACGCGCGTACGCCGCGCGGAACCGCCACCATGCAGGACAGTGTGCGCTTGGCGGGCGGCGCTTCAACGCCGCGTTCGACGCCGGCGCGACTTTCGCGGGCGCGGGCGGTCGCAGCGCGCCACGTCGCTCAGGGCGTCGTCCCCTGCAACGCATTGCTGAACGCCAGGCCGTACGTCGCCGCCGAGTCGGTCACGAACTCCTGCAGGTAGAAGCTGAACCCGGACGGCATGCCGGGCGGCCAGGTGGCGGCCAGCAGCAGCTCGCCCGCGGCGTCGGTGGAGAGGCCGCTGACCAGCAGGTCGAGCGACGGGACGACGACGCCGCCCTTGACCGGCGCGTTCAGCGTGCTGAAGCCCAGCGCCACCAGGGCGTGCGCCCCGGCCTTGGCCTGCGTCAGCTCCAGCACCACCGGCGAGGATGGCAGCAGCGAGCCCGTGCCGGTCAGCAGCGGGATGCCCAGCGAGCCCGCCTTGCCCTGGCCGAGGTCGGTCCACGGCGGCGGGGGCGGGCCGGGCTCGGCGTTGAGGAAGGTGGCCAGCGGCTCGCCGTGGCGGCCGACCACGAGGTCCGGGTCCAGGTCGCCGTCGAGGTCCGCGAAGGCGCCGACGCGCGAGTTGCCGCCGTCGGACTCGACCGGACCGCGCAGGTGCTCGAAGTCGCCGAGCCCCAGGTTGGCGTAGAGGTAGTCGTCCGCCCCCAGCACGTTGGGCACGAACAGCTCGGGCAGGTTGTCTCCGTCCACGTCCCGCCAGGCGGCGCGGCGCGAGGCGGCCGGGTCGGTCACGACCGGGCCGCCGGTCAGCGCCTCGAAGTCCGGCCCCGTCCCGCCCAGGTTGCGGAACAGGAAGTTGGTGCCGCTGCCGTTGGCGACGAACAGGTCCTGGTCGCCGTCGGCGTCCATGTCGCCCCACGCGCCGGCAAAGCTGTCGCCGCCGCTGGTCACCACCGGTCCGGCGTTCGCGCTGGCGAACACGCCCTCGAACCCGCCCTGCAAGCCACCCTGGTTGATGTGCAGGAAGTCGTTGCCGGCGCGGTTGGCGACGAAGACGTCCAGGTCGCCGTCCACGTCGGCGTCGCTCCAGGCGGCGTCGTAGCAGTTGCCGGCGTCCTGCGTCAGGTTGCCCGCGAGCGCGGTGAAGGTGCCCTGCGTGCCGCCCTGCAGGCCGCCGTTGTTGCGGAACTGGAAGGCCGCCTCGCCGTCGCTGTTGACCACGTGCAGGTCCAGGTCGCCGTCGCCGTCCCAGTCGGCCCACCCGGCGTCGCGGCTGTTGCCGCCGCTGGTGGTCACGGGCACGAGCGTCAGCGCCGTGAAGACACCGGGCACGCCGCCCTGCGCGCCGCCGCCGTTGCGGTAGAACGCCTCGTTCTCGGCGTTGCGGTTGGCCACCACCAGGTCCAGGTCGCCGTCGCCGTCCAGGTCGCCGAAGGCCGCCGCCCACGAGTCGCCTCCGCCGCTGGTCGGTGGCGTGCCGGTCTCCTCCGCGAACTGGCCCTCCGTGCCGCCCTGGCCGCCGCCCTGGTTCACGAAGAAGGCGTCGTCGTCGCCGTTGCTGTTGGGCACGAACAGGTCCACGTCGCCGTCCGCGTCGGCGTCGCCGAAGGCCAGGTCGAAGGGCCGGTTGACGTCGGTGGCCAGCGGCCCCTCGGTCAGCTTCTCGAAGGCGGCCGGCTTCTGGCGGCGGTAGAGGAAGTCCAGGTTGCCCTGCGCCGAGAGGCTGTTGGCCACGTAGAGGTCGAGGTCGAGGTCGCCGTCGTAGTCCACGAAGCCGCAGGCGTTGCTGTAGCCGCCGCCGCCCACGAACGGGCCCTCGGACACGGGCGTGAACTGCGCGCCCGCGCCGTCGCCGCGGTACAGCAGGTTGTCGGAGTTGCAGCAGTTGGCCACGAACAGGTCCAGCACGCCGTCGCCGTCGTAGTCGCCCAGGTCCAGGTCGAGCGTGGCCGAGTTGTCGTTGGCCGCCACGCCCGTCGTGACCTGCGCGAAGTCGCCCTGCACGCCGCCCTGCGCGCCGCCCTGGTTCAGGTACAGGAAGTTGTCGGCCAGCAGGTTGCCCACGACCAGGTCCGCGTCGCCGTCGCCGTCCAGGTCGCCGAAGCGCGCCGTGCGCGACTCGCTGCCCAGCGTCGCCGGGTGCTGGCCCGTGACCTTGGTGAAGGTCGCATTGCCGGCGTTGCGGTACAGGTTGCTGGGCACGCCGCTGCCGTTGGCCGCGAACAGGTCGAGGTCGCCGTCCCCGTCCATGTCGGCCAGCACGCCGCGGTACGTGGGCGCGGCGTCGCTCACCACCGGCCCGCTGGTCACCTTGGCGAACACGCCCTGCGTGCCACCCTGCGCGCCGCCCTGGTTCAGGTACAGCAGGTCGTTCTGCCCCAGCGACGTGGCCACGAAGAGGTCCTCGTCATCGTCGCCGTCCAGGTCGCCCGTCACGCAGCCGCGCGAGTCGGCCGCCGTGGTCACGACCACGCTGGTCGCGTCGGGCAGGAACGCGCCTTCGGCCCCGCCCTGCTGGCCGCCCTGGTTCACGTACAGCCGGTCGAACTGGCCGGAGCGCCGCACCACGAACAGGTCCAGATCGGCGTCGCCGTCGATGTCCGACCAGCACGCGGCCGTGGCGTTGCCCGCGTCGATCGGGATCGGGCCGATCGTGATCTCGCTGAAGGCGTCGCCGCCGTCGTTGCGGAACAGGTCGCTGGTGCTGGTGCCGTTGCCGTTGACCGCCAGCAGGTCGCGGTCGCCGTCGCCGTCCATGTCGCCCCACGCGAAGCCCATCGTCTCGCCGGGCGTGGTCGTGATGGCGTTGCTGACCGCCTCGTACGACGCCTGCGCCGCGGCGCCGGACGCGAGCAGGGCCAGGGCGAGCACGGACGAGCGCAGGGAGAGAGGCATGCGGGGGTCCGGAGAGTGTCGCGCCGGGGGGCGGGGCGCGGCCGAGGGAGCCGACAAGTCTGCCCTGAGATGCCCGAATGCGCCAATGACGCCGGGGCGAGTGCTCGGGGCACCCTCGCGAGCGGCGCCGTGACGTATGCGCAACCAATGCGCACCACATGTTGCGCATACGTCACGGCCAGCCGGGGGAGGGAGCCTTCCGCGCTCGTGGCGTCCGGACCCGCTGCGCACCGCCCACCTCACCCCGCCGGCGCCGCCACCGCGTCCGTCTGCGGCGCGAGGACCAGCGTGGGCCGCTCGCCCACCAGCAGGTACAGCTCGGCCCGCAGGGCCAGCACCCCCGGCCGGCCTTCGCCCGCGAGGCGCTCGGCCAGCGCGAAGTACTCGGGCGTGCCGAAGGACACCACGTCGAAGCGCGGGACGTCGGGGGCGAGCGCCGCGCCGCCCGCTGGCGCAGACTCGGCCGACGTGTTCTTCAGCCCTGCCTCGCGCGCCGCCAGCGCCTCCGCCGGCGCGCCGGGCGGCAGCGAGAGCTGCAGCGCGCGGTCGTGGCGGGACAGCGCCACCAGCCGGCCGTCCACCCAGCGCGGGCCGATGCGGAACAGCGTCAGGTCGTCCACCTGCTGCACGGACGCGACCTTGATGCGCTTGAGGTCGCGGTCGAGGTAGCTGCCCGAGCGGTCGCGCTGCGCGGCCTGCAGGCGGCGCAGGTTGACGGCCTGGCTGACGGCGCCGCGGCCGGTGCGGTCGCCGGCCGCGCGGCCCTGCAGCAGGGCGCGCACGCGCGCGGTGAGCTGGTCGGTGTCGGACAGGTCGGTGCCCTCGGTGGCCATGAAGGCCGTGTACTCGGTCAGCACGCCGTAGTGCGTGGACAGGGCCACGATCTCCTCCACCAACTCGCGCATGCGGGCGTCGGCGGGCTGCTGGCCCGGCACGGCGCCGGCCTGGCGCACCTCGTCCACCAGCGCGCCGATCTCGCGCGCGGCCCACAGGCGCGGCACGAAGGCCGACTCGCGCGAGGCCTGTGCCGGGTCCAGGGTGAACTCCCAGCTCCGCGGGCCCTGCGCGGTGCGGCCGTCGAGACGGAAGCGGACGCTGCGCGGGCCGAGATAGCGACCCAGCACCACGAGCTGGTCCTCCGAGTAGATGTCCGGCAGCGTGGCCGGCTGCAGGTCGCGCACCAGCAGCGTGTCGGGCTGGCCGGTCTCGTCCAGCACCGCCAGCGTGGGCTCGGCCAGCACCGGGCCGTAGAGGCGCTTGTAGACGTCGCCCACCTTGGCCTCCACGTCCTCGCCCGGGTGCACGTAGGTGCTGGTCGCGCGCGTGGAGGCCGCGAGGCCGTCCAGCAGCGGCGCGTTGACGTCGTCGCCCACGCCGAAGGCGAACAGGCGCCGGTGGTGCGCGTTGGCGGCGGCGAAGTCGGCGCGGATGCGGGCCTCGTCCGAGACGCCCACGGTGGGCAGGCCGTCGGTGAGGAACAGCACCACCGGCAGGAAGCCGTCGCGCGCCGGCTGCGCGGCGGCGGCCAGCAGCGCCGCGTGGATGTTGGTGCCGCCGTGCGCCGACAGGCCCTGCACGTAGGCCCGCGCCCGCGCCAGGTTCTCGGACGTGCGCAGCAGCGGCGCCTCGGCGAAGCGCGCCACGTCGTCGGAGTAGTCGATGACGTTGAAGGTCTCCCACTCGCGCAGGCCCTCCAGCACCTGCAGCGCCGCCGCGCGCGCCTGCTCGATCTTGCCGCCGGCCATGCTGCCGCTGCGGTCGATGACCAGCGTGACCTCGCGCGACACCGTGGCGTCCGGCGCCGGCGCCGGAGCGCCGGCCAGCAGCAGGAAGTGCCCGCCCTGGCCGGACTCCTCCGGGCAGGCCAGCACCGAGCCGGCCACGTCGCCCGCCGGCCCGTCGCCCTCCACCCAGCTCAGCAGGAACGAGCCCGGCACGCGCCGGCTGGCCTCGACCGTCTCCACGAAGACCGTGTCCGCGTGCAGGCGCAGCAGCGAGAACTCGTGGCTGGGCGAGTAGAGCGTGGTCACCGGCCGGCCGGCCTTGATGCGCACGCCGATGCGCCACGGCACCGCGGCGTAGCCGGCCATGTCGCTGCGCGGCAGGACGAAGTCCACGCGCGCGCCCTGGCGCGGCAGCACCTGCTCGTACGTGACCGTCACCGCCTGCTTGCCGCCCGGCGGCACCGGGAAGACGCTGCTCTGGATCATCCCGCGCCCCGCGAACTCCAGCAGCGCCGGGTCGCGCGCGCGGCTGACGATGCTCTCGTACTCGGCCCGCGCCTGGCCGCGGTCCAGCAACCGCGCCGTGGGCGCCGTGGCCGCGCCCTGGAAGTCGAAGCCGCGCACCACTGCGCCGTCCGGCACCGGCACCAGGAGCTGCGCCTGCTCGACGAGCTGCGAGTTGTTGCGCAGGTCCAGGCGCAGCACGATCGTGGCCACCTGGCCCATGACGGTCACGCCCGCGTCCACCGACGCGATGTGCACCGCCGCCGGCTGGCCGCCGATGGCGAAGACGCGCTGCTGCGGCACGACCAGCACGGACGGCTGGCCGCCGGGGTTCCAGGTGGTCTGCGCGGAAGCGGGCGGCGCGAGAGCCAGCGCGACGAGGACCAGGGACGAGGCGAGCGACGGAGTACGGAGTGCGACCCTGGACCACGACATGGCGGTTCCTCCGGCGAGGCGGTTCGGCCCGATGGACCGGCGCGCAACGTCGCTTCGCCGGGACGCGGGGAAGAACAGCGCGGGGCGGGGAGGGTTGCGATGCCACGGCCCTCGCCGCGTCGCGCCGGATCGTCAGGACGCAGCATCCGCCGCAACTTTTCAGGCGCCGCCGCTCGGCTTCGCCTCTACCGGCTCGGCTGCAACCTCGGGAACACCCGCGACAACGCATCCTTCAGCCACTCGTCGCTGCCGGCGCCCTCGACGGGCGGCGGGCCGTCGTCGTCGCCGCCGCCGCCGCGGTCCTTGCCGACGATCAGGATGCGCGCGCGGGAGATGGCGTTGCGCGCGAGGTGCGCGTCCACGCCCTTGATGCCCTCGGTCTCGGGGTCCACGTCGTGCAGCACGACGTGCAGGCCGTGCAGGCCGATGAAGTCGCGCTCGGAGATGGTGGCGGGCTCGGTGCGCGCGATGTGGCGCTCGAACAGGCGCTCGATCACCTGGCTGAACTGCTGCGGCGTGACCGAGTCCTCGATGTAGAAGACGTCCAGGCCGGCGCGCGACATGACCTCGAACAGGAAGCGCCGCAGGCGCGTGCCCAGCGCCTGCTGGAAGGACTGGCCGAAGGTCATGGCCGGCATGCGGTCGCCGTCGGGGCGGTCGTCGTCGCGCGTCAGGCCCACGACCATCCAGCACTGCGGCACGAGGAAGGTGCCCTCGCCGCGGTCGGACCCGCGCGGGCGGGTGCTGGTGAGCAGGCGCTCGATGACGGAGGCGGCGCGGCGCGCCTTGTCGCGCTCGTCGGCCTCGGCCAGCACGGCGCCCGGGTCGCGGCCGACCAGGAACAGCCCGGCGGGCACGCGCGCCAGCGGCACGGCGCAGTTGGGCTTGAGGCCGGGCGGGATGCCGACCAGCAGGTCGGCGTCGTCGAGGCCGGGCAGGTCGTCGCTGACCACCAGGCGCCAGCCGGCGTGGTGGATGGCGACGCGCTCGTCCATCAGGCTGCGCGCCTCGGGGCCGGGCGCGGCCCACAGCACGCGGCTGCGCTCGAAGGCCGGGTCGAACAGCCGGCGGCGGCGGTTGAATTCGCCGAGAGCCAGCAGCGCGCCGCCGGTGAACAGCCACGCCGCCGACCAGCCGTAGAGGCGCAGCAGCAGCGAGCTGACCGGCAGCGGGTCGGGCCCCGCGCCCGGCACCGGCGCCAGCGCGCAGCACACGATCAGCGCCTCCAGCGCGAAGAGCCGGTGCGCGTCGCGCACCACGTCGCCCAGCGGCGTCGTGCGCGCCGTGCCGCGCCGGCCGATGGCCACGTTCAGCCACGGCCCGCCCGGCGGGTCCACCGCGCGCGCCACCGTCGGCAGCAGCGCCGCGAAGGCCAGCACGGTCAGGCAGCCCTCCAGCCCCACTGCGCCGTCCAGCACCCACATCAGCGTGGCCACCACGGCCAGCAGCGACGCCACGCACAGCGCGCGCAGGGCGCCGTGCAGGCCTGGCCAGCGCTTGAGCACCTCGATCGCGCCCAGCACCGCCGCCGGCAAGTGCACCGCGAGGCCCGCCAGCAGCACGGCCCACGTCAGCCCCAGCAGCAGCACGTGCAGCACGTGCAGCCCCGGCAGGCGCGTCAGCAGCAGCAGCTCGCGCAGCAGTCCGCGCGCCGGGTACAGCACCGCCGCCGCCAGCGCCGCCACCAGCACCGCGCGCCGCAGCGCGGTGAAGGCCGGCAGCCGCGGGTGGCGCTCGGGATGGAAGTCCAGCCCCAGGCTCAGCACCAGTTGCGCGCGCAGCCGTCCCAGCAGCCGCCCGCCCGCATCCAGCAGCGCCGCCGTCAGCGGCAGCGGGCGGTAGCGCGACAGCGACGCCGCCAGCGGCACCAGCACCGCCAGCATGAGCACGAACGGGATGTCGGCCGCGTCGCTGGCGCTCTGCGTCCCGAACAGCTCGATCAGCAGCAGCGTGCCCAGCAGCCCGGTCAGTTCGATGGCCGAGACCGAGCGGCGCAGGCGGAGCAGGAAGGTGCGGTCGAGGAGGCGGCGCATGGCGGGGGAAGGATAGCGCAGGCAAGCCGAGGCGGGCTGTGGGCCGGAAGCCGCGCGTCCTGCGCGCGGCGCCGTGACGCATGCATGCCATCTGCGCAGCGCATGGTGTGCATGCGTCACCGCCGGCTGGCCGGGGTCCCCGCCGCGCCCTCGCCCCCGACGCCCCGCCCGCTACCATGCCCCGATGTTCCGCGTCCTGCTCCTCGACCTCGACGGCACGCTGGTGGACGCCAGCGCGCCCATCGCCGACGCCATCCAGGCGCTGGCGCGCGACTCAGGCCTGCCGGTCCCCGACCGCGAGTGGGCGCGACAGCGCATTGGGTTTTCGCCCGAGGAGACCTGGCGCCTGCTGGGCGCGGCGGACCCGCCGGCGATGATGCGCCTGTTCCGCACGCGCTACGTGGTGCACGTCACGCGCCGCACGCTGGTGCTGCCGGGCGTGCCGGAGGCTCTGGCGGCGCTGCGCGGCGGCGGGCGGCGGCTGGCGCTGGCCACCACGCGCGCCACGGCCAGCGCGCTGGACACGCTGCAGGCCAAGGGCTTGGCGCAGCACTTCGAGTTCGTGGGCGGCGGCGACCAGGTCGCGCGCCACAAGCCCGCGCCGGACGTGCTGCTGCTGGCGCTCGAACGGCTGGGTTGCGCGCCGGGCGAGGCGCTGATGGTGGGCGACACGACGGCCGACATCGGCGCGGCGCGCGCGGCGGGCGTGGCCTGCTGGTCGGTGCTGGGCGGCACGCACGACGAGGCCACGTTGCGCGCGGCGGCGCCGGACCGCATCCTGTCGGCGTTCGCGGAACTGCCGGCCGCGCTGGCCCGCGGACGCTGAGTCCCGAGGGAGGTCCGATGTTCCAGTTCTGGAAGCAGAAGCCCAAGCTGCTGGCCGTCGGCGCGCCCGCGCCCGCCTTCCGCGTGCCCGACCAGGACGGCCGCACGGTCTCGCTCGCGGACTTCCGCGGACGGCGCGTGCTGCTGTGGTTCTACCCGAAGGCCAGCACCCCTGGCTGAACGGCGCAGGGCAAGGGGTTCCGTGACCGAACCCCCGACATCGGCGCCAAGGGCGTGATCCTGGGCGTCAGCTTCGACGCGCCCGAGGCCAACCGCAAGTTCCGCGACCAGCACGGCTTCCCGTTCCCGCTGCTGTGCGACACGACGCGCGAGATGGGCCTGGCCTACGGCGCCTGCACCTCGCGCAAGGCCTGGTTCCCCGAGCGCATCACCTACGTCATCGACAAGGACGGCCGGATCGAGTACGCAGAGAAGGTGACCGACATCGCGCGCCACGTGGAGCAGGCCACGGCGCAGTTGTGCCGGATCTGAGATCGGAGCCGCCCATGCCCGCCACCACGCAGTCCCTGCTGGCCCTGCTCGACGCCCCCATGGCCGCCGCCGCGCGCACGGACCTGCGCGACACGGCCGCAGCGCGCAGCGCGCTGGAGCAGGCGTACCCGTCGCGCGGGCCGGCCGCGCAGGTGTTGCGCACCGCGCTGCTGCAGGCGGTGCAGGACGGCGTCATCTGCGACCGCGGCAAGGACGCCATCCGCTACTCGCGCCTGTGCAAGCCGGACGCGACGCCGCACGACGTCTCGGTGGACTTCGTGTGGATGACCGGGCCCGGCATCCACCACCGCCACCCGCGCGGCGAGGTCAACCTGGGCTTCGCGGTCGAGGGCGACCCGCGCTTCGACGGGCAGCCGGAGGGCTGGATCGTGTTCGCGCCGGGCAGCCAGCACGTACCGACGGTGACGGGCGGAAGGATGCTGATCGCGTACTTCCTGCCGGGGGGCGCGGTGGAGTGGATCAGCGCGGGGAAGGGGTGAGGGGGCCCGCCACCTCCTCCAGCACGGCCATCACCTCGTACTTGCCCCCGTCGCGCTCTTCGCGCTCCTCCAGCGCCCGGTCCACCGCCCACAACAGCCGCGCCGCGCCGCGCGGCCGAAGGTAGTGCGCGGCGCAGGCCGCCAGCCGCGCGCGGTCACCGTAGCCTCGCACCAGCGCGCGCAGGTCGTCGCGGAACACGCTCTCGTCAAGGGCCCTGCCCTGCACGCGCGCCAGCGAGCGCAACGCGGCCGCCAGCTCCTTGGCGATCAGCGGCAGCAGGTCGCGGCGCAGCGTGAACGCGCTTTCGAGGTCGAAGGTCACGAGGCGCGGAGTGTCCGCCGTCCCCGTCACGATCACGTGCTGCACCCCGCCGTGCTCCTGGATCAGCCCCGCCTCGCCGCGCTGCAGTGCGAGGTCGTGCCGCCGGCGCACCGTGGCGGCGAAGGCCTCCAGCAGACCATCCCGCCGCGCGCGGTCCGCCCCCGCCTCGCGCAGCGCGCGCGCGAGCAGCGGCCCCTCGACGAACTCCAGCACCAGCGTGCGCCCGTTCACCAGCTCCGGGTGCTCGTCCGACAGGTCGCGTGGCACGTCGCAGCCCGCCTCGCGCCACAGCGCCAGCAGGCGCCGCTCCGTGGCCCGCCGCGCCGCGGCGCGCGTGCCGGACTTCCCCCCGCGCAGGCGCGCGAGCAGGTCTCGCACGCGGCAACGCAGCGCGCCGCCGCGCTCCGCGTACAGCTTCTGCAGCACGCGGCCGCGCGGCGTGTCCACGATCCACAGGCGGTTGCCGTCCAGGCGCTCGAGCTCCGCCGCCAGCCGCACCGCGCGCCGCACCGCGCGCCGCACCGCGCGCCGCGCCTCGCGCGTGGCGGCATCGGGCGGCGGCTCGCGCCCGGGCGTGGCCGGCGCGCCGGCCATCAGGCGTTCAGGGTCAGCGAAGCCGCGTCCAGCCGCCGCTTGATGTCGCGCGCGACGGAGTACTTGCTCCAGCGCGACTTGTGGCGCGGCTTGAGGCCGCGGTCCAGCGCGCGCGCGGCGCGGATGACCGCGTTGTCGTTGCGGAAGGCGTGCTCCCAGGCCGCGAGCAGCAGCGACTTGTCCGGGTAGGCCTGCACCAGCACGTCGGTCATGCGCTCGTACAGCTCCTCGCCGAAGAACTTGCCCACGCTGCGCATGTAGGCCAGGATCTCGCGGCCGACGAGGTCGCGCACGTTGCGGCTGCGGAAGCAGATCTCGAAGTCGAAGTAGGTGAAGCCGCCCTGCCAGAGCATGACGTGCTTCACGTCGCCGTTCTCGTGGATCAGGCGCGGCTCGCGCAGGCGCACGGCGAGTGCGTGGCGCCGGTGCCACTCGGGCACCCAGCGGCGCCAGGTGGCGAGGCGCTCGTCCAGCGGCACGGCGGCGTCGCGGTAGTACTCCCGGAAGTGCCTGCCCGGCGTCCAGTCGAAGACCATGTAGCCGCCCTCGGGCAAGCCCTCGACGCGCACCTCGGGGTGCAGGCCGAAGCAGCGGAAGCCGTGCTGCTCCCACAGGCGCACGCTGTCCACCTCGTTGCGGAAGCGGGTGCGCGGCATCTGGCTGGTGCGGCCGGTGAGCAGCAGGTTCCCGACCGTCTTCTTCGCGTACAGCGGCCAGCCGCGCGAGCCGTAGTAGACCTTGAGCACGGCCGCGCCCTCGTGGCCGCCTGGGAAGGGGATCTTCCAGACGAAGTTGCCCTCGCCGGCCAGCGGCTGCTTCTCGAGCTGGTCGAGGTGCAGCGTGACGGGGCGGGGCGGCGTGGGCGCGGTGGCGGAAGTCATGGGCGTGACGGGCTTGTCATCCTGCCACGCCGCGCCGCACCATGACAATCGCCGGACCCGCCGGAGCCGAGGCGTCATGCGCATCCTCGTCGTGGACGACGATCCCAAGATCAGGGCCTTCCTGCACAAGGGCCTGACGGAGTCGGGCATGGAGTGCGAGGCGGCGCCGGACGGCGAGACGGCGCTGGAGACGCTGCGCGCGCGGCGCTTCGACCTGCTGCTGCTGGACGTGATGCTGCCGGGCCTGCAGGGCTGGGACGTCCTGGAGGCGCTGCGGCGCGAGGGCCTGGCGCCGCCGGTCATCTGGGTCACGGAGCGCGATGCGCCCGAGGAGCGCGTGCGCGACCTGCGCAGCGGCGGCGACGACTACGTGGTCAAGCCCTTCAACTTCGAGGAGCTGGTGGCGCGCATCCACGCCGTGCTGCGGCGGCGCGCCGAGGGCCACAGCGTGCGCGTCGCGGACCTGGAGATCGACCCGCTGGCCGGAGCCGTGCGCCGCGCAGGGCGCGAGCTGGACCTGACGCGCACCGAGTTCGGCCTGCTGCGCGCGCTGGCCGAGCGCGCCGGCGAGCCCGTCGGCCGCAGCGCGCTGCTGCAGCAGGTGTGGGGCATCGCCTTCGACCCCGGCACCAACATGGTGGACGTCCACATCCGCCGACTGCGCCGCAAGGTGGACGCGCCCTTCGACGTGCCCCTGATCCACACCGTCCGCGGCTCGGGCCATGTTCTGGTGAACCAAAACTCCCCCGGAGACGGAAAGCCCCCTTCTGGTGAACCAAAACTCCCCCGGAGACGGAAAGCCGCCGGATTCCGTCTCCGAGAGCGGCTTGGTCGGGCAGTCCACCCCCGCAGGCGGAAACCCCGGGCGACGGCCCACCGATCCTGGCCGGCAACGGCCGTCCGCTGGCGCCCTCCGTCCTGGGCAGCCTCGGTTGCCCCACGGATGGGTATCGCCGTAGCCTCCCCGCCCCACGGGAGGCGACGGCATGGCGGCCAAGGGCAGCAAGCAGCGGCGGCGACGAAGACCGCAGGCCACGTCCAGCCCGGCCCTGCCAGCCCCCGTCCGCGGGCCGACCT
>Ga0247727_10001241_pt1 | contig 61574 bp, 41 predicted proteins | sample WisWelCaveWW1625_FD_202498 | JGI IMG/M metagenome (GOLD analysis project Ga0247727, IMG submission 202498) | Biofilm microbial communities from Wishing Well Cave, Virginia, United States - WW16-25 | ecosystem: Environmental > Aquatic > Deep subsurface > Groundwater > Cave microbial mat | place...
TGGCGGCGACGACCGCGAAGCCCTTGTCCGCCAGGATTCCCGCGAGCTGATTGCGCGTGTCGTCGTTGTCGTCGACGACCAGGACGGTGCGCAGGGCATCCTCGCCCAGAGCCTCGGCCAGGACAGCGACGACGGTAGGCTCGTTGTTCCCCTGCCAGGCGAGCGCGAACGCCGCCTCGTAGCGCACCATCTTGTAGGGACTCTTCAGCGCCTCGTTCAGCGCCTCCGTGGCCGCTCCCGAGGCTCGCAGCGCCTGGATCAGAACCACCGCCGAGTGCGGCGAATCCATGGCGATCGCAAGGCGCAGGGCCTCGGAGATGCGCTCCGGGCCCGCGGCTGCGAGCGCGACGTCGGTCCCCGCGAGAAGGCCGTTCACCAGGTCCGAGTCCATCTCCATTTCCATCTCGGACGCAGCCAGCACCGAGGCCTTCTGCGCGGCGTAGGATGCAGTCAACAGCGCCTGCGCGGTCGGATCGGGCAACGCCGCCATCGCCATCTGCTCGGCGAGCTTGTACGGGCGCAGGATCGCCGGCACCTTGACGGCGGCGACCCTGGAGCCGTCCCATTGCCAGACAGCGTCGGCCGTATCGAACGGACGCGCCAGGGAGCCATCGTTGACGAACAGTCGCTTGGAGGCTTCCCGGAACAGGTTAAGGCTCGGTGCCAGGGCCCCGGGCTCCTTGCCGCAGATGCGGCGGATCGCAGTTGCGGCGGAATCCTTCACCAGCGGATTCTGCGCCGTCTCGTACACGCGCTTCAAGGAGGGGAGCGCGCGTTCGTCCTTGATCGCACCCAGGCATGCGACCGCATTCCAGGTCATCCGCTCGTCGCCGGAGTCGAGTGCGGCGAGCAGCGGCAGCACGGCGTCCCGGCTCATCTTCGACAGCGCATAGATCGCCTGCACTCGCGCCTTCTCGTCGTCTTCGCTGGCAAGAAGTGGAACGAGCGCTGCGGCTCCGTACTCGCCGTGATCCGCGGAGAGCTGGGAGATGGCGTCACGCTGGTCGAGGTAGTTGCCTTGGGTCGCCTTTTCGACCAGAGCCGCGATCGCGGCCTCGTCGTCGGTCTTCTCCTTGCGAGCCAGGCGCGCCAGCTCGAAGAACCGCTGCGCGACGTTGGAGAACTCACCCCCCTGGTTGAGCATCAGGATCAGGGTCTCCCGACCGGCGCGCTCGAAGAGGGCCAGAGCCTCCTCGTTGGAGGGGTTCTCCGCGAGCACCTGCTGAAACTTCTGCAGAGCCTCCTCGGTCTTGTTCTGCAGATAGAGCTCGACGCCCTCCCGGAACGTGTCCTCGGTCGACTGCGCAAGGGTCGGAACAGAGAGGCACGCGCTCGAGAACGCCACGAGAGCCAAGTGCCGGACGGTGAAGCTCGGAACGCACTTCATGAAGCAAGATCCTCCTCGCAATCCCAATGCATGGTGATGAGATGAATCAGCAGTCACTTCACACTTCAAAGTGCTCGCAGACAAAGGGGGGGTGAGTATACGCGCGCATCCGAGACCCGGTAACGAGCGCACAACTCACGACAATTCAAGCACTTATGAAGACGCCGCAGAGCGGGCGGGATCTTATTCAGTCCTCTCTCAACGATCAAGGCTCTGAAACACTCGGCGCGGTTGAGACCATGCCGAGCCGGTGCCGACGGTCGCCTCGCCGGCTCATCGCACACTATCGGCAACCCTCTCGCACCGCCAAAATGCGCGGCGGCAATCAGGCCGCGTCTCGTTTGGAGGAGTTCCGCCGTCATGCCCGCATCAGAGCAGCGAATCGCCGTTCTCGGCGCCGGCACCATGGGCCATGGCATCGCCCTCGCGCTGGCTCAGTCCGGGTACGCAGTATGCCTTCACGACAGCTCGGAGGCGGCCCTGCGCAAGGGACTCGACCAGATCGACCGCATCCTGAAAGAGGGTGTGGAACGCGGAAAGGTGAGCCCTGCCGATGCCGAATCGGCCCGGGGCCGGTTGACTTCCTCCCGAATCTGCTCGCAGGCGGTGGCCGAGGCATTCCTGGTGATCGAGGCCATCGTCGAAAAGCTCGAGGCCAAGCAGGAGCTGTTCCGGGCGGTCGAATCCCTGACTCCGCGCGGCGCGCTGCTCGCGAGCAACACCTCGTCGCTGCCGATCGGAAGGATCGCGGCGGCGCTGATCGACCCGGGGCGCCTCATCGGCTTGCACTTCTTCAACCCGGTGCACGCCATGAAGCTGGTGGAGGTCGTGGTACACGAGCGGACGCGCGACGAGGTCAAGTCGCAAGCTCTGGAGGTCGTGGCACGCCTTGGCAAGGAGGCGATCGTCGTCCGGGACTCTCCCGGTTTCGCGTCGAGCCGGCTGGGAGTCGTCCTTGGCCTCGAGGCGATGCGCATGCTCGAGCAGGACGTGGCAAGCGCCGCGGACATCGACAAGGCGATGGAGCTGGGTTACAAACATCCGATCGGGCCCCTCAAGCTCACCGACCTCGTGGGTCTGGACGTGCGCCTTGCCATCGCCGAGGCGCTGCACCAGGCTCTTCGGGGTGAGCAGTACCGTCCGCCGGAGATCCTGCGCCGCAAGGTCGCCGCGGGCGAGCTGGGCAAGAAGAGCGGCCGGGGGTTCTACGAGTGGCCGCAAACCTGACGCGCCGACCTTTCAGCCGCTGGTTCGTCCGCGGCGACATCGACGGCTTCTTCGGACTGGCGCTCGACAACCTCGTCCAACTGCTTCTCATCGACCGGCTGTGCCGCCACGTGCTCGGGTTCCCCGAGGAATTGCTGTACGGCCGCGTGATGCCGGGCGTCGCGCTGTCGGTGATCGCCGGCAACCTGTTCTATTCGTGGCAGGCGCAGCGACGGGCGCGCGCGCTCGGCAGGACCGACTGCTGCGCCCTGCCGTACGGCATCAACACCGTGTCGTTGTTCGCCTACGTGTTTCTGGTGATGCTGCCCGCGCGCCTCAGCGCGGAGCAGGCAGGCCATCCCCATCCGGAAGTCGTCGCCTGGCATGCGGGCCTGGTCGCCTGCCTGGGTTCGGGGCTGATCGAGCTCTTGGGAGCGTTCGTCGCCGAGCGTATCCGCAAGTCGACTCCGCGGGCGGCGTTGCTCTCGACTCTCGCCGGCATTGCGCTCGGCTTCATTTCCCTGGGATTCCTGTTCCAGACCTTCGCTCGCCCTCTGGTCGGACTGACCACGCTCTCCATCGTGCTGCTGGTCTACTTCGGCCAGGTGCGCTTCAAGGGCGGTCTTCCCGGAGGACTGATCGCGGTCCTGGTGGGAACGGCACTGTCGTTCGCGACCGGCATCGCGCCGGTCGAGTCGATCACTCCTACCGAGCTGAGCGTCCGCCTTCCGATCCCGGTGCTCGGCGACCTGTGGCAGGCCTGCCGCGGCGACTACTTCCGCGACTTCTTCTCGATCATCCTGCCGATGGGGATCTTCAACGTCGTCGGCTCGCTGCAGAACATCGAATCAGCCGAGGCCGCCGGCGACTCGTACTCGACGCGCTCTTCGCTCGCGGTCAACGGCCTGGGCTCGCTGCTCGGCGCACTGCTCGGCTCGTGCTTTCCGACCACGATCTACATCGGTCATCCCGGATGGAAGGCGATGGGAGCGCGCGCCGGCTACTCCGTGCTCAACGGCGCCTTCATCACGATCGTGTGCCTGACCGGATCCCTGCCCTTGATCGCCCGGTACGTTCCGATCGAGGCGGGAATGGCGATCGTCCTGTGGATCGGCATCGTGATCACCGCGCAGGCGTTCCAGGCGACCGCGCGCGAGCACGCGCCGGCGGTGGTCGTCGGACTCCTTCCCGGAGTCGCGGCCTGGGGCACCTTGATGGCGAAGAACGGCCTGCGCGCGGCGGGGATGGGAACGGCCGAGCGGCCATTCGACGCGGAGCTGATCAAAAGGTTCACTCAGAGCGACACCTGGATCCACGGCGCGTTCGCCCTCGAGCAGGGGTTCATCTTCACGGCGATGATCCTCGCCGCGACCTGCGTCGCCATCATCGAGAGGCGCTTCGAGCGCGCCGCGATCTGGTGCCTGATCGCCGCAGCCCTCGCCGCCAGCGGGTTGATTCACTCCTATCAATGGAGGCTGGCCGACACCGCCCTCGACCTCAAGCCAGCCTGGGAATGGGCGCTCGCCTACCTTGCGATGGCCGCGTGCTTCCTGCTCGCACGCAAGGTCACCCGTCCCGCCGAAGGCCCCACACACTGACAGCCGCGCCTCGAGGAGAGGCTGCCGCCTCGGCCCGCTCCTCCGTCCTCATTCCTCGTTCGGCACCAGAAGAACGAGCCTCAGGAACTGAAAGGTGCATGGCTTGAAATCGGGATGGATCCGGATCTCCCGGATCGGAGCGCAGGTCCATGCGCCAAAGGTGGTTTCCGGGTCCAGGTTCCGTAGCAAGGTGCCTCGTTCCCAGACCGCGCGATCACCCGTCGGCGAGAACTTGGAAAACCGCTCGTAGGTGAACCCGCTCTCGGCCGAGCTCTTCCAGTACATCGAAACGTAGGGAAGGCAGTGCTTTGAATCGGAGTGGGAATAAGTGAGACGAACGCCTGCCGCGTGCGTGTCCTCCGGCAGGGAGAACACCGCGAACGAGTGTTTGCCCGAGCAGCGCGCGATCCCGTTCTCGAAGACCACCTGGCCCGAAGCCATCGGCTCCAGCGGGACGGAGATCTCGCGGAACGAAGGGTTCTCCGAAAGGAGCGCGAACTTCCCGACTCCGGCGCGTTTCAGCATCGGCAGGTAGTCGGTGGGCACGTGATGATGAGGGTGAAGGCTCTTTCCGTGGCGGTGGATCAGCACGTACGGGGGATGGCCGGCGGCCATGTCTCGTTCGAACGACTCGAGCTTCGCCTTTAGGGTCGACGCGTAGGCGATACCGGAGCGGGCGTTGACGAAGAAGAGACTCGCGGCACAGAGCACCAGCAGCAGGCGCAGCAGGAAGCCGATCCGCCCCGGGCCGTACACGCTGACCACCAGATAGATGGCGCACCACGCGGGGGCGGCGAGGGTGACGTAACGCGGCTCGAGACCGTCGCGGCCCAGTCCGACTCCCAGGGCGAGAGACCCGACGGAAACGAGGAACAGGAACATCCCGAGGATGCGCTCGCGTTCCTGCGGCCGCCCGCGCCAGGCAAGCCCGACCAGCACCACGCAAGCGAGCAGCATCGCGACCGTGACCACGCCGGACCACGGCCAGAGGCTCCCCGCGCCAGGACCCAGGCCGATCGACAGGAACTGAAGGCTCGACCCGAGGATCTCGCATACGTCATGAGTGGAATGATGATGCGGGACTCGTTCATAGTGCAGGAAATACATTCCCGCGATCAGTGCCGAGCTCACGGCCAGGAAAACCAGAGCGACCCGGGCGCGCCGGGAGGGAGCCGACCCCAAACGCGGGACCACGACCAGCCACACCGTCAACGGCAGGACCAGGGAAAGGCCGTTCGCGCCGCACAGCGGCAGCAGAACCGAGAGAACTCCGACACCGATGGCTGCAGAGGCCACCGAAAGGCCCGCACGACAGCGCGCGATCCGCAGGAGTACCGCGCCGGAGAGGACGGTGGAGGCGAAAAACTGCAGTTGCCAGGACCACAGGAAGTTGACCGCATGCCCCGGGTGGAGCAGGACCAGCGGAAAGAAGGCGTCGGTGAGGCTCGCTCTGCCACGCAGTCGTCTCACCGTGACGATCATCGCGGACGCGAGCAGGCCTATCGCGGCGACATCGAGGAACATTGCGATCCGGAGATCGAATCCGAACAGCTCGTTCAACACAAGGTGCACGAGCCTGGGGAGCGGTACGCGGTGCTCGTTGTGCTGCGACCACAGCCAGGATGCTGTGACGGGTTGCTCGCCGGTGAGGAACGGCACCAGGTCCCAGTCGTCCCAGATCGGGACGTTGCTCCCGAACCTTGCGACGAAAGCCACGGCGGCGAGGAGCAGCAGCGCGAAGACCGTCCAGACGAACGGCTCGGCTCGAACGGCGGAGTCCAGGGACGGTTTCGGCATGAGGCACTTCCCGGCGTGCTTCGGATCCGCAGGCGGGCCGGGGCCGCGGCGGATTGTACTACCATCGATCCGACCGAACCCTCGTCCGCGACGGACCTCGACGACAGAATGGAGCCGGCGATCCGCTTTCATGCGACGAACGAACCTTCAAGCATTCATCCTGCTGGTCCTCTCCCTCGGAGTCGTCCTCGCCCTGTTCATGGTGCTGTGGCGCCCGCAGACCGTTCCACCACCTGGAGCGGACTCTGGTGACGAAGCTCGTGACGGCGCCATGGAGGAAGGGAGATCGCAGAAGGAGAAGTCCATCTCGGTGAAAGTGCAGGCCGCCGTTGAAGCAAGGCGCAAGGGCAGTGAGGACCCGGGCGCTGTCTCCGCGGCCGAGATCGAAGAGGCGCGTGATCGGGCCGCCCGCGGCCAGGCCATCTTCCACGGCACGGTGTTCGACGCCGACGGTCGGCCCTGTTCGGACGCGGAGATCTGGTACGACGGTCACCTCGCCGGGACCTCGGACGAACGCGGCCGCTATCGAGTCGACGTCCGCATCGCTCCGGTCACCTGGGACGGCTTCCTTCCCGGTTTTCCGCCGCTGATCGCGCACCAGTCCGGCGCCGGAAGCTCTGAGGTGTTCGCCCCTCCGCGCTCGCAGCGCCTCGACCTGCATCTTTCACCAGAGCACCGCGTCACCGGCATCGTCCGCGACCGTCCCGGCAACCCCATCTCGCCCGCGAAAATCGTGTGCCGGGTGACGTCGCAGCGGCACCTGTTCACCGAATCGATCCAGGTCTCCGGGGACGGACGGTTCGAGCTTCGAGGAGTTCCCAGGAATTGCAACGTCCATTTCTGGGTCAGTTCCGCCTCCCACTCCACGCGTCAGTGGGTGCGCTTGTACGTATCCCAGGACGTGGAGGGTTTTCCCATCGAGGTCCTGAGCGCGTGGCGCGTGAGCGGCCGCTTCCAGCCATGGCCGTATCCAGCCGCGGACGTGCAAGCCCGGCTGTTCGTTGCGGCGGAAGGATCGGAAGAGCAAGCCCATGCCGTCGAGGAAGACGGATCGTTCGACGTGCCTGCAGCGGCCGGGTTTGCGTGGTTGAGCCTGCGCACCGAGCCCGCGGAATTCTGGAGCAAGGAGGTCAAGGAAGGCGGGTCTCTCGGGACGATCGCACTGCCCGCGACGTCCGCGATCCGTGGAAGGGTCGCATTGCCGGCCGGACTGGGCGAGGAGCTGGACCTCAGAATCAGCGTCGCCGCCCGCAATCCCTACCGCGTCGCCTCCTGCCCGATCCGCTCGTCCGGGAAGTTCGAAAGCGCCTCCGTTCCCTGCGGACTGGCGCGACTTGCGCTGATGCTCGCCCCAGACTTCGTCTCCGACGTCCCTCTGACGGAAGTGGTCCTGCGTCCGGGCAAGCTGCTTGAGCTCGACGAAGTCAGACCCTCGGGATTCGTGGTCATCGGCCGGTGCGTCGACGCCGGCGGTTCGAAGGTCGACCGCAGGATCGCGGTCGAGCTGTCGTCGAAGAAAGGTGATCGTTCATGCCTCGAGCACTCGACGTTGACCGGCGCCGAAGGAGAGTTTCTCTTGACGATGAATTCGGCGACGGACGACATTTCTGATCCTGCTCATGCTTTACTGACCGTCCGCGACGTCGGGTTTCATCTCCCGTTCAGCATCGACCTCGGACCGATCGCCTCGGATCGATTCCTGTTCCGAGAGATCGTCCTGCCCGAAGGACAAATCCTGAGAGGTCAGCTCGAGGAGGGCGGCGAGAACCTTTGCGGATGGTGGGTCGTCGCGTTTCCGCTGCGGCTGGTCGAAGGAGTCATCCGGGGCGCGGGGCCTGCCCCGCCCGCCGATGGCCTCGGCAGACAGCTGGAGTCCGCCGCAGGTGGCGAGTTCCTCACCGACGTGACCGCCGGCGACGGATCGTTCGAGCTCAAAGGGCTGAGCGCCGAACCCTATGCCCTGTGGGTCGAGTCTCCCGAGCCACAGGACCCGGCCTGCGAATCCACCGTCGTGCTGTTCCCCGATGTGGTGCCCGGCAATGAGCGATTGATCCTTTCCCTCTCCGGCCTGCGAAGTCAGTGAACGGTTCAAAGCGGCGCTGCCGCGCCGCACTGAAGGCACCTTCGGCGGCCCTCCGCGCCTATTCGCGGCGGGCGGCGATCACCTGGACCTCGACCTGTGCATTGCGCGGCAGAGCCGCGACGGCGATGCAGGCGCGCGCCGGATAAGGCGAGGAGAACATCTCCGAGTAGATCTTGTTGATCTCGGCGTAGCGATTCATGTCGGTGAGGTAGACCGTGGCCGACACCACGTCCTCGAGGCCGAGCCCGACGCGCGACAGCTCGGCGCGTACCGCCTCGATCGCCGAGCGCGCCTCCGCCTCGAAGCTCGAGGTGTCACTGCCGATCTTTCCGGACACGAACACCAGCTCCTCGGTCATCACCGCCGCCGAGTACGGCCCGAACGCCCCCTGGGCCTCGAGGTGCTCCGTGTGCGACGCGGATCGACACGCGGTCAAGGGCACCAGCGGAATCAGTACGACGGGCAGGATCGAACGCATGGCGGGATTCAGCCGGCGCCCTGGATGTATTCGCGCAGGTGGTTGATCTCTTCCTCGCGCTCGCGCAGCTCCGACTGCAGGAAGTCGCGCAGCGACAGACAGGCGATCACCCGGCCGCCCTCCAGGATCGGAAGATGCCGGCAGTGATGCTCGCGCAACAGCAACTCGCAGTGCTCGAGAGTTTCGTCGGGCGAGGCGGTGATCACCGTCTGGCTCATGATGTCGCGCACCTTCGCGCTCCGCGGGTCGAGGGCGAGCGCCATCACCCGGAAGACCAGGTCGCGCTCCGAGCAGAAACCGACCAGCCGGCCGTCGTCGACGACCGGCGCTCCGCCGACGTGCTCGTTCTGGAAGAAGCACGCCGCCTCCAGCGCTGACATTCCCGATCGCAGCACCAGAGCCTCTGAAGAGCGATTGTGAAGAAGGTCGCGCACGATCATGAGTGGCCCTCCGAGAAAGTGACGAGCCGAAGGAGACGCAAAGCACTCGTTTGCGTCCTCGAACCGACCGATCGGCGCGTCGCCTTCGCGGAGCAATCTCAGTAGCACGACGTTGGAAGCGCGCCCGAGGTCCCCGGTGGTCAACGGCCGAAAGTTTTTCACTTTTGCCGGCCTTTTGCAAAGCCGAGCTTGCTTAGGAGCCTCAAGACACGGGAGGGTTCGTATCGAGGCGGCTTCGCCTCGCCGTCATTCCCGCGAAAGTTTCGCAAGAATGACGGGTACCGCCAGGCCCCCGCCCCCCCTGCCCCTGCTCCGGAGTCCGGCTGTTTCCAGGGGTGCTCAAGAGACGGCAAACCAGTACCGGGTCAGGTGAAAGAAGACCGGTGCGGCGAAGCACAGGGAGTCGATGCGGTCGAGCACTCCGCCGTGCCCCTCGATCATCGAGCCGTAGTCCTTGACCCCGCGGTCGCGCTTGATCGCGGACATGACCAGCCCCCCCGCAAACCCGAGCAGCGTCACGGCCGCCGACATCGCCGCCGCCTGCCACGGTCGAAACGGCGTCGCCCACCACAGCGCGCCGCCGATCGCGCTCGCGGTGAGCACCCCTCCCAAGAATCCCTCCCAGGTCTTGTTCGGGCTGACGGCGGGCGCGATCGGTCGCCGCCCCAGGGTCTTGCCCCACACGTACTGGAACACGTCGCTCAGCTCGACGATCAGGACGAGGAAGAACAGCAGCTTGCCGTTCTGCCCTTCGTACCCGGGAATCCTGAGCAGGAGCAGCGCCGGCGCGTGGCTGATGCAGTACACGCACACCATCAGGCCCCACTGGATCTTCGCCTGCCGTTCCAGGAATCGTTCGCAGTCACCCGCGATCGCCGCGCGCAAAGGAACCAGCAGGAAGGCATAGACCGGGATCAGGATCACGAACATCCCGTACCAGTCGTCGACGAGCAGCCAGTACTGCAGCGGAGTCACCACGAAGAACACCCAGAACAGCGAGCGGTGGTCTCCGCGACGGGTCGGAGTCAGCGTCAGGAACTCGCGCAGGGCGAACAACGACAGCAGCGCGTACAGGACCGCTGATCCGATCCTGCCCAGGCTCAGCGCGGCGAAGAACACCGCCACCATCGCCCACCAGGCACGGGTGCGCGCCGTCAGGTTCTGGATCGTCCGGCGTCTCTCCTCGGTCCTGGCCCGGCGGAGCAGGATCTCGCCGACGATCGTGGCGACGAGCAGGAGCCCGAGCACTCCCGCGGACAAACCGAGCATCTCCCGGTCCTGCCAGGGCTTCATGCAACTCTCTCTCAACAGGAAGATTCCGACGACTGCATCCGCGAGATCGCGTCGCGAGCGCGCCGCAGGAACGAGTGCTTGTCTTCTCCCGATCGAACGCTGAGCGGTTCACCGAAGCTCACGCTGCAGAGTAGCGGCACCGCCAGTATCTCGCCCTTGGGAAGGATGCGATTGAGGTTCTCGATGAACACCGGAATCATCTCGACCGCTGGCCGGCGGCGCGCGAGGTGGAACAGTCCGCTCTTGAACGGCAGGAGCCCTGTGCCGCTGCCGCGAGTTCCCTCGGGGAACAGGATCAGGGACGCGCCCTGGTCGAGAGCCTCGAGCAGCGGCAGGAGCGGATGATCCCTCGCAGAGACCTTGCGCCGCTCGATCAGGACCGCGTGGAGCACGGACGTCGCCAGGATTTGCCGTAATCGTCCCCGGGTCCAGTAATCGCGCGCCGCCACCGGACGAGTCCGCGAACGAACTTCCCTGGGAAGCACGGACCAGAGGAGGACCGAGTCGAGATGGCTGGTGTGATTGGCGAAGTAGATCCGCTGCCGGTCTTCGGGACGCGAGCCGATCCAGTGAACGCTCGCGCCGCAAAGGAGCCGGACGACCCCGACGATGAGGGAATCAAGCACCCGGAGCTTGCTCCGCTGTCACGCGATTCTCCTGCCGTTTCGACTTGAAGTGACGGAGGAGGAACCGGAGGCGCCGCACGAACGTGACGATCGAGAGGAGGAGAATCACGATCAGAGCCGCCACGAAGATCGGAGGATCGCGATCCAGCAAGGCTGCGACCGCCGCCGCCAGGCACGCGATCGTCAGGACGAACATCCGCTGCTGCTTGGCCATCGGCCCCAGGAAACAGGAGGGGGCGCCGGCGCTTTCGCCGAGCGCCCGCAAGTAAGCGGTGAGAACCGCGGCCAGCGCCGCGCAATAGCCCAGCTCCCTGGCAAAGGCGCAGGACGGGTCGAGGCAGCCGGCGCACACGAGCAGTGCAGCGTCCGAAAGGCGGTCCGGGAGCTCGTTGAAGATCGCACCCGCCGGGGTTGCCAGGCCCCCTTCCACTGCGACCATTCCATCGAAGAGATTGCACAACAGTCGCAGTTGAATGCAGCACGCGGCGAACAGGAGCAAGAGCGCGCTCGTGACCCGGCCGGCGTGCGGGGCGGCGACCAGGCAGAGCGCCGCGAGCAGGGAGAATCCAAGGCTCGCCCACGAGATCCAGTCGGGACGGATCCCGCGGCGCACCAGGAAACGCGCCACCGCCGCGGCCCACCGGGTGTTGCGTGCCTCGATCGGCCGCCGGCGCGCGGCGAGAGCTGCAGGATCGGGCGACTCGCTCATGCGCATCTCCAGGACGTGACCCTCGACGTCATCGATATCCTTTCGTGTCCGGTTTTTCCCGACCTTTCTCGCCGACGAAAATGCGCCGTCTCCTGATCCATCCGCCGTTCAGCGACCCAACCCAGCCGTACCTGAGCCTGCCGACTCTCAAGGCCTATCTCAAGGGACGAAGGCTCGACGCGCAGGTGGTCGACCTCAACGTCGAGGCGACGCACTGGCTGCTCCAGCGCGACACCATCGAGGAGCTGGCGCGCAGTCTGGGCCTCCGGTTCTTGAAGCTCAACGCCGCCGCCGAGCTGTCCTTCGACGAGCAGCGCGAGTACCGCCAGATCGCCCTGGCGCGGCCCAAGATCGAGACCGTCCTTGGCGCCGAAGTCTCCCCTGCCGTCGTGTTCCGCGACAATGAACGCTTCCACGACCCCGCGCAGTACTGCCTTGCCCGCCGTGAGGTCGAGCTCCTGTTCGAGGCCCTCAGCGCGGCGCACTATCCCTACCGCTTCCACTTCAACCACGCTGCCCACCAGAGCGTCCCCTGGAGCTTCGATCTGCTCGATCGCTACTGCACTGACTCCTCGAGCCCATTCGCCCCGTTCTACGAACGCGTGTTCGACACGCAGGGCCCCTGGACGGAGCCCGAGGACGAACGGTTCCTGGTCTCGCTGGAGGAGGTCGACTTCATCGGCCTGTCCATCGTGTTTCCAAGCCAGATCCCGGAGGCGATGTTCCTCGCGCGTTTTCTCAAGTCACGTGCGCCCCGGGCGTTTGTCGCCTTCGGCGGACCGTGCATCCACCAGATCTCCATCCATCTCGAGGAGGAACGCCGCCGCCGCCTGTTCGAGTTCGTCGATGGCATCTCCCTGTTCGAGGGGGAGGAGACGCTCGTCCAGCTCTTTCCGCTGCTCGAGCAGTGGCACGCCCGCGCCGATGCCGTCGACCGTGCCGCCCTCCTGCGGAACGTTCCCAATCTGATGATCTTCGACCCGTCGAGTCGCAAGTCCCGGCAGGGACCTCGTTTCACCCTCGACCTTGGCGACGGTGCGCCGCCCGATTACGGCGACCTCGACCTCGACCGCTACTTCGCGCCGAGCCGAACGCTCCTGTACGCCCCGACCCGCGGTTGCTACTGGGGGCAGTGCTCGTTCTGCTACTACGGGCTCGCCGAGGTCGCGACCGCGAGCTACCGCGAGATTGCGCCGGAGCGGGCCGCAGCGGAGCTCGCGCGGCTGTCGCAACGTCACGGAGTCAGGAACTTCTACCTCTCCTGCGACGTACTCTCGCCCTCGTACGCCTTGCGCCTCGCGCAGGCCCTGGTCGACAAGGACTTGAGGATCCGCTGGTCCTGCGACCTCAAGATCGAGAAGTACTTCACCGAGGAGCGCTGCCGGCTCCTCTACCAGTCAGGGTTGCGCGCTGCCGCCTTCGGCATCGAGAGCGGCTCCGACCGGATCCTCGAGCGGATGCGCAAGGGCTGTGATCGTGAAACGATGACCCGGGTGAACCGCCTTTTCCACCGGGCCGGGATTGCGACCGAATGGATGACGTTCACCGACCATCCCGACGAGACCGTGGAGGAAGCCCTCGAGACCGTGCACTGGATCAAGGAGGAGATCGATTTCATCGACCTCTTCATCGTCGGCGAGTTCGGTCTCGAGCGCGGCTCGCACATCGCGCAGGACCCCGCGCGCTACGGCGTGGAGAAGATCTTCTACGCAGACGGCGACGAGCTCGGTTTGTATGCCCTGTTCACCCAGAAGATGCCGCCGAGAACGCAGCAGGAGAACGAGCGCGTCGACCGGGTGATCGACGAGGTCGCGCGCACCTACGCCCAGAAGCCCTATCCATGGGCGGGCGCCAACTCCACCCACCACAGCTTCCTGCACTTCCTGCGCTTCGGGCAGAGCGCCTTCAAGACCCACTTCCAGCGCGCCCACAAGGAGATGTACGGCGAGCTGCCGCCTCCCCCGCCGTCCCACCTCCAGGGACTGAAGGAGCGCGCGCGCTTCTCGCTGGAGCGCATCGAGAGGAACGAGCGCCGCTTCTTCGAGCAGTACTATCCGCGAGCGTTGTACACGACCCTTCCCGGCCGCCGCGGCGGCGTCACCAACGAGGTCGCCGCGCTGTCGCTCGAGCACTACCAGCGTCACGCCGCGACCCTGCGCCCCCTGCGTCCAGGTCGTTGACCCTGCCGTCATCGAACAACGGGGTCGGCCTCAGAGCCAGAGCAAGAATCGCTCAGGCTCTGAGTTTCCTTGCTCGTGGGGGAGGCGGACCCTCCCCCACAACGGCCGCGACACGCGGCCTCCCCCCTCCTCGGCGCCTGATGGGCGCCGGGCGCCTGCGGCGCCTTGGACGCCTCTGCAGCGGGCCAATGAATGCTCACGCTCTCAGTTCTCGACGAGGGCTGTGGCTGCACGCTCCCGCGCCAGGCGATCAGTCCATGGACGAACCCCCACACGAGAATCGTGGCGATCCACACCCGCTGCAAGGTTCCTACTTGCCCGGGGGAAGCGCCGGCGCGCGCGGCCAGCGCGACCAGCACTGCGGCGCCGGTGAGCACGGACGCAGCCAGCGCACTGATCCTGCGTCGATCGCAACGCAACGCCAGCGGAACCGCGATCGCAGCGGCAACCCAGCCGACTGCATGGACCACCGCCAGGACATTGTGGATCCTCCCGGAGATCGTCATCGCCATCTGTCCCGAAGGGCCGGGGATCGACAGATCGGTCGGGAACATCGCCATCAGCACGTCGCTGGCTGCAGCCAGCCACAGGGCCGAGCATCCGAGCTTCAACGTCCTCGTGCGCACGACCGATCGCCAGAACGAGATCGACAAGGCGAGCACTCCGACGCCCGCGGCACCAAACACGCCGCTCATCAACCCGCCGAGTTCGCCGACCGCGTACTCGCTGAGGTGCCTGCGCCGCGGATCGAGATCGCTGCGGAACACATGAAGTGCCGCCAGCTCGATCATCACCACCACCAGACACAGGATCCCCAGCAGAGCCGTGGCGCGCGCGGCCTGCGCCGATGAGGGATGCCGCGAGCCCGTGTCGCTCTCTTTGACCCGATCGAAGCTGGAGCCTGGGTCCATCAGCGAAGCTCAGTGGCGCTCAACGGACGCAGGCGCAGGTTGCGAAGGCGAAGCCGCGTGCCCTGCCCGCCGGAGAGGACGAAGCCGATGCCTCCGTTCGAGAACTCGTCATCGCGCAGATCGACGGCGGTGACTCCGGAGAGCTCGACTCGCAGGCGATCGCCCTCCGCCCGAATCATCACGTGGTTCCAGCCGTCGAGCTCGACCACGTGCCGCCACACGTCGTTCTCGACGTGGAACAGCTTGCCGCGACCATCGTGAGCGAACAGCGATCCCCATTCGCTGGAGGACAGCCGAACTTCGTAACCGGAAGTCCCGCCGTTCACAGCGCTCGGTGCGTCCGCGGCGCTCGCGGCCCGGAACAGAATTCCGGCGGAGCCCTTCTCGAGGCACACTTCTGCTTCCAGGCAGAAATCGGGTGGCACGCCGTCGACGATCAGCACTCGATCCTTGCCTTGTCCGTCGGTGTCTCCAGACAGGACGCCTCCATCGAGGACAAAGTGGCCGAGATCGCCCTTCACCCCGGGCGGGCAGAGCAGGGGCAGCGGAGCCGCAGGCGCGTTCGCCGCGGATCCCGGAGAAGGAGCGTTCTCGAACAGCCGGGCCCAACGGCTGAGCGGCACAAGCTCCCCCGGCGGATCGTGGTCGAGCCCCTCGCTCGGTGAGCCGGCTGCGGGCGAAGGACCATGAGCTGGGGAAGGCGTCGGCAGAGCGAGAAGGTCGGAGTCGAGATACGCATGCAGATCGGCGATCTCGACCATCGTCAGGGCGTCGAGCAGTCCGGCCGGCATCGTCGAGACATCGCTCTTCCTGCGCCGCGCCACCTTGAATGCCGGAAGCTCGAGGATTTCTCCGGTCGACTGCAACAGGCAGAGCTTCTGTCCGTCGTCGACCAGCGGCATTCCCGACCACAGCTCTCCATCGGTCGTCGCCACCGTGATGGTCTGGTACTGATCAGAGATCTGCCGGCTCGGCTCGAACATCGACTCGAGAATCTCCTCCAGCGTGAACCGGCTGAACAACGTCGACAGATCCGGCCCCACGCCGCCGCCCATCTCTCCCCTGCGATGGCAGCGCACGCACTGGCGCTCGAACACGACCCGACCTTCTTCGGGCGAGCAAAGGTCGGAAGTGTTCGCGACGATCAGGTACGACAGCACGCGGTCGAAGACTCGCGGCACGGTCGCCTGAAGGGGCGAAGGCGTCGCGGCGATGGTTTTCTCCTCCGGCGGGAACAGCCCGGTGCGGCGCGCCTCCGGCAGCAGCGCCTCGAAGTCCTTGCGGATGTAGGCGATGTAGCCGGCGAAGCTGAATCCTCCCGGCCAGCGCGCGGCGGTCTTGAGGAAACGCGCGAATCGTTCCTCGACGTCCGGCGTCCACCCGGAGGGAAGGCAGCGCAGCGCGTAGGCGAAGTGGATCTGCTCCGCGCGCGAGGTCTCGGCCTCGAGCTGCCGGAGCAGAGGCTCCACCGCTCCCTCCGGCTTGAGGTGCGCGATCAGGATCGCGAGCTCGCGATTGGACTCGCGCTCGGCGGCCGGGAACTGCGCGAGCAGATCGAGGGCAAGCTCGGCCAGCGCAACGTCCCGCGCGTCCTCGTCGAGCAGCACGAGCTCGAGCGCGCGCAGCGCCGTCCAGCGCGCCGGACCTTTGGGTTCATCGCGCACCAGTCTCCGGAGCAGATCGATCCGTCGCGAAACATCGTCCCTGGTCTGCGTCGAGCGCAGACCGCTCTGTGCCATCGTGAGGAGAATGGAGCTCCTTGATCGCCCGTCGGCGGCGTTCAGTGCCAGCTCCCACAGTCGGGGCTCGGGAAACTCTTCAAGAGCCCTGGCCGCCGCAAACCGAACGAACCGATCCTCGCTGTTGATCGCGGCGAGGATCTGAGCCTCGCCCTGAAGGCTCGGCATCGGTGCCGGCCGCACGAGATCCGGCAGCGGAGAGGAATCCGCCGGTCCTTCATGACTCAGCCGGTACACCGCTCCCCGGGTTCCGCGGCCGCCGGTGGCGAACAGCACGGAACCATTGTTCTCGACGACGAGGTCGGTGACGTTGAGCGGCTTGCCGCTGAGCAGGAGCTCGGCGCTTCCCTGATAGGTCACTCCACGAGGCTCGAAAAAGACGGCAAGGATGCGTCCCTGCGACCAGTCGCAGATGAGCAGCGAGCCGAAGAAGCGCCGCGGGAACTGTTCACCGTAGTACATCGCGACCCCGGTCGGCGATCCGCGGCCGACGTCGAGCACCGGCGGCAATGCGTCTTCGTACCACGGTGGCCACACCATCGACCCGGTGCGCCAGCCGTACTCGCCGCCCTCGATCAGGTGGTAGATGCGGGTCTGCCGGTACCAGGGGAGCCCGAGGTCCCACTCCATGTCGGAGTCGTAGGTCAGGAGCTCGCCGCCCCTGGTGAACGCAAAGTCGTAGGCGTTACGAAACCCGCCGACGAAGGCTTCGGGCGTTCCGCCCCGGGTCGAGATCCGGAACAACACTCCTCCGGGGGCCTTGATTTTGACCGCGTGTCCGCCCGGGTCGACGTACCTCGGAAGCAGATGGCCCTCGTAGAAATCCCGGTACGGCGCTTTCAGGTTCCACGGCTTCTTCAGGAACGCGTGATTGCCGAGCATCACGTACAGCTTTCCATCGGGGCCGAGCTCGACCGCATGGGGCCCATGCTCGCCGCTGTCGCCGTCAAAAGCGCACAAGAGCGTGGTGGAGTGAGCGGCGTCTGCGCCGACGCGATAGAGCCCGAGGCCTTCCGGACCGACTCCGGTGACGATCAGATCGTCCTCCACCAGACACATCCCCTGCACCGCGCGGACGGCCTTGGTCCACTCGACGACGCTCTCCATGGCTCCGTCAGCGTCCGCATCGGCGAGCTCCAGCAAGCCGCCGCCCTCGATCGACACGAACAGATGACCGTTCCTGCCCGCGGCGAGCGCGATGATCGAGCCCAGCCCCTCGGCCACTTTGGACACTGAAAAACCCGGCAGCGTCTCGAAGCGCTGATCCCTGGCGAACGGCACGTTGCCCCACGGCGAACTCCCCAGCGGGCCGTGCGCGCGAGCCAGCTTCCACGACGCGTCGTCGAATGCGGACGTCGTCCAGCCGTCCGCGGCGCTCGCCGACGTCAGCCAGCTCGAGTCGGACTCGACCGACACCTTCCTGCCGCCGCAGCGGCCCTCCGCGAAGAACAGCAGGGCCGCCTGCGCCGAATCATTCCAGCACTCGACCGCGATCAGGTTGACTCCGCGGCGCAGGAACGCGCTCAGCGGGAGCCGTTGAGCCTGCCCCCAATCGTCGCCCCGTCCGGCGACCTTGCCGTTGACGTGCAACACGAAGTGATTGTCGCTGGTGACGTGCGCGACGAACTCGGCCGGTTCGCCATCGAGCTCCAGCCGGTGGCGAAAGTAGCAGCGCTCCCCATTGGGACGCGGCTGGGAGTCCGCCCAGCTCCCCCAGATCCACTGCGCCTCGCCGGGGGACTGCGCACTCCCGGGCGCGACCATGAACGCGGGCAGAACCGCGGCCGCCAGCCGGCGTCTCATCGAGCGAAGAGTCGAGCACGGGTGTTTGCGGTGGGTCATGTCGTCCTTCAAGGCTGCGCCTGCTGCCCGCGCTGAGGGCGAGCTTCAGCGAAGATAGCGGGAGAGGAAATCGGAAGCGGCGGGAGTCGGCTGCGGCTCCTTCGGCCAGACCGCCGAGAAGGTGCGCACGATGCGCAGCCCCAACACTTCGATCACGTGGAACTCCTGGCGGCGATCCTGGAGACACACCGCGGGAAGAAACGCCGCGGCCGTGCCGCCTCGCAGCCCCTCGCGGATCGCTTCGTTGGTGGGAAGACGCAGCAGCACGTGGAGTCGCTCGATCGAGAGATCGTGCGCACGCAGCCCCTGGTCGACCGAGCTCAAAGTCGCGGAACCCTCCTCGCGCGTCAGGAACGACTGCGACCTCAGCGCGTCGACCTCGCACTTCTCGCGCCCGAACCAGGGATGACCCTTGCCCACGACCAGGACGATGACGTCTTCGCCCAGGTCGCGAGTCTCGTAGCGGTCCCATTCGACGTGCGTTCCGACCACGGCGAGGTCGATGTCGTGCCCTTCGAGCATGCGCAGGACCTTCTGGCTGCTGGAGGTCACCAGGCGCACGTTGATCTGCGGATGCTCGGCGGAGAATCGCGACAGCAGGGCAGGCAGGAGGTACGTCGCCGGAGTCGTCGAGGCCCCGATCACCAGCTTGCCGACGCGGATGCCGAGGAACGCCTCGACCGCCGCCACCGCCTCCTGCTTCTGCAGATGGACCGCGTCCGCGTAGCGGAACAAGAGCTCACCCGCCGCGGTCGGCCGCGCGCGGCCGTGCGAGCGGTCGAGAAGCTCGACCCCCAGGTCCTTCTCGAGCTGGAGGATGTGGCCGCTGACGGTCGGCTGGGTGAGCCCGAGGCCTTTGGCGGCATCCGACATGCTCCCCTGCACCACGACCTCATGGAAGATCTCGAGGTAACGCAGATGCAGATGAGGCTGATGAGGAGGCTTCGAGTCGGACAAGAGGATCTCTCAGCGCGAAGTGGACAACTCCACCTTGGGTTTGATCACTCGCAGCCTGATGTTGCGGTACCAGACGTCGTTGCCGTGATCCTGCAGGGCGATGTGGCCGCTCTTCACGGTACCGAACCGCGGCATCTCGCCGAACTTGCTGTTCTTGACCCGCTCCTTCCAGTCCTCTCCGTGCATCGTGACATCGACGACCTTGACGCCGTTGAGCCAGTGCTCGACGTGGTCCCCTTCGACCACGATGCGCGCGAGGTTGTATTCGCCCACCGGCTTCAGGGTCTTGCCGGCCGGTCCGTACAGCGCGTACAGAGCTCCCGCGGAGGTGCTGGAGTCGGCCGCTTCCGCGCCGTCGTCGAGCACCTGATACTCCGGTCCGGTCAGCCAGGTGGTCTCCTCCTCCTCCGACACTCGATAGATGATCCCGCTGTTCGAGCCCTTGGCGACCTTCCATTCGATCGACAGCTCGAAGTCCTCGAAGCGATCGCTGGTGATGATGTCGCCGCCGCCCTTGCCTCCGATGCAGCGCAGCGCGCCATCCTCGACGACCCACCCGTTTCCTGGAAACGCTCCGCTCCGGAATCCACGCCACCCACGGTTGGAGACGCCGTCGAACAGCGAGCGGAAGCCGGCCCCTCGCTCCTCCTCGGTGAGCTGGTTCGCGGGCGGCGGATCGCCGCTGACCCTGCCGCTCGCGACCCATTCGAGGGCGCGCACGACCAGCGTGCGGAATTGCGGGTCCTGGTGCGAGCGGCGCGTGTCCTCGACCCCCGGCCAGACATGGCCCAGGGGAGTGTGGAACACTCGACCCACGCCGAACTGGCGGACAGTCATCATCGGCTCGTCCCTTCCGCTGCCGCCCGAGTCGGCCGTGGAAAACGCGCTGGCGATCACCTCGAATCGCGCGCCGTGCATGTGCACCAGGCGATGGTACAGCTCGTCGGGGTGTGCCTTGAAATCGGACAGCGCCCGGGTGATCGGATGGCTCCTATCGAGGATCTTCACGTCGAACTCGTGGAACGCCCCGTGCCCGGTGCCTTCCCGCCAGCACAGGCCGACCAGCTCTTCGTATTCGCGCCAGCCGGGAAACGCATTGTTGGCCGCGTGGAACACGGCGACGCCGGTTCCCGAGCGCGCCGCGGCCAGAAAGCAGCGCTCGGCCTCGTCGCCCCAGCGCGGCCCGTTGTAGTCGAGCAGGAAGGCCGCGTACTTTCGGAGCGCGCCGGCGTCCGCGAGCGTCTTCCCGGGCTCGGTCGTGACCTCGACCAGGAACCTGCCAGAGTCCTCGAGCGCTGTCTTGAACGACTCCGAGGTGTACTGCCAGTCATGATTGTTGGCGCCGGTGACGATCAACACCGGAATCTTGTCGCCGGAAATCTTCGGCTCGCCAGGAAGCAGGACACCGAGCACCGCGGCCGCGCACCAGAGCATCGTTCTCTCCTTCCCTCAACCGTCCATTCGCATCTTAGGGTTCGTCCCGAAATAAGTGCTCCGTTTCGGCGAGCCATCGGCGTCGCTGGCTAGGCGCGCCGACGAAGGCAACCTGGCTGGTTTCCGAGGAGGCGCAACAACGCCAGCGGCGGCGAGGGCCGGCGAAACGGCGCAGTTATTTCGAGACGGGCCCTTGCAACCCCTTCCTCGCGGATCCCGGACGGGAGCCGATCTGCTTGATCAGCATCGTGTTGGTGGCGCCGCTGACCTCAAAGGTGCCGGCGATGAAGACCACTCGATCGCCCGGTCGAGCGAGCCGAAGGCGCAGCAGCGAGGCCTCGGCCAGACGATGAAGATGCGCGAGGTCGCGTGCCCGGGGAATCGAGAGCGCATGGATGCCCCACAGAAGGCTCATCCGCCGGCGCACGTCCTCGTGCGGGGTGAACGCCACGAGGTCGACGGGCAGACGATCGCTCGAGAGGTGGCGCGCCGTGCGTCCGGTCTCGGTGAACACCACGATCGCGCGCGCCCCGACCAGGGCGGCCGCCCTCGCCGCGGCGCTGACCGTCGCCGACAGCACGCTCGCCGCCGCGGGTGACTTGAGCAGCGGCACGCCCTCGCTCTGCATGGCGAGCCACAGCTCCTCTTCCGTCTCGAGGGCGATCCGATTCATCATCCGCACCGCCTCCAGCGGATACCGGCCGATCGCGGTCTCCGCCGACAGCATCAGCGCCGAGGTGCCGTCGTGGATGGCGTTGGCGATGTCGGAAGCCTCGGCACGCGTCGGCTGGGGCTCTTCCACCATCGACTCCATCATCTGCGTGGCGGTGATCACCGGTTTTCGATGCTCGCGGCAGATCCGGATGATCCGCTTCTGCAACGCAGGCACCGCGTGCACGCCCAGCTCGACGCCGAGGTCGCCGCGCGCCACCATCACCGCGTCTGCGACTTCGACGATGGCCTCGATCGAGCTCACCGCCTCGAGGCGCTCGATCTTGGCGATGACCGCGGCGCTGGAGCCGGATCGCAAAATCCTTCGCTTCAAGTCGACGACGTCCCTCGGGCCGCGCACGAATGACAGGGCGACGAACTCGACCCCTTTGTGAAGCGCCAGCTCAAGGTCGAGTCGATCCTTGCCGCTGAGACTGGTTGCGCTGATCTTCGTCCCGGGCAGGTTGAGCCCCTTGCGCTCGCGCAGCAGCCCGCCGGCGACGACTCTGGTGTGCACCTCGCCGCGTCCGATCCTCTGGACCACGAGCTCGATCCGGCCGTCGTCGATCAGGATCTGCTCCCTGGGCTCGAGGTCGAGCGCCAGACGCCGATAGGAGCAGCCGACCCTGCCCGGTCCGCCGATGAAGCGCGGATCGGCAACCAGAGTCAAGCCGTCGCCCTTCTTCAGGTGGAACGGGTCTCCGTCCTGAAACCGGCCGAGCCGGATTCGCGGGCCCTGCAGGTCGGCGAGAATGCCGCAGGCGACCCCGAGCCTCAAGGCGGCGAGCCTTACGCGATCGATCCACACGCCGAGCTCTGCATGGGTTCCATGGGAGAAGTTGATCCGGAACACGTCGACTCCGGCGCGGAGCAGGGCTTCGATCCGCGCCGGGCTCGCGCTCACGGGCCCCAGCGTGGCGACGATCTTGGTGCGGGAGCGATTGCTTTTCATCTCTTCTCTGGCACTCTGGATCAGTTGGACGCAATGGCCTCAGCCTTCGAGGGATTCTCGCATGTTCATGCGTATCTTTTTCGCCGCTTGCTGCACCGTCCTTCAGCAGGAGGATTCCTCTGAGCTCGTGATCAGGGAGGACGTCGTGTACGCGCGCCCGGGCGAGATCGAGCTCAAGCTCGACTATGCGTTTTCCGAGAGCGCCCCGAAACCTCGACCCGTCCTGCTGATGATCCATGGGGAAGGATGGCGCTTCAGACAGGTATACCGACCGTGGATGAACGAGGCCGCATCCCGCGGATTCTTCGCGGCGAGCATCGACTACCGGCTCGCGCCCGAGCACCCTTGGCCCGCCGCGCTCGAAGATTTCGAGGCTGCGATCTCCTGGATCGAGCAGCATGAGGACGAGCTCGACCTCGACTCCGAGCGGATCGCCGCGATCGGCAGCGCCGCCGGCGGACGGATCGCTCTGCTGCTTGGGTCCCTCAGCCTCCAAGGCCGTGCTCGGCCAAGAGTCGCATGCGTCGCTCATGTGGCTGGAAACTACGTCATTTCGCAGGTAGAGCTGCCAACCCAGCACCTCCTCGTCGATCCCTCCGGTGACTCGCCCGCAGACGAGCTGGATCTTGAGCAGGTCCGCTCCTCGATTTCAGCGGGTGATGCACCGGTGTTCTCGATGATCGGAGAGTCCGATCCCCTGGTGAAGGCGACGCAGCTCAGGAGTTTGCATGAAAAACTGAGCTCGCTGCACATCCCCAATGAGCTCAAAGTCGTGCGAGGCACGGAGCACGGCTTGATCCTCGGGAAAGGCGACCTCGGCGACCTGTTCGACTTCATTGTGCCGTACGCGCACTGCTCGTCGCTTGCGCTGCTCGCGCGCGTGGATTTCGACAAGCCGGAGGACCTCGAGCGCTTCGAGACGACCGATGAGAGCTGCTGGAAGGTCGAAGCCTGCCTGTCTCTCCATCGCAAGGAGTCGAGCTACCAGCCGCCGGTGCGCTCACCGGTTCTTCGCGCGATCCTGAGAGGGCCCGAAGTTCACAGCTTCGTTCTCGACGTGCGTGCGCGCAGCACCCATCCCGACTACGGCCACCGCGACCTTTGCCTGTTCTTCGGGTACCAGGACGAGACCCACTTCTACTACGCGCACCTCGCGCCGCAGGCCGACCCCAACGCCCACGGCGTGTTCCTCGTCAACGGAGCGCCGCGAGTCAACATCGCGACGGACCGCACCGGCGGAGTCGAGTGGAAGGATCACTGGCACCGCCTGCAGGTGCGCCGCGACACGACGAGCGGAGCGATCGAGGTGTACTTCGACGACCTCATGAGGCCGGTGATCCGCGCGGTCGACACCACCCTGCTGCACGGCAGGGTCGGCGTCGGCAGCTTCGACGACACCGGCGACTTCGACGCCCTGCGCCTGTGGGGTGAGCCGGCCTCTCCAGCGACCGAGAAAAACCCCCGATAGACGCCACGTCATCGGACCACTCTGTCTCTTCAGGGACTCTTGATCATTTCGGGCACTTGGTCACGGCCTTCGTTTCTTTCGGCTTGGAGGGGCATTTCTCAGTCCAATAGACCTCGCCGTCGTACGCGCAAACCTTGGCCTGAAGCGCATTTGCCAGTTCCTGCAGGAACTTGCACCCGCTATTTCCGGCACCCACGCCGCAACCGTACAGCTTCAACGTGGAGACCTTGCCTTTCAGCTTGGAGGCAAACTCCTCCGTCTTATTCGTCAGCTTGCAGCCGCCCGGGTTATCGAGCGCCAACCGCTTGAGGTCGTCCCTTTTCAATCCGTCACCGACGCTGATCTCTGATGCGGTCCCATGGCCACACATGTATACCGATACCTTGTCCTTCTTCTTGTTGTACGCGTCCTCGACTGCCTTGATGGCCCCGTCGACATCGACCACACCAACCTCGTCCGCCAGCGCCTTTTTTGCATCGGAGTCGAAGCCGTTATCGTCACCGGGTGGTGGGCACTCGACGATCTTCACGTCCTCCGTGGGCTTGGCGACGGCCTCCGCCGGGGCATCCTGACAGGGAAATCCTCCATCGCCGGGCGCACAATCGACATAGATCGCGAAGATCTGCCGCAGCAGAGTCCAGTCAACTCGCACGATGTACAGCCCCGAGCGCATGAACTGTGCAGTCGTCGAGCCGGCCGGACAGAACTCCGACCAGTAGTCGACGAAGGGGACGTAGGGTTGAGCCGGATCATCGGTCGGCGCGAACAGGATCTGTTGCACCTGTCCCAGCGCCGGATTGTCGAAACGCACGCCCTCACCCTCCGAGATGAACACTCGCGGATAGAAGTCCGGCGGCACTGAATTGGGATCGAGCGGATCCGCCCGGCGGAAGCAATCTTCACCGAGCCTTGAAGAGTCGCCGAGGACCCCCGTCCAGCTCAGCAAGTGGTCTCCGTGAGGGCCATAAATCCCCGAGAACTGCGTCACGAACGTCGGCCCGCTTCCGAGAGTCGGTTCGGCCTTGCCGAACAAAGTCGAAGACATCCAGGTGACCTGAGATTCGTAACCCGGAGGATCCGTGGTCGCCGTGAACTCGATCGGAATGTTCTCCCGCCACTCCTCCACGGGAGGATTGCTCTGAACGGAAACCTCGTAGGCGAAGAGCGCGTCCGAGAGCGTGTAGCCCGGAGGTCCGATCTCGAGCTGGTGCAGGCCTTTGGTGAGAGCGGGAGACGCTCGACCGACTCCGACCGCTTCGCCGTCGACTCGCCATTCCAACAGCGATTCGATGCCTGGAATCACGCCCAACGGCGGTCGTGGGATCGGACAGGCATTGAGAACCAATCGGCCCGGTCCTCTCGATTGCGTCTGGACCGAAGTCACCCACTGACCGCCGACCCTCTCCACCTTGGCGATCGAATCCCAATGCTTCCAGATGTCCACGGTTTGTTCGTTGCCAAGGTCTTCCTCCAGTTCGAACGGCTGTCGGCGCTGGATCAGGTAGTCAAACGACACCTGGTCCGGGCTCAAAGGAAGGACCAGCAGCGGACAGTCCATGGACTCATCGTCAGGAAGGATGGTGCACGAAACAGTCACCGGGCCTGCCGACGGGAAAAGGAACTCGCACGAGTCCGTGGATGCCCCGGGAAGAGCGATTGCGCCGGCACCCTTCCATTCGACGACGTCCGTCTTCCTCAGAGCCGTGAGACCGAATTCAACCCTGCTTCCCAAAGGGAGCACAAGCTTTTGCGGGACGCGATGCCGTGCCGTCGTGAAAAGGTTGACCGGACCGAACCACATCGTGTGAATCCGGCGAGAATCATCCAGGCTTCCAGTTCCGCCACCTCCTCCTCCTTGAAGTTGCGACAGCAAGGGCGGTGCACAGCACACGAAAGCGACCCACAGCGCGGACACAGTCACGGGTCTGAAGGACAGTCGCATGGGTTTCTCCTGTTCGGTTGCGCTCGCCTCCGGCCAGGACGAACAGGATGCTGTGCTTTGGCCTCGCGGGATATCCGTTCGTCGCGGCCACCGGGAACACGCGGATCCGTTGAATCGAGCCCTCCGGGGCAGCGATGTCCACGATACCGCGACGCGTGATCTCAAAGTCAGTGCTCTTCCTCCCCTTCGATCCGCACTCGATGCTGCTCGCGATAGGGTTCACGGGCAATGTGCACTCGACGGGCGGCGGCGCGCACCTGCTCGGACGAGTCCTGACCGGCGAGCTCGAGCAGCTCTCGCACGTCCGGCTGCTCGAACAGCCGCGCAGGAGAGCTCGACAGGGCAAGGGTCAGCGCCGCCCGCGCGTCCGCATCGGGTTCCTGCTCGAACAACCGATGGAGATGTGAGGCGGACCCTGTCGGATGGAACTCGATCTGGGCCAGCTCGGCGGCCGCCCGGACTCGCGCCGGGCCGGCATCGGCATCGAGACAACCGACGAGATGAGAATGACGCAGGAAAGAAGCCGCCCAGATACTGAGGAACGCCGCGAACACGGTGACCGTGCAGAATCGCAGAAGGCTCACCTGATGCCCGAAGGCGATCGCGACGACGAACAGGATCACGAGCAGGCCGATCACGTTGGCGGCTGCGAACATCGCTGCGACCGGGTCGTTCGGCGAATCATCGGGTCCTCGGGACCGCACTTCGGAGCCCCTTGCGACGCTCACCTTGAAGACGGCCGCGGCAACATCGCTCAACGTGGCCGTTCCCAGGACGTCCGAACTGAACAACGTGCGCGCGTACACGTCGACGCAGCCAGGCTCCCGGCGAAGCAAGTTGAAGCACAGACCCTGGTCGGACAAGCCGCCCAGGAAACGCCGGAAGGGCCGGGAGTCTCCGAAAATCATGGGGGACTCGATTGCGTCGATGATGTGCTCAGAGGACATGCGACCGAGGAAGCCACGGCGGGTTGCGCGCGCCAGCTTGAGACCCTCGAGCAGAACGGATCCCTCGCCGTAGGACAGCTCGACCTCGAGGTTGAGCTCGGGGACTTCGACCTGCTGGAGGCCCTGTGCATCGACGATCGCCTCGTAGCAGTGCGTCGGCGCCGCGACGAAAGGCGCGTCCCTGCGCACGATCAGGAGCTGAAGTCTGCGCTTGCCAGAGCGATCCGTTTCCTTCTCGACGGTGGTGAACGCAGCGGAGCCGGCAGTCTGAAGCGCGATCTGGGTCGCGTTCCACTCCGCGGCGACGAGGGTGCCGATCAACGTGATCAGGAGCAGGGAGCGGAAAAGTCCGCCTCGGTGAGGAGGAATGATTCTCATGGAATTGCCTTTGGTCATGCAATGCGAACGAGTCCGCCGGATCGCGGGCTCAATGAGTCGAGACCCTGGAGAGGGTGAGCCAGACCACCGCCATCCCCACCACGAACAGCAAGGCGAACACGAAGATCCACAGTGCGCCGGAGCGCGGGGCGATTGACCGAGGAGGAGCTGCGGTCTCGAGGACCTCTTTCCCAGCGAAGGCAAGGCGCGCGCCTCCCCAGCAAACCCCGACGAAAAAGAGCGCGAAGAGCCAGTCGAATCGCCCCAGAATCGCCGGATCCACGGGGAATCCCTTATCGGTCGCATCGGAAGGCACCTGGCCTTTTCTCATCAGCACGAGATACCCTTGGAACATCAACAGGCACAACAGCGCGAGCGAGCCGCCGATCACCGCGGGAAACCAGCTCCAGCTCCTCGATCTGCAGGAAAGCAGGAACGCGACCGCGTAGATCGACGCGATGAGCAGCGAGATCCGCCGCCAGGCGACCGAACGATCCGCGTCGGGGACGAGCGAGGGTGCTCCCATGAAAAAGGAGCCGAAGCGTGCGTGGCTGTGAAGGACTGCGGCGCCGAGGAAGAACGCGAGCATCAGGGCAAGCAGCGACAGCCCGAGCAGGAAGCGCGAATCGAGCCAGCGGCCGCGGTCGATCGGACGGGTCAGGATGAACTCGAGAGTGCCGTGGGCCGACTCGCCGCCGCCGATGCGCTCGCCCAGGAGCGCCGCAAACACGGACCCGACGATTCCGAATCCGATCGGGTTGTCGCCGGCGAAGATCGTCACCACTGCCAGCGCCAGCAGCCCGAAGTCGATCCAGCAGTCTTTCCCGGTCCACGACTCCTTCTTCCATTGGACGACCAGCAGATCCTTGAAGCTCATGGAGTTGCCTCCTGCGCGTGCAGGGTGCACGCGATGAAGATGTCCTCGAGGTTGAGGTCGCGCACTTCGACGAAGGCGTTCAGCTCACCCTCCAGCCGTGCGACGAGCTCCTGCCGGAAGCCCTGCACCGTCACCAGCCACTCCCGCCCCGCCTGGCGGCGCAGGAGAGTTCCTTCGATCTGCGGCGCCGCAAGCACGGCGCCGTTGCGCGGGGCGATCCGCAGCGCCTTCACCGAATCCTTGAGATCGTCGAGGTTCTGGTCGAGCTGACAGCGGCCACCTTCGAGGAACACGACTCGATCGGCGATGCGCTCGGCCTCGTTCAGAAGATGCGTCGACAGGAGGACGGTCATTCCTTCGGAGCGGAACAGCTCCAGAACAGCGTCGAGGAACTCGCGGCGCACGACGACGTCCAGGTTGCCGGCGGGCTCGTCGAGCACCAGGAGCTCGGGACGCGCGGCCAGGGCGATCACCAGACCCAGCTTGCGAGTCTGCCCGAGAGACAGCGCGGCGATCGGAAAGCGAGGGTCGAGATCGAGTCGGTCGAGCAGGCTCGCTTCGAGCGCCTCGTCCCAGCGAGGATTGAGCATCCGCGACAGCTCGAGCGCCTGGCAAACCCGCCAGCGCTGATCGAGCATCGGGCGCTCCGACAGATAGCCGATGCGCTGGAGGGTCTCGATGTCGAGGTTCGACACCTGCCGGCCCAGGACGTAGAGCAACCCGCGCTCGGTGCGCAGCAGGCCGAGCATGCACTTGATCGCGGTGGTCTTGCCCGAGCCGTTGCGGCCGACGAATGCGGTGATCGACCCTTTCGGGACCGCGAAGTCGAGCCCCTTGAGAACCGGAACCCCGCGGTAGCCGCGCCAGACTTCCTGAAAGCGAATTGGATCCATGTCACTTCTCCTTGGCTGGCTCGCCGCTCGAGCCGTCCTGGCCGCGAAGGCCGTTCACCTCCTGCTCGAACAGCTCGCGCAACCTCGGCTCCTCGAGGTGCACCCTCTGGGCCTCGACCACAGCGGGCCGCAGAAGATCGGTCACTCGCCGTTCCCGTTCGCTGTCGGTCAGCATCGGCCGCGACCTGCGCACGAACGCGCCCTGTCCGCGGCGCATCTCGATCACATGCTCGCGATCGAGGTCGAGGAACGCGCGCTGCACCGTCGTCGGGTTGATCTTGAGCGCTTCGGAGAGCGCCCGCACCGACGGGATCTGGTCCCCCGCGCGCAACCATCCGGTGGCGATCGCGACTTTGATCTGGTCGACGATCTGGCGGTAGATCGGCACCCCGCTCGAAGCGTTAAGATTGATGAACAAAGAACTTACGTTCCTCTCTCAACCTCGTGTCATTGTGTGTGGTAACACACATACACATAAGATGCCCAAGGATTCGGCAGCGTGCAAGGGCTCCCTCAAGATTCTTAGGACGAACCCCAAGCCGTCATTCCCGCGAAAGACAGCCGTCATTCCCGCGAAAGCGGGAATCCAGTCCTACGGACGGCGGGCGCGCGCAAAGTTTCCACAAGCGCCGCTTCGCGGCACCTGCGGCCGCACCGCGGCCGGGCTAGTGGTCTGATGCAGAGATAAGGTGCCTTTTCCGCCGAGAGATTCGGACCGTGATGCAGGTTGAAGAGAAACCTGCTGAGAAGGCGCAACGAAGCCTGCGGTTCGAAGATCCGGCGCAAAAGGTGCCGTATCTCTGCATCAGACCACTAGAAGCGGACGATCCAGCAGGCGGGTTGGGCAGCGGGCTCCCCGCTCCCGGCCGACGTTGTGATCGGAGGAGAGTCAAAGCTGGGCAGGACAAATGTCTCACACGGTGTGCCGGCGGGTGGATTGCCGAAACGACCAGCGAGAGCTTTCGCGAGACCTGGATAGTCCTCCGTGAAGCGAACCGAGCCATCACAGATCAGATACTGCTCGCTCTCGAGAGCCTTGCACGCTGCTGGATCGACGATTCCGCAGTACATGAACACGGCTCCGGCGGGGACTTCGAGAGAAGAGACGGAAGCGGGCGGTGAAGAGCTGATCTGTGCAGAGGTTGGAGCGGAGAGCGCCGGGACCACCGACGCGAGCCGGCTCTTCAATGACTCCGCCTGTGCGATGAGGCCGATAGAGATGAGGAAAAGCACGGCGACCATCGTCGACAACATAGTGAGCCAGAGCTGCAGGGACGGCGTGGAGGACGGCAGGGTGAACGACGAGAGAATTCCCGGGCGACGGTCCTTCTCTCCGGCGGAAGGACTCGAGGGAAGCGTGCCAGCCTCCTCGACGGAACGACCCGGGATCTCGCCACAGCACCCGGAGAAGGAGTCGAGCCTTTGAATGCTGACTCCCGCCGCACCCACGGCCTCCTGCGCGGGAGAGAAACTGCTGTCTCCCAGAGCCAGCACGTCGACCTCTGGCCCGCACCCCGTCTCCATCGGCTCGACCAACTGCATCGGCTCGGCCACGACCTCCCGCTCGACCGGCGCTGCGGCCGGGGCGGACTTTCGATCCGACCTTCTTGTCTTCTTCCTCGCTGCGAAGCCGCTGGCGGATTGTTTCCTTTCAAGCTTGCCGGATCGGGACGTCGGACGGGTGCTTCTGGGATGGGCTCTCGCGGGCATTGGATCCTCCTTCGCCATCCCTTTCTTCGGCAAAAAATGCCGGAAAGCTTTGCGGGTCGAGCAACTTGATCGAGCGCCTTCATTCACTCGGGTCGCACGAGGCTCGGTAGGATCCTGCCGGTTCGGGTGCGCATCTTCCTCCTGTCGAGGACTCGACCTCGTGATCTGGACGCTCTTCACTCTTTTGCCACTGCTTATCCCCGGCGATCCGCCGTTCGTCGTCGCCTGCGACCCGGGCGACCACGGCGAGTATCGCGGTGCCGCGGAGGAGATCGCCCGGTTCCACGGCGCGGACGTCGTCGAGTTCGAGGTAGAGGAGCTCGACACTCTATTCGATCACCTGCGAGCCCTGCGGCCGGCCTTCGTCACATGGGTCCTCGAGCCCAGTGCCATCGACGTCGACCTCTGCAACCGCATTCTCGAGCAGTGCGCCGCGCTCGACCCTGACCCGTTCCTCGACTTCGAATATGCATTCATCACCGGCAGGAACGGCGAGGCGGCCACGGCGTTCGCGCGGCGGGTGATCTCCGCCTTCAGCAAGCCGTTCGCCCGCAAGGTCGGTTTCATGGCGACCTGGGAAGGATGGTCTCTGCCCGATGCCGCCCCGGCTTCGGCGCTGCGCGCGCTCGCATTGGCAGGCTCGCTCGAGCTGGTGTCCACCCGCCTCAGCGACGAGGAACGAAGTGCGCGCGTCCGCGACCTGCTGGTCGGAATGAAGGGCAGGGATGCCCTGCTGTTCATGTCTCACGGCTATCCCGATCAGATGGTCGGTTGCTTCAATGCCAAGGAGCTGCGCGACTGGGCGGTCGACCTGTCCCCGGCGATCCTGTTCAACTGCTCGTGCTACAACGGGGCCCCGGGCCGGTGGTTCGATCCTCGCAACGGCCGTTTCGAGGACCGAGGAGTGGTGGCGCCCGAGGAATCCGTGGCCCTGCAGATTCTCGACAGCGGAGTCAGCGCCTACTTCGCCGGCGTCAATCCCTGGCACGGGCCGCTCGCGCACCAGGTGTTCCTCGCAGTCGTCGACGACGGCGTGCGCCTGGGAGAAGCCTCTGCCTGGATGTTCAACCGCCTGGCGCTCGAGTTCCAGCCGGACGGCATCCATTTCCCTCCGAGCGAAGAGACGACGATGACCGGCGACGACGTCCACAATCGCCGCCGCAACGGCGCGGGAATGATCGTCTACGGCGACCCGTCGTTCGCGCCGTTTAAGGAGGTGGCATCCCGCCGCATCCGGATCGAGATACTGGGAGGCAATCCGCTTCGCCTGCGAATCACCGGCAGACCGCTCGTTGTCCACGAGCCCGGGCAGGATGTCATGCTCGCCCAGTCAAGGATGATGGACTACTACAGCTACCGGCCGGGGTCGACAACGCCGCCACTCCAGCCGATGAAGCTCCAGATGGAGGTCTACCGAACCCTGGAGATTGACTCTGGATCGGAGCCACCCGCACTGAAAGTGACGAAAGCAAGCAGCGGCCTCGACAAGATCCCCTGCGGAACGCCGCAGACGTACCTCGAGACCACCTGGGACGATCGCAAGATTCTGCACATCCGCGTGCCGATCCTGGAATCTCCCTACCGCTCCTCGGCGCAGAAGCTGTTCCTCAAGGGCTTCTACATCTGGCTCGAAGAAGAGAACCCCTCTTCGAAATGACGAGGACCCTCGCTCACTTTCCGTCGCGCTTCTCATCGGCCTCGTCGTCCGGCTCGAGATAGCCCAGATCCTCGAGGCGCTGGCGCACCTCCGCCGCGCGCTCTCTCACGATCTCCGACGCAAACGGCGCCGACGGGCGACTCCAGTCCTGCAGGAGACGGCTCAGCGCCTCCGCTCTCTCCCGGTGCTCGGCCGAGGGCGCGCGCAAGAGATCATTCTTCTCCCCTGGATCGTTCGCCAGATCGAAGAGCTGGCGCACGCTCTGCTGCGGCCACTCGACGTATTTGTAATTCGACGACCTCACACACCTGGGCTTCACTGCGTTGCGCCAGCCCTCGGTGCTCTCGCCGCCGAACGGCTGCGTGGCCTCGCAGAACACCGGCACGGCTTGCACCTTTCCGGAGTCGAGGAAAGGAATGAGGCTCCTGCCTTCCACCGACTGCGGTGTCTTGAGGCTCAGCACGTCGAGAATCGTCGGAACGACATCGACCAGAGAGACCGGACCCGACACGCGCCGTCCCTGTTCCCTTCCGGGGACTTGCAGGATCAGCGGCACGTGAACGGTCGTCTGGTAGACCCACAGGCCGTGGTTCCAGAAGTCGCCGTGCTCGGTGAACGATTCGCCGTGATCGGCCGTGACGATCACCAGCGCGCCTTCGAGCCAGTCCGACTCCTCGAGAGTCCGGAGCAACCGACCGACCTCCTGGTCGATGAATGCGACCTCGCCCGCGTACAGCGCCATCAGGTCTCGATCGAGCGGGGACGGCGGCCGCTCGACCGACGCGATCAGCTCCGGTCCCAGTCCCTCCCGCACCAGGCTGCGCGGCGGAAGACTTCTCCCGAGCACGGCCTCGCGATGCAGGGAAGCGGCGCGCTCGAGGTCCGCGAGGCTGCTCGAGAGCGGCCCGCCTTCGCGCGCGTACCGGCTCGCGAGGGACTTGGGTGGTGCGTACGGACTGTGCGGATCGAAGTAATGGACGAACAGAAACTGCGGGCCGGACCACCTCCGCGCCGCGTACTCGATCGCCGCATCGGTCACCCGGTCCGCCGTCCGTTGATTCTGGTCGTGCTGCCCCGGGGTCACGAGCTGGTCGAAAGTTTCGTCGAAGAGCTCGAATCCCTGGTCGAACCCGAACTGCTCCGACAGGGCGAACGACCCCAGGAAGGCTGCAGTCCGGTATCCCGCAGCCTGGAGGATCTCGGCGAGCATCACGTTGTCCGGATGCACCGAGAACCCGTTCCGCGGCACTCCGTGGCGGTGCGGATAGGTGCCGGTCATCAAAGAAGTGTGCGACGTGAGAGTCGTCGGCGCTGCAGCCTGGGCCTCCAGGAACACCACGGAGCGCCGGGCAAGCTCGTCCAGGCAAGGAGTCTTCACCAATCCTCCGTACGCACCCAGATGGTCGGCGCGCAGCGTGTCGATCGAGATCAGAAGGACGTGGGGCCGCCGATCTTCAGAGAAAGCTCGCTCCGAGCAGCCACTCACGATCGACATTCCTGCGACCAGGGCGGCGAGGAACAGGCTTGGAGCAATCGCGGCCGATCGAAAGCACAGGCTCATTCCGGCACTCTACGACGTGCTTCTTTGCAGCGAAAGGCGCCGACCTCCGAGGGTGGCGGTCGGCTCAGGCGACCTTGGGGTTGAGCTCCTCGTTCTCCATCTGCAGGCCGTGAGTCAGGTCGGGAGTCTCGTGCAGCAGGCGGCGCTGCTCTCTGCGGATCGCCTCGACCCGCTGCACGTACTCGTGCGCCGCGTTGCCCATGTTCTCGAGGATGACCAGGGCTTTCTCCTGGACCGAGTCCTCCGGATCCTTCACCGCACGCTCGAAGATCGCGTGGACCACCATCGGATCGGTCTGGCGGCGCAGCGAGTCGAGAACCGCCATCCGGATTCCCCGCTGCGGGTCCTCGATGCACGACAGCAGGTGCGGAATGACGAACGGCACGTTCATCTGGCCCAGGGCATGGATCACACCGTAGCGCAGGTCGGGGTCGTGCAGCCGGGCGGCCAGCGTGTCCATCACCTGGCGCTCGGGAAACCGCGCCAGCACGTCCGCGGCCATCACTCGCACCCACCAGTCCGACTGGCTCTGGAAGATCTTGCGGACGGCGGGAATGACGCGCGGGTCGCGCGCCTTGGAGACGAGGTGCATCGCGCTCACCTTGATGTCCTCGTCCGGGTCATCCATCAGCTCGACCATCGGCCCGACGAGGTCCTGCCCCATCGAGCTGATCGAATCGATGCAGCGGTCGCGCAGCCAGGACGCCAGCCCGCGCAGGTGCAGCAGGAAGGTGCGCAGCACGGTCTTCTGGTTGGGCATCTCGCACAACAGCTTGACCGCCGCCTCACGCACCTCTGGGTTCTCGTCGGCCAGAACGCCGACGACCTGATCCTCGATGCGTGCCCCGGTCGTCCGCGCAAGGCGCGACAGGCAGCGCACCATCAGCTCGCGCTCGTGCTCCTCCTCGTGCGGCAGCCTCTGGAAGAACACGTCGATCACGCCGGGGTTGGTCGAATCGCTCAGCGACTGGATCACGATCTTGCGGATCATCGGATCGTCGCTGTGGATCTGGTCGCGAAGGATCAGGAAAATCGTCGGGTTGTCCTTCCCCCGTCCGAGGATGCGGATCGCCCGCTGGCGGATGCTGTCCTCGGGGTCCTTGAGTCCGGCCTTGAGGACCGGGATCTGCTCCTTGAAATTGGGCAGCGCCGCCAGCAGGTCGAACCCGACCTCGCGCTCCTGCAAGCGCGAGGAATGCGCCATCGTCCCCATGCGCTGCTCGGCTCTTTCGGGGTCGATGTGGGCGACGAGGTTGGCCAGCTCGGCGCGGATCTGCGGGTGCTTGCCCACCATCTCCTGGATCAGGTGCTCGACCACGGTCTTCGAGCCCTTGTCGCGCGCCACGATCTGCGCCGCCGTCGAGCGCACGCTCGCCTCCGGGTCGCTCAGCATGAACATCACCTTCTGCGCGGCGACGTTCGGCTCGGCCGCGACCCACGCGAGCAGATTCTGCAGCTCTTCGCGCGAGCCGTAGTCCCGGGCCTGCAGCTTCTTGAGCCAGACCGACAATCCCTCGGATTTTCCGAACAATGACACGGCTTCCTCCTGAGATCAACTTCGCCGGATCTTGCGCGTGAACGCCATCTCCAGCGGCCCGAGGTCCGAGGTGTCCTCCCCGCGGGCGGCGCGGATCTGGTCGACGCCGAGCGTGATGACCGAGGCGTCGGTGCAGTAGGACTTGGCGACCTCCTCGGTGATCAGGTCCTTCTCGAACAGGTCGATGATGTGCTGGTCGAAGGTCTGCCAGCCGTAGGGCCTCGAGTCCGCGATCACTCCGTAGAACGTCTTGTCGGTGTCCTCGTCGCTCAAGATCAGCTCGCGCACCCGCAGATTGGTCCCCATGATCTCCATCGCGGCGACCCGCCCTCCGCCCTTCTTCGGCAGCAGGCGCTGGCCGATTACGAATCGCAGGACCTGCGAGACCCGGCTGCGGATCAGGCGCTGCTCGGACGGCTCGAACATTCCCATGATGCGGTTGATCGTCTGGCCGGCGTCGATGGTGTGCAGGGTGCTGAGGACCAGGTGCCCGGTCTCGGCGGCCTTGAGTGCGATCTCGACCGTCGGCCGGTCGCGCATCTCGCCCACCAGGATCACCTTGGGCGCCTGACGCAAGGCGGCGCGCAGACCCTCGTGGAACGATGGGAAGTCGAGTCCGAGCTCGCGCTGGTTGATCGTGCCCTTCTTGTGCGGGTGGCCGAACTCGATCGGGTCCTCCAGCGTCACGATGTGCACGCCGCGCGTGGCGTTGATCCGATCGATGATCGAGGCCAGCGTCGTCGATTTGCCCGAGCCGGTCGACCCGGTCACCAGCACCATTCCGTTGCGGAGCTGGGTGATCTCCTCGAAGATCGCCGGCAGGTTGAGCTCCTGCAGGGTCGGAATCCTAATCGGCAGGACCCGGAGCACGATCGAGTAGTTGCCGCGCACCTTGAAGACGTTGACCCGGAAGCGGGTGCCGTCGGGCAGCGCGTAGGCGCAATCGCACGCGCCGGTCTCCTGCAGAATCTTCTGGAGGTTCGAGTCGCCCCCGACCAGGGTGTTCGCGATCTCCTCGGTGTCGATCGCGGTGAGATTGCGGAGCTCTCCGCCGAGCTTGACGGGCTTGAGCTCTCCGTGGGCCTCGACCTGGTACGGGCGTCCGACGGTGAAGTTCAGGTCGGACACGCCTTCGGTGCACTTCATCATCCCGTTCAGAAGAACGTCCAGCTCGGAAAGCTTCATGCCGGTGCCTCTCTCTCAGCTGCCGCTGCGATGGCCGGTGACCGTCGGCCGCCCGCCGCTCAGAACGGTCGAGCGCTGCGGGCGCTGCAGCGACGGAGGAGCCGGGCTCTCGGTGCCGCCGGGCGACTTCTTTTCGAACATCTCGCGGTACTCCTCGGGGATCGACTTCAAGTAGGGCAGGAAGCGCTCCTTGTTCATGCTGCGCTCGAACGCTTCTTCGGAGTCGATCGCGCGCCGTTTCAGCAGGTCCTCGATGGCGTCATCGAGGGTCTGCATCCCCAGCTTCTTGCTGGTCTGCAGCACGTTGACGAGCTGGTGGGTCTTGCCCTCGCGCACCAGGTTTGCGACCGCCGGCGTGCCGACCATGATCTCCAGGGCCGCGACCCTTCCCTTGGCGTCGATGCGCTTGAACAGCGTCTGGGCGATCACGCCCTTGAGCGAGTCGGCCAGCGTCGTGCGAACCTGCTCCTGCGCGTCGGTCGGGAAGACGTCGATGATGCGGTCGACGGTCTTCATCGCGCTCTGCGTGTGCAGCGTGGCGAACACCAGGTGGCCGGTCGCGGCCGCCTCGAGAGCCAGCGAGATCGTCTCGAGGTCGCGCATCTCGCCGACCATGATCACGTCCGGGTCCTCGCGCAGCGCTCCGCGCAGCGCCTTGGCGAAGGTCTTGGTGTGCATGCCGACTTCGCGGTGATTGACGATGCAGTTGATCCGCGAGTGCTTGAACTCGATCGGGTCCTCGATCGTGACGATGTGGTCGCGGCGGTTCTTGTTGATGTAATCGATGATGGCGGCGAGCGTCGTCGACTTGCCGCTGCCGGTCGGGCCGGTGACCAGGATCAGTCCTTTCTCGAGCATCGCGAACCGGCGCGCGACCATCGGCAGGCCGAGCTGGTCGATCGTCATGATCTTGCTCGGGATCTGCCGGAACACCGCGCCGACGCCGTTGGCCTGGCGCAGGTAGTTGGCGCGGAAGCGGCCGACCGCGCGGAGCTCGTAGGCGAAGTCGACGTCGCCGGTCTCCTCGAACTCCTTGAGCTTGTGCTCGTGACAGATCTCCGCGAGCATCTCCATCAGCTCGTCGCTGACCAGCTCCCGGTACTTGACGGGCTCGAGATCGCCCTGGATGCGCAGGCACGGCGGGCAGCCGGACGATAGATGCAGGTCCGAGGCTCCTTGTGCATTCATCAACCGGAAGAAGGCATCGATCCGCGCCATCAGAAAAGCTCCTCTGCTGAGCCCAAGGGCTCCAGGCAATGCGCGAGCGCTCTTCGATCTTCGTCCCAGATCGCCTGGACACCCTGTGATCGTCACGCAAATGGCCGGGAATGAACGCGGGAAGGAACTGCCCGACCCCTGTAAAGGGACGCGGAACTTCCTTCTGCCATGGCCCTGCTGCCGTCGCGCCGTCAGCTTCCTGCCGGTGCGGGCAGGGCGGTGGCAAAAGGCTCGCCGAGACGCACCAGCGTCTCCAGGCGACGATCCGTCCGCTCGATCAGATCCCCGTCGGGAAGCCAGCGGCCCCTTTCGCCGAACAGGAGGATGCTCGAGGCCCCGAACAGGAAGTAGCCTTTCTCATCGCCGCGGCGGAACTCGGCGCCGGCGTGGCTCTGCACGATGCGTCCGACGCACAGCGCACCGACTTCGACGTAGGCAAGGAGGCCGAAGTGCGCGGTTTGAAGCAGGCTCACCCGTCTTTCGTTGGTACGGAAGATCCCGGAGCGCGCGGCGAGCGCCATGGGATTGACTGAATGAAGGACGCCCTGAAGTCGTGACTGACGCAGCGTCCGGCCGTCGTCGGGATAGTGAAAGCGGTGATAGTCGACGGGACACAGCCGTGCGATCAGCAGCGGACCGCCGGCGAGGCGGCCGGCGAGCTCGTCTTCTCCCAGGACCGCGCTCGGCAGCAGGTCTACACCCTTGACTGGAAACGCGGTCTGCTCGTCCACGGCTGCGAAGGCGAGATAACGCCCCTCGGCGAACGCCGGCATCCGCTCTGGATCCCCGCAGAATTCACGGGCTCCCTGGCGAAACCTGCGGATGAAGAACTGGTTGAAGGAATCAAAGGGTCCGCTCTCGTATTCCTCCATCGGGATCGAGAACTCGCGGATGAAACGCCGGATCTTGCCGCGACTGAGCCTGGAAGAGTGAAAGCCGCCGACGACGCGGCTCAGCCAGCGCTGCGTCAGCAGCGGAAGGCAGACGCGACCGGGCGCCGTCTGGTAGAGGAGCCGCAGGCCCCGATCGCCGTAGACGCGCTCGGTTCGGAGAGCCTGCTCCCTCCTGTCCCAGTAGACCACCGCCCGATTCGCATCCATTGTTCCTCGCTGCTTGAAGGAGCTCTGCCCGTCCGCCGACCGGGTGGCGGAGTCTGTGATCGATCTTCGCTCAAGACCGGACCGTTCGCGGCCTGCCCTGCACGGCGATCAGCAATTCGAGCCTATCATGGCCCCGGAACGATGACACCCGTGGAGCGGTCTCACTCGCTGCCCGTTGCGAACGTGGACCGCCCGGCTCCTCTGGATCGGAAACTCGGTCGGATGACGGAAAGGCTCTACTACACGGACTCCCGGCTGCTGCGCTTCGGCGCACGCGTGATCGCGGTAGAGTGCGCGGGCGATCGTCCGGCTCTGGTGCTCGATCGGTCGGCGTTCTATCCGACCGGCGGCGGCCAGCCGCACGACACCGGCACGATCGCGGGTCTGCGCGTCGTCGACGTCATCGCACCGGACGAGGCGGCGACCGTTCTGCACGTGGTCGAGGATCTGCCGCGGGCGAAGGCGCTGCTCGGCGCGGACGTGGAGGGCTCGGTCGATCCCGTCCGCCGCCGCGATCACATGCAGCAGCACACCGGTCAGCACATTCTGTCCCAGGCATTCGTGCAGGCCGGTGGGTACGAGACCCGGAGCTTTCACCTGGGTGCGGAGTCGAGCTCGATCGACCTCGCGACCTCCTCCCTTCCGGAATCGGCGCTCGTCCAGGCCGAGGAGCTCGCGAACCAGGTGGTGTTCGACGATCGCGAGGTCCGGGTCCATCAGGTCAAGGGAGACGAGGTCTCCCGCTTTCCGATCCGCCGGCAGACCTTTTCCGGCGAGTGCGTTCGGATCATCGAGGTGGAGGACTTCGACTTCTCGACCTGCGGCGGAACTCACGCCCGCCATACCGGAGAGATCGGGTTGATCGCCATCCTCGGGACGGAGAGGGTGAAGCAGATGACACGCGTGGAATTCGTCTGCGGGGGTCGCGCCCTCCGGGCTCTGCGCTCCGCAAATCATCTCGAGAAAAAATTGTGCCGCCAGTTGAGCACCGGCGCGAGCGCGGTCGCCGCCAAGGTGAGTCTGCTGCTTTTGACGGGCAAGACCCAGCAGAAGCGGATCCAGAAGCTGTTCGAGCAGGTGGTCGTGACCGAGGCCGCAAGGCTTCTGGAATCCGCGCAAGTCGTCGGAAGCAGCCGAGTGCTCTGCCGAGTGCTGAGCGAGACTTCGCTCGATGAAGCACGCTTGCTCGCACAGAAGGCGTGCGAGAAGGGCTGCGTGATCGTCCTGCTTGCGGCCCTGGACGACGCGGAACCGCGCCTGCTGTTCGCACGTTCCAACGATGTCGTTCTTCAATCGCTTTCGATGGGCGACCTGATGAAGCAGGTGACCCTGCGCTTCAGCGGCAAAGGCGGCGGATCACCGCTGCTCGCCCAGGGCGGGATCGCGCGGCCCGAAGACTTGCAGCCCGCCCTGCAGATGGCTGTCGCCGAAGCCCGCCGCTTGCTTCCTGGATAGACCGGATGCTTCATGAACTGCGCTTCATGACGGGCCGTCGCTGAGATCACAGGCCTCATTCGCAACTCGTCGTCCGAACTCTGCTTGCGAAGATACCTCGAGACTCCTCAGGGCTCAGCGACCTTCCTCTGCAGGCAGTGGCTGCTCGTCCGGCACCTCGTGGAACATTCCGTTGCCGGCGAAGCGGAATTGATGCCGGGCTCCGATGTTCGTGAGGATCAGGTCCTGAATGCCACTGCTGAGATCGAGGGCGATCGTGAACTCACCCGAGTCGATGTCGGCAGAGCCTTCCTGCTTTTTCATCACCACGCTCTGGCGGTGTTCGCGCCGGTACATCAGGGGCAATGGCCTGCGTCCGGAGGCGAAGGGACCGCAATGGACCTCGAACGACAGATCCTCGCACGGCAGCGACAACACCTTGAATCGCCCCGGCTCGAGAGCCTCGCCGCTCAGCGCGACCGCATCGACGGACGGGGCTTGAGGATCGGGGAGCAGAATGTCGGTGTCGGTCTTGTCGCGGTCGATCGCAGTGCATGGCGCCGCCCCCACGCCGGAGCCGATGCCCTCTACGAACACGATGTCCTCCGCAAAGGTGAACTCGATGTTCCGCCACTGCGCGTTGAGGAAGAGTGTATGTCCCAGGTGCACCCTCGAACCGAAGTCGCGGACCGAAGGCGGGAACTCGATCGAGGCGATCTCGCAATCGCCGCGGTAGAAAACGAAGCGCACCTCCGCGGCATGGGATTCTTCGCCTTGCTTCCAGGTGCCGTCGAAGGTGTGACCGAGCTCGTCGACCAGGAAGAGCTCGGCCGTGCAGCTTCCGGGCATGGAGAGGTGGGCCCAGTATCCCGACCAGCTTTCGAGGTCGATCACGAGCAGGGCGCCGATCGGATCGAGCGAGGGCTCATGCGCGCGCAGCAGATAGCGGCCGGAGGCAAGACCCGGGAACGTGAAGCGCTCGCCATCCTTGAGCTTGCGCAGGGTGCCTCTCGCCGTGAACCCGCAGAATGCGCAGCTCTCCTCTCTCTGCCAGGGGTCGATCATGACGACTTCAGGAATCGCGTTCGGGATTTCGTCCTGCACGCCGGCCGCCTGCTCCGAGAGCCGTTCTGCCTCGTTCATGGGTTCCGAGCGGGCGGCCTCTTCCGAGCCGCTTTCCGCGACGTCGCCCGGCGCAGTCGAGGTCGCCTCGTAGCTCATGGTCTCGCCGCCCGTCTGGATGTCTTGCTCAACCCTTTGTTCTGTGCAACGCTCGCACGGCCGGCGCCCGGTGCCGAGCAACTGAAGGGTCATCTCCGTCCCCGGCGGAACCTGCCTCGCCTCCAGCACCCCGTGAATGAAGCTCATGCCCGGAGAGAGGAGTACCGCTCCGAGATCCGTGCACTGCTCGGGCGGCACCGACACGTCCTCGATCATGAATGGCTCGTAACCCGGGCTCATCACCATCGCCTGGTAGCTGCCACCCGAGAGCCAGACGTCGACATCAGCGCCCGTCGACGTCTCCGCGAATCGATGGTCGTTCATCAGGCGAACGGTGGTGCTGTGCACCTTTTGATCGGTGACCGCGTCAAAGACCGAGAACTTCAAGCGCCCTGGTTTCGCCGGCGCCCACTGTTTGTGCCCCTCCTTACCTTCGTCTTCCTCGCGCGCGACCGTGCCAAGGCTCGAGTCGCATTCGCCCTCCGGAAATTGGGTGGGCGAGGAAGACAGATCGTCCGCCGCCGGGGACGACGCCGCGCTCAGCACCGAGGCCCCGGTCACGCGTTTGGAATCCTTGACCTGAAACATCTTGAGGGCGTCCGGACCCTGAAGTGGCAGGGTGAACACCGCGACCGCGGCGACCACGATCACCGGCAGGACGAGCAGCCAACTGTTTTTCATGGACCGAGCCCTCGTTCCCAGGAGCGAGCACCTCATCGGGTTCTCAGGAGAGCAGTACCCACGAATCGGGCCAGGGTTTCATCGGCGGGTTCCCCCACTGAAGACGTCACCCCAGGATACGCGTTCGGAAGGAGGGCGCTCCCCGGGTCCTCGATCCTGGCCAGGGATGGCGCTGTTGATGTGGGGCGATTGCGACGGAGAATGAGGCCGTTTCCCGCGGAACAGGGTGGAGCACTCGATGGCATGGAGCTGGACGCTGCAGGGGAAAAAGGTGCTCGTGACCGGCGCGAGCAAGGGCATCGGCCGCGCCATCGCCGCCGAATTCCTAAGCCTGGGCGCCACCGTCCACATCGTCGCGCGCCACGCGCCGGAGGATTCCGGCGAGCTCGCGACGAACGCGCGCGACGGGGCAAGGCTGCATTGCCATCAGGCGGACCTCACTCTCGATGAGGAGCGGGCGCGTCTGGTCCGCGAAGTGGGAGGCTCGGGCGGGCTCGATTTCCTCGTCAACAACGTCGGCACCAACCTGCGCAAGCCCGCGCTCCAGTACAGCTCCGCGGAATACACGCGTCTGTTCTCGACCAACCTCGACCCGGCGTTCGATCTGTGCCGGCGCTGTCATCCGCTGTTGATCCGGTCGCCGGCTCCGTCGATCGTCAACGTTTCCTCAGTCTCGGGGCAGAGAGTGACCAGCTCCAGCACGCCGTACGCGATGACCAAAGGCGCTCTCGACCAGATGACGAGGAGCCTCGCAGTCGAATGGGCCAAGGACAGGATTCGAGTCAACGCCATCGCCCCCTGGTACATCCGCACTCCGCTGACAGAGGCCGTGCTCGAGAAGCCCGGGTTCCTCGAGCGGGTGCTGGAGCGTACGCCGATGCGCCGAGTGGGCTCACCCGAGGAGGTCGCTGGCCTCGCCGCGTTCCTCTGCATGCCCGCAGCCGGGTACATCACCGGCCAGGTCATCGCCGTCGACGGCGGCTTCACGGTCTTCGGGTTTTGATCTGCACCGGGATCGCGGTCGGCAGGTTTCTACAATCGTCGTGCGTCAGCGGAAACTTCGAATGAACCTTGAACCAGACCCGAAGGAAGCATCGACCAAGGGCCCGATCTTCATCGTCGGCTGCCAGCGCTCGGGCACGAGCGTGCTGTGGAACGCATTGAGGTCGCATCCAAATCTCCTGCTCCCGGAGAACTGCCGCGAAACGCTGCGAGGGCTCGACCCGAAGGAGCTGTGGTTCGTGCGCGAGTGGATGCTCGGCCGGCAGGCGATTCCACAGAAGGAGCATCAGGGCAGCCCCTTGGATCGTCTGTTCCAGAGCCGGCTCGCACGGCTGATCGACGAGTTCAGCCGGGAGCACTTCGCCGGACCGGGAGGCCGCTGGGTCTCGGGCCATCCGGCGGACGGACTCTACGTCCGCGAGATTCTCGAGAACTTTCCCGACTCGCGCGTTCTGTTCCTCGACCGCCATCCTCAGGAAGTTGTCTGGAGCTCGCTCCACACTCGCTGGTCGAAGCTCGATACTCGCCGTCAGTTCCTCGACGCGGCAAAAAAGGCGGCGCGTCACTGGCGACAGTTTGCCGTTCTCAGCGTCGACGTTCTCGAGGGGAGGCTCGGGCCTCGAGTGTTGGTCGTGCGCCACGAGCGCATTCTCTCCGAGCCCGGTTCCGTGGCCCGCGAGTGCCTGGACCACGTCGACGAGCCGTTCGACCCGGCGGTGGAGAAGGCCCTGGGATTCGTGTTCAACAGCTCGTTCCACGAGAACTCCGCCGACCCGCAGGAGATCGTGCGCGCCCGCGACAAGATCGCCGCGGACGCCGAGATCTGCGACCTCGTCGTGCGCGAGACCTTCGAGCTGATGGAGAAGCTGGGATACCAGGACCTGCGCGCGGACAAGGACGCCTCTGCAGCACCAGGAATGCTCGGCGGATTACGGCGCTATTTCCGCAAGGCAAGGCAGTGACGGGCTCCGGAAAGGAGCCGTAAGGCATCCATGGACAAGGCCACCTCCTTGCCTTCCATCCCTGAAGGAAGTGCGCTCGGTATGAAGTGTGCTTTCGAGAAATCGAGAAGCTCCAACCTCCTCGAAGGAGTCGACCGTTGATCCTCTCCCCAGTGGTTCTGTTCCTCGTGTCCCTGAACGCGGCGCCGCCCGCCCGGGCCGGCTCCCGGGCGGAGGAGCTCGCGCAACGCCTGCAGCTCTTCTGTGAACGACTGGACCAGCGCAGGCAGGATCTGCACGTCCCCGGGCTCGCGATCGCCGTCGTTCGCAGCAACGAGGTCTTGCTCGCCCGGGGAATGGGCCTTCGCAACGTCGAGGACAAGCTGCCAGTCGAGGCGGACACGCGTTTCGCGATCGGATCGACGACCAAGGCGTTCACGTCGCTGCTGGTCGCGACGCTCGTCGACGAGGGTCGGATGAGCTTCGAGGATCCCGCCTCCCGGTTCCTCCCCTACTTCAAGCTGCAGAGCGAGACCGAGGCACAGAAGGCGACGATCGCCGATCTGCTCTCGCACCGCACCGGCCTCAATCGCACCGACTTGATGTGGCTCGATGCGAGCGCGAGCCGCGAGGACCTGATCCGGAACCTCGCCAAAGTCAAGCCGACCCGGCCGTTCCGTGCAGCGTTCCAGTACAACAACGTCCAGTACCTCACCGCCGGACATGCGGCGGCGGCCGTCGCCGGCAAGGGCTGGGACGACCTGCTCGAGGAACGAGTTCTTGGTCCGCTGGAGATGACTCGCACGACCACTTCGCACTCACAGATGGCCTCGGATCTCAAGGCGGCGCTCGGCTACGACTGGTCTCCCGGAGTCCTGAGCTGGACGCGCGCCGAGCTGCGCAACCTGGAGACGATCGGGCCCGCGGGCTCGATCTACTCCACCGCCGAGGACATGGCGAGCTGGGTCCGCCTGCAGCTTGCGCGCGGCAGCTTCGAAGGCAGGAAGATCGTCAGCCCGGAGAATCTCGAGGCAACCTGGAAACCGCAGATTCCGGCCGGCGGCGGCGTCGACTACGGGATGGGCTGGATGCTCCAGACCTGGAACAAGCACCGCGTCGTGCAGCACGGCGGCAACATCTTCGGCTTCTCCGCGCAGGTTTCGATGTATCCCGAGGACGATCTTGGGTACGTGCTGCTCACCAATCTTTCGGCCACTCCATTGCAATCCGAGTCGATCGTCCTGTTCGCCGAATCCATGCTGGGCGAGCTCAAGCCCTCCAAGGTCGAGGCCGCGACCGAAGGGGAATTCCGACCGGGGATGGCGCTTCCGGAAGAGGACATCGAGCCCTATCTCGGCGCCTTCTATCTAAAGCAGCTCGACCAGGAGGTCACCGTTCTCAAGCAGGAGGCGAGGCTCGCTCTCGACATCCCCGGGCAGGGAATCGTCAAGCTTCAATGGCCGGACTCCAAGGGCCGGTGGGTCCTGGAAGGAATCGACGCCGCGTTCCTCACTTTCGAGCCCGCCAGGAACGGCAAGGTCTGGACTGCATTCCTGAGTCAGCAGGGCGTCGTGTTCCGTCTGCCCCGTCCCGAGCCCGAGGAGCTGCCGATCACGATCGACGAGCTGATGGAGCTGCACCTCAAGGCGCACGGCGCCGGCGACCATGAATTCCCGGACAAGATCCTTCTTCACGGGACTGTCGAGATCCCCGAGCAGGGGCTCGCGGGTGATGCGGTGCTGGTCGCCGACGGAGACGACCGGGTGCGTATGACTCTCGATTTCGGCAAGTTCGGCAAGGTCGAGAACTCGGTCGACGGCGACCGGGGGCGGCACTCGTCGATGATCCGGACTCGCCACGACTTGGGTCCGGCCGAGTGCGCCTTCATCCGCCTGCTCCATCCCAGGGCGCTGGTCTCTGATCTGCGCGACTTCAGCGAGGACGTCGAGGTGCTGCGCGCCACCACGCTCAACGGCAGGAAGGCCTACCTCGTGCGAGCGCTCGCCTCGTCCGGCGCTCCGACGGTGCAGCTCACACTCTCCGCCGACGACGGGGCGCTCGTGGAGCAGAGCGCTCAGAATTTCCTCGGGGTCTTCGAAGGGCTCCCGACCCGGGTCCGCTACCAGGACTTCGAGGAGGTCGCCGGCATCTCACTGCCGATGACCTGGCTGGCCGGGAATCCGCTGTCCGGCCCGATCACGATCCGCTTCGCGGACGTCAAGATCGACGAACAGGTCCCCGCGGACGAGCTGGCGTTCGGAAGCTGATCGAGCCGCCGAATGAACCAAGGCGCGCTCTCGTTCAGGGGCTGCGCGGGTAAAGGGCGACGACGGCGGGGCGCGGCGGCAGGCTGGCGTCGAAGTCGGGCCAGCGGGTCGAGGGTTGCTCGAAGGTCGAGCCTTCGCCGGGATGCTGGACCGCGGCGAACAGGGTTGCGCCGTCGGGCGTGAAGCACGGGCCGCAGACTTCGCTGCCGCAGGGCGCCCTGTAGAAGTGACGCGTGCGCACCATGCCGGGCTCCATCGTCTCGCACAGGTAGATGCCGTCGTCGATCCTTGCGTCTTTCTGCGCGCCGTCGGTCGCGATCCACAGCCGGCCCTTGAGGTCGATCACGCCATTGTCGGGGCACGACAGCCAGCCGTCCGCGCTGGTGCCTTGGTCGTACTGCGCCCCGTGCTCAGGGTTCGCGGGATCGCCGCCCTTGAGGAACACCTCGTAGTCGTGCTCGAGCGCCGCATGATCGGGCTTCCCGTCCACGGACGGCACGACCAGACGCAGGACGTGACCGTGGCGGTTGTCCGGCCGCGGGTTGGCGGAGTCGGTCTCCTCACGGTCCTTGTTGTTGGTCAGGATCACGTACACGTTGGCTCCGTCGACCTCGATGTCCTCCGGCCGGTCCATCGGCGTCGCGCCCATCAGCGTCGCGGCCTCGCGCGCCTCGATCAGCACGTCCGCCTGGCAGAAGAATCCGTGCTCCTCGTCGAGCGGCGCGGTCGCCTTGTCCGCGCCATCCTTCCTCTGGTACTCGAGCGGCAGCCAGTGCACCTTTCCCGAATGGTCGAATCGCGCCGCGTACAGCGTCCCATGATCCAAGAGGTCGAAGTTGGTCTCGCGTCGGTCCGGGTCGAACCGGCCTTCGCTGACGAACTTGTACACGAACTCGAAGCGCTGGTCGTCGCCCATGTACACCACGACCCGGCCGTCGCCGTTCAAGGCCACCGTCGCGCCCTCGTGCTTCATCCGGCCGAGCGCGGTGCGCTTTCTGACCGGGCGCGAGCGGTCGTACGGGTCGATCTCCAGCACCCAGCCGAAGCGATTCAGCTCGTTCGGATCGGGGATCGCATCGACGTTTTCGTCCGGATGGACCAGGAAGCGGGGATCGATCGCCTCCCACCGGGCGATCCTCTCCTTGCCGAGCTGGAACCGCTTGTGATTCCGGGCCTCTTTGATCCAGCTCGCGGCGACCTGCCTCCATGTCTTCTCGTCGCCTCCCGCAGCGATCCTGCTCTCGATCAGCGCATCGACCTGCCCCTCCTCGATCTTGACGAAATGGAAGTAGCCGTCGACGTTCTCCTCACCCGACAGCACTGTGCCCCAGGGGGTGACGCCGCCCGCGCAGTTGTTCAGAGTCCCGAGCACTTTGCGGCCGCTCTTGTCCGCTCGGGTCCTGAGTCGCTCATGGCCCGCCGCGGGGCCGCTGATCTCGATCTCGGTCAGCGCCGTGATCCTGCGATTGAACGCGCTGTCCTGGACGAGCGCCCACCGGCCGTTCTTCTCCCTGCGAACCTCGACGACCGAATGACCGTGCGCGGCCATCTCGATCCGGATTCGCCTCTCGATCTCCACCTTCTTCTGTTCGGCCGTCAGCAACAAGGGGAGCGGCTGGAACATCAGCGGCGCGAGCGTGTACTCGTGGTTGACGCACAGGAGGCCACGGTCGGAGACCTTCGAGCCCAGGGGCAGTGGCAGGAACGCGATGAAGTCGTTGTTGTAGCCGAAGCGCCGCTCCTGGGATTGTGGCGTCAGAGATGCGACGTCGAAGGCGGGCTCGTCCTTGACGATGGGATCGCCCCAGCGAACCAGCACCTGCTCGACGAAACCGTCGGCGACGGCGCTGTGCTCGGCACCCGCCGCACCGACGGCGACGTGAGGAATCTCCGTGAACGAGTCGAACGCCGCCCGCTCCGAGTCCGCGACCATGCCTCCTGCAGCCCGCGCGACCTCGCCGTGATGGGGGAGCAACACCACGGATGCTCCACCCGCGGCCATCCTCCGCAGCCATTCCCTCCGGCTGAGATCTTGTCCACGAAAGCTCATTCGGCCCGTCACGACTTGTCGTTCTCCTTCAAGGTGAGTCGGTCACGTGTTCTCACCAATCGATCGCCCGCTGTCTTGAATCTCTGTGCGTCTGCGGTGAATCTCCCGATCTCAGGTTTCATGAGTCGTGGTCTTTCCGTCCTTGCCCGGCGATCTCACCCATTTCCTCACCGCGAGCTTCAAGAGCGTCGAGCCGCTGAGGGCCTGGAGAGCGAGGCGCTTGACGGCGCGCCGCGACGGCGGCTCGCTCGCAGTCGCATCCTGGCTCCTCACGGTCGAGAAGCGCGCGAGTCTTTTCAAACGCTCGGGATCGGTCTGCTTCATGACGAGGTAGGCGAGGGCTTGCGGCGGCGCTGCGCGCGGCTCGACGCTCGGCACCTCGACCAGCGCCTCGGGGAACAAGCATCCCGGTCCGAGACGATCGACTTGGGACCACAGGTAGTCGATCTCGCCCAGCGCCCCCGCGCGGTAGTCGAAGAGATCGACCAGCGCCCGGCCACTCGCCGTGCGCACAACGGTCCGGGTCGGCATCGTCCCCCATCGAAACGGCTGGATCTCGGGCGTGATGTCGAGGGTGGACGGCTGCACCCGAGCGCCGCTCTTCAGCCACCCACCCGCGAACGACAGGTCCGGGCCCGCATCGAACGCGCACTGCACCAGATCGAGAAAGCGCGTGCTCGGCCGGTCGCCGGCCTCGAGGATCCACAGAGCCTCTCTCGACTCGAGGGCGCAGAGATCGACGGGTCCGCCGTCGAGGTCCCGCGCATTCCACGTCTCTCCCAGGAACGGAAGCGTCGCCGGTGTGCGACCACCCGAACCTGCGACACCAAGCACGACGACGCGAAGTTCGCGCCGCGGGTCGGCCTCTGGAAGCGCGTCAAGGGTTGTCCGCAGCGCTCCTTCCTCGTCATCCCGCACCAGGACGAGGGTGAGGATCTGCACCCGTTTTCCGGAGGCGTGGCGGATGGGCTTGAAGGCGCGGGCCTCGGCGTACACCGTGCCCAGCGGCTCTTCGGCGACCGGGTAGGGAAGGCTGAGGCGCGCGCGCAGCGCCGGGTCGTCGATCATCCGCTCCATCGCCGCGACCAGGCCGTCGATCGAGCCGTTGAACACCAGGGCGTTGCGCTCATGCGTGAAGAAATCCCTGAAGCCGGGCAGGTCGGCGATGATCACCGGAATGCCGCTGTGGTAGACCTCGTGGAGCGCGTAGCAGAACGACTCGAACTCGTTGGGAAAGACGGCGAACAGCGACCTCTGGAATCTCTGTGCCGCCTGCTCGTGGCTGAGCTGGCCGGTGAACTCGAAGCGCGAGGCAAGGTGCTCCGGGACGAGCTTCTGGAGGTAGGCGACGTGGCTGCCACCTTCCGGACTCTCCCGGGAGTCCTGACCCATCAGCACGACGCGCAACCGGAGGCCCGGCCGTTTCTCGAACAGCAGGATGGACGCCTGCACCAGCTTGTCGACGCCCTTGAACTGGAACACGCGGCCGAAGTACAGGATCTCGTCCTGCTTGCCGCCTTGAGGGCGTTCGACCTTTGGAAACGGCCGGCGCGGCGATTGAGAGACGACCACCTGCCTCTCGTCGAGACCGTACTCCGAGACGTAGTACGCCTGCGCGTAGGTGCGGGTTGGAGCGAGAACCGTCTCCGCGCGCTGGAGCGCCGCCCGTTCCAGCGCATACATCACGTAGCGCGGCAAAGTGAGCGGCTTGGTCGCCTCGAACCGGTCGATCCACTCGATGCTGTTGTGCAGGCGGACGGCGAGGACGTTGTCCTCGAACTCCCCGTAGAGCTTGCGCGCCAGCGTGTAGCAGCCCACGCCGCAGTATTCGAAGAACTCGACGAAGTCGACTCTCTCGGCCTTCACAACCTTGGCGAGAGCATGGGCAAAGCGCAGCGCCTTCCACTGGAACGGCGAGGCGATGTCGGACTCGGTCCAGGGAAAGTCGGCGCACAGCTCGTCGACGTGAAAGGCGCTGCAATGCTCCGCACGCGGCAACTGCAGCCGGTCGACATCGCGAAACCGGACGAAGTACCTGGACGGCAGGTCGAGCAGGAAGACGACGCGGTGACCGCGCTCGAGCAGGATTTCGGAGGCGTGGTGCAGGAGGACTCCGCAGCCTCCAAAGGTCGTCGGATGGATCTCCCAGCTCACGAAGCAGACCGTCGGGAGAGGGGTCACGAACTCAGCCTCTCACGAAGTTCTCGACGCTGGTTCGTGCACGCTCGTTGTACCGAGGCGCATACCGCCGGTACGCCTCAACGATCCCGGCCCGTTCCTCGAGCGCGCTCGCGGCGTAACGCGCGATCACCTCCGCGCGCTCCGGGAACGGGACGACGAGGCGGGAGAACAGCCACTCCTCGTCCTCGAACAGATGGCTCACCGGACTGAGAAGGCAAGGGGTCCCCACCGAAAGGCTCTCCAGGGGCAGCATCGGGCAGCACTCGGAGAGCGTGACGTACAGGTTCAAGTGACAGCGGGCCATCTCTCGCAGGAGCTGTTCGTGCGGGATCGTCTGCGAACGGACCGACCCCTGCTCGAGGCCGAGGAAGCTCGCAAACTCGCGCGCGCGCGGCGAGAGGCCCGAGGCGTGCAGGCGTGCCGACGGAATCATCGAGAGCGCCGCGAGCATCGCATACGGCAACTTGCGGTAGCCCTCGCTGGAGATCCACACGCCGACATGCGGTCCGCCCTCGTCGGGAGTGGAGGGACCCTCGGGAATCTGCGCGACGTAGTTCATCACGAAGGCGCTTCTCAACCGGAGAGCCTGGAGCCACTCCTCCATCCCTTTCTTGACGAAGCCGATGACGTCGATGACGCGTTCGCGGGCCGTCGCCACCATCTCCTGGAACACCCTCCAGGCGTAGTCCTCGCGCGTCTGCTGGTAGTTTCCGTGCCACAGGGTGCACAGCCGGATGCCCGGTGACTCCCGCCTCAGCTCGCGCGCCAGGCTCAGATGAGACGAAGAGACTCCGCTCAGCACCACCGTCCTGATCTCGTGATCAAGGATGGCCTGCTTCCAATGGTTCACCTCGCCCACTGACAGCTCTTCCGGCAGAGAAAGCGAGTGCTCGAACAGGACGCGGGTCGAGCTCAGAACTCCGAGCCAGCCTTCGGTGCCAAGCGCCAGCACGCACAGTTCCGAGCGCGCCGCCCGCTCCAGGACCGCGGCGGAATCATCGCCCGGCTCGCCCTCCGAGGAACCAAGGCCGGCGCCGGATGAGACGTCGGTTCCCTGGTCCGCGACGAACGCCGGCTCGTCCTTCGGATTGATCGTGAGGATGCCGGCATGGGGCGAATACAAGTCGATTGTGCGTTCGTAGGCACGCCGCCGGACCCGCACGATCCCGCAGCGCGGGCCGGTCTCGAATCGGAGCTGCGGCACATGACCCTGCAGGATGAAATGCAGCGAGCCGGCGTCGTCCGCAACGAGCGCCTTGCCTCGGCGGCCGCCCTTGTGCGCGCGCAACACCCAACGATCCGTCTCGAAGAAATACCATGGCAGTCCCCCCGTGACGACCTCGCTGCGAGCCTCGAGCAGCGCAATGTGCGTGCCCTGGGAGGCGGGGTTTTTCTCCTTCTGTGCACCGACCTCGATGCCATTCTTCCTCCAGCGACCCAGCGCGCGGATCATCCGCCGTGGGCGCCGGATCAGCCTGCGCACGGGCCGACAATTCTTGAGGTAATCGAGCTCCTTGAGCAGCGATCGCAGATCGGACTCCGCGCCGGCGATCTCCCGCGCCAGAGCGCCGTCGTTGGAAGAAGAAGTGCCAATCGCCTTCGGCGAGGGCGGAGTCCCGGGGGAGGCTACCGGGGCCGTCCTGGAGAACAGTGCTCCCGCGACGTCCTTGACATCCTTCCGCGAGAGGATGAAGACTCCGAACGGGCGGCCGTTGAAGTCCGTGAATGCCTCTGCGCGCACCAGAGGGAAGCGCTCGAAGTCCTCCTCGGTCCATGCGGAGAGATGCCGCTCATAGGGGTTGCCGTACATCTCCTCCTGCTCCCAGTTCTCACCGATCGGGATGTTGATCATCACGTACTGAGACTTGTCGAGGCTCACCCGCAGCAGACGTTCGGCGACCTCCTTGGAGAAATGCTCGAGCACGTCGCCGAACAGGATCGCGTCGAACGGCCCCTCCAGCCGGGGAAGGATCTCGGCGGCATCGCCGACGTGGATCTCGTTGTAGAAGTGGCGGTGGTACTCCTCGACGTTGGGCGCGAACGCCTCGATCCCCTGCACGTCGATCCGCCAGTCCGTCGAATGCACGCGCTTGAACCAGACCTCGCAGAACTCGCGGACGATCACCCCCCAGCGGCCGAAGCCGACCCCGACGTCGAGCACGCGTCGCGGCTCGATCTTCATCAGCGCCTCGATGCAGAACGGGATGTTCTGCCAGTTGCTCGTCCCCATCGCATTCAGTCCTTCAGCAGATTCTCGACTCGCCGCAGGAACGCGCGCAGATCGCGCTCGGCGTTCTCCGCACAGGAAAGCCGCGCCTTGCAATCTTCAAGCTGCTTCGCCCGCTCCTCGAGCTGCTTCGCCCTCTTCTCGAGCTGCAGGCCCAGCGCGTGTTCCCTCCTGTTCGCCCGCTGCAGCATCGCGTTCACACGATGCAGCGGCTGGAGGTGGCGAAGTCGCGGATCGTCCGCCACGGAAGCACCCGACGCTCGATCTCCTTGAAGCTCCAGGCGCGCACCGGGATACGCGGACAGCATCCACCTCATCTGCTCCTCCCAGAGATTTACCGTCCGCTCGGTCCACATCGACGCCGCGCGATCCCGAGCGCTCGTCGGGTTGTAGCCGACGCGGCCCGGAACCGGGAGGAAAGCGTCCATCGCCTCCGGCTTGCGCACCAGGCCGAAGCGCTCCTCGACGAGCTTCAGCGTCGACTCGTAGTCCCGGACGAGGTCCTCGTAGCGGACCCAGAATTCACCCGAATCGAGCCAGGTCGAGGTGTGGTAGGCCCAGTGCTCGACCGGAGTGAAGTCGTTCTCGGTCCTCTGATGCACCGACTCCGACCAGCCGAGCGGCCGGCGGAGGAACTCCTCGAAGGACAACTGTTCATCGCTGAGCAACGGCTCGTCCCGGTGGTTGCGCATCAGGCGCCAGTGGTAGACGCTTGCGAGCACTTCCTTGCAGCCGCGCACCAGGTACAGGCGGGCTTGTGCGCAGTCGCTGACGTTTTCGCGGAATCGATGCACGTCTCGATGCGCGGCGATGCTCGCCCAGGGCACGTCCTCGCTCTCCCCGTCGAGTCCGAGGAAGCGCGGCTGCTCCTTGCGGAAGTACTCGCGCTCGACCCTTGCAGCCTCGGCGCGCAACTCAAAGTTCAAATACAGGGCACACCCCAGGAAGTGGGTTCCCGAGCGCGGATGTGAATACACCTTGAGGTCGAGGGGCATCGAGCCCATGCGCGGTGGTTTTCTGGAGCCGGTCACGGATCACGCAAAGGAGCATACTCGGCCCTCTTCGCGGCAAAAGCAATCCGCGCTGCTGCTCGACCCTTTGCACGCTCTCGCGACCATCGCCCGTTCGGGCATGGACTCCGAGATTCAGCCGCCCTGCGCGATGACGATCTCCCGGTCGACCTCTTGCGGCGGCGGGACGCTCTGCTTCTCGCCGCACGACCATTGGATCGTCAAGGTCTCGATCGACGTGCTGTTCCCGAGGCCGAAGGTGAGGGGCAGCTCGGTCTGGGAGAGATAGCTGCGCGTCGGCATCACTTGCAAGCGCTGGGTGCGGCCGGAGGCGGTGACCTCCACCCACGAGCCGATGGCGTCCCTCTGCTTGCTCCCGACCAGGCGGACCTTCAGCCAGTGGTGTCCCAGGCTCTGGTCGTTCCTGAGGAGGAGCGGCGCGCCTCCTGCCTGGGTCAGGACGCAGTCGACGTCGCCGTCCCGGTCGATGTCGGCGCAGGCCGCGCCGCGGCCCACGATCGGCCGGCTCAAGTCGCCGCAGGCATCGGCAGGCACCTCGACGAAGCACGAGCGGCGCTCGGGCCCACCGTTCCAGAAAAGCTGCGCCGGCTGCTCGTAGTGCTGGCTCGACTGCACCTCGTTGATCGACTCCTCGAGGTGGCCGTTGGTCTGGAAGAAGTCGAGCCGTCCGTCGAGGTCGTAGTCAAGGAACAGCACGCCGAACGTGAGGCGAAGCCTGCTGGGAGCGCCGATGCCCTCGCCGATCGCCTCGTCGGTGAACAAAAGCGGACCCTGCTGCGACACGAACAGGGACGTCATCTCGTTGGCGAAGTTGCCGATCGCGATCGCAAGCGAACGGTCTCCCCGGTAGTCGGCGATGTCGATTCCCATCGCCCCGGTCGCCTTGCCGGAGGAATCGAAGCCGATGCCGCTCTGCGCGCCGATCTCCTCGAAGGTGCCGTCGCCCTGGTTGTGGAACAGGTATTTCTGGACCGTGTCGTTGGCGACGGCGACGTCGATCCAGCCGTCCTGGTCGAAGTCCGCGAAGCACACTCCGAGGGTCTTGGCCATCGGCTGGGCGGTCTCGGGCGTCTTGACGTGCATCCCTGCCGCCTCCGACACGTCGCGGAACGTGCCGTCGCCTTGGTTGCGATAAAGGCAGGGGTAGGTGCCGGTGTACTGCGTCGGCGGGCCGTACGCGCGATCGCGGCCGTTCAAGGTGAAGTTGAGCTGGCGGTCGATCTCCTCGGTCCAGTGGACGTAGTTGCCGACGAACAGGTCGAGGTCGCCGTCGTTGTCGTAGTCGAGGAAGCCCGCGCTCGTGCTCCACTCGTTCGCGGCTCCTCCGACTCCCGCCTTCTCGGTCACCTCGACGAACCTCCCCTGCTCATTGCGATAAAGATGGCTGGGACCGAGCGCGGTGACCAACAGGTCGACCCATCCGTCGCCGTCGTAATCGCCGCAGGCGACGCCCATGCCGAAAAAGCTCTGCGTCAGTCCTGCCTCCAGAGTCACGTCCTGGAAGCGGCCGGTGCCGTCGTTCCGGTACAGCGCCGACATCGGCGCCGGTGAATCCGCGGCGGCGCCCGGCCAGCGCGTGCTGTTGACGAAGAACAGGTCGGCGTCCCGGTCGTTGTCGTAGTCGAAGAACGCGACGCCGCCGCCCATCGTCTCCGGAAGGAGCTTCCGGCCGGTGGCACCGTTGCAGTGCACGAACCGGATGCCGGACTCCTCGGTGACGTCGACGAAAATCACCTCGGGCAGGACGGCGAGGTCGGGAGTGAGCTCCTTCACCTTGCCCACCTCCTTCTTCACGACGACGTCCTGCTTCTGCCGGTCGCGGGTGAAGAAGAAAACGCCGCCTCCGATCGCGACGATGGCGGCGAGCGCGAGCAGGGACCAGCGCAGGGCCCGGCCGATGATCGTGTCATCCTCCGGGACCCACTCCTCGTCCGAGGACGCGGTCGCCCGCGTCTTGCCGACCTCCTCTTCCGGTGTTGGTCCTGTCGTGGGTTTCATCCGCTCGACTCTTTCTCTTGAGAATCCCGTCATTCCCGCGAAAGCGGGAATCCAGGCCGACGACGCAGCACGCATCGTTCCGCCCGCTCACGGCGGCCGAGTGCCGCTTGGCCCGTCCTCGAGCCCGAACGCTCCGGGTCGGCACAGGTCGTAGATCACCACCGCCTCAGCGGCATGGTTGGCGGCGGGATAGCGGATGCGCGCCGCCGCAATCGCCTGGTCACGTGCGTTGTCGTCGGGTTTGTACTTCAAGTGCAGTGCGGCGTGGTGCTCTGACCGGTCGGTGTCTCCCAGCTCGGCGTAGAGCTGCTTCAAGTTGTAGTGGGCGGTGACGTCCTCGGGCTCGTACGCGAGCACCTTCTCGAAGGTGCGCACCGCATTCTCCAGGAACTCCTCGCGGGCCTGCCGGTTCTGCTCGCCGCGCTCCTGCTTGGCGCGCTCGTAGTAGGTGCTTCCCAGCTCGTTCAAGAGCAGGTAGTCGCGCTCGAAGTGGAAGCCGCGGCCGACCGCCTGCGCGAATCCCCCTTCCACGATCTGCTCGAAGCAGCGGATCGCCGCGTCGAAGTCGGCATTCTGCTTGTTGACCAGGCCGCTGAACCACAGGACCGACCACTCGTTGCCGGCCGGGTCGAAGGCCTTGGCACGCTCCAGGGCGCGCGGCGCCTCCTCGGTCACCCGGCCCTCCTTCAGGTAAACGCGCGCAAGGTTGATCGGACCGTCCGCGAAGCCCAGCCTCTCGACCTGCTGGAAGGCGTTCTCGGCCTGGCGCAGCTCGCCGCGCTCGAGCTTGCGCAAGAGGCCGATTCCGTAGTCGTTCCACCGCTGCCACAGCGGAATCGGCGACTCGGCATGGGTCACTGCTTGTCCCGCAGCCACGGGAAACGTCACCGTATCGGTCGCGAGCAACAGGATCGGAAGCTGGTTCAACCACGCGGGATCCTTCTGGACGAACTGCATGTACTCGGTGTCGAACTTGCGGTAGCGCAGAGTCGCGGTGACGGTGACGGGCGAGGTCACGTCCTGGGGCACCGAGAACGAGTAATGCACCACGTCGGCGGCGCCGGGAGGGATCTGGTTGTTGTAGAGAGGCGTGAAAATGTCCTGGGCGTTGCGGCGGTTGATGCGATTGCCTTGCTTGTCGAGCATGAACACGTTGACGAAATGCGACCAGGGGTCGACGGTCCGGTCGGTTTCCGAGAGACCGCCGCTCCTGCCGATCACGCGCTCGCCGCATCGAAGCTCGACGTCCATCCACACTTCGTTCGAGTCGGCCGTGCCCTGGGTGAACAGATGTCCCATCTTGACGGTGCGGATCACCGTCTCGAGCAGATACTCCCGGCCGGGCTCGAGGGCCGGGACCTCCGGCCTGAGGGGCGCGAGGAGCCGGCCGTCGATGCCTCCGCCTTCCTTGAGACCGAACAGGTCGACGCGCACCACTCCCTCGTTGAACTTCTGGTGCGCCTCGACCGCCTCGCCGGCTTGCTCCGCCGTGATCCGGCCGAGCTGTGCCGCGAGCACCGGCACGGCCGTGTTGGCGGAGGGGAACTGATGATCGAGGGTCATGAGCTCGCCCGAGTCGTCGCGCACCTTCGCGGCGAAGTCGTCGGAGGGGAACGGCTTCATGTGGCAGCCGTTGCAGTTCTGCTCGGCCTGCTTGGGGTAGTAGAAGCTCTGCGCAAACTGGCCGGAGACTCCGGACAGCCAGAAGGCGTCGAAGTGGTTCTGGCCGCGCAGCCACTTGTAGTCGTTCAGCTCCTCGGGCAGGTGCACCTTGTGACAGGTTCCGCAGAACTCCGTCGTCTTGTGCAGCGGCTTGAGGAAGGTCTTCTTGTGGAACTCGGGCTTGGACTTGACGAGCTGCTCGTTCACCCAGCGCAGGAAGCGACTGCTGCTGCCGTAGAAGGGATAGTGGACCGGCACGTCGATCGTGTAGTCGGAGTTGCCGCGCGGGCTGTTGATGTGCGTGATGCTGTGGCAGGCGACGCAGGTGACGCCCGCGTGCGCCGTCGGATCCTTCTCCATGTCGTAGTCGGGGTCGTTGAACGCGCCGCTGAAGAATGGCACGACGTCGTGGCAGCCGGCGCAGAAGCGCGAGGCGTTGACGTTGCCGTCGCGCTTCATCGAGAACTCGCGGGTCTCCTTCACGGACGCGAGGTACGGCGGGTTGTTGAACGAGCTCAGGCGGTGCACGCTCTTCTGCCAGCTCGAGTGCACGTCGGGGTGACACTTGCTGCAGTACGAGCTGTCCATCAGGATCTGCGACGGGATGAAGTCACCGCTGACGGTGCGCGCGAGCGAGGGATAGAAGTACTTGGCGCCCTCGGGGTTGCCGACGGTGTTCCACTTGCGCGGGTCCTGGGCCTGCCAGACGAGCATGCCGACCGCGAATGCGCCGGCGACCACGGCCCAGCGCATGCCGATCGCCCACTTGATCCTGCGGCCGGCGAGGCGATGCAGAACGAACAGCCAGGCGGCGAGGAGCGGCGCGAATAGATGGGTAAAGTAGGCGACCTTGCGAACCGTCGGGTCGCGGACGTCGATCACGCCCTCGATGCGCGTCAGCACAACGCCGCTTCCCATCAATAGGAGCGCGGCGGCGTACAGGGCAAGGCCGACGCGCACCGCGCGGCGATTGGGCCTGCGGTAGGCATTCCTGATGTGCAGGACGCCGAACACCACGACCGGCAGGATGATCACGATCCCGAGCAACAGGTGCACCCAGAACATGTTCAGGTAGAACCAGTTCTCGTAGTACTGACCCTTGAACCAGCCGTAGAGCTTGACGCTGACCAGGTACACCGAGTTGACGGCGATCAGGGCGAACAGACCGAACACCACGGCGAGCAGGACCTGCAGCCGCGGGCCGACCGCGGGGACGTACTTCTTCTTCCTCGGCGGCGGGGTCGGGGTCAGAGCCTGCGATTCATCCGGCATCGACGTCGCACCTTCGTTGGGTCAGGCGATGAAAATATCCTTCCGTGCTCCGTTCTTCGACGGCGAGCACCCGTCCCGCGACTCCGCTCGGAGTCCTTCCCATGCATCGTCCAAACCCGACGAGTGCCTGTTCCGGTACCAGCGTGACTCCGGCGTGCACGAGAACGCAGACTTCGTGCCAACATCCGCGTCATCCGTACAGCTCACGTCCGACGAGCTCGTCCTCGCCTCGCTCTGAGACAGATTGTCCCGGTCAGGGCGAAAGCGTCGCACTGCGAGCCTCCCCGCCTTTTATCCTGCCTCCATGTCGCATGGTGACGTTGCTCAAACCGGGCGCAAAACAAGATGGCGCAGGTGGCGGTGGATTCTTTCGGTCGCTCCGATCGGCGTCTTCCTGGTCGCGGCCGAGATCGGCCTGCGGATCGACGGCCGGTACCGGCCCGAGCCGCGGATCTACCCCGGGGAACGCACGAACAAGACGAGCAGCAACTTCATCCCGGACGAGCTCGTCGGCTGGAGGATGAAGCCGTCGCACGACTTCCGCATGCCCTGGGGCAGGAACGAGATCCGGTACCGCTCGAACGCCCTGGGATTCCGCAGCGTACGGGAGTTCGTCAAGGAGCGAACCGGGAAGCGCCGCATCGCGGTTGTCGGCGACTCGCATTCCTTTGCACTCGGACTTGAATACGACAAGTCGTTCGGCGCGCGGCTCGAGCAGAGCATGAAGGACGTGGAGGTCCTGAACTTCGCCTTGCCGGGCTCCGGCGTCGACCAGATGTGGCTGACGGCGCGCCATTACGCGCTGCCGCTCAAACCGGACGTCCTGATCGTCGCGTTGTACGGCTCCGACTTTCCCCGAACCCAGACGGCCTACCGGCTCTCGGAAGGCTTCAACAAGCCGCTGTACAAGCTCGTGGGAGGCAGGCTGGTGCAGCGAGAGGCAGGAGACACGCCGAGTACTCTGGAGATGTTTCTCGAGCGGCACTCCTACCTGTGGGCCGCCGTGCGCCTTGCGGTACGCTGGTTCGGGATTCGCCATCCGATCGGCGAGTTCTGGACGCTCAACCAGGCGGTCCTCGACCAGCTTCGCGAGGACTGCAGAGAGGCGAAAGTTCCGGTCGTGTTCGTGTTCATCCCGTTCCGGAGCTGGAAGCCGTTCCCGGCCCTCGAGGACTACATGCGGCGCACCCGAGCGAAGTTCATCGACCTCTCGCGGACTCCTCCCACGAAGAGCAAGGACATCTACTTCTTTCTCGACGGACACCTCGCCGCGCCCGGTCACTACCACGTCGCCGAGCTCCTGCGCGAGCACCTAAGGCCCATCCTCCCGCCCCCGAGCAAGTGACCTCGGTCCCGCGCCTTTCTTGCGCCGCTCGCTCCGTTCCCTCGCAACGATCCTGAAAGATCTCCCATGGTTTTCTTCCTCGCAAGCATCGCCATTGCCTTCTTCGTGTCGTTCCTTTGCTCGCTCCTGGAGGCGGTGGTCCTCAGCATCACCCCGAGCGAGATCGCCCAGGTGTCGGCGCGGCACCCGAAAGTGGGCGCCATCTGGCGGGACTTCAAGGAGCACATCGATCGACCGATCGGCGTCATCCTGATCCTCAACACGGCCGCACACACGATCGGCGCCACGCTCGCCGGAGCGCAGTTCGAGGTCCTCTACGGCAAAGGCGGCCTGATCTGGTTCTCGCTGCTCTTCACCTACCTGATGCTGCAGTTCACCGAGATCCTGCCCAAGACCCTGGGCGTGTATCACAGCCGCCGGCTGGCACCCGCGATCGCGTTCGTCCTGGTCGCGCTGATCCGCGCGTTCACGCCTCTGTTGCGCGTGATCCATTTCGTCAACCGGCCGTTCGAGCGCACCAAGGAGAAGGCGCGGCTCGCTCCCCTGGAGGAGCTGACCGCTCTCGCCGGCCTCGCACGGCTCTCCAACCTGATCAGCTCCCATCAGGAGCGCATCATCCACGGGACCTCGCAGCTCTCCAGAAAGAGTAGCCTCGACGTGATGATCCCGGCGGATCAGGTCACCTTCATCTCGACTTTGCAGAGCATCCACGACGCCATCGTCACCGCCCACCTCGATCCCCACACGCGTTTTCCGATCTGCGAGGCGGGCAACAAGGACCGCGTGCTTGGATACGTCAATTTCAAGGAGCTGATCTACCGGCTGCGCACCAATCCCGCCGACGCCAGCCTGCGCGGGATCATCCGCCCGGTGCACTTCGTGCCGCCGGAGCAATCGGCTTCGGAGATGCTGCGCGCATTCATCGAGCGCCACGAGCACATGGCGATCGTCCGGGACTCTACGGGCCGGACTCTGGGGCTGGTCACGCTCGAGGACATCGTCGAAGAGCTCGTCGGAGAGCTGGAAGACGAGTTCGACCGCCTGCCGCGAATGCTTCACTCGCTGAGCGGCGGGACGTGGATGGTCGGCGGCGGCATCCCGGTCGCCGAGCTGTCAAGCAATCTCGAAGTCACTCTGCCCGACGCGCACGGGACGGTCTCCGCCTGGCTGACCCGGCGACTGGGCCGGGCACCGAAGGTGAACGACGTCCACCAGGAGAGCGGCGTCGAGTTCCTGGTCCGCCGCACCCGCCGCGGCAAAGCGTTCGAGATCTCGGTCACCCGCCTCCCCGCCCCCATCCGGGCGTGAGCTTGTACCTACTGAGTACGCTGCCCCGGAAGTCCTGTGTCGTATTCTCGGGAATCACGCCACGTTGGCGACAGTGTCTTCACCACGGTCACGGTCACGGTCACGGTCACGGTCATGGCGCACGGTCTGCCGGGATCC
>Ga0247727_10001242_pt1 | contig 61569 bp, 40 predicted proteins | sample WisWelCaveWW1625_FD_202498 | JGI IMG/M metagenome (GOLD analysis project Ga0247727, IMG submission 202498) | Biofilm microbial communities from Wishing Well Cave, Virginia, United States - WW16-25 | ecosystem: Environmental > Aquatic > Deep subsurface > Groundwater > Cave microbial mat | place...
CCGCGGTTACGGCGTTATCGGCGAGATCCGCCGCGCTCACCGCGCCATCGACGATCGCGGCGGAATTTACCGAATTGGGCGACGGCGTTGAAATGAGCGCGGTGCGCGCCACCAGCGCCGAATCGCTCTGCACCGCGCGCAGCGCATACGATACGCTGGTCAAACGAAAGCGCGGCGTCGCCTCGGAATCGGTTTCGACTTTGATTCCCAAATAACGCTCGCCGGCCGCGGTGAATAAATTTTTCGGAAACGGCGCGACGCTGCCGAGCAAAACCTCAAAAATTCCGTCCGCCAGCGTGACGGTTTGCGTCTCGCTCCACAATGGAGTTCCGCCGGTTGCTGCCGCATAAATCGAAAAAGTGATCGTGGCAGCGCCGGTGACGGGATCGCCATTGCGAATTATTTTTCCCTGATAATTGATGAGCGACGGCGTTTGCGCCTGCACGGGCGCCAGCGCCAGGCTCATGAGCGGCAGGAAAGCCAGAGTCCATTTCGCTTTCATAAAGCTCCTCCAGAGAATTTCTTATTGTTGATTCGAAGAGGGTGATTTCGCTTCCGGAAATCTGCCCATTTGAATGCTTTTTTCCGGCGGTTGCCCATAAACTTCAGGATGCAAATAGCGGCCGCGCTCGAACGCACGTTTTTCTTTCTCAACGGGAATGCGATTTTTCTCCGCGTAGGGATCGTGGCGAATGCCGGTCACTTGCCAGGAAACTTTCAAGCCCGGCTTGCCGCCGGCGATTTTGAAGCGATTGTTCTCGATCTCATCGGCAATATACACCGGCGCAAAACCGCCGAGGCACGTCAATTGGTAACGAAAATCTTTATTCAAAGCTTCAAACCAATCTGGCAATTCCACCACCGCCTCGCCATTTGCCTCTAAGACAACGTTGCCATTGTAGAGGTTAATCATGTCCGGACTTTCGACAAAAGAATGAAGCAGATATTTGTTCGCGGGATCGAGAGGGTGGTCAATTTTAAATGAGCCGCTCGATTTGCTCAGGGTTCCAATAACTTGAACGTTTCCCTCGAAAACGCCGGCCTGACCAAACTCGTCCGGGCTGGTTACCTTGCCATGGATACCAGTACCGCTGATGGATGATTCGCCATAAACGCCAGTCGCGCCGCCGCCGGCAAGCCCGTAAACGCCGGTGCCGCTGCCGGAATTGCCATAGACACCTCGGCCAGTGGTGGCGGTTCCATAAACACCCCAGCCCGAGCCGTTTTGCGACCCATAAACCCCGATGCCCAGTCCGCCCGTTCCCATGTTCTCACCACGCACGGCTGACGAGAGATTGCCAGGCGTGGTACTCGAAATGATCCCATAAAGAGCCCTGGCCGAGGCCGCCGTGCTGGTTGTCGTCACCTGAAAAGCCGTTGTGCTTCCTGTGCTTCCGGTAAAAGGCAGGGTTAAACCGCCGCCGCTGGCCGCCGTCATTTGCAAGCTTCCATCCGGGAAGCGAATGCCATCCTGGCCGATAATGCCGCCGATATGAAGTTTAGCCGTGGGCGCCGGGACCCCGATACCGACGTTGCCGGCGGGATCGATGCGTACCCGCTCGGTTAAGGCGCCGGCGTTTGGATAAGTTGAAAAGGTAAGCGCGCTTTCAAGACCCGTAGCAATATTTGCGTCCGTCGTAATGGCGGCTATTTGAGCGGCGGTCACAAATCCATTACTGTCGTTTTCATTGCGGAAGAGAATGGCCCCGCCAATGCCATCAGCGGGAGCGCCAGTCGTGCCGCGATCGATTTCAAGGACATCAACAACCGTATTGGTGGAGGCATCATTAGTTCCGACAAACAACCGTGGGGTTCCGCCAAATCCTCCGATATCTCCCACGATACCCGCTCCGGCAACGTGCAATTTTGCCTGCGGGGAGGTCGTCCCAATGCCGGCGTTGCCGGTTGTCAAAATATTTTGCGCGCCGAAATTGGGATTGATTTTGCTGCCTTGAATCGCGGCCGTGCCGCTGACATCGGCATCGGCGATTGAGCCGTTGGCAATGTCAGCCGAGCCGACAGTATTGTTGGCGATCTTGGAAGAATCCACGGCGCTGCCGGCAAGATCAGCGAGATTCACGTTGCCATCCGCAATCATTGCGCTCGTCACACCGCTGACGGGAATCGACAAGGTGACGCTGCCGGAAGTTCCGCCTCCGGTCAATCCGGCGCCGGCCGTAACTCCGGTAATGGTTCCGCCGCCGGCGGTTGCGGCAATGGTAATTTTATCGCCGCCATCATCCGGCGTGATGGTGATATTGGCGCCGGCAACGAGATCGATATTGCCGCCATCATTGCTGACGCCGTCAACACTCGAAACGAAGTCGGGCGTGATTTTGGCCGTCGTCACGGCGTTGGTCGCCAGATCAGCTGTGTTCACAGTAGCGTCGGCAATATCCGTGCTTGACACCACGCCGTCTTGAATCATGTTGCTCGTGATTGAGTTCGCCTGGCTTTCATTCACATAGCGTCCATCGGTAAAACCCGTATTGAGTCCGATGGTATCAGCCGAAACCGTGATGCCGGTTCCGGCGTTGGCGTTCAACGTCACACTGCCGGCATTTCCGCCGCCGGTCAATCCGGCGCCGGCCGTAACGCCGGTGATCGTTCCGCCGCCGCCGGCGGTTGCGGCAATGGTAATTTTATCGCCGCCGTCATCCGGCGTGATGGTGATATTGGCGCCGGCAACGAGATCGATATTGCCGCCGTCATTGCTCACGCCGTCAATACTCGAAACGAAGTCGGGCGTGATTTTGGCCGTGGTCACGGCATTGGTCGCCAGATCGGCCGCGTTCACGCTGCCGTCGGTTATTTCCGTTCCGCCAACGGCATTTGCAGCAATCTTGCCGTTGGTCACCGCGCCGGCGGCGAGCTCATTGCTTCCGACCGCGCCGGCGGCAATTTTCGCCGTCGTCACCGCAGTGTTTGCCAAATCGGCCGTGTTCACATTACCGTCGGCAATATCCGCGCTTGACACCACGCCGTCTTGAATCATGCCGCTGGTGATTGAATTTGCTTGCCCCTCATTCACATATCGTCCATCCGTAAAACCGGTATTGAGCCGGATCGAATCTGAAAAAACCGTGACGCCGGTTCCGCCCACCACGTCCAACGTCACACTGCCGGCATTTCCGCCGCCGGTCAATCCAGCGCCGGATTTTACTTCCGTAATGGTTCCGCCACCGCCGCCGGTTGCCGCGATGGTAATTGTCTTGTTGACATTATCTGGCGTAATAGTAACGCCGCTGCCAATCAGGTCAATATTGCCGCCCTTGATGCTAACGCCGTCAACACTCGAAACGAAGTCGGGAGTGATTTTGGCCGTGGTCACGGCGTTGGTCGCCAGATCGGCCGTGTTCACGCTGCCGTCGGCAATCGTCGCGCTATTGACCGCGCCAACCGCGATCTTGGAATTGATGACGGCGCCGCTGCTCAAATCGTTCGCCGCAATTCCGCTAATGGCGATCCTGGAAGAATCCACTGCGTTGCTGGCGAGATCAGCCGTATTGACATTGCCATCCGTGATCATGCCGCTCGTGATCGAATTCGCCTGGCCCTCATTTATATAGCGCCCATCGGTAAAGCCGGTATTGAGCCGGATCGAATCTGGAAAAACCGAGACGCCGGTTCCGCCCACCACGTCCACCGTCACGTTGCTGGTAGTTCCACCTCCGGTCACTCCGGCGCCGGCAGTAACGCCGGTGATGGTACCTCCGCCACTTCCGCCGGTTGCAGTAATGGTAATCGTATTTCCGCTCGTGTTAAGTTGGATATTGTTGCCCTGCGCCAACGTGACCCCATCCTTCAAACCGTTCAGGCTTTTGACCACCTGCCCGGCAGCGATTTTTCCCGCAGTCACGGAATTGTTAGCCAAATCGGAAGTGTTGATGCCGTTGTCGGCGATTTTCGCGCTGGTCACGTTGCCGGCAGCAATATTTGAAGAGTCTACCGCATTCGCCGCGAGAATTGGGTTTGGATAAGTTCCGGTCAAATCGCCACCGGCGTTGCCGGTGGGCATACGCGCATTGGAATTGCGCGGATCGCCGTCGGTCACGTATTTGTTGTTGGCCGACGGCGGGCTGACGGTTCCAGCCAGCGCCGCTTTTTCAGCCGCGGTGGGATCGTTGGCGTTGGCGTGAGTGGGGAAATTGAGCTTGAGCTTGCTTTCGGCAATGGCGGCATTCGCGGCAATGTCAACATCGGTAATGCTGCCGTCGGCGATTTGCGTGTTGGTGATGGCGTTGGGCGCAAGCTTCGAGGAAGTGACCGCGCCGTCGGCAAGCTGCGTGCTGGTAATGCCGCCGGGTTTGATATTGATCGTCGCCGTCGGCCCGGTGGAATCGGTGATGTTCAGCGTGTTGTCGGTGTTTTGCACGCCGCGAATGCCGGAGCCGGTGACATTTCCCGCGCTGATGAAAATGCTGTCACGGCGTGAAGTCACGGTCGCGCCGCCGGCCCCCATAAGCGTCACCGGGCCGGTGATGTTGTTGACGCTCGGCACGCCGCTGCCGCCGGTCGACTCGATGGTAATCGTATTTCCGGCCGGGTTCAAGATAACGTTCCTGCCTGCGGCCAGCGTCACCGCATCCGTCAAGCCGTTGACGCTTTTGACGGCTGCACCCGTGGCAATCTTTCCGGCCGTCACGGCGTTGTTGGCTAAATCCGCATCAGTCACCTGACCGTCGACGATGCCGGCCGAAGTGACTGAATTGGGCAGCGGCCTGGCCGTGAGCGCAGCGCGCGCTCCCAATGCCGAATCGCTCTGTATCGCGCGGAAGGCATACGAGACGCTGGTCAAGCGAAAGCGCGGCATCGCTTCGGAGTCGGTTCCGACTTTGAGGCCCAAATAGCGCTCGCCGGAAGCCGCAAATAAATTGTTTGGAAACGGCACGGCGCTGCCGAGCAGAACCGCGAAAATGCCGTCGGTGAGCGTGACGGTCTGGGTCTCGCTCCACAACGGCGTTCCGCCGGTTGGCGCGGCGTAAATGGAAAACGCCACCACCATGGAACCCGAAACCGGAGTTCCATTCTGGATGATTTTGCCCTGATAATTGATGAGCTGTGGAGTTTGCGCCTGCAGTGGGGCAATCGTTAATCCCAGGCCAAGCAGCAAACCAAGCGCAAGAACCGGTTTTGTTCTCATAGTGAGTTCCTTCTGGTTTAATTTTCCAAAAGCTATTTCCCCGACTTCGCGCCAGTCGGAACTTTAAAAATACAGTTACATTATTAGACAAATTTTTATAGACAAATTCCTTTATTTTGGAGAATTTTGTGCCCGCGCCACGCTCATTTCAGCCGGCTGTCCATAGACGTCCGGGTGCAAATAACGTCCGCGCTCAAAGTCGCGTTTTTCTTGCTCGACGGGAACACGATGCTTCTCCGCATACGGATCGTGGCGAATACCAGTCACTTGCCATGAAACTTTCAAACCCGACGTTCCGCCGGCGATTTTGAAACGGTTATTGCGGATCTCTTCAGCAACATACACCGGCGCAAAACCGCCGAGGCAAGTCAGTTGATAGCGAAAATCTTTATTCAAGGCTTCAAACCACTCCGGCAGCGCGATCACCGCCTCGCCATTGTTGTCCAGCACGACGTTGCCGTTGTAGATGTTCATCATGTCCGGGCTTTCGACGAAGGAGTGATAGAGATACTTGTTCGCCGGATCAAGCGGATGATCGATCTTGAACGAGCCGCTGCCTTTGCTCAAATCTCCCGTGATGACCACATCGCCATCGAAGTAGCCTGCCAAAAATTCCCCTCCTGGCCCGCCCCCAAAAACGTGTAGCCAGTTTAAAGATGTTGCCCCGATCCCGACCCGCCCACTCGTGAAAACATCCTGAGCGCCAAAATTGGGATTGATTTTGGTGCCGTCGATGGCCGCAGTCTGGCTTACATGTCCATTATCAATCGATTCATCTGAGATCATGGAAGCGATGATCCCCTCATTAGCCACAAAAAGAGTTACACTACCGGAAACATCGCCGCCGGCGAGGCCGCTTCCCGCATTCACGGCAGTAATGTCGCCAGCACTAAAGGCAAGGTCAGCTTGCTGAATCGTGCCATCTTGAATCTTGCCGCTGTTGATGGCGTTGCTGGCTATGGCCGGATCTGGATACGTGCCGGTCAAATCGCCGCCGGCGACGCCGCCTGGCGTGCGGGTGTTCGTATTGCGAGGGTCGCTATCGGTCACGAAACGATTGGCGCCCGAAGGCGCGCCGTTCGTTCCGGCAAATGCGGCTTTTTCATCGGCGGTGGGATCATTCACATTCGAATGCGTTGTAAAATTCAGCGCCAGCTTGCTTTCGGCAATGGCGGCAGCCGCCGCGAGGTCGGCATTCGTGATCGTGCCATCGGCAATCATCGCGCTCGTGATGCCACCCGCAGCGACGGAGATTGTGACATCGCCGGAAGCTCCTCCTCCTGCCAAACCGGCTCCCACATTCACGGCGGTAATATCGCCTCCGCCGCCTGTGCCGGTCGCCGCAATGACGAGCGAGTTGCCGCTTGGTGTGATCGTGACGTTGTTTCCCGCCAGCAGGGTCACGTCATCTTTCAAATTGTTGAGGCTCTTGATCACTTGACCGCTGGCGATATTGCTGCTCGTCACGCCATTCACGGCAATATCGACGTTGGCAATGCTGCCGTCCGCAATCTTCTCGGAGGTCACTGCCCCGTTCGCAAGCTGTAAATTACCAATACCACCGTTTTTGACATTTATGGTTGCGACGGGCCCATTGGGACTGATGACATCCAATGTGTTATTGGTATTTTGCACGCCCTGAATTCCGCTTCCACCGCCGCCAATAATGGAGTTAACGATAATCGTGTCCCGGCGAGAAGTAACGGTTGTGCCGCCGCCGCCGGTAATCGTCACCGCACCGGTGATGCCGTTGAGGCTCGGTATCCCGCCGCCGGTCGAAGCAATGGTAATCATATTTCCGGTTTTAGAAAGTTGGACATTCTTTCCTTCGGCCAACGTGATGGCATCCGTCAAGCCGTTGACGCTTTTGACCGCGGCGCCCGCGGCGATTTTTCCGGCGGTCACCGCGTTGTCAGCGAGATCTGCCGCGTTCACCGCGCCGTCGACAATCGCAGCAGAAGTCACCGAATTCGGCGATGGCGTCGAAATGAGCGCGGTGCGCGCCACCAGCGCGGAATCGCTGCTCACCGCCCGCAGCGCATACGACACGCTCGTCAAACGAAAGCGCGGGCTCGCTTCGGAATCGGTTCCAACTTTGATTCCCAGATAACGATCGCCGGAAACGGCAAATAAGTTTTTGGGAAACGGCGTAACGCTGCCGAGCAAAACTTCGAAAATCCCCTCCGCGAGCGTGACGGTCTGGGTCTCGCTCCACAACGGCGTTCCGCCGGTAGACGTGGCATAAATGGAAAACGTGATGGCGACAGCGCCTGAGACAGGATTTCCATTCCGCGTGATTTTCCCTTGATAATTGATGAGTTGCGGTATTTGCGCCTGCAAAGGAGCTAGCGCTACACTCATGAGCGCCAACAAGAAGGCAAGAGCCAGTTTCGCTTTCATGGTGAATTCCTTCCGGTTTATTTCATCGTGTCAAAAGTACTGGTGTTCTTTTTGGTCAAACACCTTTTAGACACATATATACCAGCATTCCGCAGCTTTTTTTAAAATTTTTTTGAAACGGCGATAATCTCAGCGGCTCAAGACGAGCTTGCGCACTTCCACAAACTCAACGGCTTTGAGACGATAAAGATAAACGCCGCTGCTCACCGGATGGCCGCGGCTGTCTTTGCCGTCCCAGCGCGCGGCGTGCGTTCCGGCGTTTTGCGTCTGGTCAATTAAGGTACGAACGCGTTGTCCCAACAGATTGAAAATTTCCAGCCGCACCTCGCTGCGCGCGGCCAATTCATATTCAATCCTGGTTTCCGGACTTCGTCGTGAGCTCTCAGTCGAACGATTGAATGGATTCGGATAATTCTGCCGCAGCGCAAATTGATACGGCACGAGCGGAATGCCGTCGTTGGACTGTTGCGCCAATTCTGGCGTACCAACAATCAAACGCAGCGATTTCACCGCGCCTTTTTCAGGTGCTTCAACTTCGGCTTCGCCGTCGTGCAAAGGCAGTGCGCTTTGGCGATCTTTATCCAACAGCCAAATTTGAAAATTCGCGGGCAATTTTTCAGCATCGGCAAATACCAAACGAACCCGCTCTTCTTTTCCAGTCGTGGAAATTTGCACATCCCAAAAACTGCCGGTAGGAGAAATTTTATGAAAATTGCCGGCGTAAGATTTATCTGCATCGATGCTACGCAAGCGCAAACCATCGCCGAACGGCGGCGCCTCGAGAAAATCCAATCGATCCAGCTCATTCGTCGCGCCCTCCAACATGCCGGCAAAATTTTGTTGATCTTTCCAGCCGGATTGCAAGCCCTGCGCTTTGATTTGTAGAACAAATTCTTTTCCAGACCGCGGCGATTTTGACAAAGCTTCGTCACCGTCACCATCACCGGCCTGGAACTCGACCGGCGGCACGGACAACGTCACATTCGTGGCAAGTGGGTTAAAAACAAAATAGCCTTCAAAAGGCGCCAGCGTCAGTTGATTATATTCATACTCGTCGCCGTTCCAGCGCACCGGCGCCTGCACTTGCGCGCTGCCGCCAACGTCTCCCCACGCCACCTCGAATGCAAACGGATTGCCGATTTGATTGAAGCCGGGTTGAAGCGTGATTGCGAACGCTTGATCGGAACCAACCGACAGCGCGCTGTCCACATCGAACGCCTCGCCGGCAAGCGAAATCAACCAAAACGCCGTGCCGGGCATAACTTTGGCCGTGATGTCGAGATACTCAGCATATGCTTCAGGTTGCCAGTGGAACAGCCGCCAACGTTGCGGCAGAAAGTCATACGGGCCGTAATCATCCGCAAAAACGGAATCGATGCCCGTCTTTTGCAGCACTAAAGGCACGGAAATCATGCGATGCTTTTTGGCTTCCAAAGGCAAGGGATAGGCGAGACGATCCACGCGCACCTGAATAACGGCCGGACTGTTGACCGGATCATTCGCCGGAAAAGTCACCACGATCTGGCCATCGGAGAGCGAGACGTAATATTCGATGCCGCGTATTGTTACGGAATCAGCAGGAATGATGCCTGTCAAATTGTTGCCGGCCTGAGTTAAAGTTGCAGCCTGATAGTTGCTCCGTCCGGCTGGACGGTAGAACAATTGGCCGATGGTGGGTTGAAAGTTTGATGGCGTGACAACAGTCAAATTCAGATTCTGCTCCGGCATCGGAATATTGTTAAGCTGGGGTTCATCCAGTCGTATCATTTGAATAATTGAGAAAGCAGATATCAACTGGTCAAATTGGCTGTCGGCATTAATCACTTTGACGTTGTGATTGCCGGGTGCGAGATTCGCCGGGGTATTCCCGGTGATGGTGGAGTCATCAACCACCGTCAGATTTGAAATGGCAAGCCCTGCGATTTCAGCCGTTGTCCCCGCCTGAAAATTTCCGCCGCGGATAGTAGCGAAAACCGTCGCGCCAAATAACGCCGTATCAGGTTCAATGGAATTAACGATGGGTGGGGGCAAATTGGTGATCGTTAAGCCGGCGGCTACCGAGGCAGTTTGTTCGTCAGGATTGGTCAAGGTCACGTCATATCGGCCAGGCTCCAAATCGGGAACTTCGATGACGGCCAAATTGGTGCTGATGATCGCCGTTGCCACAGAGGCGCCGATCGTTACGGTTGCGCCATTGACAAAATTTTCGCCTTCGATATGGGCCAACTCGCCGGCGAAAGAAATCGCGGGATTAATTTTGGTAATGACCGGTGCAGGCAGGGCATTGCCGGTCACGCTCACATCATCAATGAACCAACCACGAAAACCATTATAGTCTTCATCTACGGTATCAAATCGGAAGCGCAGGCGAGCGGTGTCGCCAACGAAAGGCGTCAGATCGAATAATTGGTTTATCCAAATACCAGGTTGGCCAAGCCCTCCGGAGCTATAGCTTTGAAATTCCTTACCATCGACGTCGTTCAGCGGGTTAAGAGTTCCTTGTCCCAGGCTGGAAAAATTCATGCCGCCATCGGTTGATATTTCAACACGCATCGAGTCGAATTGGTCCACATCCACCCCTTCGATTTCCCACCAGGTTTTGAAGTTTAATTGCGCCCGTGTGGCTTGGCGCAAATCAATCGGGGGTGAAATCAGCGAGCCGGACTGGGACTGGGTCGACTGACCACCATTTAAAGGATCCTGTTGGATGGTCTTGAAATCGCTTCCGATGAAAGTTCCTGTCGCCGTTTCGCCGAACCACCACATGCCGATTCCGCTGAACGCGCGAGGAAGCTGGCCTTGATCCGGCAGCGTGACGAGGGTGGGATTAATGTCCGGGTTGAGCACGGAAAATCTCTCGGCGTTGATAATAAGATTGAAAAATCCATCGAAACTCCAGCCGCCAACGCCTTTTTCAAAATCGTCAAAAAAAGGGAGCGCATAAGTCTGGGCCGGCCGAGGTGCGAGCATAGGCGCAGCACGAGAAATTTCCCTCCGCGGCAAAGAGCGCTTCAAAGCCCGGCGTTTAGGTTGCCCGTCAAAAATATGGCTCGAATATCGCCGCTGATCCGGCGTGGCTTTGGGTATTTGGGCCGGGTCTTGCCCATCGAGTTTTGGCGCCAGAAGCAGAATGATATTGGCCAAAGCCAAAAATGCAATGAGAACAGGATGAACGGATTTCATAGAAGCCTCGATAGCTCAAATCGGCCTACGGGCCGAAGATTAAAGCCGATTAAGCAGTAATTATTCATTGGCCCGAAGCACATCGGCGGCGAAAGTTTGATAATTTAACTGAACGAATCTCAACCTATCGGCTTTATTGCCTCGGCGGCGGTGCTGGCGGCGCTCTCAATTCACTGGCGATACTCACCTCTTCCGCCGGCTTGCGGCTATCTTGTCCAGGAACAAAATTCGAGCCAACGCCATCCGCCAAATTGCGCAAACGATTCACCAGCAAATCATCTTCGCCTGCGGGCGAGTCCGGCGAAATGGGCGGATCGACTTTTTGCGCTGAGGCGACGGCTTCCTCCGGAGTGCCGCCGGCCTCGTTGAGGCTTTCCGCCGCTTCGGCGCGGGCGCCGGCCAAATCAAAATTCGGATCGAGCTGTTTGGCCTGGCGGTAGAATGCCGCGGCGGCGCCGAACTGTCCGGCGTCTTCTTTTTCCAGGCCCAACGAATACGCGATGAAGGCTTGCAGATTTTTCGTCGGCACCAACTGAATGCGCTCGCGCTCCTGCGGCGTCAATTGAATGCCCATATTCGCCACGACGTTGAAGACGATATCCTTTTCCAATTTAAAAAGATTTTGCAGCGCGTCGGTTTGCGCCGTGCCGGCGGGAAAAGATTGCCTGGGAACATCCCACGAGAAAACCTCCACTTGCAATCGGTCCTGGCCGATTACCTCGTAAGTGCCGGCAACGAGCCGTCCGGCGCCGAGCAGCTTGCCGTAGCGCGGCGCGGTGCTGCGATCGAACCGCTCGCTGCTCGTCAGGGCGATTTCATCCAGCAGCGCTTGCAGACGAATGCGCTCGACCAATTTCAACGCTTGCACGCGGCCCAAATCGATGAGCAGCATTTCACCGAGGCCCTTGCCAAGGCCGGCATATTTTGCTTCTTTGCCGAGATAGCGCAGCGGAAAGACCGCCGTGCCCTGCGGCGCCATGCGGGAATCGCTGAGCTGCTGCTCCTGCAGCAGCAGCGCGCGCATCTCGTCGCGCACGATTCGCCGCGTCAGCCGGCGATAACGCCCTTCCATCAACCGGCGGTACGGCGACAGCCGCGGCGCTTCGCGATATTTTTCATGATACGACAACGCCGCGGGAATTTTGTTCAGAAATTCCTGCGTCATACCCAGATAAAAATTCGTTTTGGAATCTTTGGGATTCAGCGTATTGGCGCGCTGCAAATACGTTTCAGCTTTGGCGTATTGCCGGGTTTGAAAATAAATCACGCCGAGATCGCGCCAGTTTTGCGCTTCGCCGGAATTCGCTTTGATTTTGGCCTCCAGCATTTTGATCTTGCTCTGGTAAGCCGAAATATCTTCGCGAAAGCGAACCGGGGCGCAGGCCAGCCACAGCGCGGCGAAAAGCGCCGATATAAAAACAGCGCGAGCGAGACTTCGATTCTTTTTCATCATGCGCTCCATATTGTGCATTAATAAAGATGAATGATAATTTTTTTGAAGCAACCGTTATGAAACGATACAGGGCAGGATGCGATTCCCTCTTTACTTGCCCACCGTTGTCCAACTATTCAGCAACAGCCGGTGGCAAAATATAGGCGATTTTGGAGTGAAAAGCAAGTGGGATTCTTTTTCGATATAAGGCGAGTTGCCGCCATACCTGCACGGAGGCAGGAGGAAATGTTTATGAGAGTGAGGGTTTGCGCTGTTTGCTAATTATCATTCTCTCTCAAGGTTTTGAAACTCTGCCATAGGTGCTGTGATTCGTGCTGCCGCAGCCCGGACATTTGCGGCCGCCGTTGCTGCCGTGGCATTTGTGGCAATATTTTTCGCCGCAGTCGCGGCATTCGTACACGTCGAAATATGCGGCGGACCAACTGATGTCATTTTTATCCGAGCCGCAGTTGGGGCAAGAATGAATGTAGTGCGCCATGATGGTTCTTTCTACAAGCAACAGATATTGACCGGTCGCTTAAATCGTTCATTCCATCGAAAAGTGGTGGAATTGTAGCGACCGGTCAAGTCGCATTTTGGGAACTTTCAAACACCCGCCGTTGGCGGCGTTCTTTTTATTCTCTCGCCATCCGGCAAAATGATGTCAAATGAACCATCGTCATGCCATTCGAAGCGCTCAACCGTCGTGGTGAATCGCGTTGCCTGCGGATGATCGTGGACATAAACATAAAGCTTGCCGATATGATTCTCGCCGGTTTCTTTGGGGTTGGCAGATTCATATAACCTGCCGACTACTTCGAAATAATCTTTGCCGCCTCTGGCGCGCACGACACCGCAATGAATAAAAAGTATCGTGCGGATAGTTTTGGGAAACTCAAATTCAACTTGAGGCAAATCTGAAAACTCAAACATGCGCTCGGCTTTGGGCGTGGAGAAAATTTGCAAATCAGCGATGCGGTATTTCATAAGTAAGATTTGTCGGATCCGAAATACTGGGTGTTATATCAAGCGAAGAAAGAATCTTCCCGGTCATGGTGGCAGCAATAGAGCTGATCATATCCTTGGCAATAGTGTCGATGTCTTTAAGCTCTCGACGCATTTTTGCCAACTGCTTGAGGTCATCGCTATAAGAGACGTTATCTGCGGTTAATTCATGTGAAGCGCGAAATTCGTCAGCATACGTTATGTCGTCCATCCGTTCTTCCGATATTTGGTGATTGATCACAACCGCGCCAGTTTTAGCCTCAACCACCCGAATCGATCCGCCAATTGTCACAGAAAGTTTGTCTTTGAATGAAGAATAATACATCGTTCCTTTTGCCCATTCTGTTTTGGTTCTGCTCTTGCCTTTATCGTCGGTATATGGCACTTCATACCAATAATCATATTCCGCCGACATCGGTGCCCTGGATAAGCCGGAGTGCACCTCCCGCACCTGGTTGATCTTGCCGAAAATAAGATACTGTACTCCTTCGAGCTTCATTGGTGCAGTTGATTCACCGCTTAACATGCCTTCGCTAATTCGCTGTTCTTGCGCTAGCACCAAAAGTTGCTCTCTATCAAGCAATCGAATAAATTGACTGGCGCGGGATTGAACATTGGTTTTGATGGTCTCAAAGATAAAATCTCCCAACGTCATACCCGCGAGGTCTTTTCCGGTGGTATTGTCGAATTGTACGAAGGCTAGCTTTGTCGTTGCGCGCTCTTTCGCAGCAGATAACTTATTATCAATTTCCGGATACTGTGGAATAATGCTCTGGGCTCGAGACAAGTCTTCGTATGCTTTTCTGCATTGGCCATTGGACAAAAAATACACCCCTAAATTATAATAAATGGTTGCAGCTCTTTGAGAGGCATCTTTGTAGCCCCTCACTTGTTCGAAAGCCTTTTGGTAATTTTCTGCGGCTAATCGATAACGCTTTGTTTGCTCTCGATTCAACGCCATACTGTAGTATGACTCCGCAATCTTTTCGTAGACATCTTTGTATGGTCTCGTAAAACTGAGTGCAGATTCATATCCGCTGATGGCTTGTTCATATTGTGCTTGCTTAAAAAAGGATTCTGCTAGTGAGTAATGCTTCTCAGCAGCGCCGGCGCTCACATCATTAATAGCCTTATTAACATCAAGAGGAATGAAATTGAGCGCATTGTAAGTCTTGAGCTGATCGATAAACTGGCGTAACTCTTTGTATTCGGTTAATGCATTCTCCAGGTCGCTTTGGTCTTTGTAGCCCTCTGCCATCTTGAGCTTTTGCTCATAAGCGGGTTTTGCAATGCTTGATAACTTTGCCAATGCCTTACTGTTTTTTGGTTTCATAACAAGCACGCTGATATACTCATTGGCGGCTGCAAAATTATCACCCCGAGCCAGAGCCTGATCACCTCTTTTAATCCCTTTGCCAGCAGCACCACAACCAATGAATAATGCCGCTAAAATTGTGAGCAAAATTCCCCCAATGGTTTGTTTGAGACGTACGGTTGAATACATAGTAACCTCCTTAAAATAAAATGTTAATTGCCATTGAAATCTAAACTTTTACTTACTCCTTCGAAACGTAACCACATAATAAAGCGTGTACTCGGCTTGCCGGCCAAACAAGGAGCCAAGACAACCCGGCCGCGCCAAAACACCTACTTCATCGACACGATAAAATTCCCATTCCTCGGCGGCTTTGCTATTGGCAATTGATTCCAGATATGCTGCCGCTTCGTTGCCACGTTGCTCTTTCATCTTAACCGTGACATCTTGAGGGACTTGAACCATCTTGTACTCGTAAGCCATTTTCGTTCTCCTGGTTTTAGAAGATAATAATGTTGAATGATCAAACTTGCAGGCAAAGCTGCCTGCGCTACAATTCCACCCGAGCCGTCCCCCTTTCGGCTCGGGTCTTGTTTTCATCCGATGAGCCGAGAGGTTGGCGACAGCGCGTTGATGAAATATACAGAGAATCTTCCCACTAAATTCAGCTTGACAACGTTGTCACAAGGATGTTTTGAAAATCTCCTTCGTTAGCTGCGAGGATGATTCGGCGCTTCCCGCGCCGGGTTTACTTCCGCCGCCATCCGCGTGTTCTTTTCGATATTCACCAGCTTGCTCAAAATGCGGCCGTTGGTCACCAGCAGCAAGCCGAGTGGAATGAAAACGACGCCGGCAATGGTAAGAATGGCAAAGTTCTGCCAATCGGAAAAGCTAATCAGCAGGCTGATCAGCGCGCCGGCGATCAAGAGCCAGCCGAGTGCGGAAATCCATTTGCCGGCGTGATTGCGCCGCAGCGGCAAATCTCCAACGTTCGGAGGCGCCGGCTTCTGCGATTGCACGGACAGCAACGAAGAGGAAATCATAAATCATCCCATCGTCATCATGAGCGACTTTCAAAATATTTCAAAAACCAAACAATGAAGGCAGGGACGCGAATAGAATTTGATAGCGTTTTAAAACACAAACAACATGCCAATAAAAAGGAAAAAGATGGGAAGAGCAGGAAGATTGGAGATTAAAAGGTTAACCCGAGAAAGAATCAAAACTGCGCCAAACTGAAGAAAGATGGCTGTTGCGCCGAAGCAACAGTCCTCCAAATAAAATGCTGGCGGTTTTCTGTTATTTCAAGAGTTGGTTAAGTTGCACGAACGCAACAATAAAATTTGCTTTGAAAAAACCATTCGAGGTATTATATTGAAACGGCAACATTATAGAGGTTGCTAGCTAGATTTTTATTAAAATTTTCAAATGGATTACAAAAATGGATACCACGGCAACCTATCGGGAAATTTTAAAGCACGTTATTTTGCAATACGCCAAGCTGCGTCCATCGCATGGCGATATCAAATCCGAAGTCGTATTTGATGAAACGCACGATCGTTATGCTCTGATGCAAGTGGGGTGGGATCGGGGACGGCGTGTGAGAGGGAATATCTTCTATGCCGCTCTGCGCGACGGAAAAGTTTATATCGAATACGATGGTATTGGGTACGGCATCAGTGACGATCTTGTGCTTGGTGGAATTCCGGAAGAGGACATCGTGTTGGCGTTTTTGCCGGATGCTCCCACTCTGGCCGAGACGCGGCCGCAGCCTCGCGCCTGGCAGGGAAAGAGCGGCATTGCCGCGATGGTTTCTCAGAACGCTTGACCGATTGAAAAATTTTACGGTTTGGGTGGGACGTCCGCTTGATCGCCTGGCGAGTTGCCGAGAATGCGATAGATCGTGGTGCGGTTGACGCCGGTGGCTTCGGCGGCGCGCGCAATATTCCCGTCATGCCGCGCCACGTGCGCGCAAAAATAATCTTGCTGAAATTGCCCCACCAATTTTTCTTTGGCCTCCTCATAGGGAAATTCAAAAAACGCTTTGAAAAATTCTTCGCTCTTAGCGGCTGGCGCAGCGGCAATGCGTAAATGCGAGCGGTCGATCTTGCCGTCTTTACTGAACAACACGAGATTCTCGATCTCGGTGCTCAGCTCGCGGACATTGCCGAGCCATTCATATTGTTTCCACGCTTCCAAAAGATCGGCAGGAATTGGCGGCATCGGCCGGTGCAGCGTGACGCTGTGATAGCGCAAATAATATTCAATCAGCAGCGGAATGTCGTCGCGGCGCTCGCGCAGCGGCGGCAAATGCAAACGAATATGGTTGAGACGATACAGCAAATCGTGGCGGAACGTTCCGGTTTTCGCCGCCTCTTCGAGATTTTGATTAGTCGCGGCAATGAGGCGCACGTCGGCATGCTGCTCGCGCTGGCCGCCGACGCGGCTAAAAGTGCCGTACTCAATCGCGCGCAAAATTTTCGGCTGCGAGGTGATCGGCATATCGGCGATTTCATCGAGAAAAAGCGTGCTGCCATCGGCCTGCTCGAATTTGCCTTTTTGCGTTTGCACGGCGGTGGTAAAGGCGCCGCGCTCGTGGCCGAAAAATTCGCTTTCAAAAAGCTCGGGCGAGAGATTGCTGCAATTCGCAATGACCATCGGCCGATGGGCGCGCAAGCTGCGGCGATGAATTTCGTGCGCGATCAATTCTTTGCCGGTGCCGGTTTCGCCGGTGATGAGCACGGGACGATCCACCGGCGCGATAGTTTCCAGATCGGCGAAAAGCCGTTGGACGACGGAGCTGGCGCCGATAAATTTCGGATGCTGGCGCTGCAGCTCGTCGCGATAAGCCCGGCGCCACGGCAGATTTTGCAAATGCTGATTGATCAGCAGGCGCAGTTCTTTCAGGCTCGGGGCTTTGTCGCAATAATGCGCCGCGCCGAGCTTGCCGGCGAGCCGGGCGGTTTCCCAGGAAGCATGCTCGGTGATCATGATGGCCGGTACGTCGGGATCGAGGCGTTTGAGACGGCGCAGCGTTTCGAGGCCGTCGATGCCGCGTCCGAGTTTGAGATCAATCAGCGCCAAATCAACGGCGTATTCCGAAAATTTGCGCAGGCCTTCTTCACCGCTGTGCGCCGCTATCAAATCAAATTCCTCGCCGGTGAGCGCGCGCACGTCTTCGGCAAATTGCGGATTGTCGTCGATGATGAGGATGGTGTGTTTTTCGGAGGCAGGGATCATAGCGACGTCTGGAAGATTAGTAAATCAGAAAATCTCTGAAGTTTTTTCAGCAAAGAATCCAGTGACGGTGTTACCATTCAAAGCTTTGTACGACGATGATTCCTTTTTCTTTGGCCAAATCGAGAAAGCCTTTTCTGGCAAAATGGGTGACCAGGATTTTTACAATTTCCACCGGCCTATATTCAGACATAGCGGCCTGCACTTTTTCTTCCAATTCATCAAAGGCCTCTTCCGCACCTTCTCCGCGTTCGTCAAGCCTGGTTTTGGCTTCACCAACCACCAAAACTTCACGGCCTTCCCTTTCGGCCCAACCCAAAAGATTGACTTCTTTGCCGCCAATATGCGCCCGAATCATTTTCTCCCTGACGGCAATCCCATATTTTCTTTGCAGGAATTCCGGCAAGTGCCGATAGGCCTCGTTTTCCAGCGCATAGCCGGCGCTCCGGCCGATTCCGCCGACTTCCTTCATAACGCCGTCTACAGACCTGGTGAGGTTTTTGATCTCCACCTCCGTTTGCTTCTGCGCTTCGGTGAGCTCTTCGATTTTGACTTCGGTTCTTTTCTGTGCCTCGGTGAGTTCTTTCTGCGCCACGGCCAAGTCGCCCATCTTGACGCCAAGATCTTTGACGATGTCTTTAAGCTCGGAAAAATCCTCTTTGGTCACATGCACTTCCCTAATCCGAGCGTCAATGATATTGATAATTTCACGCTTTACTGCCGAAGTTATCTTGAAACCGTTTTTTCTGACTGTCTGCATAATGGCCTCATGGTTTTATTCAAAATAATGCTTCTGAAACTTATTTACAAGGCGGATTTCATAAATTTGTTTGACAAGCAAACTGCCCGTTCTACAAGGTTTCGGCCTTCAAACAAATCCGCATCGTCGTGCCTTTGCCGATTTCGCTGTGAGCGACAAAGAGCTTGCCGCCATATTTTTCGAGGCGCTGGCGCGCGTGATATAAGCCGAAGCCGCCTTTGCGATCGGATCGGGTGGTAAAACCGTAGCGAAAAATTTCTTCCCACAAATTTTCCGGAATGCCGGCGCCGTTGTCGATGACGTCGATATGCACCTCATCGAGATGGACGGCCGGCGCAATGTCGATTTGCGCGGGCCGGCCATCGATCTGGCGCAAGGCATTCTGCACCAGCTCATCCAGAATATAAATCAGATCAGCCGAGGTGATTCGAGCCGGCGGCAACGGCGGCGCTGGAATCAAACGTACAGCGGCATGATCAAACTGCCGGGTGAAATCAACAATGACGGCGGCGACCTCGACTCGCTGCTGCGCTTGCAAACGCTTTTGTATTTCCGGAATCAGCTCGCGCAATTGCTTTTGCAGCGCGGCGGCGGCCGCAAATTGGGCGTGATCGAGCCGCTCATCAGCGAGAAGCCGGCGCTGCAAATCGGCCAGCGCTTTTTTAAGCTGGCGCCAAATTGATTCCAGGCGCAAAGCCAAATCCATCGCGAAATTATTGCCGTATTGGTAACTCAAGATCGCGCGCAGCTCATTGTTGAGAAAATGCTGCAAGCCGCTAATGGCTTCGGCGAGCTTTTGCCGCGCCGCTTTTGGCAAGTCGCCCTCCGGCTCCAGATTCTCCGTAAACAAAGCAAGACGATTCATCAATTGCTGAATGAGCGAGCCGTGGCCGAAGGCGTTGAGACGAATCTGCAGCATCTCAATCGAGGCGGCGCGCGCTTCATAGAGACGTTTGATTCGCAAAGACGCAACAATGAACGCGGTGACAGCGAAGCTCGCGGCCAGCGGTCGAATGACAAACATGTTTTGATTTGGCGTGAACCACAGCAGAAGCGCGGCCAGCAAGCAGAGGCTGAATACTGCCGCCAACCATTTGAGATCGTATTCGGTCAAGCCGAGAAATTTTTTGCTTATAAAAACCAGAAGAACGAGCAGGGCGGCGCCCAGCGCCACAACGATGTAGCGCTCGCGGCTGCGATAACCGGCCAATAAATTTGTCGAGGCGCGCCGGACTTTAGCCCAATCGCCGTCGAGGCCATCGACCTCGGGAACGACGTAGCGGTCACCGGATTGCAAGCCATACAACCGGCGCACGATGCCGGAGGGGAAAACAATTTTGGCGGCATACGTTTTTTCCGGCGTGGCGCCAAAGTGCGCCATCTTCGCCGGGCTGCAGCCGTAACTGTTGGCGGACTCAATCAAACACAAGCCCACCAGGCCGGCCGGATCATCCATTTTGCCGGATTCATAAAGATAAACTTTGGCGCCGATCGCCGAGCGATTGCCGGCAACGCCTTCCGGAAAAATTTCGATGGCGGAGTTGGGCTCGTTCAAGCCGTTTTTGAAAACGAACAGGCCGACGTCGTAATTGCTCACCAGAATATCGAGATCGCCGTCAGCGTCGTAATCGACGACCAGCGTGCCGGAACTGTTGCCGCCAAATTGCCGGCTGTTGTTCAACATCACCTCGTCGCGGACGCGCTCGAGATTGAGATATTCGCTGATTTCGGCAAAACGGCCGTCGCCCTGATTTTGGTAAAGGCGCTCAAAACCTTTGTTGGCGATGATTAAATCGAGATCGCCGTCATGCTCGGCATCAAAGAAACTCGCGCCGGCGCTTTGATCGCTGCCGGCGAGTCCGGCGGAAAAAGTGGCGTCGGTAAAAAAGCCGTTGCCGTTATTTTGCAAAAGCCGATTGCCGGCGGCGAGGTTGCACGCGAACAAATCAAAATCGCCGTCGTTGTCGTAATCGCCAATCGCCGCGCCCTGCGATGGTTTGAGCGACGGCCAGCAAGCTGCGCCGCTTTCAGCGCTGACATTGCGAAAACGCGGCAGGCCGGTGACCGCGTCGGGCCGGAGATTGCGATAAAATAAATTGGGGCGATTCACGCAGGTGACATAAAGATCTTCCCAGCCATCGCCGTCGAAATCGGCCATGTAGCCGCCGATGCCGCCGCCGGTGGTTGATAGACCGGCGGCCTGTCCGACTTCGGTGAATCGACCGCGGCCATTATTGATGAAAAAGGCGTTGCTGCTGTACTGGCAGGCAATAAACAAATCGAGATCGCCGTCGTGATCGGCGTCGAATAAATTTGCCAACATCGGTCGTTGTTTGATGTCGCCCCAATTTCTCAAACCGGAATAGGCCGTGGCGTCATAATAATAATCATGGCCGCTGTTAAAATAGACAAAAGGGTAGCCAAACATGCTGATGACGATGAGATCTTCGCGGCCGTCACCGTTGAGATCGCCGGCGGCAACCGCCTGATCGTAATTGATTGGCGGGCTGCCGCTGGAAAGCTGCAAATCCTCATAGGTCGTCGCGCCGGCAAGATTCAACCGCGCGGCCTGGTTGGATAACAGCAGCCGGTCGCGAAAATTCGGCAGCTCATAAGCCAAATTGGGCGCGCCGGTTTTGACAAAATAAAGCTGCGTTAATTCTCCGGGCCGTTTTTGCAGCGCCGCCATTCCATACACGTTGATCAGATCATATTCGTTCAGCTTGAAGAAACGATCTTTTGAAGAAGGAATCACCACCGGCCGGCTGCTCGGCGCGAGAATCGTTCCATTGAAGCCGATCATCCAGGATAAATGTGCGTTGAACAAAGATAGATCGGTAAGCTCCGCAGGCGAATCCGCAATGGGAAAAAAGGCGGTGTCTTGCAGCGCATAAATTTTTTTGGCAACAAAGCCATAACCGGCGCGGCCATCATGGAAAAAATCCGTGCCTTGCAACGGCATTAACCAGATCGGTTGATCAAAAATTTTCAGGCGCTGCGGCGGATAAGCGGGATTGGTCCACAATAAATGCTGCGCCGGCGTTAATGAAATTTTCGTGGGAAAATCCAGAGAGGTCATGGGCAATTGAAACGCTTGCCAGGCGCCGCGCCAGAACCGCAGAACGGCCGTTTGCTCCGGGGCTTCGCAAGTGACATACAGGGCGCCGCCGGCCAGCGTTAAATCTTCAAGATGAATCTGCAGCGGCAAGGCTTGCTGCTGCCACTCGCCGCGCCGGTAATGCCAAAGTTCGCCGTATTCGCAGGCAAACCAGCCTTCATCTTTGGAAGTGAAAATGAAATCGCGAATATTGTAAACGTTGGGAGAAGCCACGGCCGACCACGCCGCGCCATTCCAATAATACAATGCCACTTTGTAAAGCTGCGGCGCGATCACCGTCGCCCAGATGGCATCTTTTGCAAGCGCGTAAAAATTTCGAATCAAGTAAGGTCCCGGCTGCGGCAGGCGGCGCCATGGATTTTTTCGCGATGCTTCGAATTCATAAAGCGCGCCGGTGGAACCCAGAATGTAGCCCAAATTTTCGTTAACGACTTGGCAGCGCCTGAAATCCTCGAAGCTTGGCGGCTCGATTTGCGACCAGTAAATGCCGTGCAGCGAGTCATAAAAAGCGAATTGCGCGGAAAGCGTAATAGGGGAAAGAAAAGCGATCCCTCTGATAGTCCATTGCAGCCAATTCATGACACCGTACCCCGAGAAAGTAGGCCCGGCGGCCTCGCCGGCCTACGGATTTTTTATTACCATTCGAAACTCTGGACGACGATAATGTCTTTGGCCCTGGCTTGCTCGAGGAAACCTTTGGTGGCAAAATGAGTCACCAGCACTCTGATAATTTCGACCTGCCCATATTCTGCGACGACGGCATTGACTTTAGCTTCCAACTGTTCAAAGGCCTTTTTCTTTTCTCGCCGCTCGTCAAGCCTAAGTTTGGTTTCGCCGACGATTAAAACTTCTCTGCCTTCTTTATCGGCCCGGCCAAAGAAGTTGATTTCTTCGCCGCCAATATTTGCCCGCACGATTTTTTCTTTGGCCTTGAGGCCGTGTCTTGCTCTTAAGATTTCGGGCAAATGCTTATAGGCCTCGTTCTCCATGGCGTAGCTAAAACTTTTCGATAAGCCGCCAAGCCTCTTCTCGGTTCCCTCTAACCTCTTGTCGATCTTTTGAACTTCTAATACGATTTCTTTCTGTACTGCGATCAGCTCTTCCATTCTGATCTCGGTTCGTTTCTGGGCTTCGGCGAGCTCTTCGACTCTCTGCTCGGTTCGTTTCTGGGCGTCGGCGAGCTCTTCGACTCTCTGCTCGGTTCGTTTCTGGGCGTCGGCGAGCTCTTCGACTCTCTGCTCGGTTCGTTTCTGCGCTTCGGCGAGCTCTTCGACTCTCTGCTCGGTTCGTTTCTGCGCTTCGGCCAATTCGCCGACTTTGACGCCCAGATCTTTGACGATGCCTTTGAGCTCGGAGAAGTCTTCTTTCGTCACGTGCGATTCTTTGATCCGGTCGTCAATAATTTTGACGATTCCCTTTTTGAGGGAAGGCGTTATTTTGAATCCTGTTGGCGCTGCAGTCTGCATGGCTTGCTCCTGTTGGTCATTTATTCAAGTTAACAACTTAAAAGCTCATTTTCAAGGACAGATTTTCATTCATCCTTATTTTCTAACTTCCAGGCGAACATCAGGAGCGAAACACTGGCCGCCATTCCTGCCGAAACGCCCAACGGAACTGTCGCGCCAAATTCATTCCACAGCCATCCGGCCAGGCTGCTCGCGATGAGCGCGGCGACGCCGGTGATCATATAGAAAAATCCAATCGAGCTGCCGCGATGTTCCGGCGCGACGAGATCGGCAATGGCGGCTTTGCTGATGCCTTCGGTCATGGCGGCGTAAAATCCGTACAGCGCAAAGAGCGGCCAAATCAATGAGGTAGATTTTGCGAACGCGAAGCCGGCGTAAACAATGGCGAAAAGAAAAAAGCCCATTTGCATCACACGACGACGGCCGAGACGATCCGATAATATCCCTGCCGGTGTTGCCAACAAGGCGAATGATAAATTGTAAACAACATACGCGAGAATCGCCAGCGGCGACGACAGCCCCAGCTCTTGCGCGCGCAGAATGAGAAAAACATCGCTGCTGTTGCCGAGAAAGAAAAGCGTATTGATGGCGAGAAATTGCCAGTAGATTTTTGGCCAGTGGCCCGTTGTCTGTGGCCAGTAGCCAGTTCTTTCATTTATAGCGATTGGTGATTGGGTTTCAGTTTTAATTTCCTTCACGAGGAAAGTAAGCATGAACGCGAGGGCAGTTGGAATGATGGCGACGAGAAAGACCAAGCGATAATTATTGTTGGTGATGGATAGCAACAAGATAGCGAGAGCAGGTCCGATTATCGCACCAACCGTGTCCATGGCGCGGTGCAGGCCGAAAACTTTGCCGCGATGTTCGGCCGGCGCTGAGGCCGCCAATAAAGCATCGCGCGGGCTGGTGCGCACGCCCTTGCCAAGACGATCCAACAAGCGCGAGGCGAGAACGAATCCCCAATTATTGGCGAGAAATAATAGTGGCCGGCTTAACGCAGAAAGGCCATAACCGAGACTGATGAATACGCTTCGGCGCTGCAATTGATCTGATAATTTTCCGAAAACCGCTTTGAGAATCGCAGCGGTAAATTCGGCAAAGCCCTCGATAAGCCCGATCACCGTCATCGGCGCGCCGAGCACGGCGGTGAGAAACATCGGCACGACGGGGTAGAGCATTTCGCTCGAGAGGTCTTGAAACAAGCTGACGAGGCCAAGCACGATGACGTTGCGCGAGAGGCCGGTGAGGAGGAAGGAACGATTTTGCATTAATGTTGACCTACAAATCATTCCCCGAATACGACTGGTTGAAGGATTTATTGCACAGCGGAAAATCCGGCACGATGTTTTTGAGCAGGGCAAACGAGAGCGCCGGCCAGTTGGCGAACGAGGGGTCTTTGATTTTGACGCGATAGAGCTTGCCGGAATTGTCCGCCATCACCCAGTGCACAATCGCGCCGCGCCAACCTTCGACGATGCCGAATGCCGGCTCGAATGCGGGCAGCCGACCAAGCGGAGTTGTCAATGGCCCCTCCGGTATTTGCGCCAGAGCCTTTTTGATCAAGTTCACTGACTCGTGCGTTTCTTCGACGCGCACCATCGTGCGGGAGTAAACATCGCCGGACTCAAAAACCGGCACGTTGAATTTTAATTCGTGATAAGCGTCGAAGGGATGATCGCGCCGCGCGTCGACATCGAGGCCCGAAGCGCGCGCAACATAGCCGAGCACGCCGTGATCCAGCGCGGTTTTTTTGTCAAGCGTTCCCGTGCCTTCCAAACGATCCATCAAAATTGTGTTGCCCAAACTAATCTCGACAATTTCTTTGAAGTCGGCGAGAATGGCATCGAGCTCCGCCGGCAAATTGAGATCGTTCGGGAACTCGTGCCCGACGCCGCCGGGAATGATGCCGCCGCGCAGCAGGCGATTGCCGGTCAAACGTTTGTTCAAGCGCAGCAGCCGCTCGCGAATGCGAAAGCAATGCGAGTGCGCAACAGCAAAGCCGGTGTCGTTGGCAATCATGCCGAAATCAGCAACGTGATTGTAGAGGCGCTCCATTTCCAGCAGAATGACGCGCAGATATTGTGCGCGCGCCGGTACTTCGGTTCCAGCCAGCTTCTCCAAAGCTTGACAATAAGCTAATGAGTGGCCGATGGTCGTGTCGCCGGAAATGCGTTCGGCCAATTCCACACCTTCGGCCGGCGCGCGGCCTTCAAAAAGTTTTTCCGTGCCTTTGTGCGTGAAGTACAAACGAATCTTCAAATTGATCACGGTTTCGCCGACGACGCTGAAGCGAAAATGGCCGGGCTCGATGATGCCGGCATGCACCGGGCCGACTGGAATTTCGTACACGCCTTCGCCGCTTACTTCTTTGAAAGGAAATGGCGTGCTGTCATCTTCAAATTTTTCCGGCGGCGCCGCCTCTTTGCGTAATGGAAAATAATCTTCCGGCCAAAACGCGTGGCGCACGAGCGGGCGGCGATCCGGACTGCCAGTGGCTTGAATGCCGAACAGATCTTTGATCTCGCGCTCAAAACGCGACGCCGGATAGTAAAACGTCGCCATCGAAATGATGGTGGGATGATCGGCCGGCAATTCTTTAGTGGCGTGGACAAACCAGTTCTCGCGGTCGTTGGCAAAAAGATAATTCATCTCGAAGATGCCTTTGTCGGCGCGGCGATCATTGGCGACCATGAGCGTCAGCTCCGCCTGAAAATCCTGCCGCAGCAATTTCGCCAAACGAATCGCATTGCCGCGCGCAATTTGAAAATGCAATTCGTTGCCGCGCGCGCCGCGAAAATTCTTCACGCGGTCTTTAAAATGTTCCGCCAGCGTTTTCTGAAGACGGGAGAAATCATGCATAGCGATCAATTATAAAATTTAAAACAAAATTTCACGCAGAGCCGCGAAGGCGCAAAGGCATCGCAAAGAAAAGCTCTGCGTAATCTCTGCGTCTTAGAGCGCGTTTGAAAAGTTAGAAATCGAGACTGACCGGTCACTTAAAGTCGTGGAAATGACGAAATTTTATGCACAAAAAGTGACCGGTCAGTGACTTTCCAAATGCGCTCTTAGCGACTCGCGTGGCTTTTTCCTGTTTGACTCCGCTCGTCTTACGGCCTGGCAACGATGGCCACAATCTGATTGAGCAGCGTGGTCAACGGCGCGGGTTGGATAAGACCGAGCGTCACCAACAAGGCGAGGCTGAGAAACAACGGTGCGATTTGCCAGGCGCTCACTTCACCTTTAGCCACATTCTCATTCGGCGCGCCATACAACATTTTGTTGAGATGGCTGACGAATGAAATAAATACGATGGTCAACAACGCCAGCGCGAGGCCCATGAGCCACGGATGATCGAGGCGGAAGCCGGCGCGGAACAAGGCAAACTCGCTGATGAAAATTCCGCCGGGCGGTAGGCCGATGAGCATGAGCAACGTGGCGGCGAACAGCGCGCCTGTCCACGGCATGATTTTGATCAAACCGCGCACGTTCTCGATGAGCGGCGAGCCATATTTGCGCTCGATGTTGCCGGCCAGAAAAAACATCGTGGATTTAGCGGCGGTGTGATTGACGAGATGGAGCATCGCGGCAAACGCGCCAAGCGGCCCGAGCGCGAGACCGCAGCAAATTAGTCCGGTGTGCTCGATGCTCGAATACGCGAGCATGCGCTTGTAGTTGCGTTGAATCACGAGACTAAATGCCGCGATCGCCAATGAAAACAAACCCAGCGCCAACATCAGCGTATCGGTAAAGCCATGATTCAGCGCGGCATCGGCCACGACTTTCCAGCGAATGATGGCGTACATCGCGACCGCAAAGAGCGCCGAGGACATCAGCGCGCCGAGCGTGGCGGGCGCTTCGCCGTAGGCATCCGGTTTCCAGGTGTGCATCGGCGCAATGCCGGCTTTCGTGCCATAGCCGATGAGAATGAAGACAAACGCCAAGCGCATGACTTCGGGATGAAGCGAGGGCGCCGTCGCCAGTAATACCGGCCAGTTGAGCGCATTCTCGGCGCGGCCGGACAGCGTCACGAAATCGAAGTAGCCGAGCACCGTGCCAGTGAAAGCCAGCGCTATGCCGACGGAACTGATGAGCATGTATTTCCACGAGGCTTCGACGGAAGCTGGCGTTAAAGTGAGCGGAATGATGAATGCGGAAAAGATGGTCGTGGCTTCCATTGCGATCCACATGATGCCGACGTTGTTGGCGGCAACGGCGGCCAACATGGCGGCGATGAATAAGTTGATGGCATAGTGATAGCGCCGCAATTGTCGCGGGTTGTACGGCGATTCGGCCGTGAGACCTGGACTGAGAAAAAGCGTGAGTGTCGCAACGGCGGTCACGCACACCATCAGCAGCGCGGAAAGACTGTCGGCGCGAAACATCTCGCTGGGCCCGAAGGTGGGCGCTTCATATTCGGCGATAGCTTGTCCGGCAAATTGCAACGCCGCGCCGAGCGAGACGAGAGAGAGCAACGCATTCACCCAGCCGACGAACGCGCGATATGGTCGCACCACAAACGCGAGCAACGCAGCAAAAAGTGAAGGAGCAAGCAACAAGATAAAGTTCATGTCATCGTGATATTATTTTGCTTTAAACTTTTTGTCATTCTTCTCAACCTTTGAGCTGCGACAAGCGATCCACATCCATCGAATCGAACGTGGTTTTGATCTGATAAACGAAGACCTGCATGACGAGAAATCCCATGAGCACGTCGAGAAAAACGCCGAGCTCGACGATGAGTGGGATGCCGTAGGTGCCAAGCACGGCCAAGAGTGCAATGCCGTTTTCCAGCACCAAAAAGCCGACGACTTGCGTGAGCGCTTTCTTGCGGGTGATGACCACGAACAGCCCGACGAAAATCAATCCGATAGCCAATGGCAATCCCGCGCGCGTCGGCAAGGCGCTGATGGAGACCACCGGTCTCATGATCGCATATGCCAGCAGCACCAACAGTCCGGCGATGATGAGCGAGGTGGCTACATTCACATACGGCAAGACTTCGCGCTCGATGCCGATGCGCGCCTGCAAACGCTGCAAGTATCGCGGAATGATCAACACTTTGAGCGCGAAGAGCACGACGGCGACGACGTACAAGTCGTGATCGTTGCCGAAGTAACCGACCACGATAAACAACAGTGACAGCACCGTCGATTGCCATTGAAAGGCGACGACGTAGGAATGCAGGCTGCGTCGCCACAAGAGCGCAATGCCGAACAGCAGCACGAGGCTCGCGCCGAGGGTTGAGAGTTGGGAGAAGAGGGCGTCGTTCATTGTGTTACTCGTAAAATAGTTGTTTTGTACGATCTCGTGTAATGCGAGCTTCAGCGACTGCGGGGTGAAATAACGTTTGATAGTAACAGAACTTTCAAATTACCACCTCATGAAATTTATGCCTCAACTGCGCAGTCCGGTGCAAATTTTTAGCTGATATAATTTGGAACTTTAGGAAAAACATTTTTACTAATATATTCTTTTGGTGATGAATGAATAAATAGCTGCGAAGACTTTAGAATGTTCATCTTGAATTTCGTCTCTAATCTCATTCTCATCTTCGCGATTTAACCATTTACGTCTTTGTTCACGTACCCAGTCTCTAAGCTGTTCATCATTTTGGAGATTATTTGGTGGGGGAAAAGAAGTCGCCAATAAATGAGCTGGCCGTCTAAGACGAATTCCGAATCGAAACCAAGCCAATGTTTGCGGTGAATTGAACCCATATTTAATACACATTGGTAAACAGTTTAAAGAAAGAGGAACACCAAATGCAAAGGTTTGGTTTCCTTCCCGAGCAAATTGCTTAAAAAGTTGTTCCGCTATGGCAACTAAGCCTCCTGCAAGAATCGATAATGTTGCCCAGAAGTCATTTATTAAGCTAATCACCTGTGGAATGGCTTGGTCGCCAGCATTTCTTGATGGGGTAATTCTATCAATCGGTTCTTTTTTGATGATGCTGGCAAGTTGTACAAGAGGTTCGCCATTGATCCAGGGATTCAAAAGGCTCGCAACATTAAGCCAACCATTTAGCCAACCATCGGGAAGACTCCATTCCTGATTCGTTATCTGAGAAAGATTAGAATGAGCCTCAAGAATATCAGCAACATCGGGCGCTCCTTTTTCTATCATCTTTGATAAACATTGTCTAAGAAGGATTCCAGGTGGAACATGAGCGATGATACGCAGTAATAGGTCTATCCATTGAGGTACAGTCCACGCCAAAATATTTTCAGGTAGGGCCTGCTGAACACGGGCCCATGCCCTCGATAAACTGAGAGTCAAGAAAAAACCCAAGCCCGATCTTTGAGCAGCAATTGGAAGCCAGGCAGGTGCGCCTGCGGCAGAGACAAATGTCCGCCGGATATTTTCGAGATGTTGAGCAGCGGCATCTGACACATCTTCGAAATTTTTTTGTCGACGGCGATAAGCCGCGAAAGATTTTTTTAAGATTCTTTGTGCACTAGGTTGACTTTCGTCACCTCCTGACAACACGGCAATTGTCTGAAGCTCAATTTCTGTAGCTGTATTAGCGGAGAGTATTTGTTTTGTCATTTGGTCCAAAAAGGAATCAAGCCCACTGGAGATGATGACGGCGTTGTCCGGCTTTCGTAGGTATTCGAGCTGATTGTGTAAGTCCGTTATTTCGGTGGACGGCGTTTTTAGAAATACTGGTTTATCAGGAATAGCTATCACAAAACCTTGATTAGCAAAACCGGCTCTTCCAGCACGACCAGCGGCATTTAGAAGCTGGGAAAGTTTGCGCTGTTCTACGATCTTCGCATCTTCGCCGCGAGGATATCCAATTCTTGTTCCAGCTATGACAACAGCCATTGCAGGAAGGTTCAAACCTTGGGCAAGTGTCCCTGTAGCGAACATAACTCTGGCAGCTCGGTTTCGAAACGCGATTTCCGATGCAATTTTCTCTGTCTCAAGCATATGAGATGTGTGGACAGCGATACCATCATCAAGGTGAGCAAAGACTTGAGATGCCATTCCAAATTCATACTCAGCCAACACACGACATATTTCTACATCATCAGGGAGGGTAAGGAGTTTATTTTTGCATTGTTCACTAAATTCCAAGTCTTTTGCAACAGAGAAAGGGTAATGTTTACTCGCTGGTAAAAAGGTTAATGTTTGGATGTCTCTTTCGGCCAAAAAGCCGGAAATACGCAGTGCCGATCCGTTAACCCAGCTATCAGGTTCCACTTCATAGTTCGTTTTACTTTGAGTTCCATTCTTTCGGACTTTTAACTCAGCATCACAAGGAAGAACAACGACAGCATAGTCTTCAGAGCCTGTAGGTTGCCATGCACCTTGGAGTCCACAAATGGTTGAGTATCGTGCATTGAACCGAACGGATTTTCGTTTGTTTGATAACTGATCAAGTTTTTGCTTCCCTTCGCGTGCTGCTTTTGATGCTGACTCATAATCAATGCCTAAAGCGGAACGAAGCGTTCGAGTAGGCCGCCAAGGTACTGTTATTGGTTCCGCCTGTTGACCTGTCGCATCACCAAGCCAACCCGAAAGATCTTCGGGATTTTGAACTATCGCTGACATCAAAAGAAATCGACAGGATTCAGCTCTAAGCATTATTTGACTAATAACCAACTCGGCAGTGATTCCTCGACCAGACGTGGATTCCGCGATGAGCTGGCACTCGTCAAATACGACCATTCGACAATACCTAAATGCATCAGGCTGAAGCCGAAGAGCCAAAGAGCATTTTTCTGGAGTCATTACTGCGACAGTATTCGGTGGAATGTCCATTACTGCTTCCGTACTTAAAGTTGAATATTCGCGGTCACCGATGAATGCTACCACCTGCGTATCCAGTGGGTGCAGAGCGTATCGTAAATCTGCACGGATTTGCTCCGCCAAAGCATTAGTAGGCGCAAGATACAAACACCATCCTGAACCGATATTTTGAGAAATGGCTAGTTCTGCTACAAATGATTTTCCACTTCCAGTAGGCATTGATACTACAGCATGTTTCGCATTGCCATGAAGACAGCGTCTAACATATTCGTGTGCAGATGGCCAGAGTACGGGCCGCCCCGTACTACCTTTTGTAGTGCCAATAGCCCTTTTTTTGAGATAAGATTTGTAAGAATCAGGAGAAGTATCAGGCGGCATGGGTATGATGTGCATGAGCGCTCGCTTACCAAGGTTGGGAAGCGTGTGTTTTAGTAAGACTGCAAGGTGATATATTCTCGCGAAATCATCGCCCACGCCAGCAACGAGATTTGTATCTGTTCTCGGTTGTAGTGCAAGAATGAGTGCTGAAAGATTGTCAACTGCGACTCCCAATCCATTTTCAAAATCACCTCCTAACCAATACATGAATGCGGCAGTAGATTCTCCTAATTTGGCATATAAACGACCAGCCGTGTCATCCTCTAAATCTTTTCCTGAGATGCTTCGTGATGATTTGAATGCCACTGGACATTGACGAGAAGGATACGGATTTAGTCTAAACTCGCAAAGTGATTTTATTGTCTCGAAACACCATTCCGTAGCCGTATCCCCAGTCGTAGATTGGGTTTCAGCAGCTTCTGGACAATCGGCGAGAACTCCAGCAGCACATGCATCGAACTCTGAAAACAAGTAAAGTATTGCGGCCTCAAGTCTCGTGAACAGGTCGTTTCGCCGAATCCTAATCTCCGTGTTAGTAGTGCTTGTTTCTTTGTAATAGTCAGCCAATAATGCGAGTGATTCAGCAGCTACAAATGCACATGCTCGAATTACATCAGGTTCAGCGTCTTTCTGGTAAATAGCGAAATACTCCATGGAATCAGCTAGTCGTCGAAGGAAATCAATCGTTCGCTCTATCTCTTCGTCGGTTTCAATTTCAGATGTACGAAGTTGTATGACGGCGAGATAAGCACGAGAAAGCATGCGTCGCGCTTCCTCAGCCGAAAGTCCCTCAAGCTTTGGTAGAAGTTCAAAAAGAGATTGTGAAAAAGAATCGAACATTTGCGATTTCAGATGTTTCCACTAGCGTAGTTTCGCATAGAGTCAGCCAAGCAGTCAAAAAATAATTTGGCATCTCTCATTGTTACAGGGACAAGATGTTTTTTGCCAGGCGGACATTGAAGCCTTTGTAAGACCAAGCGGTTCGATGTCCAGTTTATTGAAAAATTTTTGTCACAGCACACCATTGGAAAATAGGATCGCTCGTCCTTCCAGAAAGCGTTGACAAGGCGTGACTGTATATCTGGTGGTAAGCTTGAATGAAACTGTGAGATCGTCTGTCGAATTTCAGTATCACGAAGATTCTTGTCTACTTCATTTAGCTTTTTTGCCGAGTCAGCAATAGCATCTCCTGGCCTCTCGAGATATGCCTTACATTCTCCAGCAGTGATCCCTAATTGTTTAGAACCGTAAAGGGCTATGATATCTAGCCCGTGATCATTCACAGAAAGATGAATTGATGACTTTGCTAGAATCGGTGCCGGCGGATGCTTTAGCTTGTCGAAAGATGAAAGATGCAACAGCAAATGGCTAATTCCTTCCCAAAGCCATGGATTGCGTTCATACGTCTTCTTTTGTTCACTGATGTTATTATCTGGCCCTATAACCTTAACAACATCACTGTATAATTCACGTTCGACTTTGCCTTCTCCAAAAAGAGCCGCTCTGACTTCAAGATTAAATCCAATACAAGCTGCAATTGCGCCTGTAAGATAGACGGCAATCGCTAATTTTACTTCAGCGCTATCTTCCAAGCCGTTTAAATATATGACTCGGTGATTTTGACATTCCTCAATGTGGGCAGTTATCAACTTGTGAAGAGTTTGGAGTGACAAGTTGATGTCATTTACGAGTGCATTTGGTCCAGAATATTTCACCAGCGATGAATCCTTCTTAGAGAATGTTCTTTTATATCTATCAGCTAACTAACTTATCTTCGGATACACGTTTTTTTCAAACTTGGAAGATGATAGTTCACCGCAACAAAAACGACGACGTCACCGCCAGCAGCGCGAGCACGAACGAGAGGCCGAGCAGTTCCGGAACACGAAAGAGGCGCAGCTTGGCAATGCGTGTTTCTAAAACCGCGACCGCGACCGCCAGCAGAGCTAATTTCATTACAAGCGCGATGACGGCAATTCCCAACGCGGCAGGTGTGAGCGTGACAGCCACGCCCCACGGCAGAAACAAATTCGCGAGCAGCGAGAAGAAGACAAATAATTTTACCGCCGCCGCCCACTCGATGAGCGCGAGATAGCGGCCCGAATATTCCAGAATCATCGCTTCGTGAATCATGGTTAGCTCGAGGTGCGTGGCGGGATTGTCCACCGGCATCCGTCCGGTCTCGGCGAGCATGACGATGAAGAGCGCGGCGAATCCCAGCAGATGGCCGGGATTGATGACGGCAGCAGGATCGGCCAGCGTGTGCATGACGATGCGGCCGAGGTTGGTGGAGCCGGCGCTCACCGCGAGGCCGAAGATGGATAGCGCGATGGTCGGCTCGGCAATCGCAGCGACGGTCATCTCGCGGCTGGCGCCCATGCCGCCGAATGCCGTGCCGGGATCGAGGCCGGCGAGCGCGAGGAAGAATGTGCCGAGCAATAGCAAATACACCACGGCCAGCAAATCGCCCACGGTGTCAAAGGGCAGCGTGGCGGCGATCAATGGAATCACTAACGTCACCGCAACGGTGCTGCTGAACACGATGTAGGGCGCGACACGGAAGAGCCACGAAGCGTTCTTCGACATTACCACTTCTTTGCCAAACAATTTGCGCAGCTCGAAATACGGCTGCCACGGCGTGGCGCCGCGACGATTTTGCAATCGCGCTTTCAGCCAGCGGATGAACCCCACCAGAGCGGGCGCGAGCGCCAGCGCCAACAACAGTTGCGTGAGTTCGAGAAGATAACCAGTCATTTTTGTTAGTGGTCAGTGGTCAGTAGTCAGTGACCAGTCAGTGGTCAGTTGCCAGTGGTCAGTGGCCAGTTTCATGATGGGGCAATGGACAACGGACAACTGGCCACGGACAAATTTCACATCAGTCGCGCTGCCAGCAACAAAATCAATAACGCGACGGTGACGTAGAGGAGATACAAATGCACCGAGCCGGATTGCAGCCGGCGTGTCTGCCGGGCGATAAAATTGACCGACCGCAGCAGCGGGTTGTACAAATATTTCTCAAACAGCGGCGTGATCTCGCTTTTGTATTCAATCGACTGCACGAAGTATTTGGACTCCGGATGAAAATCAATCGTCAATTCTTTGGTCGGGCGATAGAACTCGGCGAACACGCGGCGCAGCGGCTCGGCGAAAGCTGTGGCGGTGTATTCCATGCGCGGTGTTTGGCCAATGCGGCCGCAGCCCCATGAATCGCTCACGCGCAATTGGCGATTGGCGCGCGCGATCCGCATGATCAGCGGCACGAGAATGAGCAACAGCAACACGCCGAATGCGGCCAGTGTTGGCGACATTTGCGCAAAGCCCGACGGTGTTTGTAGCGAGAGGCCGAGCGTAAATTCTGTTCGCGTATCGAGCAGACCATCGAGGCCGGCGAGCACGCCGCTGAGGGTTGGAACAACAACGAATGGCGCGAGTCCCAACAAGATACAGGCGAGCGCCAAAATGCCCATTCCAATTAGCATCGAAAATGGGGACTCGTGAGCGTGCTCGGCTTCGTGGCTGCGCGGGATGGCGAGAAAGGTGATGCCGAACGCTTTGACGAAACATGCGACGGCGAGGCCGCTGGTAAGCGCCAACATGCCGACGGCAAGCGGCATCACCACTGCCACTTCGGGCTGCGGGATGTTGAAGCCGCCGAGCAATCCTTGAAACACCATCCATTCGGAGGCGAAGCCATTGAGCGGCGGCAGCGCGGAGATGGCCGCAGCGCCGATGAGAAAAAACGCGGCGGTCCACGGCATGCGCTTGATCAATCCGCCCATCTCTTCCATGTTGCGCGTGTGCGTGGCATGCAGCACCGCGCCGGCGCCGAAAAACAGCAAGCCTTTGAACGTGGCGTGATTGATGGTGTGATACAGTCCGCCGATGAAGCCGAGCGCCGCCAGCGACATCAAGCCGTAACTTTGAAACATCAGCCCCGCGCCGATGCCGATGAGAATGATACCGATATTTTCGACCGAGTGATAAGCGAGCAGGCGTTTGAGATCGTGCTCCATCAGCGCGTAGAGCACGCCGAGCAGCGCGGAGATGGCGCCGAGGGCGAGCACGGTTGCGCCCCACCAAACCGGGCCGCCGCCGAGCAAATCGAGCGTGACGCGCACGAGGCCGTAAATGCCCATCTTGATGACCACGCCGGACATCATGGCTGAGACGTGGCTCGGCGCGACCGGATGCGCCATTGGCAGCCAAACATGCAAGGGCACGATGCCGGCTTTCGCGCCGAAGCCGAAGAGCGCAAGAAGAAAAATCGCATTGCGCAGATTAGGCGAGAGCGCCGCCGCGCTGGAGCGCATTGCGGTGAATGAGGTGGTCAGCTCGCCGCCGGAGAGCAACAGAAGCATTGCCACTAACGCGGCGAATCCGGCATGAGTCATGGCGAGATACCAACTCGCGGCATGAACGGTGGTGGGCTGATCATGCTCCACGAGCACCAGCAAATACGCCGACAGCGACATGATTTCCCAACAGATCAAAAAGGTAAGCGCGTTGTCGGCCATCACTTGCAGGCTGAGCGAGAGCAGCAGCACATTGAACATCGCGCCGAGAAGACGGAGTGAATAGCGGCCTTCGTAACTTTGCGAATAACCAAAGCCGTAAATCGCCGACGCCATTCCAACTAGTCCAACGACAACGAGAAAGAACGCGCCGAGGCTATCCACTCGCAAAGCGATGCCGGTGAGCGGCAAAATTTTGGCGATGGCGAATTCAAATTTTGTGTGTGTTACGATGACGATCACGCCGAGACATAACGCCGCCAATGCGCCAATCGCCGCACCGATGGCGACGAGCGCGCGGCCCAATGCGCCACGGATTCCGAGCAGCGCCATCAAAGCGCCGAAACCGTAGGCCGAGAACATAAGAAGAAAAAAAGTATGCCTCATTTTATTTTGGCAAATACGTCTATCAAAAGTTGGATCATTCAAAAAACTCCAACGGATAAATGAAAACCAGCGGATAAGACCATCAGTTGGACTTCATCTATCCGTTTGGAAAAAATTTTTTTGATTGCAGTTTGCACTTGTGAGATGATTTGATCATTTCTTCGACGTCCGATCCAACGCTGCCAGAATGCCGCGCAGAATATCGGCGGGTTCCGGCGGGCAGCCGGTCACGAACACATCCACCGGCACGACTTTGTCCACGCTGCCGACGACGGCGTAGCTGCCTTTGAACACGCCGCAGGTTTGCGCGCAATCACCGACGGCCACAACAAGTTTCGGATCGGGCGTGGCTTCGTAAGTTTTGCGCAACGGCACTTCCATGTTGCGCGTCACCGGGCCGGTCACCAGCAGCATGTCCGCGTGGCGCGGCGAAGCCACGAAGTGAATGCCGAAGCGCTCGAGATCATACACCGGATTGGTGAGCGCGGTGATTTCGATCTCGCAGCCGTTGCACGAGCCGGCATCCACCTCGCGGATGGCGAGCGCGCGGCCCAACAGCCGCTTCGTTTTGGCGTCGATCTGTTTGACCAACTGCACGACTTCAGCATCATCGGGATCAAGCGGCTCGGTGACAATGCCGGTTTTGAAAATTTTTTGAAACAAAGAAGGCATTGTATTTTGTTCCATCTTTGGCAAGGATTTTTTTAAATTTTAAATTCATGTCGCGGTTGTCACGGCTTCGTTGGTGAGTATTTGCACAACGGGCGCCGGATCATCCAAACCAAAATCGAAAGTTTCCACCTGCAAATTCGGTTTGATCAACACACACTCGCCATTCCGCAGCTCCTGCCAGTTTTCATCATTCAATGGTTCGGAAGCAACGATGACCATTTGCGACGATTTGGATCGTTTGTGCACCGGAACCCAATTGCGGCCCAATGAATTTTGTTGGAGAATAAACAATGTCGTGACGTAGCGATGCGCCAGCAGCATTTCGCCGTTGGTAACGAGAAATGTCAAAGCCGAAGGCCTGGGCGAATAAAACGGTTTGGCCATCGCCAAAATTTTTTGCACGGTACGGCGCATGCTTTCCACCGCCGCTTCGGGCGAAGGACGATTCAAATCCCCAGTCGACAGTTTGGCCAGCTCGGTTAAAAAAAGCAGGAAGCACATCTCGCTGTCGGTTTGGCCCTGGCGCAGCGCGAGAAATCTGGGATCGATTTGTTTGAGAAATTGTTGGTAAATATCATCGAACGGCCGCACCGTGCCGTTGTGGGCCCACAGCCAATTTTGATAGCGGAACGGGTGGGCATTTTGCAGCGTGATGTTGCCGACCGAGGCAGCGCGTACATGCACGATGGCATGGGCCGCCGAAATCGCGCGCGCTTGTTTGCGAAAAGCCTCATCTTTGTAAGCCGGCAAAACATTTTTGTGCAGAATAACTTCGCCATCGCGATAATAACCGATGCCCCATCCGTCCGGATGGGAAATTTGCCGACTGTCGCATTTACTCTGCTTGATCAGCGCATTGGGCGCCTCGAGCAGCGGATACGCCAGCACGATGGGTGTATTTGAGCGAAATCCGAGAAGACGACACATGGGAAATGGATGGTTGGATTGATGGAGTTTTGGATCGTTGGATTAATGGATTGTTGGAGTGGTGCAGGCTGCAACAATCCATTAATCCAGTACTCCAACAATCCAGCGCTCCAATGCTTTACGCGTACTTAATCCACCTGATAATCTCCGGCAAGGTCGGGCGTTTGCCGTACATCAAGACGCCGACGCGGTAGATGCGGCCGACGATCCAAATCATGCCGAGAATCGTCAGGATCATTAATAAAATGCTGGCGGCAATTTGCCAGAGCGGCGGCGTTTCAACGACGATGCGCACCAGCATGATGATCGGCGCGAAAAACGGCACCAGCGACATTATGATCGAAGCCTGGCTGCCCGGATTGGTGATGATGTATGTCATCATCATGAGCGGCACGACGACGAGCAAACTAACCGGAAGCAAAAATTGCTGCGCTTCCTGTTCGGAGTTGACCAGCGCGCCGGCGCCGGCATACAGGGTCGAATAAAGAAAATAACCGAGCACGAAGAAGAGCACGAAGAATCCGAGCGTTCCCAACGAGATCGTGGGAAGAGTGAGATTTTGCGCTTTCGCGGGATCGTCCATAAACATGGCGGCGAGCTGCAAGCCATAAAGCGACAGCAAGCCCATGGCGACGGCCCAGATCAAAAACTGCGTGAGGCCGACGGCGCCGACGCCGAAAATTTTTCCCGCCATCAAATGAAACGGCTTCACCGAGGAAATCACCGACTCGACCACGCGCGAGGTTTTTTCTTCGATGACGCTGCGCATCACCATGACGCCATAAATAAACATCGCGATGTAAATGAAAAACCCGAGGAAGTACGCGATCGCAAACGAGAACCCCGGATCTTTTTCTTCCCGGCCGCCCGTTGTCACGCGAAAGGTATTCAAACGAATTTCGCGGACGATGTGGTGAACCCGGGCGGCATCAAGGCCGCTGCGCTGGATGCGTTTTGCGGTCACGATATTCGAAATGGCATCTTCGATTTCTTCATTCTCAAACTGGTTGCTGACGGTTTTGCCGTAATATTCCGCCGCGCCTTCTTCAAAAACCGCCGCCGGAATAATGATATAACCCTCCAGCTCGCCTTTATCCACTTTGCCGGACAGTGAATCTTTCGCCGCTGCCAGGTCTGTCGTCGCGGCCTCGCGTTTGATAAAATTATAAAGCCGCTCTCCGGCTTCGTTTTTTTTATCCAACGCGACATACAATGAATCGAAAACTTCGCCGGTTTGATCGATGACCAGGAGTTGTTTGGGCTTGTCCGATTTGAGAAACATCAACAAGGCCGGCACGACGAACATCGCCAGCATCAACAGCGGCATCAGAATCGTGCCGATGATAAAGCCTTTGGTTTTGACGCGCGAGAGATATTCCCGGCGCAGCACCGTCCACATTTTGTCCATAGTTTCTCCTTAGCGGATTGATGGATTGTTGGATCGATGGGGGCTTTGCGGTTACATCACTCCATCAATCCAATACTCCATCACTCCATTGCTTTACGCGTACTTGATCCACTTGATGATTTCCGGCAGCGTCGGGCGTTTGCCGTACATCAACACGCCGACGCGGTAGATGCGGCCGACGATCCAAATCATCGCCACAATGGTCGCGATCATCAACGCGAGGCAGAGGGCAATTTGCCAGGCCGGCGGGGTTTGCACCAGGATGCGCGCAAACATGATGATCGGCGCAAAAAACGGCACGAGCGAGAGTATCACCGACATCTGGCTGTTCGGATTGCCGATAATATACCAGATCGACATCAAGGGTATGATCACCAGCATCATGACCGGAAAAACAAATTGCTGCGCTTCCTGATCGGAATTCACCATGGCGCCGACGCCGGCGTAAATGACCGAAAAAAGAAAACAACCCAGAACAAAAAAGACGATAAAGAAGATCAGCGCTTCCGGAGCGACAGCCGGCAGCGTGATATTGGAGGCGTTCATGGTTTTGGGGGCGAACACATTCGCCACCTTTACACCGTAAAGCGACAGCAATCCCATCACCAGCGCCCAGAGCGAATATTGCGTCAAGCCCAGCGCGCCGATGCCCAGAATTTTTCCGGCCATCAACTGAAACGGTTTGATTGATGAAATGACGGATTCAATCACGCGCGAGCTTTTTTCTTCGATAACGCTCCGCATCACCATCTGGCCATAGACGATCAACGCCAGATAAATAAACATGACGAGAACCCAGACCAGCATTTGTGTATGCCCGGCGTCCTCTTCCTCTCTGCCGCCCTCGGCGATGCGAAACGTGCGCAATTCCACGCGGCGAACCAGTTGGCGCACCTGTTCGGAATTCAAGCCGCTTTCTTGAATGCGCCGTTCCGTCACCGCCCGGCTGATGGCGCCGCGAATGCGGCTATTGGCGCGAAAATTCGTCACGCTTTTGCCGTAATAATCGGCGTTGCCGTTTTCATCAATGGCAGCGGGAATGATGATATAGCCGTCCAGCTCGCTCCGGTCAACTTTCTCCGACAAAAATTTTTTCGCGGTTTCAATTTCTTCGGGCCGGGCGTCGTGTTTGATGAAATGATAAAGACGCTGGCCGGCGTCGTTCTTCTCGTTCAAATTGAGCATCAACGAATCCACAATGACGCCGGTCTGATCGATGACCGCAATGCGGCTGGATTTGTCTGATTTCAGAAACAACAGCAAGCTCGGCAAAACCGTCATCGCGATGAGAAGAACCGGCGTGAGAATCGTGCCGATGATGAAGCCTTTGGTTTTGAGGCGCGAAAGATATTCGCGGCGCATCACCGTCCACATTTTGCTCATACATTTCTCCGGATTGAATTAAAAATCATCTCGGCGCCAGCGGCATCCAGGGCCGAGCTGAAGTTTGAAGCGAGTCGGGCCTGGCCGAGGTTGGCGGCAAGTTTTCCGCGGCATTGCCCACAACCGGATAAGTGCTATACAGGTAAACGTCACGCTGGCTGCCGCAGCCGGCGGTGCGGCGAAATTCAAACGCCAAACCATTTTCATTATAAATCCAGGTTTCGGTCCAAAATGGATCGACGGTGGTGCGCCGAATCGAATTGGGTTCGCCATATTGGCCGCGAATGTCGTTGCGGTCGTCGCGCGTGCCGCAGGAAAGCAGCGCGCTTCCTAAAAGCCAGATCGTCAAAATCGCCGAGACGTAACGCATTGTTTTTTTCTCCGAAGATAAATGTTTGCAATTTAGAAATACCAATCACGAAAAGCAAGCATGATTTGCGCATTCATTCATTTCGTGTGGCGCGCGTATTTCCCGAAGCGCCGGCATGAGCAAGCGGCGCATATCCCTCGCAGGATAAAACCGGCAAGCGCGGATATTTGGGCAAGCGCGGATTCTTCTCGGCGAGCCGGCAAAGATAAAACTCGCTGCCGCGGTTATTATGAATGACGCGGGCGTGGCGGCAGCTCGGGCAAAGGCCGGCCTGATCTTGAAAAGTGCTCATAAGCAAAATTTCACGCTTCTGCGGATAAATCGCAAGCTTTATTTTTGTTGAACACAAATCCGCCACTACAAGTCTTTCGTTAATATATTTATAGAAGAAACCGTGATTCATGATTGCATTTTTTGCTTCCTGCCAAAAATAAGTAAACGGGTTTAGCTATAAAAATGAAACTTTTGTAATTGGCATAAGGTTTGTCTTAGAGAGTGTTTGGAAAGTCACTGACCGGTCACTTTTGTCAAATGAAACTTTCTGCATTTCAGCCACATGCAGTGACCGGTCAGTTTCATTTTATTTCATTTTGATTGGGCAGGAGCAATTATTCTATTGATCTTTATGAAAAAAATTCCGAATTTGTATTCGCATATTATGGAGATCATTTTATGAAAAAAATATTCGGCGCTGTTTTGGGATTGAGTTTGTCGTTCGCCATCCTTCTTCTCGCCATCCCGCCGAGTTTCGGCCAAACCTTCGGCAAAAATCACGTGCAGTACAAAGATTTCAAAACCAGATACATTCAATCCGAACACTTTGACATTTATTTTGACGAAGGCGGATTGAACCTCGCTGAATTTACGGCGGAAACTGCCGAGCAAAGTTATCAGGAAATCAAAGACGATTTTCGCTATGAGCTGGGCAGCCGCATCACGATCATTTTGTATAACAGCCATAATGATTTCGAGCAGACCAACGTGCAAATCGCGCCGCCGGAAGAGTCGGTCGGCGGGTTCACGGAATTTTTCAAGAACCGCGTCGTCATTCCCTACGAAGGCAACTGGGAAAAATTTCGCCACGTCATTCATCACGAGCTGACGCACGCCGTAATGCTGCAAATGGTTTACGGCTCCGGCGTGCAATCGATCATCACCGGCCTGGCGCGCTTGCAATTGCCGTTGTGGTTCGTCGAAGGCCTGGCGGAATACGAGAGCCGCGGCTGGGACACCGAAAGCGACATGTTCATGCGCGACGCGGCGCTTAACGGCTACATTCCGGAAATTCCTTATCTCGGCGGTTTTCTGGCCTACAAAGGCGGCCAGTCCGTGCTGTATTATATTTCGCAAAAATACGGCGGCGAAAAAATCGGCGAGATGTTGGGAAAAATCAAAATTAACAAAAGCCTCGACCGCGGCGTCCGCAGCGCCATCGGCATGAGCGTGGAAGATTTGAACAAGCGCTGGCAGAAGCATCTGAAAAAAGAATATTGGCCCGACATCGCCGGCCGCCAGGAGCCGGATGAATTGGCGCGCCAGCTCACCGATCACACCAAATACGGCAACTTCATCAACAACAGCTCGGCGCTTTCTCCCAACGGCGATAAGATCGCATTTCTCTCCGACAAGTCCGATTACTTCGACATTTATTTGATGAGCGCGATCGACGGCAAGATTATTTCAAAGCTGGTGAGCGGCCAAAAAACCGGCGATCTCGAAGAGCTGCACTGGCTGCGCCCCGGCATCACCTGGTCGCCCGACGGCAAATACATCGCGTTCGCGGCGAAGTCCGGCGGCGAAGACGCCTTGAACCTCGTCGACATCAAAAAACGCAAAATCGTGCGGTCGATGAAATTCGGCATGGACGGCGTATTTTCGCCGGCGTGGTCGCCTAAGAACGACGAGATTGCCTTTGTCGGCCTCAAGCACGGCGCTTGCGATTTGTACGCGGTGAATCTGCAAAACCGGGCCGTGCGCCAAATTACCAACGACGTGTTCAGCGATCTCGAGCCGGCTTATTCGCCGGACGGCAGCCGCATTGCGTTTGTCAGCGATCGCAGCGATTACACTGAGGCCGCGGCGCTGCCGGAGCAATTCAAAATTTGGCGCGCCGACTATCGCAATCTCGACATTTATCTCGTCGATACCAAAGGCGTTGCCGGCGGCGGCAGGATCGAGCAGATCACCGACACGCCTTACTTTGAAAAAACGCCGGTGTTTTCGCCCGACGGCAAAAAGCTGGCGTTTACCAGCGATCGCTCCGGCATTTACAATATTTATATTCGCGATCTCGCCGGCAGCAGCGAATATCCGATCTCCAACGTCATTACCGGCGTGTTTCATCTGTCGTGGACCGGCGACGGCTCGCGCATGACCTTTGTTTCCTTTTATAACGCCGGCTACGATGTTTATATGCTGAAGAATCCGCTCGACATCAAGCCCGGCGAAGTCAACCCCGCCAAGACCGCCTTTCTGACTCAGCTCGAGCAGCGGCAAAAAGACCAGCAAGTCGATCTCAGCATCACAGCGGCGGAAGCGCGCGAAGACCGCGACATCGGCAAATATCGGCATTATGTGTTCGGCGATGATTTTGCGGAAGGCGTGGTCAAAACCAAAGCCGAGCAGGTGGCTTTTCTCGATACGGCGCAATACAAACAGGCGAGCGGCGCTTACAAAGTGCGCCAGTACAAAACCAGATTTTCGCCGGACATTATTTATGGCAACGCCGGTTACAGCCAGTTCTTCGGCGTGCAGGGCCAGACGCAGCTCTCGTTGTCCGACGTGTTGGGCAATCATCGCATCAATGTTTATACTGATTTGTTCTACGACATTCGTAATTCCAATTATCAGGTGAATTATTTTTATTTGCCCAGGCGCACCGACTACGGCTTCGGCGGTTTTCATCATGCGTGGTTCTTTTACAGCGATTCGCCGATTGCAGTGGGCGACTTTTTATATCCGATCGGATTGATCCGCGATCGCTATTACGGGTTGAGCCTTTACGCCTCACGGCCTTTCAGCACGTTTAAAAGACTGGAAGGCGGCCTGTCGTGGGTCAACATCAATCGTGATTTTCTCGATGAATATATCGATCGCGACGGAAACGTCACCGGCCTCACCGACAGCAAAATCCGCACGCTCATCGCCAGCCTTTCTTATGTCACCGACAATGCGCTGTGGGGCTGGACCGGGCCCAACAACGGCAGCCGCAGTGAGTTCAATCTCACGGTTTCGCCGAAATATGACAAAACCAACGGCCTCGGTTTTGTGACGTTTCGCGCCGACATGCGAAAATATCTCAAATTCGGCAAAGAGTATAATCTCGTTTATCGTCTGGCCGGCGGCATCAGCGAAGGCAGCAATCCGCAGCAATTCTTTCTCGGCGGTTTGGACAATTGGCTGAACCGGCGTTTTAGCGGCGGCCGCGTTCGCATCGACCGGCCGGAAGACATTTACTTCTCCAGCTTCGAAACGCCGCTGCGCGGCACGAATTATTACCAGCAATCCGGCAATCGCTTTGCGTTGATGAATCTCGAGTTTCGCTTCCCGCTGATTCGCTACCTCATTCTCGGCTGGCCGCTGCCGCTCGGCTTGCAAAACGTGCGCGGCGCCTTGTTCACCGACGTCGGCGCGGCGTGGGAGGGTAAGCTCGGCAAGTTCGAACGCTTTCAGGCTTTCAAAGGCTCTTCCGGTTTTCCGCCCGAGCTGGACGATCTGCTGATGGGCTACGGTTTCGGCTCCCGCGCCAATCTGGGATTTCTGCTGCTGCGTTTCGACGTGGCGTGGACCACGGATCTGCAGCGCAGCAGCTCGCGGCCGAAATATTATTTCTCGCTGGGCACGGAATTTTAGAGAAAGAACTTTGCGTAATCTCTGCGTCTTTGCGTGCGCTTTGGTGTTTCTTAACTGGCCAAATCCGCATAACCGTCGTTTGTCCGTATATTATTCGAGTAACTTCGAGGAGTGTTTCTATGTGGTTGTTGCCACACCACGATTTTTTTTCCGATTCTGGCCGCAGCATTTTAAAGCAGGGGGTTGGGAAAAAGCTGTTTAATTTTGCCACGCCCGTTCATTTCGTTCTTGTACTTGGTTTAGGGCTCGGCCATTTCGGCAGCGCGCCGGAAAAGGCCCGCGCCCAAATGGTCTCCGCCCTCGGCCGCCAGTCTCCCGCCGCGGATTTCGACGGAACCATCGGCATGCCGCCCTATGTTTTTCGCACCTATCACTTTGCCGCCGCCGAAACCGGCAAAGTGTGCGTCGAAGTTTACATCGGCCTGATCAACGATATTTTGCAGTTCGTCAAAATCTCCGCCGACTCCGGCGACGCCGAATACCGTGCGCAATACGAAATCAATGTCACCGTCTGGGATAAACAGAAAAATCCGCTTGCCAGCCGCAACTGGAAACGCGAATTGACGGTGAAAAATTTTGCCGCCACCAACGACCGCAAAAAATTCAACCTCGAACGCGCCGCGTTCGATCTGGCGCCGGGCGAATATGAAATCGCTCTGGAGATCACCGACCGCGACACCGGAAAGAATTTGCGCGAGCGCCGCCCGCTGAAATTAAACCGGCTCGATGGCGGGCCCTTGCAGCTCAGCTCCGTGGTTTTCACCAGGCCGGTTTTGCCGGCCATGCCGCCCCGGGATTCATTGCTGTACAACTTCGCCGCCTTAACCATGAGCTTGCCGGTCGAGGCGCGCCCGCAAAACGGCGCCGGCCGCGACATGATTGGCGCCGCGGCGTATTTTGAAATCTATGGCGCCCGAGCCGGCGAAACTTTGCAACTGCAATACCAGCTTCTCGATTGGCGCCGGCAAGTTCTGCACGACTGGCAAGAAACGCTCACCGTCACGCCAACCCCGGTCCGCCATCTGGTTGATTTCGCCGGCAAAATCAAGCAAGCGGGTTTGCACACCTTTCGTCTCGTCGCCCAATCGCAAGCTTCCTTGAACAGTCAACAAAAGGAGAGCCGGGAGGCCAAACTCCAAACCGCCGAGGCCGAGGAAAGCTTTCAAGTGCAGATCAGCGCCGATCAAAATGACCCGGCGGCGTTGGCTGAAAATAAAACGCTGCTTTACGAGCCGCTGCGCCACGTCGCCAAAGGCGCGGAATACAAACAAATTCTCGAAGCCGCCGAAGCCGGCCGCGACAGCCTGGTGGCGGAATTTTGGCGCCGGCGCGATCCCGATCCGGCCACCGCCGCCAATCAATTGCGCGACGAATTTTATCGCCGCGTCGCTTTTGCCGAAAGGCGTTTTGCCGGCGCCGGCAAATCCGGTTGGGAAACCGACCGCGGCCGCATTTATCTCAAATACGGCCCGCCGCCCGAAGTGCACCATCAGCTCGCGGAACAGGGCGAGCCGCCGTATGAAATCTGGCTGTATCCGGAACTTGACTTGCATTTTATTTTTCGCGACAAAACCGGCTCCGGAGATTTCGAGCTGGTGAATCGCTAAATGTTTTATATCAACACGGAGAAACGGAGAAAAAATGAACAAACACGGAAATTATGATTAAGGTCTTTTACTCCGTGTTTCTCGGTTTGCTCTGCGACTCCGTGTTAGAAAACAGATTTTGTAAAAAAAGCTTTTCTCCGTGGTTGAAAATTTTTTGATTTGGGCATAAAAACTTTGCAATAAAAAAATCTTGGACTGCATCTATGCACACCATCATCTCCGGCTTGCTCGCCGGGCTTGTGGTCGGGATCGTCTGTATCATCTACGTTCTGGCGCGCACGCGCAAAATGAAAGAAGCCGTCGAAACCGGCCGCGCCATTCCATATTCGGAAGGGCGCGCCGGCGCTGGCCTGATGATCATGGGGCTATTCGGCAGCGGCTCCATCGTCTGGGGCTTTGTCGGCGCCGGATTGTATCATCTCATTCGCACCGAGCTTTTCTTTTTTATCATGTCGCTGGCGCTGGCGGCCCTGTTCACGCTGCTCATCTGGCGCAGCAAAACCACCTTCGTCCGCGACAAAGTTTTTCTGACCGTCATCGTCTTCGTCGGCCTCGGCCTGCTCATCCCGCTCTTTTACGACACGCTGAAAATTTTTGATTAAAGCGTTACGCTTCACCCGCTTCTCCTGATCTCCGGCGCTCGATAAAATTTTTTGCCCTCGGCTTGCTTCTCCTTTTTCCTTTCTTTATATTGATCTTGATTTCTTCCAGCGTTTGATCCAATGCGCGTCGTCATTTTTTGAGGAAAATATCATCTATGAAATACCGTTGGCGCCTGCCGGCGGCGCTCGTCATTTTCATCGCCGGTGCGATTATTCTTTTCAGTTGCAGCCGCCGGTTCAAGCCCGCCGTTCCCAAACTTGCCGTCGTGATCAGCGTCGATCAAATGCGCGCCGATTATCTCGTGCGCTTCGCGGGATTATTTACCGGCGGTTTTGCGAAACTGCTGCATGAGGGTGCGGTGTTTACCAATGCGCATCAGGATCACGCCATTACTGAAACCGCGCCCGGGCACGCGACGCTGGCGACCGGATCGTATCCGTCGCATCACGGCATCGTGAGCAACGTTTGGTTCAATCGCGAAAACGGCCAACGTTTCTATTGCGTCGATGACGCCAACTTTGCGCTCGTCACCGGCGGGAAAAATGCCAACGCCGCGCCGGCTGGAAAAAGTCCGCACCAACTGTTGCGGCGCACCCTCGGCGACTGGCTCAAAGCCAAATATCCGCCGGCAAAAGTCATCAGCGTGGCGGGCAAAGATCGCTCGGCGATTCTCATGGCCGGATTCGAGGCGGAGGCGGCTTACTGGTTTCATGCGGCGAGCGGCAGTTTTGTCAGCTCGCGTTATTATCGCGAGTCGCTGCCGGAGTGGGCGGCGCAATGGAACGCCGAACGCCACGCCGATCGTTTCTTTGGCCAGGCCTGGGAAAAAAGCCGCCCGGAAGAAGATTATTTTGCCGCGCGCGAAGATTTATTCGACGCTGAGGGCGACGGCGTGAACACCACGTTTCCGCACGAGTTTATCGCCGCCGATTCAAGCCGGCCGCAAATCGGCGCGCGTTTTTATCAGTGGCTGGCCGCCACTCCGGCGCTGGATGAGCTGACGCTAGCGTTTGCGCAGCGCGCCATCGCCGCGGAAGAACTCGGCGCCGATGGAGTCCCGGATCTCTTGCTCATCGGTCTAGCCGCCACGGATTACGTTGGCCATGCTTACGGCCCGCTCAGCCAGGAGAGCGAAGACAATTTGCTCCGGCTCGACGCCGCGCTGGCGAATTTTTTTGCGTTTTTGGATCAAACGGTCGGCCTGAAAAATTGCGTGCTGGCGTTGTCGGCCGATCACGGCGTTCTGCCGCTGCCGGAAGAATTGCGCCGCCGCGGGTTCGAATCCGCGCGGATTTTGGAAGATGAAGCCATGGCGGAAGTTCAAAGCCTCGAGCGCGAGCTGCAGCAGGAATGGAAAACCGATCGCCGTATTTTTCGTTCCTATCTCGATCAAATCAATGTTGATTATCGCCTGGCCGATTCGCTCGGTCTCTCGCCGGCCGAATTTCGTTCTCGCCTCGCGGCCAAATTGCGCACGCTGTCATTTGTGAGCGACATTTTCACCTATGACGAACTCAGCGCGAGCGACGGACCGGCGCGGGATTTTTTGGAGAAACACCGCCGTTCCTTTTATCCCGACCGCACGCAGGATCTGGTCATGCAAGTGAAGCCGTATTATCTCGTGACCGGCGCGCCGCGGGGCACGACACACGGCAGCCCGTATGGATATGATTCGCACGTGCCGCTGATTTTTTGGGGCGAGCGTCTCCAGCCGGGCCGCATCGCGACGCCGCACCAAACCGTCGATCTCGCGCCGACGTTGGCGTATTTGCTGAATCTCGAGTTGCCGGCGGATTTGCAGCGCCGCGTTCCCAATGGACGTTCGAGCTCGGCGCCGATTGCATCCGGCGTGGACGGCGAAGTTTTAATGATGGCGATTAAACAATAGTGTTTCCCGTGCAATTCATCAAAAAAATTTATCGCCTCTTTACCAGCGACCTGTCGCGCGCGGAGATCGAGCGGCTGGTCAAAGTCGACACGCTCGGCATGTATGCGTTTTACCTGCGCCACGCGCAAAAACCGGCGCTGGAAAAAAAGCGGTGGAAACGGCCGCTGATTTTTGCCCGCGAGTTTTTTGTCGCCTTTCTGCTGCGACTAACGCCGGCGCGCCGTCTGCTGTATGCGCTGGCGCTGTTGTTTTTTGTGATTGCCTGGGCCGATAACAATTGGTGGGATACGGTTTATGGATTTATCATTTTAAATTTTTTGTTGGCGCTCGAATTGGCGGACAAGTTGATTGCGAAAGACGAGCTGGCCGTGGCGCGCGAAATTCAACTGAGTCTGTTGCCCGATCATTCCGCGCCGATTTGCGGTTATGAGATGGCCGCTTTCAGCGACGCGGCCAAAAGCGTCGGCGGCGATTACTACGATCTCATCCCGCTGGCCGACGGCAGCGCGTTGGTGGCGATCGGCGATGTTTCCGGCAAAGGCATTTCCGCCGCGCTGTATATGGTAAAAGTGCAAACCATGCTGCAAATGTTTGCCAAAGAATCCGGCGAGCCCGGTCTGCTGCTGGATCGTTTGAACGAACAGCTTTGCCGCAGCTTCCGGCGCAATTATTTTCTCACGCTGGCGCTGCTGCGGCTGCAACCCAACGGCGAAAGCGAGCTTTGCCGCGCCGGCCACACGCCGGCGCTTTTTTATGACGACGAAAAAAAGCATTGTTTGTGGCTCGAGCCCAAAGGCATCGCCATCGGTCTCGAAAACGGCGCGGGCTTCCGCCGCAAGCTGGAATTGTCCAAACGGTTCTTGCAGCCCGGTGATATCATGCTGCTCTTCACCGACGGCGTCGTCGAAACCGCCAATGGTCAATGGATTGAATTTGGCGAGAATCGTTTGGCGCAAATCTTGTCGAGGCATGCGCAAAATTCCTCCGCCCAGATCAAAACTATTTTGTTGCAGGAGCTGAACGCTTTTCGCAAAGACGCCGAGCTGCGCGACGACACCACGTTCGTGATCATCAAGCGCAGCCGGTAAACATTAAACCCGGAGAAACCGCGAAAAACGAGCAAGCCCGGAGAAAAACTGGACACGGATTGTTGGTTTTGAACGGGGTTCAAGCCTGTATGCCAATTTATCATAAAGCGCCAGCCTGACAATTTAAATTTCAAATATTAAATTGCGAAATTGATTTAAATTGTTTAGAATTTATATGCAGCATTTAAAAAGAAGGTGGCATAATCATTGCAATTTTTATTCGTTTGATTTGAAGATATTTGATATGACAATTTTCTCATGAGTTTTCATACATGCGTGTTAAAGATTACTACAATATTCTTGGTGTGAGTGAAAAAGCCGGCGCCGATGAAATCAAAAAAGCTTATCGGCAGATGGCAAAAAAATATCATCCGGATGCCAATCCCGGCGACAAGACGGCGGAAGAGCGCTTCAAAGAAATCAATGAAGCCTATGATGTTCTGGGCGATGTCAAGAAGCGCAATAAATATGATCACCTCCGGTTGTATGGTCACTCGGCCACCAACAGTGATTGGTTTCAATTTGATCCGGAGATTTTGCGCCAGCATGGTTGGTCCCCCGGCGCCGGAGGCTTTGGGGGCGGATTTCAATCTCCCGGCGGGCAAGTATTTGGTCAAGGTTTTGCATTCTCGGATATTTTGCGCGAGCTGTTCGGCTTTGAGGGAGTTGTAAATGATTACGCCCCACAGTACGGCCCGCGCGATCTCACCGGTGATATGACGATTTCATTTATGGAAGCGATCACCGGGGCGGAGCGCACGGTTTCGGTTAAACAGCGCAAAATTTGCCCGACCTGCTCGGGAACCGGCCGCGAAAAGTTTGCTGCGTGCAGCCATTGCCATGGCGCCGGCAATGTGACGACGCGCAAAAAAATTCGCGTGCGCATTCCGGCCGGCATCGAGAATGGCCATAAGCTGCGCGTTCCCGGCGTCGGTTTTGGCTCCGGCCACGGCGCGCCCGGCGATCTTATTATCACGGTCTATGTTGAAGCCGACAGCGCTTTCAAGCGGCAAGGCAAGGATATTTATTACGATCTCTATGTCAACGATACAGATTTGGAAACCGGCACTCGCGTGCAGATTCCAACGATAGACGGCAAAAAAGTGGAACTGAATATCCCCGCCGGCATCAGACGGGGAACATTGCTGCGCCTGAAAAAATTGGGCGTGCGTCTCAATGGGCAACAAGGCGACCAATACGTGCGTATCATTTAAATGCAAAGGCCGCTCCGCATCGTTTCATGCCGCCATTCAAAAAAATCTTTTTTGCTTTAACAAACATTTTTCCTAACAAAAAAAATCTCCCACAGCAGGAGGGTTATTTTATGATCGCGAAACGAGGAGTCTGGCTTCTGGCTGCCGTTGCTTTACTGGCGGGTGTTATTTTGGGGCTGGGCGTTGCTTCGAATTCCAACTGGACAAAATCCGGCATGGCCCGCGAAACTCTGACCGCAACCACCGCTCCCCTCAAGCCTGGCGCGGATAAACCGGCGGTGACGAGCCATCTCGATCTGGTGAATACCGGCAAGGCGTTCGTCGAGGTGGCCCAACAGGTGATGCCCACGGTGGTCAGTGTGACGAGCACGAAAGTGGTGCGCGGACGCAATCCGTTTTCCGAAATTCTCCCGGAGGGCTTTGGCCGGCAGTTTCGCGAATGGCATCGCAATCAGCGCGAGCAGCCGCAGGCCGGATTAGGCTCCGGCGTCATCATCAGCGCCGATGGCTATGTTTTAACCAATAATCACGTGGTTCGCGAAGCGGAAGAAATTTCGGTTTTGCTCGAGCGCAAACACTATAAAGCCAAAGTCATCGGCAGCGATCCGAAAACCGATCTGGCGGTGATTAAGATCAGCGAAAAAAATCTTCCGGTGGTGAAGCTCGGCAATTCCGACGATCTCGAAGTCGGTGAATGGGTTTTGGCCATCGGCAATCCGTTTTCCGTGCAATTGCAGCATTCGGTGACGGCCGGCATCGTCAGCGGCAAGGGCCGCAATCAGGTCGGCATCGGCGATATTGATTATGAAGATTTCATTCAAACGGATGCGGCCATCAATCCCGGCAATAGCGGCGGCGCGCTGGTCAATTTACGCGGCGAGCTCGTCGGCATCAATACGGCGATTGTCGCCAACAGTTGGGGCGGCGGCAATCTCGGCATTGGCTTCGCGATTCCGATCAATCTCGCGAAGCAGATTATGGAGCAGCTCATCGCCAGCGGCAAGGTCGTCCGCGGCTGGCTCGGAGTTTATATTCAAGCCGCGAATGAAAGCATGGTGGAACGGCTCGACCTGCCTTCAAGCGAAGGGGCGTTGGTGAGCGAGGTCACAGCCGGCTCGCCGGCCGAAAAGGCCGGCCTCAAAGACGGCGATTTTATTATCGAGTTTGACGGCAAGAAAATTCTTGACAATAATCAACTGATGCATCTCATCGCCACTTACAGGCCCGGCACCCGCCTATCCCTCAAGCTGATTCGCGACAGCCGCGAACGGACGCTAACGGTCATGCTGGCGGAACGTCCTGATGATAATGCCATTCCGCGCTTGACTTCGGCCGGCGGCGTGAATCGGCTCGGCCTCGAAGTGAGCAACCTGACGCCGGAGCTGGCGCGCGAGTTCGACCTTTCGGCGGAATCCGGCGTCGTCGTGATCGACGTGGAATCCGGCAGCGTTGCGAATAAAGAAGGCGTGGAGGTTGGCGATGTGATTCACGAAGTGAATCGTGAAACCGTGCGCAGCGTTCGCGAGTTTAATCGTATCGCCGGCGAGCTCAAGCCCGGCGACACCGTTTTGCTGCGCCTCGTTCGCGGCGAAAATAAATTCTTTGTTGCATTAAAAGTGGAAAATGATTAAATTGCCACACTTTTTAAGCACAGCGCCGAGGGGCATGGCGCCTCGCTCGATGCCCTCGGCGGGTTTGATGAGAAACTAATTTGAGGAAATCGTTTACATGGATCAAAAAAGGCTGCAATTTTTTACCAAAAAGATTTTGGAAGAACGCGAGCGCATCATCGCCGCCTTGACCCATCATGAAGTTGAATTCGAAGGCGCGGCCTCGTCGCGCAGCGCCGAATTCGAAGAAGCTTCGCGTGTGGATCGTGATCGCGAGTACATTTCCGGCTTACTGACGATGGATACGGCAGAGCTTTCGGACATTAACGAAGCGCTCAAGCGCATTCTTGACGGCACTTATGGCAAGTGCGTTGATTGCGGCAATGAAATTCCGGAAGCGCGATTGGAAGCCATGCCCAGCACGCGGCGTTGTCTTGATTGTCAAAAACAAAATGAAATTCGTCAGGAATTCGCTGAAGAACCGCCTCCCCTCTCCCCCATGATTTAAACCTTGGTTTTCAAAAAATTTTAACTCACGGAATGAGCCTGTGGAAGGTTTCTAAAAATTCATTCCGTGAGTTGTTTTTATTTTTGAGCATGTTGATTTGTGCTAAAGCCTGTCATTCTGTCCGGCCTCTGCAAAAAAGACTTTGATAAACCGCTCTGCGGCTGCTCACCACTTTAGTTAAATAAACCTTTAATTAACAAAATCTAAAGATATATTAATTTTCTCGTGAATAAGTGGCATATCATTTGTACAAACATTTAGAGAATATATGGTAAATTCTTTATACCATAAAGTTTTGTCACATTGGATGAACGCCTATTTTTGAAAACACGGCGGCTCCGGCAGTCATTTTTTTTCAATGAAGGCCGGGATCACTTTTAATAAGAAATTTTAGTTGGAGACTTATCATGGGTAAGATTATTGGCATTGATCTGGGAACTACCAATTCATGTGTAGCGGTGATGGAAGGCGGCGAACCGGTGGTGATTGCGAATTCCGAAGGCATGCGCACGACGCCTTCCGTTGTCGCATTTACCAAAAGCGGCGAGCGTCTCGTCGGCCAGGTTGCCAAACGCCAGGCCATCACCAATCCCAAAAACACGATTTATTCGATCAAACGTTTTATGGGCCGCCGCACCGGCGAAGTCACGCGCGAGCGCACCACGGTGCCCTACGAAGTCGTCGCGACGAAAAACGATGTGGCGGTGGTGCGCATCGGCGACAAAGAATATACGCCGCAAGAAATTTCCGCGATGATCTTGCAGAAGATGAAACAAACCGCGGAAGATTATCTCGGCGAAAAAGTCACCGACGCGGTGATTACCGTGCCGGCGTACTTCAACGACAGCCAGCGCCAATCTACCAAAGAAGCGGGCGAAATCGCCGGCCTCAAAGTTCGCCGCATCATCAACGAGCCGACGGCCGCTTCACTGGCGTATGGTTTGGACAAAAAGAAAGATGAGAAAATAGCGGTGTTCGACCTCGGCGGCGGCACGTTCGATATCAGCATTCTCGAAATCGGCGACGGCGTGTTTGAAGTCAAAGCCACCAACGGTGACACCCATCTCGGCGGCGATGATTTCGACCAGCGCATTATGGATTGGCTGGTCGCCGAGTTCAAACGGCAGGAAGGCGTCGATCTTTCCAAAGATGCGATGGCCGTGCAGCGCTTGAAAGAAGCCGCGGAAAAAGCCAAGTGCGAGCTGTCGACGGTGATGCAGACCGACATCAATCTGCCGTTCATTACCGCCACCGACAGCGGCCCGAAACATTTGCAGATGACGTTGACGCGCGCCAAATTCGAGCAGCTTGCTGACGATCTGTTCGAGCGCACGATCCCGCCCTGCGAATCGGCGCTGCGTGACGCGGGTTATTCGGCGGCAGATATTGACGAAGTCGTACTCGTCGGCGGCGCCACGCGCATGCCGCGCGTGCAGGAAATCGCCCGCAAGCTGTTCGGCAAAGAGCCGCACAAAGGCGTCAACCCCGATGAAGTCGTTGCGATCGGCGCGGCCATTCAAGGCGGCGTGCTTGGCGGCGATGTGAAAGACGTTCTGCTTTTGGACGTTACGCCGTTGTCGCTCGGCATCGAAACGCTCGGCGGCATTACCACGCGTTTGATCGAGCGCAACACCACGATTCCCTGCCGCAAATCCGAAATCTTTTCGACGGCGGCGGACAGCCAGACGCAAGTTGAAATTCACGTTCTGCAGGGCGAACGCGAAATGGCAATTGACAACCGCACGCTCGGCCGCTTCATTCTCGACGGCATTCCGCCGGCTCCGCGCGGCGTGCCGCAAGTCGAAGTCACGTTTGACATCGACGCTAACGGCATTCTCAACGTTTCGGCGAAGGACAAGGCCACGAGCAAGCAGCAATCGATTCGCATCGAGGCCTCGACCGGCTTGAGCAAAGAAGAGATTGCCAAGATGGAACGCGATGCGCGCGAGCATGCAGCCGAGGACAAGAAAAAGCGCGAGAGTGTCGAAGTGCGCAATCAGGCCGATCAGCTCGTGTATCAAACCGAGAAGAATATCAATGACATGGCCGACAAGCTCGAGGCGGACGAAAAGAGCCGCCTCGAAGCCGCGGTGAAAAAGATCAAAGACGCGTCGAGCACGGAGCGAGTGGATGACATTCGCGCCGCCAGCGATGCGTTGAACAAGGAATGGAACGCGATCTCTTCCAAGATGTATGAACGCGCTGCGGCCGATGCTTCCAAAGGCGCCCCCGGCCAACCGACCAACGGCGGCCCGCAAAAAGGCAAAGTGCAGGAAGCCGAGTTCGAAGTGGTCGATGATGAGAACAAAAACTGAACGTGCTCCGTTGTTTAAATAAATAGAAAAAGCGAAGGCCTCTCGGAATAATGAGAGGCCTTCGCTTTTTTATTTTATATGAATAAATTACTTCTACGGATTGACCCGTTGAAATATCTTTACAAAAATAAAAAGGGCGGCGAGAATCTCGCCGCCCTTTTTACAATCAACAATTTTTAATTTGCTGCCATTGGCGATGTGCTCGGCGGCACCGGAAACGGCACTTGATTTTGCACCGGCGGGAGGCTGCGCAAATAGGCCCACACCGCTTTGAGATCGTCGTCGGTCATTTGTCCGATAAACTGCCACGGCATCGGCGGCAGAATATCACGGCCGTTCGGTTGCCCTTGATGTTTGCCGGTGCGCAACGTGCGAATGAAGGTTTCTTCCGTCCATTCGCCAATGCCGGTGCTGGTATCCGGTGTGAGGTTCGCGGTGAAGCTCACGCCCCACGGGCCGGCCCACGCGGTCAGCATGGGATTGGTGGAAGTGATGATATGGCGTTGCTGTAAATCTGCCGGCGTCCAATCAGGATAAGGCAACTCTGCCGGATGTCCGGAGAGCAGGCGTGTCGAATCCGGTATCGGCTCGCCCTGCGGGCCAAACACTTTCGGCGTGTGGCAATCATGGCAGCTGCCGATGGTGACCAGATATTTGCCGCGCGCCACGAAATCGATTTTGGACTCACTCGCCGCGCTGGGCTTTTGCTCGCAGCCCATGAACTGAGCCGCCATCAACCCCGCGGCCAAAATGATGATTAACTTTTTCATAGCTATCTCCATAAAGTTGAGGCTCGTTTGAAGTTGAAGAAAATCTAGCTCACGGAATAGAACTCACACGGAAAAAAGATTTAATGATTTTGATTTCCGTGAGCTGTTCCAATTCCGTGAGCGATTAATTCTTTGAGGTGTTTCAAGTTTACTTTGCACTTGGCCGCAGCGTGACCTGCCCGCCATCTTCATTGGTCAACACCAAGCGAGGCTCGGCTTGATCCAAGACGATCTGGAATTTCAGCGTTGAAGGTTGCAGCTCATTTGGGGTTGAAGCGCGCTGATCTTCCTCATGAGTACGGACATCACGCGCACACTCGCGGCCCATTTTCGGGGAGAGCACGATTTGCGAGCCATTGATCGCGACGGTGCCTTCCTGATAGAGAAAGTAGTCGATGCTCGTAATTTGTTCGCCGGCGCCAAAGCGATACTCGCCATTGGCCTGCACGATCAAAAATATTCCGCGGCCGCTTGGTTCACTCCATTGCTGCGTACTCGGATTGTAGAAATTCGCCGCCGCAAGGGAGCCACTCTGCCACTGGCCAACCAGCGCCGCCGGCACGGCGGCTTTTGACGTGGCAACACCGTCTTTTGCGACCGCAAGCTGTTTCTCACCGCCCATGAATGTAGCCAGAAGACCGGCGCTGACGAGTGCTACGATAGACTTTCTCATATTTCCTCCTTAAAGTTGTGAAAACTATTTTCTGATCTGAATTTTTTGCCAGTGCATCGTTGTCGCGTGGCCAATGATAATTCAAAGTGAATGCCAAAAACACGATCGCCAGCGCGATGACAATTATGTCGCGAAAAACCTGAGATTTACTTGGAGGCGGAAAGGAATGGCGTGAAGATCAATTTGCCGTGAGTTTGCGGGAAAATTACCGAAAGAAATTGGGTGAGGTTGTTGCTAATAGGGGTAGGCTCGTTGAAATTCCCGAAAGAGAGGGAAGAATCTAACAAGAATCACGAGTTGAAACCTTCAACCTGAGCAAAGCAGATAGGCGGAATAGTTAAATTAGTTTTTGCACGGCGTCAAATTCAACTCCGGCGTTTCTGCGCCGGTTTCGCAATGCCCAGCTTTTCCATTTTATAGCGAATCGTGTATTCCGCCGTTCCCAGCAGGCGCGCGGCCTGGGATTGGTTCCATTGGCCTTCTTCCAGCGCCTGGCGGATGAGCTGGGCTTCAAAGTCACTGACTTTTTCTTGCAAGGATTTACGCGAAGCATCATCTTCCAAAGCGGCAGCGCTTTGCAGCTCGGGCTGAAATTCCGCAGGGATCGTTTTAGAAGTCAAAACGACAGCTTCCGGCGCAGCCAGTGTGACCAGGCGCTCGATAAAATTTTCCAGTTCGCGAACATTGCCCGACCATTGGCGTTGCTGTAAAAAATTCAATAATGAATTCTCGAAAGATTCCACCGGCTTCTTTTGCTCGTCCGCAAATCCTTTTAGAAAATGATTGGCGAGCAACGGAATATCTTCGCGGCGTTCGTTCAGCGTCGGCAGGTAAATCGGAAAAACGTGCAGGCGGTAAAATAGATCTTCGCGGAAATTTTTCTGCTCCACCAATTGGCGCAACGAAACACTCGCCGCGGCGATGATGCGCACGTCCACGCTGCGGGATTTGTTGCTGCCGACGGGGCGCACTTCGCCTTCTTGCAGCACGCGCAGCAATTTGGCCTGCATCTCCACCGGCAAATTGGCCATCTCATCCATGAAGAGCGTGCCCTGGTGCGCTTCGACGATCAAGCCTTTGCGCTCGTAGTTGGCGCCGGTAAACGCGCCGCGCGCGTGGCCGAACAGCTCGCTCTCGATCAGATGCTCCGGAATCGCGCCGCAATCAATCGCGACGAAGAGAAATTTTTTGCGGGCGCTAAATTCGTGAATGGCGCGGGCCACGCGTTCTTTGCCGGTGCCGCTTTGTCCTTCGAGCAACACGCGCACATCGCAGCGGCTGGCGGCTTCCACGGCGCGCAACAGCTCAATAAACGGCTTCGATTTGCCGATCAAGCCCAGCGGCTCGAATTGCCCAAGCAATGCCACTTCCGGCAGCGGCGCGTTGAAATACTCTTGAATGCGCTGCACATTACTGAGAAACGGGGTACAAACCGCTGCAAGATTTTCCAGCAAATGCAGCGCCGCCTCGTCGAAAGTCGCCGCTTCATTTTCGCTCAACACCAGCATGTAGCCGAGGGCGCGTCCCTGGCTCATGAACGGCACACACATCGCCGCGCGCACGGCTTCGCCGGCAAAGGCTTCCTGGTCAAAGCGCGCATCCGCTTGCAGATCGGCGCTCAAAAAGGCGCGTTGATGTTTCATCGCCCAGCCGACGACGACGTTCTGCACGTATTGATACGGCGCCGCGGCGATTTCCTTGCCGCCTTTGAAAATGGTTTTGATCGTCTCTTGCGTGCTGGGGTTGATCATCATGATCGACGCGACCTCGGCGTTGAACAGCGCCGTCGCCGTCGAAGAAATCACACGCACGATTTCCTGAAAATCATTCTGTTGGCCGAGAATTTTGGCTAGATCGAAAAGGCTTGCGGATTTTGGGTGTGCATTATTCATGATTTTGGAGCAAAACAGGCTCACTTAGCCGATTCTGCATAAACAACGTATTCATATAATTCTTTCTTCGAATTACGCTTTCTCAGGCGCCTTACTTGTATATTTTTGAATCCTGAATCATGAAACAGTGCAACGTAAATCTCTTCAACAGGAAGCAAGGTGCCATAAAATTTTGAGTTTCCCACGATATAATAACATTGCCCATTTCTTGTGATAACTTGGCGAAGACTGTGTAAATGAAGCTTTATATCTTGGAAATACTTGTGAATGTATTGGCCGAGAAGTTGATTTTGTTGCTTAATATCATCAACAATGCGGTCGAATTTGGGGTATGGAATATTTTGTAATGGATCCGGTTGCCATGACCCGAGATTGCTCGTTGCACATCCCCACGTGCCTCCTATTGCAGCCCAATCCAACTCGCCAGCTTGCCTGCCATTTGTCAAAAACCCGAGCCAATACATATATGGCCGCAATTCTCGAATGTAACTCATGCGATTAGGATAAGGGGGGGAGGTAACGACCTTGGTATAGCAACGTTCCGGTAACACTTTCGCCAGGTCTCGTGAATCACCATGATAAATTTTCGCCAACGCCATGGGTTGGTCGGAAATCAGGCTTTGCGAAATCTCATTTGCAACCGATGAGAATCGCGCCAAAACGGATTCGTAAGAATCAAAATATTGTTCATCATCGAGCAAAGAAGATTGATTTGACGGAATGAATTTTTTAAATGACATCGATTGATGCCCAAAACTAACATTAGCTGCTTCTATTAAAGTTCGACAGAACGCTATTTTTAGAAGATCGACGATCGTCGAATTTTGTCGTTGGCCTGCTCGTTCAATGCAGCTAAATAAATGTGAGAGCGCTTTGAGAACGTTGGAATCCCACCACTTTTCTATCTGATGAAGATCGGGTTGCCAATAATTGTCAGGCTGTTTCTGAAGGCGGATATTATTTACGATATGTTTTGCTTCGACCCGAACAGCCTCAGCGATTACATTATCGTATCGTGCCACTTTAACGTTGCCAAACCAAACCAGAAACGGATTAATATCAACAGCGTGCGCGGGGATACCCAGAGCTGCACTTGCAAGTGGTGTTGTTCCCGTTCCCGAGAAGGGGTCGAGAATCAAATCACTTTTTGAGCTATTTTTTAGAACTTCCTGAACAACATGAAGAGAGAAAGCCGGTGTTAGACGAAGCCAGCCATGGCGGCCATTTCGTATATTGCCACGAAAAGTCAAGTGCTCACAACGTCTTGACGAATCATTAAAATACAGTTCTCGGGGATAATCTGCGATTGCATCATTTCTCATTTTAGCAACGCCTGAATAATGGACTCGACTTTGCTTTGAATTTTGGGAGCATTCCTTTTGAAAAAACCGGTTAAATCGTAACCGAGCACCTCACGACAGAATACATAAATCGAATTGATCGATGCCCCATGCAATGAGCCTTTCAGAATAAGCCATTGCGCGCGAGCATATCGCTCTTCTATATCGGAATCAATTTGAATGGAAAGTAGTCCGAGCACGGGCAGATACAGATTGGTATAGGCATTTACGGCGTTTCCAATATCGGCATTTTGCCGTTTGGAATCCTTGCTTTTGTAACCTTGTCGTATTTCAAATACGGCGCCTCGAAGCTGGGTTGCCAGTTTCTTGTCTACACGCAAATTAAAAGCGGCTTCTGAGAGCCACTTTTTTACAATTGCTCGTCGCTCTTGATTCTGAATTTCAGAAAAAGAGATTCTACCGTCAAGAGACAACGTTCTTGTCTTGCCGCCGGCGCTTGGAACTAGATATGACCACGAAGCCTGCTCAGCTTCAATTGAGAGAGTGTCTTGCAAAATCCGGCGAAAGAGTCGTTCGCATGCAATACCGATTTGACGATATACTGAAGTCATGCCTCCTGCCGCTTTGTGAGCCGCGTATACCAGCGGCGAATCAAGTCCAAACCACGCATAAAAATCATCTTGCTGATAAAGCGTCTGGAATTCAGAAAGAGAAAATCCGGCTTTTGCTCCCCTGCCAAACTTTGGTTTATAGTTTTTGCAAACGCCAAGAGCATCAAGGATGATTGAAATGTATGTCTCATCCAAAGATTTAGAGTTTTTCATAATTCAAATATAACACAAAATCTGAATTATGCAACTTTCCTCTATCGAATAGAGCAACGTGCGATTATGTGCCAACAACATCTTCCAACGCATATTCAATCGCCTGTTCCACCGCCATCTTCTTTCCCTCGGCACATTCAGCCGCGAAGACTTCTTCACCGAGTCTGGCGCGCGCGGCGGCAAGGTCGCGATCAAAGCGTTGGCGCTGGAATACCGGCATAATCGCGCCGGTGGCGGCATGCAAAGTCTCTCCCGCTGCCAACAAACGCGTCGCCGGTTCGCACTTTCCAGCGGCCAGCGACAATTGCCCAAATCCGATGACGCCGTTCGCCAGACCAAGCCGGTCATTGGATTCGCGCGATTGCTGCAAGCTCTCTTGATAGCAGACGAGGGCGCAGCTCACATCATTTCTATCGAGCGCGAGATGGCCAAGCGCATAAAGCGCGCGCGCGATTCCCCATTTAAATCCATTCTCGTGAAACAATGCCAAGCTCTTTTCGAGCAGCTCCTCGGCAAGACTGGCGTCGCTTTGCTCATGAGCGATCACACCCAAACTATACGAGCTCACGGCCAACCC
>Ga0247727_10001243_pt1 | contig 61564 bp, 48 predicted proteins | sample WisWelCaveWW1625_FD_202498 | JGI IMG/M metagenome (GOLD analysis project Ga0247727, IMG submission 202498) | Biofilm microbial communities from Wishing Well Cave, Virginia, United States - WW16-25 | ecosystem: Environmental > Aquatic > Deep subsurface > Groundwater > Cave microbial mat | place...
CGAATATCAGCGTGACTCGTCGTCGAAGCGACCGGCCGTCTCCGTCCTCGTCACCGCACTCGCCAAAACCGCAGCGACCACCCCCAACCCGAAGGCGGTCGCCCTTGACAACGGTCGTTCCATATCAGCGGAGAAGCGTCATGCGGCGGTGTTCGCGGCGGGATCCGGCGCGGAGCTCGTAGACATAGAGGCCGCTCACCGCGGGCGCGCCGGCATCGGTGGTCCCGTCCCACGCAACCTCGTGCCGGCCCGGCGGGATCGTGGCGTCGAGGAGGCGGCGCACGACGCGGCCCGAGGCGTCGTAGATGACGATCTCTGCGCGTCCGGCCGCGGCGCCGACGAGGTCGAAGGGAATCACCGTGCGCGAGTTGAACGGGTTCGGGACGTTCTGGAGGAGCGCCGTCCCTCCGCCGCCGGGCGAGCCGCCCCGATCGACCCCGGTCACCGTCCCGACGCGGAAGCCGAACGGCGCCCCCTCCGCCTCCCCCGCCGCGAGGTACGCGAGGCTCGTGTCGTTCGTCCCGCCGAGGTAGGTCGTGTCGAGGAGGTCGCTCCCCCACGTCACGACGTAGTAGACGAGCGAGTCCTCCGTGGCGAAGAGCGTGTCGAGCGTCACGCGGAAGTAGTCGTCGCCCCCGAGCGGGCCGAGCGGGACCGCGGCGTGCGAGGCGAAGGTCGTGTCCGAGGCAGCCCTGAGCCGCAGGGACGCTCCCTGGAGCCGCCCCGCCGGCGCGGCGACCTGGAAGGCGTACTGCGCGTGGACGTAGTTCCCAACGAGCGGATCGCGCATCGTCGCCGCGCCGAAGCCGACGCGGGTCGGCACGTGGAAGGAGCCGACCGGGTTCGCTCCGGCGACGAACGTGTAGCCGCCGTCATCGACGACCGGCGCGCCCGCGGCCGGCGGGTCCCAGCCCTCCACGCGGAACGCGACGGTCTCGTGGTGCTGGAAATCGGTTCCGAGAACGAGCGTCGCGCGGAAGAAGCCGGTGTCCCCCACCGCGTGATGCCACGCGAGCGAGAGCGAATCCCACGTCGCGCCGCCGTCCCTTGTGAACGCGACGCGCCCCGCGTGGCCGCCGACGCCCAGCGTGTCCGCGGGGACCATGCCGACCTCGATGCGCGCGTCCGTCGCGGCCGCGAGCTTCTCCGCGCTCTCGAAGTTCGTCCAGGAGGAGACGGCCTCAGGCCGCCAGGACACCGCGTCGACGGGGAGGCGCGTCGTGAACGCGAACGGCTCGGAGAAGAACCCGTACGTCCCGCTCGAGGCGTCCTTCGCTCGGAGGCGGACGAAGTGCGTCGTTCCCCGATCGAGCGTCCCCGGCAGGGCCCAAGACGTGTCCGCGGGCGAGCCGGCCACGATCTCGGAATCGACGAGCGGGCTCGCGAAAGCCGCGTCGCGCGCGATCGTGAACCAGTAAGCGATGATCGAGTCTCCGACCTCGGGAACGCTCGGGGCCCAGCGGAAGAGCGGCGCCAGCGGTGCGAAGAGCGACCCGGGCGACGGTTCGTGGAGCAGCGCGGGAGGCGCCGGGTCGAGCGGGGTTCCGAGAGCCGTCGCCGCGCCCGAGTAGTTCGGGACTTCGTCGAGGGCGAACGCCGCATAGAAGTAGGCCGTGTCCGGAATGACGCCCGAGTGGAGCGCCGAGTCGGCGGCGCCCGGCGCGGCCACGAAGTCCCCGAGCAGAGCCCCATCCTCGGGCCCGGACGGGGTGGCGTCCGTCCGGTACCGCACCCGGACGCCCTGACAATCCGCCGTCGCGGGCGCCGTCCACGAGAGGCGCACGGTCGTGTCGCGCGCGCTCGCGGCGAAGAGCGCTACGGGCGCCGGGGGCGTCAGGTCGTTGATGACGAAGGCGTCGCCCGCGGGCGACGCGTCGGCGTTCCCGACGTTCGACACGGCACGCACGTCGATCGAGTGCGCCGCCTCCGAGAGCGTGTCGGTCGTGAGCGTGAAGCCCTCGACGGCCTCGTCCCATGCGCCGTCCGATGCGGAGGCCGAGAGCCATGCCCCCCCGTCGGTCCGATACTCCACGAGCGAGATCGTCGCGAGGGTGATCTCGTTCCCCTGGCCCTGGGGGTTCAGGTTCGTCAGCGCCGTCGTGTTCACGCTCCCCGTGAACGTCGGCGCCCGCGAGTCGGTCGAGTCGGGGAACGGGTCGAGCGACGTCTCCGGCTCCGTGTCGAGAATGTCGAGGATCGAATCGGCGTCGGCGTCGCGCCACCCGACTTGTCCCCGCGTGTACCAGCACACGGAGTCCGCGTTGAACGCGTCGACGAGGTCCGCGCGCATGAGACAGAGGACGTCGCTCGGGCACGTCGCGACGGAATTGAAATTCTCGACGCCGAGATACCCCGAAGCCTGGCCGCAGGGCGATGCGGTGTACTCGTCGAGCGCGTAGAACGGATGCAAGATCTCGTGCGCCGCCACGGCGTTCATGTTCCCGATGCCCCACGTCCAGTTGTCGTACGTCATGACCGCGAACGGCCCGCCGAGGTACGCGTAGGCGTAGGTCCCGTCGTCGAAGCGCCCGTCCATGTCCTTCGAGGAATCGACCACGAACATCGTCACCGCCCAATCGGTGTCGAGGCTGTCGCGGAGCGCGTTGTCGAAGGCGCGCGTCCGGTCGAAGATGTCGCCCGTCGTGAAGCCGAGCGAGTCCATGCAGTCCGTGATCCAGAGCGCTTGCTCGCCGGTCGTGTAGCTGCCGCGCCGGATCGGCTCGTATCCCGTGAGCATCGAGTCGTGGACGACGATGTAGAACGAGAGCCCGGCGCGGGCTTCGACGTCGACGTGGAACGCGAGCGCGCCCTGAACGCCGGCCACGACCTCGGCGATCTCGGTCGTCGTCCAGTTCTCGCGGTTCATGTCGATCGAACCGTCGCTCTCGGGGAGGATGATGCCGACCGCGACCGAACCGATCAGGATCTCGCTCGTGTCGTAGAAGCCCGCCCCGCTCGGCGCGCCCGAGACCGCCGCGCCGCCGGCCGCCTTCCCGCTCGGCCGTGGCGGCACGAGCGCGTCGGGCTCCGCGAGATGACTGAGTTGGCCGGGCGCGACCAGCGACGGATCGGCGAGGCGCCGGTTCCAAGTCGTCGCGGCGAGGAGCGCGCTCTTCGAGAGGCCAGCCGTCTCGCCGACGGGGACCGCTCGCGTGTGGATGCGGACTCCGGCGACCTCGAGCGAGGCGACGACGTCGCGCGCGCCGCACACGAGGAACGCGTCGGGCGGGAACCCGATCGTCACGCGGCCGCCGTCCCGCTCGAGCGCGCGCACCCACGGCTTCCACGCGGTCGCCTCATCCAGGAGAACGAGCGCGTCCGTCTCCCCCTCGGCCGCGCGCGCGGGAACGGCCCCCGCCGCAAGAGCGGCCAGGGCGATGCACCCGACGAGGGCGATCAGGGCACGGTGCACGGGCACTCGCTTTCGAAACGCGCTCGGGGCGACAAGGAAAAGGTTCCCCGCCTCTGCCGTGTGCGAAGGAGCGTGAAACTCGTCTGCAAGGAGAAAGAGATCAGCCCACGACCTAGCAAACGCGGACAGCGCAGGGAACCTGAATTTTTCTTTCGACTGTGCTCCACGCAACGCATATGCCAGGGCCTTCATGCCGGGCGTTCGACGACGCGCCGACTCTCTCCACGGATCCTTGGCGCATCAAGTCTGTGCGCTCTCGCTGCTTACTCAGCGAGCCCGCCGCTCCGCTCCTCCGAGAAGCGACCCGCCCCACCACGGCCCGCGGATCGCGGATCGCGCAATTTTCCACGCGGCTCCTCCGCCGAGCCGCTCGGTGGCGGCGGCGCAAGCGGCAAGAGATCAATCGCATAGGGATTCGCTCACGACCCGGGGCCGGGGCGGAGCCATCGATGATGACGACGTGGCGGCCGGGCGAACTCTATGAGCGGACGGATATTAGCAGATCGACAGGGGGTGAGTCAAAGGGAAGTTCGCAGGGTGCTGCGGAGTGTTTCACATTGCGAAGCGAGTGGTGGAGCTGACCGGGATCGAACCGGTGACCTCTTGACTGCCAGTCAAGCGCTCTCCCAACTGAGCTACAGCCCCGCCACGCTTCCGCGCGGGCGGGAGTGTAGGTGCTGGCCGTGTCCCGAGTCAAGGGACAATTCGCCCGCACCGGAAAGGCTAACTGCTGTATTCTCAGCGGTTAGAACTTCGCACTTTTTGTCCCTTGACAGCCCCTCTCCGGCCTCCCTAATATCCCCGTGCACTACTTCCCAAATCCCAGGCCGGAGTGGTGAAACTGGTAGACGCAGGGGACTCAAAATCCCCCGGAGGTGACTCCGTGTCGGTTCGAATCCGACCTCCGGCAAGCCGGTCGGCCTCATTCCTCCCAAGTGGGGGCCAAGGCTCTGGGGCGGTGCCGACCCCGGGGGTTCGCTCCCGGGGTCTTGCTTTGCCCCGCCGCTCCACTCATCCCCCGCTCCCGATCGCGCCTCGCGCGCACGACGCGCACCCGCACAGCGAGCGGAGCAGCTCGTAGGAGTAGATTCCCGTCGAGTGGCCGTCGGCCCAGACGATCTGGACCGCGTAGCGTCCGACGGGCACCGTGCTCGCGATCGCGAGCTCCGCGACGCTCGGCCCGCGCACGACGTTCAGGGAGGACGGCTTCGCCGGCGGGGTCTGCGACGCGGGCGCGAGGACGCCGGTCCTCTCGTGCCGCTCGTGCTGGCACGTCGCGCACGGGCAGGCGCGCCGCAGCGCGACGAGCGGGATCCGCGTCTCGTGGCCATCGGCCCAGAGGACTCGGAATGCCATTCCCTCGGCGGCCACGCCCATCTCTCTCGGAGTCGTCGCTCTCAAGTCCTTCATGTGCCGCCCTCCTGGGCGCGCGGTTTCACGCCCGCTCCATGACGATGAGGACCGCGAACCCCGGGAAGAGTCGCTCGACCCGCCGCGGCGCGAACCCGGCGCGCCCGAGAAGCCGGAGCGCCTCGTCGAGCGAGACGAAGGATTCCTGCGAGTCGCGCAGATACGCGTAGGCGGAGCGGTGGCGCGAGATCGCCGCGCCGACGCGCGGGAGGACCGACCGCAGGTAGACGCGGAGCGGCCACGCGAGCCGATCGGGCCGGAAGAACTCGAGGAGCACGAGCCGGCCGCCGGGGCGGAGAACGCGGCGGGACGACGCCAGCGCCGCCGGGAAGTCCGCGAAATTCCGCGCTGCGAACGCGGCGCTCACGACGTCGAAGGCGCCGTCTCGAAACGGAAGTCGCGACGCGTCGGCCAAGACGAAGCGGGCGTTCGTGGCGCCGCGCGCCTTCTCGCGCGCCCGCGCGAGCATCGGCGGCGCGAAGTCGAGGCCGACGACGCGTCCGCGGAAGCCGGGCCGTCGGAGGAACTCGAGCGCGAGGTCGCCGGTTCCGGTTCCGAGATCGAGGACGCGCCCCTCGGCCGAGACATCCGACGCGGAGACGGCGGCGCGCCGCCAGCGCCGATCCCATCCCACCGAGAGAAGGCCATTGAGGAGGTCGTACGTCCCGCTGATCGCCGAGAACATCGCCCGGATCGCGTCGGGGCTCTTGTCGGGAGTCGCGGCGGCCAAGACCGGCGCGGGCGGACGCGAGTCCGCCGGGGCTTCGAGTCGCATCGCGTGGATCCTACACGATCGGACGCGGACCGCGCACCGGGCCGCAACGCCCGGCCCCATCCGGCGTCGATGGTATACTCGCGCCGTGCTGTACGGCCAGCGCGTTCCCGAGCCGGAGTTCATGGACGCCGACGACGAGGTCTCCTCGTACGCCGATGCGGCCGCCCAGGCACACCTCGCGCGCCTCGACGAGCGCTGCGTGGCGCGCGCGCTCTCGCTCGGCGTTCGCGAGGGGCGCGCTCTCGACCTCGGCTGCGGTCCCGGGGCGATCGCGCTCCTCCTCGCGCTCCGCGCTCCGGGCCTCTCCGTGCTCGGCGTCGACGCCGCGCCGCGAATGATCGCGGAAGCGCGCCGAGCCGCGCGCGACGCGGGCCTCCACGCGAAGGTCCGCTTTCTCGTCGGCGATTCGAAGCGCCTCGGGCTGGCGAGCGGACGATTCGATCTCGTCCTCTGCAACTCGGTCCTGCATCACCTCTCCGCGCCCCTCCCGGCGCTCAACGAGATCGCCCGCGTCCTCCGACCGGGCGGCGCGCTCCTCGTGCGCGACCTCCGCCGCCCGCACCGCGCCGTTCTCCCGCTCCACGTCGCGTGGCACGGGCGCGCTTACCGCGGGACGATGCGCCGCCTCTTCGAGGCCTCCGTCCGCGCCGCGTACTCCGAGCCGGAGATCGCCGATCTCCTCCGACGATCGGCGATCCGCGGCGCGCGGATTTTTCGCGAGGGGTCGAGCCACGTCGGGATCGAGCGCCTCGCCTAGCGCCGCGGGCCGCTCACCCCCCGGAGGGCGCTCCGCCATCGTCACGGCTCCAAACGCCCGCGATTCGGCTCGCGATGGCCTCGAGGCCCGCGCGGTCCTCCTCATCGAAGGCGCCGAGCCGCTCCGAATCGACGTCGAGCACGCCGCGCAAGGAGCCGTCCCGGTCGCGCAGCGGAACGACGATCTCGGAGCGTGAGCGCGAGTCGCACGCGATGTGCCCGAGAAACGCGTGGACGTCCGGCACGACGATCGTCTCGCCGCGCGCGGCGCAGGCCCCGCACACGCCGCGGCCGACGGCGATCCGCGTGCACGCGACGGTCCCCTGAAAGGGGCCGAGCAGGAGGTCCTCCCCGTCCAGGCGGTAGACGCCGACCCAGAAGAACCCGAGCCGCTCGCGCAGCACGGCGACCGCGTTCGCGAGGTTCGCCACGAGGTCCGTCTCGCCGTCGACGAGCGCCCCGATCTCCGAGAGCGCGAGGCGGTACGCCGCGCTCTTCCCCTCGATCCGCCCGGCGGCGGCGCCAGCCTCCCTCACGATCCGCCCTCCGCGAGGAGCCGAAGCGTCGCCTTCATGAACGCGGGAAGATCGTCGGGCGTCCGCGAGGTGACGAGGTTTCCGTCGACGACCACCTCTTCGTCGCTCCAGAGCGCGCCGGCGTGCACGAGATCGTCGCGGATGGCGCGGAACGACGTCACGCGCTTTCCGCGCACGATGTCGGCCGAGGCGAGCACCCAGCCCGCGTGGCAGATCGCCGCGACGACCTTCCCCGCCGAGTTCAGGTCGCGGACGAACGCGAGGACCGCCTCGGACATCCGGAGTTTGTCGGGGGCCCAGCCGCCCGGGATCACGACGCCCCGGACGTCGCTCGCTCGCACGCGCTCGATCGACGCGTCGACCGTGATCGAGTAGCCGTACTTGCCCTTGTAGACGGGGCTCGATCCCGTCCCGACGGAGACCGCCTGGTAGCCCGCCTCGCGGAGCCTGAGGAGCGGGTACCAGACCTCGAGGTCCTGGTAGTCCGCCTCGACGAGGACCGCCACTTTTAGCGTATCGCTCATCCTGATTGCACCTCCGCGCCCGGTGAGTGGCGCGCGATCCCGCGGTTCGCGCCCCGTGCGCCGAGCCGACCCGCCGCGCCGTCGCGGCATCGTCGCGAGTATAGGCCGTCTCCGCCGCGCATCGCAACGCGACCGCGCTCCCCCGCCACGTCGCGAGCGCATGAAACCGTTGAGTTTACATTCATTGCCGTTGACGGGGCGGCGCTTATGCCCGTATAATCACCCCGTTCTCGTGCCGTCCGCCCGGCGTGCGACCCTCATCCTCTCTCAGCGGGAGCCTACATGGCCTTCTGGCGTTACGTGCGTCACGCCCCGAAGATCGTCCACAAGCGCGGCACGGACCCGATCTATCTCGTGGTCTTCGTGTCGGACGTCTGCAACGCGCACTGCGGGCACTGCCTCCTCGGCGTCGGCGAGCCGGACGGCGAGGAGATGACCGTCGACGAGTACGAGAAGATCTCGCGGAGCATGGGGCCGATCCTCTTCCTCCTCCCGACCGGCGGCGAGCCGTTCCTCCGTGACGACATTCCGGAGATCGTCCGGATCTTCTGCAAGAACAACAAGGTCGCGAACGTCGGGATGCCGACGAACGGGAGCATGACGACGAAGGTGATCGACGGCGCGCGGCGGATGCTCCGCGAGAACCCGGGGGTCGACATCGCGATCGACGTCTCGATCGACGGGATCGGCGCCGAACACGACCGGCTGCGCGTCCTGCCGGGGCTGTTCGAGAAGGCGATGTGGACGTACTCGGAACTGCGGAAGCTCGAGAAGGAGCACCCGAACTTCAACGCGAACATCGCGACGACGATGTCCGTGTGGAACCAGGACCGCGTGATCGACGTCTACCGGTACCTCAAGGAGAACTACGGCGTCGAGAACGTGAACAACATCATCACGCGGACCGGCGCGCGGTCGTCGCGCGCGCGCGACATCAAGCCGGAGAACTACATCGAGTGGAACGACCTCCTGCGGGGGGAGGTGGAGTCGAACCGCCTGAAGGGCTACCACTCGTACCCGTTCAGCGACTTGATCAACGCGATGAAGAACATCCGGCAGGACACGATCTCCAAGATGGTGCGGGAGGACGCCTACCAACTCCCCTGCTACGCGGCGGAACTGGGCGGGATCATCTACGGGAACGGCGACGTCTACCCGTGCGAACTCTTGGACGAGAAGTTGGGAAACCTGAAAGAAGTCGACTACGACTTCCGGAAGATTTGGCACTCCGAGAGGACCGAGTCGGTGCGAAGAATGATCCGCGACACGAAGTGCTACTGCTCGTACGAGTGCTTCATGACGATGAGCGTCCTCTTCACGCCGACGATGATGCCGAAGGTGTTCGCGGAGTGGCTCCGCATCAAGTACGGCCGCCTCGCCACGGGGATCACGGGGCGCGGCGCCGCGGCCGGCGCGAACGGGAACGGAGGCGGCCATGGGGTGCCCGCGCCGGTCCCTTCCGCCGCGGAAGCGTCGGCGCCGATGGGCTTCAGCGAGCCGATCCACGTGCCGCTCGCGTCGATCCGCGCGCGCGCGCGCGCCGCGCGCGAGGCCGCGCAGACCGCCGAGAGATAAGAGCGCGTCACAGAGGCACTCCCCGGGCACGCTCCGCGGCCTTCCGGCCGCTCGCTCCCGCACGCTTGGCCGCCCGCTTCTCCGCGACGCTCTCGCGTCGCGGTCAGCGGGCACCCGGCGAAGTCGTGAGGGACCCGGGGAGTGCCTCTGTGACGCGCTCCTGGCCACCCACCGAGCGTGCCCGGGGGAGTGACTCGGTGACGCGCCCTCTACGTCACTCGGCTTCGACCTCCTTCACGATGCGGATGAACTCGGCGATCGAGAGCGCCGACGAGATCGCGCCGCGCGGCGTGTGCGGCGGGTCGCCGTCGAAGATCTCGGAGACCGTTCCAAGCCCCGCCTGCGTGAGGTGGGCGCGGAGGAACTCGAGGCTCGGCCGCGCGGCGAGGCGCGCGGCGCGACGGCCCTCGGTCCGCGCGACCGCGCGGAGGTACGGCCCGAGGAGCCACGGCCACACGGTCCCTTGATGGTAGGCACCCTCGCGGAGCCACGAGTCGCCGACGTAGCGGCCGCGGTAGCGCGGGTCGGACGACGCGAGGGTTCGCAGGCCGCACGGGGTCCACAGTTTCTCGCGCACGAGGCGGAGCGCGCGGCGCGCCTCCTCGTCGCCCAGCACCGCGTACGGAAGACCGAGCGCGATCACCTGGTTCGGCCGGAGGCTCCCATCGGGCGGCTCGCCGGCCGCGTCGCGGAGATACCCGGCGCGCGGGTCCCAGAACTCGGCGCGGAACGACGCCGTCGCCCTCGCGGCCAGCGCCTCGAAGCGGCTCGCGTCCGCCGCGCGCCCCGCGAGACCGGCGATCTCGGCGCCGATCCGGAGCGCGTTGATCCAGAGCGCTTCGATCTCGACCGGCTTCCCGGCGCGCTCGGTCGCGACCCAACTGTTCACTCGCGCGTTCATCCAGGTGAGCGGGACGCCGGGCTCGGTCGCGCGCAGGAGCCCATCCGACGCCACATCGAGGCCGGCGGGCCTCCCCTCGACGTAGGCGTTCAGGATCTCGAGGAGCGACTCGGCGAGTTCCCTCCGCACGAACCCGTCGTCGCCTGCGGCCCGGGTGTACTCGTGCGCCGCGACGAAGAGCCAGAGCGAGGGGTCGGCCCCCGCGTGCGTGGAGGGACTTCCGCCTCCGTCCTCCGAGAATGCGACCGGCAGGAGCCCGCGCTCCGCGGTCGCGAGGAGATGCCGGATGATCTCCCGCGCCTCGGCGGCGCGCCCCGTCGCGATCGCGAGCCCCGGGAGCGCGATCGCGGCCTCACGGCCCGCTTCCGGGAACCACGGGTAGCCGACGACGACGGAGGCCCCTCGGCCACCGCGCTCCACGATCACCTGCTCCGCGGCGAGGGCGAGCGCGCGCCCCGTCTCCCCCGTCATGCCCGCGTCGGAGACGACGCGGTCGCGGCGCGCCCACTCGCGCGTCCGAGATGCGAACGGGTCGACCTCCGTCGGGTCCTCCGTCGAGACGACGAGCGCGACCTCCCGGCCCGGCTCGAGCAGGCGCGTCCACACCCCGTGAGAGAAGAGGTCCTCGCGGAAGTCGTACCCGCGGTACGCCTCCTCGACGTACTCGAAGCCGCGGTACCAGTAGCCGTCCGCGCGGAACGAGCCGCCGTGCGCGAAGTGGAGCGGCGGGAGCCCGGGGACCGGCTCGATCCGGAGGACGCCCCCCGAGTCTTCGGCGGCGTGCGCGATCCCGTCGTGCTCGAGCGCGAGCTCGTGGAACGCGCGGTACGCAACGAGCGGCCGCACCTCGAGGAACGCGGGCCGGTAGCCGGTCAGCCGGTAGAGCACGATGAGCGTGTTCGAGCCGTGGACGAGGAAGAGGCCCTTCTCGAGGAGCGCGCCGGGCACCCGGTACGTCAAGATCGGGTACGGGTCGAGTCGGAAGCCCTCGAGATGCCGATGTCCCTCGGGATGGACCGTCTCGTGGTACTGGTTCGCGGAGAGCTCGAAGCGCTCCTGCCCGACGATGAGGCTCTCCTCGAGCTTCGCGAGAAGGAGCGTCCTCTTCCCGGGCGGCTCGATCGCCGCGACGAGGAGGCCGTGATAGCGGCGCGTGTTCGTGAGACAGATCGTGGAGGAGGCGTAGCCGCCGACGCCGTTCGTCTCGAGCCACTCGAGGCGCGTGGCGGCGCCGAAGTCGCGACAGGTCTCGGGGCCGAAGGCGATCACGAGCGGATCTTATCTCCCCGAGGAGGGAAGGCCAAGAGCGCGTCGGGGGCGGGCTCCGGGGCGGCTCGCGGGTCAGCGGCGGAGGGCGACGGACACGGGGCCGTCCCCGAGCGGGAGCGCCGTAAGCACGGTATCGGCCGAAACGTCGACGACGAAGAGGAGGTCCTCGTTGAAGTTAGCGGCGAAGAGACGGCTGCTCGGCGCGTCCAAGACCACGTCGGAGAAGCCATCAAGCGGGATCAGGGGCGCGTCGGCCGAGGCAACGAGCGCGAGCGATGCCGCCTCGTAGGCGAGAAGGCCACCCGACTCCGAGGCGAGGTACCCGCGGCCCGAAGGTGACATCGCGACCGACACGGGGGCGCCGCCGACTTGGACGGAATCGATCACCGAGTCGGCGAGCGCGTCGAGCACGTAGATCCAACCGTCGATGGGGGGAGAGTAGAGTCCGTAGTTCCCGGTGCAGACGACGTGGATGCGGCCGTCCGGAGCGACGGCCGCTGACTGGGGGTTGAGTCCCACGTGGAGTCTCCTGAGAAACGCTCCGCTCGCCGCGTCGAGAACGGCGACCTCGCCAGGCCCGAAGCCGATCGCATTCTGGTAATTCGTGAGGGTGACAACAACGCGCTCCCCCACGACGAGGAGGCCCTGCGGTCTGGGCCCGACCTCCGTCCGGGAGAGGATGGCACCCGCGCTCACATCGATCCGGACGACCTCGTTCGTTAGCCAGAGGCTCACGTAGGCGCGCATCTCGCCGTCCCAGGCAGCAGCGTAGGGATTGGTTCCCGATCCGAGGTCGATTCGCGAAAGGACGCGTAGGGAGTCCTCGAGCCCCACCACCGTGACCTCATTGTCCCCCGAGTTGACGACGAGCGCGCGGCGGCCCGACGGATCGACGACGACGTCGTTCGGGTAGTCGCCAAGGAGGAGGGCGTTGGGCACGACCGCGAGCGAGTCGAGGCGGACGAGGGCGAGCGTCTCGGCAAGACCATTCACGGCGAGGAGGATCGGCTCGCCCGGCCGCGTGCCGGCCCCGGGGAGCACGGGGTTCTCCCTTCCACAGCCGACCGCCCAGAGCGCTAGGACCACGGCGCCGAGAACGCGGTGGAACCGACGCACGGGCTTCACGAGCCGCCATGGGGGAGGAGGACGAGGCGCGCCGTGGTCCGCTCCGAGCCGAGGGTCGCGCGGAGCAGGTAGACGCCCGCCGGCAGCGCTCCTCCCCGCGAGTCGCGTCCGTCCCATGCGCGCGCGATCTCGCCGGGGCGCGCGAAGCCCTCCCAGAGCGCGCGCACCTCGCGGCCCGCGACATCGTACACGCGGATCTCGAGCGGACCGGATCGCGACACGCTCACCCGCACCGTCGCCTGGCCGCGTGTCGGGTTCGGGTGGACGCGGGCCTGAAGGGGATCGGTTCCGTCGACCCTGGCCGCGGCTTCGCCGTCAGCCGCGGGAGGCTCGACCCCCGTGAGCGCAGGATTCCGCCACACGCGGTAATAGATTTCCGCGTTCCCGTCGCGCCGGTCCTTCCAGAGGACGTGAAGGTTTCTGAAACGGTCGACGAGCAGGGAGGGCCGCGTGGAGTGACCACTCCCGGTCGAGACGCGGAAATCGAGCGCGCCCGTCGAATCCCACGCGCCACCCGGCGCGCGGCTTTGAAGGAAGACCTCGCGGTTGAGGAGAGAGACGCGCGTGTCATGCCACGCCGCGTAGAGCGTGCCATCGGTATCGGCCGCGAGGGCCGGCTCCTGCGCGTTCTTCCCGCCCGGACCGATCCGAGTCTCCGCGCCCCACGTGCCCCCTTCCGAGCGTGAGCGCGCCAAGATCACCTGGCTCCCCTCGCGCGCATCGACCCACGCCACGTGGAGCGTCCCACACGGATCGACCGCCGCCGCCGGCGAGCCGATCGCGTTCGCCCCGGTGTTCACGGTCTCCACCGCGCCCCACGAACCCGCCGCGCTCCGTCTTCGATAGAGGATCACGCCGCCCGCCACCTGGTCCGCCCACACCACGTGCGTGTTCCCCGCCGAGTCGACCGCGACCGCGGGATCGGTCGAGTTCCCCGCCGTCTCGCTCACGCGGAAGTCCGCCGCGTCCCCCGGCGTGAGGTCCCAGACCCCGCCCGAGCGGGCCTTGAAGTGGATCTCGGCGTTGTTCCCATCGAAGCGATAGTCATACCAGACGACCGCGAGGAGCCCGACGCCATTCTGCACGAGCGACGGCAGGTAGCCGTTGTCGCCGTTCGTCTCGGGATGGCTCGTGGTCGTGAGCCGCACTTCGGAGGCGCCCGTCGTGTCCCACTGCGCATCGATTCCACGCGATTTGAAAAAGATCTCGGCGTTTTGGATCCCCGCGATCCGGTAGTCGTGCCAGGTCATGTGGAGCGAATCCTCGGGATCGACGACGAGAGACGGATACTTCGCGCCGAGGCCGCTTCCAGGATACGAGGCGAGGTAGGCGACCGCCTTCCGCGAGGTGTCCCAGCCCGCGATGAGGCGCCGCCGACTGTGGATCTGGTAGTTCGCCGACGGCCCGTCCTGCTCGCTCCAGACGACGTGCAGGTTCCCCCGCGAGTCGACGGCGAGCGGGCTTCGCGAGAGGCCCGTTTCCGAATCGGTCGATGTCGACGTCACGCGCTCCTCCGCGCCCCAGCCCTGGGCGCAGGTGGTCGGCGGCCCGGCTGCGAGGAGGGCGGTGAGCGAAGGGAAGAGGGCCGCGACGCGAAGCCATATCGGGCGCCGGCGGCCCACGCGCGCGCGAAGCGATCGCAAGCGTGGTCGGCGGGCGAATCGGCTCATGGCTTCCCCGAACGCGCCGGCCCGTCGCCGTGGCGCCACTGGATCGCCACCCGGTAGAGCCGCCCCGGAATCGGCAGGTCGTGGAAGTCCTCGTAAGTGACGTCTGACACATTCTCGATCTCCGCGTGCGCGATCAGCCACGGCAGCGCAACGACGCGCGCGCTGACGGAGCCCACGACGTAGCCGGGTATCGACTTGGTGTTCGCCGCCGTCCGCGGGACGTCGCCGACCGCCCGCCATGCTGTTTGGAGCCGGAACCGCGGACCCAGCGACTTCTCGATCCGCCACGCCGCGAGGCGCCGCGCGCGTCCTGGGAGATCGCGCCCGTCGGTGTTCGGGCGACCCGAACGATCGACCGCGGAGAGAAGCGTCGCGTTCGCCTCGACGCGCGGGAGGCCCCACCGCTCAACCTCGTTCCAGTCGACCGATGCCTCGACCCCACGAACGACGGCGCGCCCGACGTTCGATGGGCGCCAGATCCCCGAAGGGCCTGGGTTCCAGAAGATGAGGTCGTGCACGTCCTGGCGGAAGACGTCGAGCGAGACGCGCGGCGCGGCCCCTAGCGAGCCGAGATCGACGCCCACGTTTCCATCGATCGCGCGCTCCGGGTGAAGTTCGGGGTTCCCCACAGCCATCCCCGACGCCGGCCAAAAGAGATCGTCGAATGTCGGGGGACGGAAGCTCGTGCCTCCGGCCACGCGCGTCCGCACGGGGCCGCTTTCCCACGTGACGCCGATTCGCGCCGTTGGCTCCGGCCGGAAGGCGCTCGTCGCGTCCCAGCGCAGGCCCGCGATCCACGAGCAGCCCACCAGGCGGCTCAGAGTGACCGCCCCGAACGCGGCGACCGTGCGGCGCGTCGGTTCGCCGTCCGTCGTGCTCTCGAGCGTCTCGTAGCGCCCCTCGAATCCGCCCTCGATCGCGACGTCTCCGTGTCGCGCCCTCCCCGTGCCGCGCAGACCCACCGCGGTTGCGCGGTGCCGCGCCTCGACCGGTCCGAGCGGGTCCTCGCTATCCGTGTACGCCCGCTGATCGCGCGAGAGCCCAAGGGAGATCTCGGACGCGTGATGGAGAAGGCGAGCCTGCGCGGCGTGGCGCGAGTCCTCGCGCCGTGCCCGCGGCGTCGGGAAATCGACGAGGCCTGGCGATCCCCCTTCCGTCCGCGAGGTCCGAAGCGAGAGGCGGAGCGATCCCACCCGTGTCCGCGCCTCGGCCCCCGCGTCGAGTAGCCGCGACGTGCCGTCCGCGTTAAGCCGGACCGATTTCTCCGCTACCCCATCGTCTGGGTAGGGGAAGGAGCCCTCCGTGCGGAACGAGCGTGCGAGCGCCCGAACCCATCCGCCAGGGAAGGTGCGAGTCACGGAAGCCGATCCCGCCATCGACTCGAGCGATCCAACCTCGAAGGCGACGTCGGAGGAACTCTGCATCTCATTGGGTGTCGTGATGATGTTGACGACCCCACCGAGGGCTCCTCCACCGTAGAAGAGCGAGCCACCCCCCCGGAGCACCTCGACGCTCGTGATGCCGACGAGCGGCACCTGCGAGAGGTCGACGACCGCCCCCTGGGCACCGTTGAGTCGCTCCCCGTCGAGGAGAACGAGAACGCCCTCGGGGGGCGTGCCCCGAAGCGAGGCGATGCTCGGGGACCCCGGGCCTCCTCTCCGTCGCACGTGGACCCCGGGGCTCGACGCGAGAAGGTCCGCGAGATCCTTCGCCGGCGTATTCGCGTGTCTCGCGGCGTCGAGTCGCGTCCGCGGGAAGGGGAAACCGCTCCCCCACGGCCGCGGCGCCTCCACGAGGATCTCGTGGAGAGTTAAATCCGCCGAAGAGTCGGGCGCCGCGCGCAGCCGCGACGGGGATGCCGCCGCGCCGGCGTCGAGCGCCGCGGCGAGAAACGCGACGTAAGCGATCGAGGCCGGCACGGGGCCTCACCTCGTGAAGAGGACTGCACCCGTCGCCACGTGCTCCCCTGCCGCAACGCGGAGGAGGTATCGACCCGTGGCGATCCTCTCCCGAGTCAGGTCCCACGAGACGGACGATTCACCCGCGGGCGCGATGCCCCGCTCGAGCGCGGCCACGCGGCGACCGGCGAGGTCGTAGAGGGCGAGCGAGACCAGCGACGCCTCCGTGAGTCGCAGCCGGGCGCCGAGATGCCCCGAGCGCGCGGGTGTGAGCAGGGTCACTTGGAGAGACGTCTCCGGCGCGCGCACTCTCTCCACGCGCGCCGGAACCGGCGGCGGCACGAAGGCGCGCGAGCGCGCGAGCGAAAGCGGACCATTCCCGACGGCGACGGTCTCCTCGATCGCGAACGCTCCCTCGGGTGGGGCTACCCTCAACAGGAGATTCGATCCTCCCGAGAGCGTGACCCAGACTCCGCCGCCGGCGGCCGGGAGAAGGCCGCCAGCGCCCGGCCCGTGGAGGTCGACCGGGTTCGTCGAGTCGCGCAGCGGGACGCCGCTCTCCGCATCGTACACGAGCAGCCCCTCGAAGTAGGAGGACGCGTAACCGGTCCCGCCCTCGTCGATGGCGACGAGTCCGGGCGAGCCACCGAGCGGGATCACCTTCTCCACGTCGAGGCTCACGGGGTTGATGACGTCGATTTCCCCGAAGACCGTCGCGTAATCTCCCGTGCAGACGACATGGATGCGCCCCAGCGCGTCGCGGGCGAGCGCTTGCGGATTGAGCCCTGTGGGGACGGAGTCGAGAAGGGTCCCGCTCGAGAGGTCGATCACCGAGACGCTTCCCGGACCGTAGGCGAACGTCGAGAGGTCGAGCGCCGTGTTTGCGACGTAGAGGCGCCCTTCGGCGACGAGAAGGCCCTCCGGCGAGAGCCCCACAGGGATCACGTCGATGGCCGCGCCAGCGACCAGGTCGACGACCGAGACCGTCGACGTGACGAAGTTCGAAACGTACGCCCGGGCTCCGACGACCGCCACGCTCCAGGGATTCTCTTCCGGGCTGAGGGAGATCTCGTCGATGACGACGCCGGCGTTCAGATCGGCGCGGACAAGCCCGTTTGTGAACGAGCTCGTGACGTAAGCGGTCCGCCCCTGGATGCGGATTTCGTTGGGACCGCTTCCGGCGTCGAAGAGGTCGAGGGTCACGGCGCCGGTGCTCGGCACGAACCGGTCGACGTTCGCGCCGAACGTGTTCAGGACGTAGAGCTCTTCGACGGGCGCTGCGCCCACGCGGGGCGCGGCGACCTCAATCGTCGCCGTGACGATGACCAAGGCGAGAGGAAGGAAGACGTTCGAAGCGGATGAGCGATGCGGCTGGAGCGTGCGCATTGAACCCTCCCGGTTCTGGCGGGAGGGCTCGTCACCGAGGCTCCCTACCGAAGGCGCGTGACATGTCCTCCGGCAGGTTTCCTGACTCGGCGGGTCATCCGCGCGCGGCGCCTTCCCGGGGCTTCCCCCAGTGGCATCGTGCCGCTCGCGTCGCCGCTCACAGTGGCGGGGCCGTCCCGGATTCTCACCGGGTTCCCTCACACCGAAGGACGGGCTGGATTGTCAACGCCGGAGCGTCGCTCCGACGAATCACACGGTAGCGCCCGACCGATCGTGAGTCAAGCCGATTCTCGGCCGATTCTCGCGCGCCGATTCTCGCGCGCCCGCGCGACGCGACGCGACGAGACTTCCGCGACATCGGGTTCTTGTTCCTTGACAGGCCCCCGGCCCTCTCCATTATGTTTTCTGTCCCGGTCTGCGCAGGCGGGATCGCGCCGCCGCGCGCGCGCCGCACTCGAGACCGTCGAGGTCAGATGCCGCAAGCGATCGATCGCTATTTCCTCCTGAGGCGACTCCACTCCCTCTCCGGCGTCGTCCCGGTCGGCGGGTATCTGGTCTTCCACCTCTTCGCTAACTTCACGGCCGTCCAGGGGCCGGAGGCGTACGACCGCTTGATCGAGGGCCTCGAGAACACGCCGTTTCTCCTCGCGATCGAGTTCGCGCTGATCTACATCCCGCTCCTCTTCCACTCGATCTACGGGTTCCTGATCGCGCGCGAGCCGGAGGTGAACGTCGCCCGATACGGCTACGCGCGGAACTGGCTCTTCTTCATCCAGCGCGCGACGGGCGTCGTCGCCTTCGCCTTCATCGCGGTCCACATGTGGCAACTCCGGTTCGTGCGCCCGCTCAACTTCGAGGTCGTCTCCGCCCTCCTGCGCGATCCGCTCTGGTTCTGGTTCTACGTGTTTGGCGTCCTCTGCTCCGTCTTCCACCTCTGCAACGGGCTCTGGAGCTTCTGCGTGCGCTGGGGGATCACGGTGGGTCCGCGCGCGCAGACGGTCTCCTCGTACGTGTGGGCCGGCGTCGGCGTCCTTCTCTTGTTCGTCGGCGTGAACTCGCTCCGCGCGTTCGTGAGTTAGGAGGGCTATGGCGCAGCCGATGGTCATCGTGGTGGGCGGCGGGCTCGCGGGGCTCGCGGCGGCGATGCGGCTCGCCGAGGGGGGCGCCTCCGTCCTCCTCTTCTCGACCGTGCCGGTCAAGCGATCGCATTCCGTGTGCGCGCAGGGCGGCATCAACGCCGCCGTGAACTGGAAGGGCGAGGGCGATTCGACCTGGGAGCACTTCGACGACACGATCTACGGCGGCGACTTCCTCGCGAACCAGCCCCCCGTGAGGGACATGTGCGAGGCGGCGCCCGAGATCGTCTTCCTGCTCGACCGCATGGGGGTCCCGTTCAATCGGACCGAGGAGGGGCTCCTCGACGTCCGCCGCTTCGGCGGCACGAAGCACCATCGCACGGCGTTCGCCGGCGCCACGACCGGCCAACAACTCATCTACGCGCTCGACGAGCAGGTGCGGCGGTTCGAGGTGACGGGGCGCGTCGAGAAGCGCGAGCACCACGAGTTCCTCTCGCTCGTGCGCGACGGTGCCGGCCGCTGCCGCGGGATCTGCGCGCTCGACCTCGTGAGCCTCGAGGTCAACACGTTCGCGGCCGACGCGGTCATTCTCGCGACGGGCGGTCCCGGGATGATCTTCGGGAAGAGCACGAACTCGGTGAACTGCACCGGGAGCGCGGCGAGCGCCGCGTACCAGCAGGGCGCCGCCTACGCGAACGGCGAGTTCATCCAGGTCCATCCGACCGCGATCCCGGGCGAGGACAAGCTCCGCCTGATGAGCGAGTCGGCGCGCGGCGAAGGCGGGCGCGTCTGGACCTACCGGGACGGGAAGCCGTGGTATTTCCTCGAGGAGTGGTACCCGGCGTACGGGAACCTCGTGCCGCGCGACATCGCCACGCGCGCGATTTTCAAGGTCGTGTTCGAGTTGGGGCTCGGAGTCGAAGGGCAGCCCGCGATCTACCTCGACGTGTCCCACATCGAGGCGAAGGTGCTCGACCAGAAGTTGGGGGGGATCCTCGAGATCTACGAGAAGTTCATCGGCGACGACCCACGGAAGGTGCCGATGAAAGTCTTTCCCGGCGTCCACTACTCGATGGGCGGGCTCTGGGTCGATTACGGGCACATGACGAAAATCCAGGGGCTCCTCGCCGCCGGGGAGTGCGAGTACCAGTACCACGGGGCGAACCGGCTCGGCGCGAACGCCCTCCTCTCCTGCATCTTCGCCGGGATGCGCTCCGCGACGACGGCGCTCGCCTTCGCCGCGGGGCTCGACCGCGCAGCCGCCTCGACCCCCGAGAGCGTCTTCTCCGACGAGCGCCTTCGCCAGGTCGCGAAGAACGAGGAGACGTTCGCGCGGACCGGAAGCGAGAGCCTCTGGCAGATCCACAAGGAGCTCGGCGAGTGGATGACGGAGAACGTCACCGTCGTCCGGAAAAACGACCGCCTCCGCGCGACGGACGAAAAACTCCGCGAGTTGGCCGAGCGCCTCCGGCGCGCTCCCCTCAACGACGGGAGCCGGTGGATGAACCAGGTCCTCCCCTTCGCGCGGAACCTCGAGAACATGATCGTCCTCGCGCGCGTCATCACGCTCGGGGCGCTCCGCCGCGACGAGAGCCGCGGCGCGCACTACAAGCCGGAGTTCACCGAGCGGAACGACGCGCGGTGGCTGAAGACGACCCTCGCGCGCCACGCCGAGAGCGGCCCCGAGTTCGAGTACGAGGCGGTCGACACGTCTCTCATCGAGCCGAGGGCGCGGAAATACGACGTCGACAAGGGGGCCGGGGCGGACGCGGCAGGAACCGCGCCGGTCCGCGCGCCGGCGGGGAAGGCGTCCTCGTGAGCGGGAACGGCCGCGCCGCCGTCACGATGCGTGTCCGCCGTCAGGACGGGCCCGACACGCTCCCGCGATGGGAAGAGTTCCGGATCCCCTACCGTCCGAGCCTGAACGTGATCACCGCGCTCCGCGACATCCAGAGGAACCCCGTCACGATCGAAGGGCGCCCCACGTCGCCCCCCGCGTGGGAGTCGAATTGCCTCGAGGAGGTGTGCGGCGCCTGCTCCATGGTCATCAACGGAAGGGCCCGGCAGGCGTGCTCGGCGCTCGTCGACAAACTGGCGGACCCGATCGTGCTCGAGCCGATGCTCACGTTTCCCGTCGTGCGCGACCTCGTGGTCGACCGCTCGCGCATGTTCGACGCGCTCAGGCGCGTGCAGGCGTGGATCCCGATCGACGGCACTTACGCGCTCGGGCCCGGCCCGCGGGTCTCGCGCGAGGCGCAGGAGGTCGCCTACAAACTGTCGACCTGCATGACGTGCGGCGTCTGCCTCGAGGTTTGTCCACAGGTGACGCCGGAGTCGGCGTTCATGGGGCCCGCGGCGCTGTCGCAGGTGCGCCTCTTCAACATGCACCCGACCGGGACGATGCGGAAAACGGATCGTCTGCGCGCCGTCATGGGGAGCGGCGGCCTCGCCGACTGCGGCAACTCGCAGAACTGCGTCGAGGCGTGCCCGAAGGAGATTCCGCTCACGACCTCCATCGCCGTCCTGAATCGTGACGCGACGATCCTCGCGGTCCGCGATCTCCTCAGGGGTTGAGGGGGGCGCCCGCTGAATCCCCTCGGCGTCCGAGCGCCTCGCCCGATCGCCCCATGACGTCGTTCGCGGCCCGCGTCGCCCGCAACCTCCGGACGAATCTCCTCGCCGGCCTTCTCGTCATGGTGCCGGTCGGCGTCACGATCCTCATCTTCCGGCTCCTCTTCCAGAAGGTCGACGCGATCCTCGGGCCCCTCATGTACAACCTCCTCTCGAAGTGGCGGCCCGAGCTCTTCGACGTGGAGCGCCGGATCGCCGGCATCGGGATCATCGCGACGCTCGTCCTCCTCTACATCGCCGGCGCGCTCACGCGCGTCTACCTCGGGCGGCAGATCTTCGGGCTCTGGGAGTGGTTCATCGCGAGGGTCCCGCTCTTCGGCTCGATCAACAAGGCCGCGAAGCAGATCATGTCGACGATCGCGACGCCGCACGCGCAGGCGTTCCGGCGCGTCGTGATCCTCAGCTTTCCTCGGGACGGGCTCCACGTGATCGGCTTCGTGACGGGAGAAACGCGCGTGGATGCCGGAGAGACACGCACGATCGTCTTCGTCCCGACCGTCCCGAACCCGACGACCGGTTATCTCTTCCTCGCGCAGAAGCACGAGATCATCGAGTGCGGGCTCTCCGTGGAGGAGGGGATTCGCATGGTGGTCTCCGCCGGGATCTCGCACAAGCCGGCCATGGAAGGCGCGGTCGGCCCCGCACCGGACCGTCCAGGTCCCGCCGCCGCGACGGAACCCACCTGATGGAGCGCCTGACGAGCGCGTTCGGCATCCTCGCGCTCGCGGGGCTCGCGCTCCTCGCGTGCCCGCGTCGCCTCCGGCGCCACGTCAACTGGCGCACCGTCGGCGCCGGGATGGCGCTCCAGATCGCGTTCGCGTTCCTCGTCCTCAAGACCCCGGTCCGGCACGCGTTCGGCCTCGCCGACTCGGTCGTCAACCGGCTCCTTTCCTTCTCGCGAGAGGGCGCGTCGTTCGTGTTCGGGAATCTCGTCTCCGACACGCGGTCGTTCGGCTTCATATTCGCGTTCCAGATCCTGCCGACGATCATCTTCTTCGCGTCGTTCATGGGCATCCTCTACTACCTCGGCGTCATGCCGTTCCTCATCCGGCTCATGGCGCGCATCATGGCGCGCGTCCTCGGCACGAGCGGCGCCGAGAGCTTCTCGACCGCCGCCGACATCTTCGTCGGGCAGACCGAGGCCCCCCTCGTCATCCGCCCTTACCTTCCGACGCTCACGCAGTCCGAGTTGATGGCCTGCATGACCGCGGGCTTCGCGACCACGGCGGGGGGCGTGCTCGCGGCCTACGTGGCGATGCTCGAGCCGTTCGTCCCCGGCATCGCGGGACACCTCATCGCATGCAGCGTGATGGCCGCGCCCGCCTCGATCGTGGTCGCCAAGCTCATGCTCCCAGAGACCGAGGAGCCGAAGACCATGCGCGGCGTGCACGTCGAGATCCCCCGGAGCGGCGTGAACGTCGTCGACGCCGCCACGCAGGGGACGACCGACGGGCTCCGGCTCGCGGCGAACGTCGGGGCGATGCTCATCGCGTTCCTCGCGCTGACCGCCTTGGTCGATTTCGTGATCAAGGGGGCGGGCGGTCTCGCGGGCGCCTCGCTCTCGCTCGAGCGCCTGACGGGATGGATCTTCACGCCCCTCGCCTGGGCGATCGGCGTTCCGTCCGGCGACGTCCAAAAGGTCGCGGGCCTCCTCGGCCAGAAGATGGTGCTGAACGAGTTCGTCGCGTACGGCCGGATGAGCCAGGAGCTCGCCGAGACGGCCGGGACGTGGCTCTCGCCGCGCGCGCAGATCATCGCGAGCTACGCGCTCTGCGGCTTCGCGAATTTTGGAAGTATCGGGATCCAGATCGGAGGATACGGGGGGCTCGCCCCGGAGCGGCGGGCGGACCTCTCCCGGCTCGGCTTCCGCGCGATGATCGCCGGCACGCTCACGACCTGCATGGTGGCCGCCGTCGCGGGGGTCCTCCTCTGAGCGCTCGGCGAGCGCTCTCGCTCGCCACCCGGTTCGTGCTCGCGCGGGTCGGCTTCCTCGCTCGGTGATCCCGGGCGGCGGGTCCTGTCGCTCGCCGTCCCTATCAGTGCGCGATCGTGAGGAGTCTCTCGCGGGACGGGTCCGGGCCGTGACACGGCCCTCCCCTCCCGCACGCGGCGCCACCCGCGGTGCAGCGCTCCGCGCTGCCCCTTGCGGGTGCCCGGCGCCGTCGTGAGGGCCCTCGAGAGACTCCTCACGATCGCGCGCGGGTCGTGCTGGTCGCTCGGTGGGTCCCTCACGACTTCGCCGGGCGCCCGCCGACCGCGACGCGTGAGCGTCGCGGAGCAGCGGGCGGCGACGCGTGCGGGAGCGAGCGGCCGGGAGGCCGCGGAGCGTGCCCACCGAGCGACCAGCGCGACGCGTGCGCTCGAGGGCTGGCGAGCGACAGGACCCGCTGGGCGAATCGTGGGCGCCGCGTCAGCGCGGCGGGGCCGCCCCTCCAAGCCCTCCGGACGCGAACGGCGAGAAGAGGACCGCGAGCGAGTCGTCGAGGAGCGGCGTGAGCGTCGCGAGGGAGTCCGGATGGTAGAAGAGAACGAGGCTCATGCCTCCCTCCTTTCGCCCGACCAGTCCGAAGCCCTGGAGTTGGAAGCGTAGCCAACGCCAAAAGTAATTCGAGGGCGAGCCCTCGAAGTCGAGCCGGAGGCTCGGCTGGAGCAGCATGCCGAGCGATGCCCCCGCCCCCCCCTCCTCGCCCCGCTCGAACCCGGCCCACGCGAACGGTCTCGCGATCACCGAGTTCGGGTCCTTGCGCGTCAGGAGCCGTCTCACGTCCCGCCCGATGAGGCACTTCTCCGCTGGGAACCGTGAGACGACGACGCCTCCGACGAGCAGCTCCATCTCCCCCGCCCAGGGGTTCACGCGGAAGTACGGAGAGCCCTTCCTGGCCAGGTCGAGCTGCGAGGCGAGGACCGCCTTCTCGAATCGCAGGCCCTGGATCTCGCCGTTCGAGGGCTGCCCCGACGCGGCGTCGCCGCCCGCCCCGTCGGCGGCGGGGGCGCTCACGAGGAGGAACGCGAGCGAGAGGAGGAGGACGAGGCGCGGCGTCACGCCGCTAGAAGATGTAGACGAGGGTGCCGACCTTCGCCTTGTCGAAGATGGGCTCGAGGTCCTCGTCCGCGACGCGCACACAGCCGTGCGTGATGTTCTCGCCGAGGAGGCGCCGGTAGAGTGTCCCGTGGATGTAGTAGCCGTCCCCGAAATCGAGGGCGAAACTCCCCATCGCCGTATCGTCGAAGCGGTCCGGGTGATTCCCCTTCGGGACCGGCTTCCCCTCCTCGATGAACGCCCAGTCCGGCTTCACCCAGGTCGGGTTGTTGATCTTCCGCTTCACGCGGAAGGTACCGGTCGGCGTCGCGAAGCGCCACGTCCGCCCGTCGGGGGCCGTCAGCACGGAGTCGCACCCCGTCGAGCAGAGCGCCTCGTGGAGCGTCTCGCCTCCCTTCCGGTAGTAGATCATGTTCTTCTTCGTGTCGACGACGATGTAGGGCTCCGAGGGGACGAGGGCGGCGAGCTCCTTCTTGATCTTCACGACCTCCTGGGAGAGCGCCGCGTAATTCGAGGATCCGTCGACCGACGCCTCGGCCGTGCCGCGCGACCCGGCGAGGGCGGCGCGCGCGTCGAACGCGAGGGCCGAGATCGCGAGCGCGCCGAGCGCGGCTCCGGTCCGAAGGGAGAGCGTGGTCGTCATCGTGGCCGCCCCGTCCTCAGTTCGCTCTCGAGAGGTCGGCCGGGAGTTCCCCGACGATGATGACGGGCGTCCCCACCGAAACCTGCGCGAAGAGCCGGTCCATGTCGCGGTTCGTGAGGGCCACGCATCCGAGCGTCCAGTCGTAGCCGCGCCCTCCGTCCCCGTGGATCTCGATCAGGCCGCCGATCCGGGCGCTCCGGGGCACGCGCCCCGACCGCTTCGCGGCCTCGAACTGCCGGCGGTCCTCTTCGTTCGGAAAATTGATGAGGAGCGCCTTGTGGTACTTCGTGCGCCGTCCCGCCTTCTTGTCCGTCACTCGGTAGATCCCTTCCGGGGTCCGCTTGTCGCCGCTCCACTCCTTGTCACCCAGCCAGTTGGGCCCGAGGTCCGCGGCGTAGGAAGCAACCCGACGCCCCCCGCGGTAGAGATGGCATCGGCGGCGCATCTTGTCAACCAGGACGACCGCCCCGCCCGTCGCTCTGGAGGTCTGGACGCCCGAGCGCGCCCAGCGCGCCCAGAGCGGGGCGTGCGCGACGGCGGCCTCGAGCTCGCGCTCGAACCCGCGCCGCGCGTCGGAGAGAGCGCGATCCGCCTCGCCGAGGAGCGCCGCGGCGCGCAAGAGGTCCTCCCCGCGGTGGGCCTCGACGGCCCGGTGGTAGAGGAGCTCGCTCCGCGACAGCGCCCGCCGCGTGCTCTCGCGGACTGGATAGCCGTTGATCTCCCGGACGGCGCTCTCGACCTCCGCGCCCACGACCTCCATCCGCTCGCCGAGCGATTGAAGAGCCTTCCCCTTGTCGCGGGAGGCGAACCCGGCGGCGGCCGCGGCGAATGTCCGCGAGGCCGCGAGGCACGAGCGGACGCCGGCGTAGTCGCGGAACCAGAGGAAGCGGGCCGTCTCGGAGACGTACTCGCGTCGCGCGGCGTCGCGAAGGTCCTCGGCCACGACGAGGAGGTCCGGAGCGTGCCGCTCCGCCTCGGAGCGGCGCGCCCCGCGCAGTGCGGCGTCGGCGCCGACGAAGAGTGCGGACGGCGCCTCCTCGGCGAGGAGCGTGAGAAGGAGCGCGGTCCCGACCCCCAGAAAAACCAGAAGGGTCCAGTGGACCACCCGGATCCGATCGCCGGGCCGTGGAAAGATTCGTGGGAATCGCCGACTCATGCCACCCATCTTAGCGCGAACCCCCCCCTCCCGTAAGCGAGAGGCCGGTGCGAGTCGGCGCGCCGGCCCCGTCGATGTCTGCCCCTTCCCCAGTGATTCGGGCCCCGGCCCGAGTCGTCGGTCGGCGATACTACGTGCCCGACCTCATCGACGCCTTCTTGTCGATGGCGCCCTGGATCTCGCTCCGGAGGCTCTCGACCTTCTGCATGGAGGCGCGAGCCGACTGGAGCGCGCCGCGATAGTCACCCTTGTCGATCATCGCCCGGATCTCCGGCATCGTCGCCGCGGCGCCGTCGAGATCCGTCGTGATCATCTCCATGATCTTCTTGCCTTCCTTGTCACGAGGCGCCTTCTCCATGAGCGCTCGCGTCGAGTCGACCGCGGCGGAGAGTTGCGTGTAGAGCGCTTCGGCCTCGATCCGCGCCTTCTCCTTCTCGACCCCCGCGACCTGCTGCGCGTTCTGGGCGAGGCCCTGCGCCACGGCCATCATCCGCGTCGCTTCCTTGTAGTTCCTGAACAGCGCGAACTTGGAGTTCTGCTTCTCGACCTCGGCCTGCGCCGCCGCGAGCGTGTCTTCTGCGGCATCGAGATCCGAGCCCGCGTAGGTGGCCGCCTCGGCCGCCTTCGCATCGTTCATCGCCGCCTGGGCGGCTTGGGTCTCCGCCTCGGGGGGCTTCCCGCACCCGGCCACCACGAGCGCCATAAGACTAAGCGCTAAAATCAGATACCCGGGGTGAGAATGCCGATTCATCGTTGTGCGCTCCTTTCTTCGGGTCTACCAGAGTCCCGGCGGAAGCCGGTCCCGCACGGCAGACCCCCACCGTGTCTCGTCGGAACCTTGCAATAGGGCCCTATATGTGAAGACACTCCCGACCGACGAATTTTGGAGAGTCTAGGGACTCCCCCCCTCGTGTCAAGGGGAAATCTGTCCCCACGCCCGGGGCGGTCCGGCCGTCCTCGGGCAAACGTTCGGGGGAATCGCGCCTAATTCTCGTAGTCGTCTTCCTCCACCTCGATCCCCTCGACTCCCTCGGCCTCCTCGAACTCTTCCTCCTCGCCCTCGCCTGGCTCCTCGTGCGCGTCCGTCTCGGGCTCCGCGGTATAGCCGCAGGACGGGCAATAGACTTCGATCGGATTGATCACTCCCGGCTCCCGGACCTCGACGAGAAACTCCTCGTCGCACTCGGGACACATCTTGCTGGTCTTCCGTTCGCTCATGAAGGCCCTCCTCGGTTCCCACCCGTCGGGATGCTGACGCGGGGCCGAATATTAGGAAGCCCCCCGGGGCTCGTCAAGGGTTCCGGAACCGCCCGGCGGACCGGGAAGCCCGGAGAGGTCGGCCCGGTTGAGGAGCGTCACCGGGGCGTCCTCCAAGAGGAAGCGCGCGTCGCTCCCGAAGAACCCGTCCGTCATGAAGACCCCCTTCGTGGCGCCGTTCGCCTTCACCTCGTCTCGGAACTCGAGGAGCCGCGTCGAGGGGACGACGGCCCCCTCGGACGAGGCGAGGCAGGTCACAATGTAGCGGCCGCCGAGGAGCGGATCGTCGCTCACGCCCAGGAGGGTCACCTCGCCGGGCACGCCCTCGACGCGGCCCTCGATGCGGATCGAGTAGCGCGCGAGGAGCGCCTCGGCGCGCCCGACGAGCGCGTCCATCCCGAGCGGAGCCGCCGGCGAGAAGCCCGCTTCGGGCACCGTACCCCCCCCCTTCCTGGGGCCCGAGAACCCCGTGAAGAGGACGAAGACGATCCCCGAGACGATGAGGACCCCGAAGACCACGAGCAAGTTGAACACGATTGACGCTCCCCTCTCCGCGTGCTAGTTATCAGCCTTCCGTGCCGGCCCGCCGACGCGCGGCGCGCGACACGCGAACCGAGACATGGCCGCCACCGTCAGCCTCAGGACCTTCGTCGTTCTCGACAGCCTGCAGTCTCAGCTCGCCGCGTTCACCGGCTGCACCGGCCGCGGGTTTCCTCCCGTGAAGGCGATGGCCTCGCTCTGGGTCGAGATCGCGCCCGGGATCGCCATCAACTCCGTGACCGACGTCTGCCTGAAGAAGACGCGGGTCCAGCCGGCCGTGCAGGTCGTCGAGCGCGCCTTCGGGATCCTCGAGGTGCACGACTTCGACCAGGGCGAGGTCCGCCAGGCGGGCCAGGCGATCCTCGCGGCCCTCTCCCTCAAGGAGGAGGATCGGATGAAGCCGCGCGTCGTCTCGCGGCAGATCATCCGGTCGATCGAGCCGATGCACGCGCAGGTCGTGAACCGGAACCGCGAGGGATCGATGCTCATCCCGGGCCAATCGCTCTTCATCCTCGAGTGCGAGCCCGCCGCGTACGCGGTGTACGCCGCGAACGAGGCGGAGAAGGCGGCGAACGTCACGTTGGTGCACGTCCAGCCGTACGGCGCCTTCGGCCGCCTCAACCTCTCCGGCGAGGAATCCGAGATCGACTCCGCCGCTCAAGCCGCCGTGACCGCCCTCGAATCGCTCTCCGGGCGCGCGCCCAGCGGCACGATGTAGCGGGGCGCGCGACCGCGCGGCGGCCGCTAGCGCTCCGCTCTCCCTCCCGGACCCGCGGGCCCGCGGAGGAGCCGCTCGTGCTTCGTCTCGACGGACGTCTCGTACGCGACCCCGAGGCCGTCGAGCAGACGGCGCGCCTCCCCGAGCGCCGCGACCGGGTCGTCCGACTCGATCTCCACCTCGTGGCGCACCTCGCCCCACGGGAAGGTCGTCTCGTCGAGCTCGTAGACCTCGCCGCGCGGCCCACGGCGGAGTCTCCGCCGGTTCTCGAGCGAGCCGACGACCCGAAGCGCGAGCCCCACCGCCACGGCGTCGAGGGGATCGAACCGCGCCGCCTCGACCAGCGGGACGCGACCCTCGCGGACGATCGCCCAGGTCGCCGGCGAGAGAGCGACCTCCCACTCCTCGGATTCGATGCGGCCGGGCGCCCGCTCGACGCCGCGCTTCACGGTGAGGAGGAGCGCGCTCCCCTCCTCGCGGACGCGCACCAGAACGCCCGCCCTGGAGAGCGGGAGCCCGGGCGCGTCGAAGTAATGGTTCCGCTGGCGCTGCTCGCCCAGCGCCGGCAGCGCCGCGGAGAGCCGCGCGAAGTGCGCCGGGTCGGGAATGCGCAACTTGACCTCCCGCTCCCGCCGCACGCGATCCCCGCTAGAACTCGTCCTCGCTCGGCGGCGTCGGGCGCACGTCGGTCGGCAAGGTCGGCGCCGTCGAGTAGTCGAAGGCGAGGTCGGTCCGGGCGGCCGGCCGGATCGTCACCTCCTGCTCTTGGGTCCCGACCGACTCGTGCCACGCCTTCACGCGGTACGTCCCCGGCGGGACATCCGACATCGAGAACGCTCCCATCGAGTCGGTCACCGCGTAGTATGGGTGATCGACCACGAGGATGTACGCGCCCGCCCACGTGTGGCCCGCCTCGCAGCGGACGGAGACGAGGCCCGGCGCGCTCAAGACCTTGGGGAGGCGGAAGCCCTTGATCGGGAGCGCGACGTTGAAGAGGGTCCGCGTTCCGTCGAGGACGCCGTGCGCGTTGTGGGAGATCGGGTCGTCGTTCAGGAGATCGATCTTCACCCCGACCGGGACCGCCTGAACGTGCGGCTCGAACTGGCATTTCCTGTTCGCGAGGACCGCCCGCGCCTCGAGCGACAACGCCTTCCCCGTGGAGATCCCCTCGATGGTGACGATCACGTCGCGCAGCCCGCGCGTGTTGCCGACGCGGAAGAGATGGCTCGGGATGGTCGTGCCGCAGTCCCGCTGCTCCGCGGTCACCACCGCCTCGAGCGGCGGGAGGAGCGGGCCGCTGTAGCGAACGCTCCCGGCGAGCTCGCCACCGTTCGTGACCGGAGTTTCCTGATAGGAAGGGGCGCGCGCCGCGGCGAGAAGGACGAGAACGACCGCGAGCGCTGCCGCTCGCCGATTCGAAATGACCACGTGTGCACTCCTCCCCGTCCGGGACGGCATCTAGCGCCTGCCGAGAGTCCAGACGTAGTTGCGCAGGTCGACGATTTGCTCGTCCGCGTCGTCGATGAGCCTGTCGCCGCCCGAGTAGAAGTAACTCGGCATGCGCGTGTTCGGCATCAGCACCTGGGGGTCCTTGAGCCAGTCCCCGATCCAACCGGGACGCAGGCGCGTGGACGCCAGGGTGAGGTCGGGGGCGAGGTCGGCCGGATCGCGCGTCGTCTCCCCGACTTGGTGACACTGGATGCACTTGTACGCCTCGAAGATCTGCTTCCCGTGCGCGACGGACGCGGTGGTCAGCGACTCGCGCGGCACGACCTGGAATCCGCCTCCCGTCGGCGCCGTGGCCGTGAAGTAGCGGACGAGCTCGTCCGCTTCCTCGTCCGTGAAGTGGAAAGTCGGCATGCGGACAGTGACCCACGGGCGGATCGTCGTCGGTTTCTTCAGAAAGTCGAAGAGCCACTCCGCCTGCACGCGATCCCCTTCGCCCATCAGGATCGGCGGCGCGAGCCCGGGGTCTTCGAAGAGCGCGCGGAGGTCGCCCCCTTCCCCCTCGATCTCGTGGCATCCGCGGCAATTGTGGTTCCGGACCGAGCGCCAGCCCGCCTCGGCGACGACCTCCTCACCGTGCAGCGCGGCCCACTTCGCCTCGGTCATCTCCCGCTTGCGGAGCGACAGGATCGCGAGCGTGATCGCGTCCGCCTCCTCCTCCGTGAAGCCGAAATCCGGCATCCGGAGCTTCTCCTGCGGATCCTTCACCTTCCCGCGATCGTAGATCCTCGGGTTCAGGAGTTTCTGCCGGATCCACGCTTGCCGCGACTCTTCCATCTCGATCAGGCCGAAATCGAAACGATGGACCGGCTTCGAGCCCTCCTCGGTGAGCTCCGTCCCGATCCTCTTCCCCTCCTCGAAACCGTCGATCTCGTGACAGCCGAAGCAGCCGTAGCGGCCGATCAACTTCTCGCCGAGGTGGTGCTCCCGTTCGGCGGTGCTCATCGCCGCGAGGCGCTTGCGCGCGTCGCTGTCCGTCATGGTCACCTTCAGGTACTCGAGGACGATCGCGTCGCGCAGCGTGTCCTCCGGGGCGGGGACGGTCCGCGCCTCGAACTCCGGGTGCCCGAGCCCGACGAGGTACGTCGCGACGTCGAGCGCTTCCTGGTCGGAGAGACGCAGGTCCGGCATGCGGGTCGTCGGCATCATCCGCTTCGGGTTCTTCACCCAGTTGAAGACCCACTGCGCGGTCGTCTTCGAGCCGATCCCGGTGAGCGCGGGCCCGAACCGCCGGTAGCGCTGCGCCGGGTCCGGCGACTCCCCCTCCATGAGATGGCAGCCGCGGCAGCCGACGTCCGCGACGAGCGCCTTCCCGCGGTCGGCGCTCCCGGCGAGGCCGCTCGGGAGCGGGCTCAGCGCGGCCGGACGGCCGACGTCGAACAGATAGGAAACGATCGCCCTCGCCTCCACGTCGTTCCGCGCGGTGTAGTACGGGTCCGACGTGTTCTCGAGGTCGAAGAAGCGCGGCATCCGCGTCGTCGGGCGGAACCCCTTCGGGTCCTTGATCCAGTGGAATGCCCAATCGCGCGTCGTCTTTCCGGAGAGCCCGCGGAGGCTCGGACCCGCCTTCGGGAGGTTCTCGCGTCCCTGGATCTTGTGGCAGCCACCGCAACCGAAGGTCTCGATGAGGAACAGCCCGTGGTTCAGACGGTCCGCCCCGGGGACGTCGACGACGCCGGAGTGGCACTGCGCGCAGGAGGCCTCGACGTAACGCGAGGGGAACATCGGTTCCTCCCAGTGGTGCATCTTCTCCCAGCCGTGCTCCTCTTCCCAGCGCTTGGCCTCCTCCTCGTCGGACGGTGTGTGCGCCGCGTTCACGAACGAGGTGCCTCGGTCGCGGCCGAGGTGACAGACCGTGCAGCCGAACGAGTCGATCGGGTGCGGCGAGTTCCCGTCGACGAAGACGTCGAGGCGCGGGTGCGTGCGGAACGGCTGCGGCGCGACCTCGTAGCCCTTCTTCTCGATGCCGAGGTGGCACGTCGTGCAGCGGTCCACGCGCGGGATCGTGAGGTAGTTGATGTCGTTCTTGAGGTCGTCGACGACGATCTGGTTGACCTTGAGGCTCGGCGCGATGAAGTCGACGAGCGGGCGGTCGCGGAACCAGTCGTTCACGAAATTGTGGTCGATCCGCTGGAGCTTCCGCTCGAGGCGGTCGCGATCGACGTACAATTCCCCCATCGCCGTTCTCGCCGCGTCGCGCTCGGCCGTGATCGCCGATCGGCGCGACTCGGCCTCGGCGGCGCGCGCGTTCAGGCCGTCGAGGTCGAGGATCGCCTGCGCGAGCGCCCCCTTGAGGGTCTCGACGCGCCGCCCGAGGTCCGCCGCCTTCGGGAGCCCGTGCGCCGCGGCCTCCTCGTACACGTACTTCGCCGCGTCGAGCGTCGCCTTCGTGAAGCGGCCCTTCTGGTCGGCCCGGTAGGTCTCGGCGCCGAGGTCCGCGATCTCCTGCTCGACGGCGCCCAGGTCGTGCTCCTGCTGGGCGATCTTCGCCTCGCCCTCCTCGAGCCGCGCCTCGACCTCCGCGCGCCGCGCGGCGTCGACCTTCGCCTCCGCCTCCTGGATCCCCGCCCGCGTCCTCTCGATCTCCAGCTCGCGCCAATCGAGCTGCGTCCTCTTCCAACCGCGCGTGTGGTCGTCGACCACCGCGGCCACGAAGAAGAGGAACATGAGGATGCTCGAGACCGCGAAGAAGACGTTCAACTTCTTGAAGTTGAACGCGTGGTCGATCGGTTCCCTGCGGTTCTCCATGGCGCTCGGGCGCTTCCTATATGTTGAAGAAGATCTCGGGGATCGCGACGATGTACTTCAAGTTGATGAGCCAGCGCAGGTACATCTTCACCGGCAGCGCGACCATCACGAGGAACAGGAAGATCATGAAGTAGAAGCGGAGCGTCCCCATCTGCTCGAGGAGCGAGCGGAAGAATCGCATCTTCTTCACGAGGAGGGGTGGGAGCGCCATGAAGTAGCCGAGCACGATCACGATCCCCCAGACCTCGCGCAGGAACCAGTTCGACGGAAGCCCCGAGTTGAGCCACTCCACCCACACGATCTCGGAGAGGTTCACGTTGACGAGCGGCTCGAGCTTGTGGACGTCCCAGTACTCGTAGGGTCCGAAGAAGTTCCAGTTCGGGCCACGGAGGAACGTCCCGAGGAGGATGAGCAGCACCCACAGGATGACGAACCCGAAGTTGAAGACGATGATCGCGAAGGGGCGCTCGCGGAACGTGTAGTATCCGTTCCCCTTCGGGTTCTTGTCGAGGAACGGGAGCGCCATGAGCCCGATGATGATGAAACTCGGGAAGACGACGCCGGCGAGCCACGGGTCGAAGTAGACGAGCATTTCTTGTAATCCAAGGAAGTACCAGGGCGCCTTCGACGGGTTCGGCGAGTCGGTCGGGTTGGCTGGCTCCTCGAGCGGGGCGCGGATGAGGATCGACCACGCCACGAGGACGAACGTCAGCGCGATGAGGCAGATGAACTCGATGTAGAGGAGGTCGGGCCAGACGAAGACCTTCTTGTTCGACTCGATCTCCGCCTTCAGGTCGCCGCCCCGCGCGACGATCTCGTCGTTTCGCTTCGCCTGCCACAGACTGAACCAGAGGAAGAACGCGACGAGGAAGAGCATCCCGACGATCGGGACGTTGTCGGGCTTCGTCACGATCAGGTTGAAGTTCGGGTCCCGCATCGAGAGAAAGAGGAACGCGAACATCCCGAGGAACAAGACGATCGCGTTCCTGCCCGTCCAGAGCCGTTGGATCGGGAGGGTGAGGAAGAAGACGACGACGGAGAGCGTGATGAACCACTGCGGCGCGGCCAGCAGGTTGATCACGTCCTTGATGAACATCGCCGTCCTTTCGGCTCCCGAGACCCCGGCCGCGCTACTCGATCAGAGCGGACCGGAGATCCCGCCGTCCTTGCGGACGCGCCAGAAGTGGACCGCCATGAGGCCGGCCGCCGCGAGCGGGATCCCGACGCAGTGGAGAACGTAGAAGCGCAGGAGCGCTCCGGCGCCGACGAACCGGCCGCCCAGGAGGGCGAACCGCGCGTCGTCGCCCACGTGGACCATCTTGATGTCGCCGAGCGAGAGGAGTTGGGCGCCGGGGCCCTCGTGTCCGAGGAACGGCGTCGCGCGCGCCATGTTCGAGCCGACCGTGATCGCCCACATCGCGAGCTGGTCCCAGGGGAGGAGGTAGCCGGTGAACGAGAGGAGGAGGGTGAGCACCATGAGCACGACGCCGACGTTCCAGTTGAACTCGCGCGGCGGCTTGTACGAGCCGGTCATGAAGACGCGGAACATGTGGAGCCAGACGCTGATCACCATGGCGTGGGCGCCCCAGCGGTGCAGCTCGCGCATGATCCCGAGCGGCGTCTGCTCGCGCAGGTCCATGATGTCGACGTAGGCGAACTCGACCGTCGGACGGTAGTAGAACATGAGGAGGAGCCCCGTGATCGTCTCCACGAGGAAGAGGAAGAACGTGATGCCCCCCATGCACCAGGTGAAGCGGACCTTCACGCCGCTCTTCCGCACCTTCGTCGGGTGCAGGTGAAGGATCACGTTCGACATGACGACGAGGACGCGGTTCCGGTTCGTGTTCGGCATGCCGTGCCGGAAGAACGACGTCCAGATCTGCGATTTGACGATCGAATTCCCGATCTTCGAAAGAAGCGACATCCGCTACGCCCCCGCGCCTCTCATGCCTTGATGAACGATTCCGGGTCGTTCCACTCGCCCTTCTCCTGCTGGAACTTCCTGTTCTTGTCGATCAGGATCTGCCCGTCGTCCGCGAGGGCGATGCGGTAGCGTTCCAGCGGCCGGGGCGCCGGGCCCTCGAAGTTGATCCCGGTCTTGTAGAAGCCGCTGCCGTGGCAGGGGCACTTGAACTTCCCCTCCGACCCGAGCCAGTTCGGCGTGCAGCCGAGGTGGGTGCACGTCGTGGAGAGTGCGTAGATCCCCTCGTTGTTCCGGACGATCCACACGCCGAACTTCTCCTTCCACCGCTCGTCCACCTCGCCCACGGTGTACTCGCTCGGGAACCCCGCCTTGAAGGTCGACGGCGGCTCGAAGAGGACGTTCGGGAAGAAGAAGCGGGTGAGCGCCGCCGTCCCCGCCGCGCAGGCCGCGGTGAAGGCGATCCAGCCGAGCGCGAGCCACGAGAAGAACCCGCGGCGCGTCATCGGCTCGCCGGTCCGGACCGCGGAGCCTCTCGGCGCGTCCGTCGCGTACGGCGGAATCGGCCGCGCGCTGACCGCGACGTCCGTCTGGACCTCGGACTCTTGCTCCATGATTCCCTATGCTCGCTCCCGCGTCGCGCTGATCCGTGAGACGATCGAGACGAGATTTATAGCCAAGCCCCACGCGCGATTCAAGCCGATTTTTCCCGCTCGATCCGCGCTTCCGCCGGCGCGGGACGCGGCGGATCTCATTGCCCGGGGGCGGCGAGCGCCGCGGCGGTCTGGCGCACTTCCAGGTACGGCGACGAGCGCTCCAGGTCGCGGATCCGCTCCAGGCCGCGCGGGTCCCCGAGCCGGTGAAGCGCGCGGAGCGCGTTCGTCGCCGCGTCGATCTTCTGCCGCTCGGTGATCCCGTCGATCCGGGCGGTCGCGCCGTCGTCCGTCATCTCGAGAAGGACGGAGAGCCCCGCGGCGTCGTCGAGTTGCGCGAGCGCGAGCGCCGCGTTCCAGCGGACCTCGGTGGACGGGTTTCCCAGGAGCGGCGCGAGGGCCGGGCCCGCCTCCCGATCGCCGATCGCCCCGAGCGCGAACGCCGCCATCTTCACCATGCCGGGGTCGTCGGACTGGAGCCTTCCGACGAGGCCGGGGAGGGCCGCGGGATCCTTGAGCGCGCCGAGCGACCAGGCCGCGTAGAGCCGCGTCTCCGAATCCTCGTCGTCGAGCGCCTCGACGAGCGGCTCCACGCCCTGCCGGTCGCCGAGCCGGCCGAGCGCGAGCGCCAGATAGCGCCGGACGCGCGGGTCCTCGTGCCGCGAAGAGCGGAAGAGCGAGACGAGCTCGCGCGCGAAGGCGGGGTCCTTCGTCGCGTCGGGCGACGACGCGAACCAGCGCGACAACTCGAACGCCGCCTGCCACCGCTCGCTCGCGCTTCCCGAGCGGATCTCGCGCAGGAAATCGGTCGGCGACTTCTTGTCGAGGACGACGAGGCCGAACAGATAGTAGACGCCGGCGCAGACGAGCACGATGAGGAGCGGCCCGAGGAAGAATTGCAATATCAGACGCGGCGTCGCAACCTTCGGCGTCGCGGCGACCTGAGTCGCGGCGGCGACGGGCGCGGCACCGCCGCTCGAAGGAAGCGCGTCGCTCGCGGGCTGTATCTCGGAAGGGGTGAGCTGCGTGTCCACGAAGTCGCCCTACAGTAGTCGCTCCCGCCGCGAGCGTCAATCCCTCGGGGATCGGATCAATCGACGAGAGGCGCCGCGAGGCGGAGCAGCCGATCGACGGCCGCCGGGATCGCGTCGAGGGCGCGATCGACGTCGTCCTCGGTGTTCCCCCGGCCGAGCGAGAGGAGGAGCGATCCGCGCGCCTCGCTCTCCGGGACGCCGATCGCGAGGAGAACGTGGGACGGCTTCCCGGCGCCGGTCGCGCACGCGGATCCCGACGAGGCCGCGATCCCCGCGTCGTCGAGGAGCGTGACGAGCGCGTCGCCGTCGAGACCGCGGATCGTCACGTTCACGAGGCCGGGCAGCCCGCCGCGCTCGGGGCTCACGACCCGGATCGCCGGGAGGCGCGAGACGAGTCCCGAGCGGAGGCGCGCGCCGAGCGCCTCGAGACGCGCGCGCCGCGCGCCGAGCGTCGCCCCCGCGATGCGGGCCGCCGCGCCGAGGCCCGCGATCCCACAAACGTTTTCCGTCCCCGCTCGGAGGCCGTTCTCCTGCGTGCCCCCCTCGATCTCCGGGCGGAGCCGCATCCCCGGTGCGACGCGGAGCGCGCCGACCCCCATCGGCCCGCCGAGCCGGTGCGCGGTGATGGCGACGGCGTCGGCGCCGAGAGAAGGGACGTCCACGGGGAGGAGGCCCGCGCTCGCAGTCGCGTCGCAGACGACGGGAATCCCCCGCTCGCGCGCGGCGGCCGCGATGCGCGCGACCGGCTGCGCGACGCCGATCTCGTGGTTCGCGTGGTGCGTGACGAAGAGCGCGGCCGCGGCGTCGAGCGCGGCGACCGCCTCCTCCGCATCGACCGCGCCGGTCGGACCGACGGGGAGGCGCGCGACCTCGAAGCCCTCGCGCTCCAGCGTCTTCAAGGGATGGAGCACCGCGAGACGCTCGACGACCGTGGTCACGATCTTCCGGTGCGCGCCGCGCGACACGTCGCGGCGCGCGCGCGCGATCCCCTTGATCGCGAGGTTGAGCGCTTCCGTCCCTCCGGACGTGAAGACGATCTCGCCGGGATCCGCGCCGAGGAGGAGCGCGACCTCCGAGCGGGCGGTCTCGATTGCGGCGCGGGCGGCGCGTCCCTCGGCGTGGAGGCCTCCCGCGTTTCCCGATGATTCCGTGGCGAGGAACGGGAGCATCGCGAGGAGGGCCTCCGGGAGGAGCGGAGAGGCGGAGGCGTGGTCGAGGTAGACGCGCCTCGCGCGGCGCGCGTCGCGGGACGACTCGCTCATGGCACGAGGACTCTAGGCGGCCGTTCGGCGAGCGTCAACGGGGCGCACCGGACGTGCGCGTTGTCCCCGACCCGGTGCGCGCCGTATATTAGCCCCGTGGTCGATCCCATCGCGACCGATCCCGCGCTCCCCTGCCGCCCCGATCCGCGTCCCCTCGGGTTCCCTCGTCCAATGGCCGCCGCGCCGCTGCGCCTTGCGCTCTGCTTAGCGCTCTCCTTCGTCGTTTCCGGCTGCTCGGCCGGTGGCGCCCCCGGCCCGAAGAACCTCCTACTCGTGACGATCGACACGCTGCGATCGGATCGGCTCGGAGCCTACGGCAACCCGCGCGTTCTCACGCCGAACCTCGACCGCGTCGCGGCGCGCGGGGTCCTCTTCGCAGTCGCGAGCGCGCAGATCCCCTCGACGCTCCCGTCCCACGCGTCGCTCCTCACGGGGCGCTATCCGACGGCGCACGGGGTCCACGACAACGGCGTCTACTTCCTCGACGAGCGCGAGACGACGCTCGCCGAGATCCTCTCCAAGCACGGCTTCGAGACCGCCGCGTTCACCGGCGCGTTCGTGCTCGACCACCGATTCGGCACGAGCCAGGGGTTCGACGTGTACGATGACCGGATGGAAGCCCCGCTCCGCCGCGGCGCGCCCCCCGCGCTCGACGGCGGCGCCGACCCCGTGACCCGCTGGTGGCTCGGCGCGTGGTTCGGCGCCTACCAGCGCCCCGGCGAATCGGTGGTGCGCGCCGCGGCCGCATGGCTGCGCGGCCGAGCGGCCGCGCCCTCCGCGCGCCCGTACTTCCTCTGGGTGCACTTCTTCGATCCTCACGAGCCGTACGACGCTCCGCCGCCGCTCGGCACGATCTACGACCCGGGCTACGAAGGCCCGATGGACGGCACCGGCGACGCCTTCCACGAGTCACGCTCCTCCGGCGCGCTCACCGAACGCGACGTCGAGCACATGAGGGCGCGCTACGACGGCGAGGTCACGTACGCGGACCGGTGCCTCGGCGCGCTCCTCGACTCGCTCGACGCGCTCGGGTTCCTCGACGAAACGCTCGTCGCGGTCACGGCGGACCACGGCGAAGGGATGGGCGAGCACGGCTACTACTTCGAGCACGGGTCGCGCGTGTCGGAGCCGGTGCTGCGCGTGCCGCTCCTTCTCGCCGGGCCCGGCGTCCCCGGCGGGCGGATCGTCCCGGGACGCGTGCGGAGCGTGGACCTCCTCCCCACGCTGACCGAACTCCTCGGGCTCCCGGCGCCCTCGCCGATCGACGGGGCGTCGCTCGTCCCGCTCACGGCGGGCGCCCCGGAGGAGCGCGACGCCTACGCGGAGACGCAGTGCGGGCTCCAGACGATGCCGGTCGCCGAGAGTTACCGCGCCTTCGCGTCCGGCGAATGGAAACTCGTCGTTGTCGCGTCGCGCGACCCCGCGCACGCGGACCGGCCGCCGCGCGTCGCCCTCTACGATCTGGACGCGGACGCCGGAGAGACTCGCGACCTCTCGACGGAACGGCCGCGCGCCGCGCGCGACCTCCTCGCCGCGCTCGCGCGGACGGTCGCGGGGGGCCAGCCGGATTCGCTCGCCACCCTCAACACGCGCGCGATGGACGAAGAGACGGTCGCGAAGCTCCGCGCGCTCGGGTACGTGCGGTGAGCGGCCCCATTCTCATCGGGGGGAGGGGCCGCGCGTGAGACGCCGGGGCCTCATCGTCCTCCTCGGGCTCGCGGCCGTCGCGGCGGCCGGAGCGGCATTGCGGGCGCGGGGTGGGGCGCGGCCGCTCGTCTTCTCGGGCGCGATCGAGGCGCGAACGATCGAGGTCGGCTCGCTCGTCGGGGGCCGCGTCGTCGCCGTGCGCGTCGACGAGGGGGAGCGCGTCGCGGAGGGCGACACGCTCGTCGTGTTCGAGACCGACCTCCTCGATCCGCAGATCGCGGAGCAGGCGGCGCGCGTCGCGCGGGCGCGGGCGACCCTCGCGCGCGTCGAGCGCGGCCCGCGCTCCGAGGAGGTCGAACGCGCCCGCATCGAGTACGAGGCGGCGGAGACGGACCGGAGACGCCTCGAGCCGCTCCTCGCGCAGGGAAGCATCGGCCAACGGGAGTACGACGCGGCGCTCGTGCGCGTCGCCACGCGGAAGGAGAGCCTCGAGGAGTTGCGGCGCGGCAGCCGCGCCGAGGAGATCGACGAGACGCGCGCCGCCCTCGCGGGCGAGGAGGCCCGCCTCGCGCTCCTTGGGCGCCAGCGCGACGAGGCGGTCGTCCGCGCTCCCGCCCCCGGCGTCGTCGAGGCGCTCGACCTCCGGCCGGGAGATCTCGTCGCGGCGGGCGCGCCCGTCGCGTCGCTTCTCGAGCCGGACCAACTGTGGGTGCGCGTCTACGTGCCGGAGCCGAGGCTCGGGCTCGTTCGCGTCGGCCAGGCGGCCGCGATCAGCGTCGACACGTTTCCCGGGCGCGAGTTCTCTGGCCGCGTCGTCGAGATCCGCAACGAAGGCGAGTACACTCCGCGAAACATCCAGACGCTCGAGCAGCGGGCCGACCAGGTCTTCGGCGTGAAGATCGGCGTCGATCCGGTGCCCGAGTTGAAGCCGGGGATGGCGGCGCTCGTTCGACTCATCCCGTGATCGGATCCGCCGGGTTCGGCATCGAGGCGACCAGCGTCTCGCGTTCGTTCGGAAAGGTGCGGGCCCTCCAGCGCGTGTCGCTCCGCGTCGCGCGCGGCGAGATCTACGGTCTCCTCGGCCCCAACGGCTCCGGCAAGTCGACGCTCATCCGGATCCTGTGCGGACTCCTCGCGCCATCCGAGGGGAGCGCCGCGGTCGACGGCCTCGACGTCGGGACGCGCGGCGAGGACGTGCGGCGTCGCATCGGCTACGTGCCGCAGCGGTTCTCCCTCTACGAGGACCTCACGGTGCTCGAGAACCTCACGTTCTTCGCGAAGGTCTACGGTCTCGCCGGAGAGCGCCTCCCGCGGCGCCGCGACTGGGCGATCGAGCTGACGCGGATCGGCCCCTACCGCGACCGGCTCGCCGGGCACCTCTCGGGCGGCTGGAAGCAGCGCCTCTCGCTCGCCGCGGCGCTCATGCACGAGCCGCGCGTGCTCTTCCTCGACGAGCCGACGGCGGGGATCGATCCCGTCGCGCGCCGCGAGTTGTGGAATCTCCTCTTCACGCTCGCGGCGTCCGGCGTCACGCTCCTCGTCACGACTCACTACATGGACGAGGCGGAGCGCTGCGGCACGGTCGGCTACCTCTACCTCTCGCGCATGCTCGTCGAGGGAAAGCCGGGCGACCTCACGCGCCTCCCGGACGTGACCCCCGAGGGGACGCGCCGCGTCGAGGCGGACTGCGAGGCGGGCGTGGCCGCCGTGATGAAACACGCCCGCTCCCTCCCCTACGTCGAGGAGGTCACGATTCTCGGGAACGCGCTCCACCTCTTGGTCCACGCGGACGTCGCGGACGCGCGCATCGCGCGCGAACTGGAGGACGCGGCCGGGATCGGCGTGCGCGTCCGGCCCATCGAGGCCTCGCTCGAGGACGTCTTCGTCCGCTTGACGCGCGCGGAGGCGGAGCGCGGGGAGGCCGTCCGCGCGGCGGCGACGGCGTGATGAGAGGCTTCTCCGCGGTCCTCCGCAAGGAAGCGATCCAGATGGCGCGCGATCGCGGGACGCTTCGGTTCGCCCTGATCATCCCCGTCTTCCAGCTCGTCCTGTTCGGTCTCATCGACACGAACGTCGAGGACGTGCCGACGGCTGTTTTCGACCAAAGCCGCACCCGGGAAAGCCGCGCGCTCCTCGAGGAATTGGAGAACACGAGCGTCTTCCGGATCGTGCGCGCCGTCGCGTCTCGCGACCAACTCCGCGATGCGATCGTCGCGGGACGCGCGTCGGTCGGGATCGAGATCCCGCCCGACTTCGCGCGCCGCCGCCTCCGCGGCCAGGCCGCCGACTTCCTCGTCCTCATCGACGGGTCCGACTCGAGCGTCTCGTCGCAAACGCTGGGCGCGGCGAACGGGCTCGCGCTCAACCGCTCGCTCGTCGAACTCCGTGCGCGGACCGGCGTCCGCGATCTTCCGTTCCGTGCGCACCCGGTCCTCCTCTTCAACCCCGACTCGCGCAGCGCGAACCTCCTCATCCCAGGCCTCCTCGCGATCCTCCTCACGTTCTCCGGCACGCTCCTCGCGACCTTCGCGATCGTCCGCGAGCGCGAGCGCGGCACCCTCGAGCAGCTCATGGTCACGCCCGTCTCCCCCGTCGGCGTCGTGCTCGGGAAGCTCCTCCCCTACCTCCTGCTTGGCTTCGTCCAACTTCTCGTGATCGTCTTCCTCATGACGACGCTGTTCCGCGTGCCGATCCACGGAAGCGTGGCCCTCCTCTGCGGTCTCTCGCTCGTCTACTTCTTCGCGCTCCTGTCGCTGGGACTCCTCGTCTCCTCGTTCGCGAAGACCCAGGTCGAGGCGACGCAGCTCGCGCAGATGTTCCTCCTCCCGTCCGTCATGCTGTCCGGGTACATCTTCCCGATCTCGTCCCTGCCGGGGCCTCTGCGGCCGGTCTCGCAGCTCCTCCCGGCCACGCACTTCATCGCGATCTCGAGAGGGATCATCATCCGGGGGGCCGGCTTCGTCGAACTGTGGCCGAGCGTCGCGGCGCTCCTCGCCCTCGCCGCGGTGCTCGTGGCGGGGAGCGCGCGCGCGTTCCGGAAGACGATCCTCTAGGGGAGGACGGCCCTCGGCGCGGAGTCGCGACGTCGGCGGCCCGGGGCCCGCGCCCGAGCGCGAGCCCGCTCGCTCAGGCGCTTCTGCGGAGCAGGAGGAGCGTGATGTCGTCGCCCGCGGGACTTCCCGCGAGGAACGCGGCGAGATCCTCGAGGATGCCCGACGCGATCTCCTCGAGGGGACGGCCCGCGCGCCGCTTCACGCTCTCGAGGAGCCGCTCGTCACCGTAGAACTCCTCACCCGCCATCGCCTCCGGGATCCCGTCCGAGTAAAGGAGGAGGAGGGAGCCGGGCGACAGATCCGCCGTCCCCACTCCGAAACGGGCGTCCTCGAGGAGGCCGACGGGTGGCCCGGTCGAGTCGAGGCTCTCGACCTGGCCGTCCTGGCGGAACAGGAGCCCCGGGTTGTGGCCCGCGTTGACGAAGGTGAGGCGGTGCTTCTCGCGGTCGAGCCGCCCGAAGAAGAGCGTCACGAAGCGCAGGGACTCCGTCGTCCGGTAGACCTGGCGGTGGAGACGCTCCACGACGACCGCCGGCGCGAGGTCCGAGTCCTCGAGGATGCGAAGCGACGCGATCACGCTCGACATGAGGAGCGCGGCGCCGAGCCCTTTCCCCGAGACGTCGCCGAGGACGATCCCAAGACTCCCGTCGGCGAAGCGCGTCGCGTCGTAGAGGTCGCCGGCCACTTCGAGGGACGGCATCATGCGCGCGACGATCTCGTACTGCGCGTCCACTGGCAGCGCCGCCGGGAGGAGGCTTCGCTGGATCTCCGCCGCGGCCTTCACCGCGAGCATGACCTCGAGGAGTTTCGTGTTCGTGATCTTGATCGCGATGAGGTTCGCAAGGAGGGTGAGCGCCTCGAGCTGGTCCTGGTCGTAGTGGATGAGAGGATCGCTCGTGTCGGCGTAGATGAGCCCGATCACGCGCTCGTTGTCGAAGAGTGGGGCCGAGAGCGCGGAGTGGACGTTCTGCTCGACGATGCTCATGTGCTCGCGGAAGCGCGGGTCCTTCCCGGCATCGGTCACGAGAAGCGACTCGCGCCCGTCGAGGACCGCCTTGAGGAGAGTCTGGCTCAGCATGATCTTCTGCCGGGGATCGATCCCGGGCGGCCGCGCCGCCCGCACCACCGGCTCGCCTCCCTCCGTCTCGGCGAGGAGGAGGAGGATCCGCCGCGCCGGCACGACGCGTTGCACGAGCTCGAGGACGGAGTCGAAGACTTCTTGCAGCGGGTGGAGACCCGCGAGGAGGTGACCCGCCTCGGTGACCGCGAGGAAGAGGCGGCGGTTCTGGTCCATCGAGGCGGCGCGCCCGCCCCGCAGCGAGTCGAGGGTGAGGCGGATGCCGGTGCTCACCTGGTCGCCCGCGGAGAGCGTGGCGGGGAACTCGGTGGAATCGAGGCGCCCGGAGCCTGGGCCTCGGAGGACGACCTCGTAGGAGCCGAAGCGGATCCGGTCGCCCGGGCGGAGCTCGGCGGGCGCGGTGAGCCGTGTCCCGTTGACCCAGGTCCCGTTGTGGCTGCCGAGGTCCTCGACGTGGATCTTGTCGTCCGCGACGCGGAACTCCGCGTGCTCGCGCGACACCGACGGGTCCGTGATCCGGATCGGGTTCTGCGAGGCGCGGCCCACGCGCGAGGCGCCGGCGCCGAGCGGCCACTTCTCGGGGTGCTCGCGATCGAGCGACTCGAGGCGATAGTCGACCGTCATTCGCCCGTCGCCTTCGCGCCGGCGGCCGCCGGTTCGCGCGCGTCGCGTTTCGCGCCCCGGACGATCTTCACGCTCGCGCTCGCGCCGATCCGCGTCGCGCCCGCCGCGACCATCGCCATCGCGGTCTCGGCGTCGCGGATCCCCCCGGCGGCCTTCACGCCCATCTCCTCGCCCACGACTTCGCGCATGAGGCGCACGTCCTCGACGGTCGCGCCAGCCGCGGCGAAGCCCGTCGACGTCTTCACGTAGTCCGCCCCGGCCGCCTTCGCGAGCGTGCACGCCATCACCTTCTCGTCGCGCGTGAGGAGCGCCGTCTCGATGATCACCTTCACCGAGGCGCGGCAGCGGGCGGCGTCGACGACGACGCGGATGTCGCGCTCGACGAGCCGGTAGTCGCGGCTCTTGAGCGCGCCGACCTGGATGACCATGTCGAGTTCCCCGGCGCCGTCGAGCATCGCGCGCCGCGCCTCGTACGCCTTCACGTCGGGATGCGCCGCGCCGAGGGGAAACCCGATGACCGAGCAGACGAGGACGCCCGAGCCGGAGAGGAGCTCGTGGGCGCGTCGGACCCAGACCGGGTTCACGCAGACTGTCGCGAAGCGGTTCTCGCGCGCCTCGCGGCAGAGGGCCTCGATCTCGTCCGCGGTCGCGTCCGGCTTGAGGAGCGTGTGGTCGATGGAGGCGGCGAGATCTTGTGGATGCCCGACCGTCCCCGGGCGCGACGAGACGCGGCACGCCCCGCAATCCACGAACGCGCGCACGAGGTTCGGGCAGCGCTCGGCGCAATGGCCGGGCACCGGACACGGCTGGCACTCCCCCTCGCCGAGGAAGCGCAGGCGGGTCCCGCTCGATGGCGGTCGCGCCTCCTCGCCGAGCCGCTCGAGGACGCGCCGCGTGATCTCCTCGACCAGTTCCCTCTCGATCGAGTCCCCCGTCATGGCGCCCATGTTACACCATGTCGGGCGCCGGAGAGGAGCCGTCCCGGGTCACGCGGCGCAAGAGAAGGGGCGGCATCCCGGGCGCCGCGTCGCCGATCGCGATCGCAGCGACGACACCGGACCGCTCCTCCTCGATCCGGCGCGGATCGTCCGAGTGGAGCGTGGCGAGCGGCTCACCGCGCCGCACGGGCTCGCCGCGTCGGCGATGGATGACGATCCCCGCGCCCGCGGAGACGGCGTCCTCGGTGCGCTCCCGGCCCGCCCCCAGGCGCGTCGCCGCGAGCCCGATGCGCCGCGCGTCGACGTCATGGATGAACCCGTCGCGCTCCGCGACGACGATCTCGGCGTGGCGCGCCCGCGGGAGCCGCGACGGATCATCGACGACGGATGGGTCTCCCCCGTGCGCCGCGATCAGGTCGCGCAACGTCGCGAGGCCGCGCCCTGACGCGCGCGCCGCGCGCACGGCCCGCGCCCCCTCGTCGAGGTCGCGCGCTTTCCCGCCGAGGACGAGCATCTCCGCTCCGAGCGCGATCCCGAGATGATCGAGGTCGCGGGTCGCGCTCCCCGCCAGGTACTCGACCGTTTCCGCGACCTCGAGCGCGTTCCCGACCGCGCGCCCAAGCGGCTCGTCCATCCGCGTGATCCACGCGACGGCGCGTCGCCCCATCTCCTCGCTGATCTCGACGAGGCTCTTCGCGAGGGCCTCCGCGTCCTCGAGCCGCTCCATGAAGGCACCGCGCCCGACCTTCACGTCGAACACGACCGCGTCGGGGCCGGCGGCGAGCTTCTTCGAGAGGATGCTCGCCACGATGAGGGGGATCGCGGGGACGGTCGCCGTCGCGTCGCGGAGCGCGTAGAGCCGCCGATCCGCCGGGGCGAGCGCGTCCGTCTGGCCGACGATCGAGATCCCCACTCGCCGGACGACGTCCACGAACTCCGCGGTCGAGAGGCGCGTCCGATAGCCCGGGATCGCCTCCAACTTGTCGAGCGTCCCGCCGGAGAAGCCGAGGCTCCTCCCGGAGAGCATCGGAACGGGGACGCCGCAGGCGGCGACGAGCGGCCCGATGTAGAGCGAGACCTTGTCCCCGACGCCTCCCGTGGAGTGCTTGTCGACCTTGGTCCCTGGGATCGTCGAGAGGTCGAGGCAGTCGCCGGAGCGCATCATGGCGCGCGTGAGGAGGCGCGTTTCCTCGCGGTCCATCCCGCGAAGGAAGATCGCCATGAGGAGGGCCGTCGACTGGTAATCGGGGATCGAGTCGTCGGTGACGCCGCGGACCCACGCCTCGATCTCCATCTCGGAAAGACGACCGCCGTCTCGCTTCCGGGCGATCGCCTCGGACATTCGGAACCGGATGGCACCCTCCGCCGCCTCGACTGAGGCGAGCCCGATTCTATCCCCGACGGAGGGCGATGAGAAGGAGAGAGCCGAGCCCGGCTCGGGCGCCAACCTAAGATACCGCTTTATGTCATGGCAGTAACGATATGTAAATAAGTTCGTTGTGCCTTAGGTTGTCGGAAGTGGGCACTTTCTCCTGAATCCTGCGGCTCCTAAAGAATTTGGTGGCTTTTTCGGACCGTCCCGTGTTAACCTGTTTGCGCTGATGTGGATGGCGGGCTCGGTTTCGAAGCGCCGCTGGCCGGCCCACGAAAGTCTTTGAAAGACGGTTGGCTCCTCGCGGGGAGCCTCGAAGGTCTCGATCAGGTGTCGAGCTCACCTAAGAGTCCGGTGAAAGACCGGAGAAGGGAGTTGCAATGAAGAAAATTGCGATCGCGCTCTTCGTGCTCACGCTCCTGGCGGCGCAGACGGCGTTCGCCTCGAACGTCGTGCGGATCAGCCAGGTGTACGGCGGCGGGGGCAACACGGGCGCCTCCTACTCCAATGATTTCGTCGAGCTGTTCAATAGCTCGAACTCACCGGTGGACATCAGCGGCTGGTCGCTGCAGTACGGCTCGGCGACGGGGACCGTGAACCTTGGCGCCTGCACGAACTGCTTGACCGTGTTGCCGACCGGATCGGTGATCCCCGGGTGCGGATACTTCCTCATCCAGCTCGCCGCGGGAACGGTACTCGGCGCGCCGCCGCTTCCGACTCCGGACTACGCTCCCTCGCCGAATTCGACCGTGAACAACCTGAGCGCCTCGTCCGGCAAGATCGGGCTCAAGGCGGATGGCCTCACGACCCCCTGTGCTCCGCAGTCGGCGTTCGTGGACCTCGTCGGCTACGGCACGACGAACTGCGCCGAGGTGACGGCCGCCGGCGGTCTCTCGAACACGACGGCTGTTTTCCGCAATAACGGCGGATTGGACGATACTGACGTCAACTCGGCGGACTGCACGGTCGCGGCCCCGGCGCCGCGGAACTCGGCTTCACCGCCGAACACCGCCTGCGTGCCGACGTCGACCGAGCCGAGCACGTGGGGCAGCGTGAAGTCGCTCTACCGCTAGGCACGGAGCCTCACCGGATTCAAGACCTCCCCTCGCCCGCGTGGCGGGGGGAGGTTTCTGTTTTCCTCGAACGGCGGCTTGGCTCGCGCAACGGGCCGTCGATCTGTGCTAGCCTCGTCTCGCCATGCCCGACACGCAGCCGGCGCTCATCGTTCTGACGGGATCGATCGCGAGCGGGAAATCCACCGTCGGTCGCCTCACCGTCCTCGAAACGGACCTCCGCTTCATCCCCGAGGACGTCGACTCGCTCGACGCGGACCGCCGCGTGCTCGACGCGTACTACGCCGCCGTGGCCGACTTCGCGCGCGGCGCACCGCCGGGCGGCACGGGATCCGGCTCATGCCGCACGACCGAGGACATCCGCGCCGTCGTCCTCGCGACCCAGGCGCATTTCATCCGGCGACGCGCGGCCACCCTCCGCGAGCACCTCGCGATCGGAGGCGGAGCCCTCGTCGAACGCCATCCGTACGATGACATCGAGGTGTTTTCGCGAAGGAACGTCGAGCAGGGGCTGCTCTCCGCGACCGACCTCGACCAGCTGGGTCGACTCGCGGACAGCGAGTTGAATCGAGTCCCTGCGCCTCGCCTCGTCGTCTTCCTGCACGCGGACCCCCTGCGGCTGCGCGAGCGGATCGCCCGCCGTGGCCGCCCTCAGGAACGCGACCTCGTTCGGCCCGACAACCCCTACCTCGACGAGTTGGGCCTGCTCTATGCCGGCTGGTACGAGCGGTGTCCCTTCCCCAAAACCCGGATCCAGGCGGATGACCTCGATGAGGCGACGATCGCTTCACGGGTCCGTGACGCGGTGCGCGCGCACCGGCTGGGGTAGATTCGGGAGGGTTCGGACGGCGAGAGGGATCCGACGCGAACCCCGCGAGGGCCGCGCCGCGGGACGCGCTATTTCAGGAGGACCATCTTCCGCGACAACACCGCGGCGGGCGTCTCGAGCCGGGAGAGGTAGACGCCCGAGGCGACCTCGTTTCCGCGGTCGTCCGTCCCGTCCCAGACCGCGGTGTGGCGCCCGCCGATCCGCTCCCCGCGCGCAAGCGTCTTCACGCGCCGCCCCGACGCGTCGTAGACCGCGAGGTCGACCGACGTCTTCGACGGGATCGCGTACTCGATCCTCGTGATCGGGTTGAACGGATTCGGATGGTTCGCGAAGAGCTCGACCTTCCCCGCCGACCCGAGGCCTCCCGCGATCCCGGTCACGCCCGAGACCGTCACCCAGATCGGGCTCGACCACGTCCTGTCGAAGTCCGTCTGGAGGAGGCGGACGAAGTAGTAGTAGTCCCCATCGCCGGGGACCGTGTCCGTGAAGGAGAAGTTCCAGGAGGTCGAGTTGATCGAGCCGGTCTTTCGGATCGCACCGTTCCGGTACAGGTTGTACGAGGAGAAGTTGGTCCCCGCCGAGGCGCTCGCCGCGATCGAGACGTACGGATCGTTCGCCGTGTAGGTCGAGCCCATCACGCGTCCGTCCGCGTGGAAGGCGAGCGTCACGCGGTCAGAGGCTGGGTTGATTTCGCACGCATAGAAGCGCCGATTGAAGAGCGCCTCCATCACGGCGTCCTTCGTGAGCGAGTCGGCGAGGACGCCTGTCAGGTAGATGTCGTTCCCGGAGTTGTTGTTCTGCTGGTCTCCCCATTTCTTCTGGTGGTTGTCCTGATTCGCGAGCGCCCCGACGTGCCAGCCGTTGTTGAGGGCCTGGAAGTACTGCGTTTCGTAGTCGCTCGAGCGCTTGCCGTTGCGCACCTCGATCCCCGCTAGAACGGGGTCCGCGGTGAAGTTGAAGGCGAGGCTGTTGAAGATGCTCTCCCCGTTCATCGTGACCGGGTGGTTGAACCCGGCCGGCTTGTTCACGGCGATGACGAAGTTATACGCGTTCGTCAGGTTCTCATACGCCTCGCTCGGCGCGATCGTCGGCGCGTCCCAGACGTTCATGTGGCCGTAGCCGGTTTCATTCGCGATGCCCAATTCCTGCGCCGGAAGAGCCACAAACCCTCCCTGCGCGTTGAACGTGGCCGCGGCCGACTGAAGCGACGTGTACTCCGACGCCGTGAGGTAGTGCGTGTGGTCCGTGATCGCAAGGATGTCGATGTCCGCGGTGTCGCGCGCGTGCGTGAACGCCTCGGTCACCGTGCCGAGGCCGTCGGAGAGGTTTGTGTGGGAGTGGAGGTTCGCCCAGAAGACCTGGTACGTCCGCGGCGGGTTGGTCGACGCGGCGGCCGATGGGCTGTTCGAGACGTCCGCCTCGTTCCCGACCTCGTCCCTCGCTCGGATCGCGAAGTAATAGACCTGGCCCGGGTTCAATGCGACGACGACCATGGACTGAAGCGTCCCCGCGACGGCCGGGCTCGGCACCCCCGTCACAACCGTGGACGTCCCCCAATTGAGGTCGGTGATCGGCACCGAGTTTCGCCGCATCGAGTAGCCGAAGGCCGTGCCCGTGCCGCCGTCGTCTCCAGGCGCCGTCCACGTGAGGTTGATCTCGCCCTGGAAGGCGCCGGAGGAGGCGGCCAGGTCCGCCACCGCCGCTGGTGGCAGAGAGTCCGGGACGAGGATGTCGAAGTCGTTCCGCGGCTCGAGCGCGAAGTTGGCGCCCCCGATGAACTGCATGATCCCCGTGAGGCTCGTGATGAAGGTGCCGGGTACGGGCCTCGTGTACGTCATCATGTTGTCGACGAGGAGTGTCTCGCCGGGCGCCTCGCCGTCCATCTCGACCACGCGCCAGTCGGAGGACGCCGTCGTGTCCACCGCCAGCACGGAGTCGAGAACGACGAAGACCCCTTCCCAGTCCTCGGCTGTCGGGCTTCCCGTGCGCAGGTTCCCCACGTGGAGGGCCTCGGGAGCCGGCACGGCGCCCGTGGAGTCGACCACGTTCGCGTAGCCGCCGAGCCCGGTGCCGATGTTGATCTCGGAATTGCCCGACACCTCCTTGTAGAGGCCGTGCACCGTGACCCGGGTCCCGGGGCCGAGGGGCGGCGGGGCGCCGGAAATCGCGTTGATCCAGATCCCGGAGCGGGCGCCGCCGGCCGGCTCCTCGACCCAGAACCCGGTCGCCGCCGCGCCCGTGACGATCACCGAGTCACAGGTGACCGTGGTGTTCACGCCGAACGCCGCGTTCTGGACTTCGTAGATCGAGGCGTCGTCCGGGTCCTGGGCGCGCGCGGGCGCCGCGCACAGGGCGCATGCGAACACGGCGAGAGCGAGCACCGCTCCCGCCGTGCCGTCGATCGGTCGTGTTGTCCGCACTCCCACTTCCTTACTTCAAGAACACCATCTTGCGAGTCTCGTCGAAGGCGGACGTCGAGAGTTTGTAGAAGTAGACGCCGGTCGACACCTCGGCGCCGTCGTTATCTCTGCCGTCCCAGTGCTCCGCGTACTCTCCCGCCTTGAGCGATTTGTCGACGAGGGTCCGCACCGCCCGACCGGAGACGTCGTAGATGATCAGCGACGCGCGACTCGGCTTCGAGAGCGCGAAGGAGATCGTCGTCTTCGGGCTGAACGGGTTCGGGTGGTTCTGATCGAGACGCGTCCGCGTGGGGAGGATCGGTGAGACGTCGCCGATGCCGGTGACCCCGACCATGCAGATATCGGACGAGTTCCTCGGCAGGATCCGCCGGTAGAAGTCTGCGGTCGGCGAGGTGAAGCGCACGGTATCCATCACGCCGATGACGAAGCAGAGCGAGTCGCCGTTGTCGATGCTCGCGAAGAGCGGGTACCCGCCGCCGTCGAGGTCGTCCATGATCAGGGAGTCGGGCCCGAACGTGACCGGCACCTTGTTGAACGCCGAGCCGGGCCACGTGTCGCGGGCGACGAGCGGCCCGTTCAACCTCACGAGCACGCCTTCGTAGTCCTCGGAGTGCGCCTGCGCCATCGTGACCACGTCCGGCCCCGGCACCGGCTTCGAGCCCACCACCGAGACGAAATCGAGGATCCCGATCTCCGTCTTGTTGTTGAACTCCTGGACGAGCCCGGAGACGAGTACGGAGTCTCCTCGGTTCACGCTCGCCATGCCCGCCGTGTTGAACACGAAGAGACCGCTCTTGGGCCCTCCCCCGGAGTTCTCGACGAAGAACTGCCCGCCGAACGAGTTGTAATTCTCGTTCGTCGCCACCGTGACGACTCCCCCGATGCACGTGGTGAAGCCCGCGCAGCGCGACGAGTCGTTCGACACGCTCTTCGGCTCCTGCACGTAGTCCACCTTCCGGACCTTGGCGATGAACTGGACGAACGAGGGGACCATCGTGACGCCGTGCACGTTCTTCACGTTGATGATGTCGATCCGCTCCGGGGCCACGACGGCGTCGGAGAGGCCGGCCTGGCTGCCGGTCGTCAGGCGCACGAGCGTCGACTCGACGAGGACCGCCGAGTTGAGCGTGAAGTTCAGGGAGAGGAGGCTGTAGTTGTTGATGTTTTGGGCCGTCGCCGCGTCGAGCGGGTAGGTCCAGCGGATTTCGATCGTCGTGTTGCTCGTGACGTAGCCGAACTCGGGGGTCGGCGCGGGGTAGCGGTCGAAGACGATGTCGAAGTCGCCGCGCGTCTCGATCTTGTGCTCGCTGAACGTCTCGTCGAAGACGCCGCGCAGGAATTGGATGTCGGTGCCGACTGGCGGCTGCTGATGGAGCATCTTGTCGTCGACGAGGCACGTGTCCGCGAGACCCACGCACGTCGAGTCGCCGTCCCTCTCCTCCACCGACCACTCCCCGCTCGGAAGGTCCGCCTTCACGCGCACGCTGTCCAACTCGACGAGGACCCCCTCCCACTGCTCCATGGGGGCTTGATTGATGTTCACGGCGCCATCCGGGCCGAGGACGCAGGCGGTCAATTTCTTGAACCCGGGCATCACGGCGTTCGACGAGAGGACCGTCCACGAGCTGTCGATCCCGGTCATCAGGAGGCAGTCGCGCATGTTCAACTCGGACTGCTCGAAGAACTCCGCGTAGGCGCCGACGATCGTGACCGAGTCCCCGAGGGCCAGCGCGGCCGAGGGATCGGTGACGCCCGTGAAGCAGAAGATCCCCGAGAACGGATCGCCAGCGGCGCCGGGGCCGCCGGAGGGGGGATCCTGGATCCAGAAGCCGCGGCCGCTTGCGGTCGTGGACGTCGCGCTCCCGCGAATCGCGGTCACGATCGCGCCGCTAATGCGGATGGCGGTCGAATCGGCGAACGTGCCGGTTTGGACGTCCGCGCACGTCCCGTCGACCTGGGCGTGGGACACCGCCGCACCGAAGCCGAACGTGAACAACGCCAGGAACAAGGACGAGAGGGAACATGTCGCCTTACGCATCGGGGTCTCTCCTCTGCTCGATAGGGCCTGCGGGCCCGCGGCGTCTCCTCTCGGCGCGCCGGGGCCGATCCTGGAAGGGTTGGAATTCTCGAACGACGACGGAGGGGAACTGGCGCCTACGGACGATCCGCGGCGCGTCTCCCCGGCAGACAGACACGCGACGATTCTAGCAAAGTCCCCGTGAAAATGTCAAGACAATGCATTATAGGACGATGAGTTACGGGAAAAGCGAGAGTCCGGGCCCCGAGATCGGCCGGCGGACGTGCCGGCAGTCCGCTATGGGGGGGGACACGGGCAAGGAGGGCTCCCGCTCAGAACGCATAGCACGGCGCGGAATTCGCAATCGTGGTTCCCGTAAGTTCTCATGCGCCAGGAGGGGAAGCCCAACAGGATGAGCCGGCCGGCGCCGGACGGCCGGAGGATTCCGACGGTCCCCTCTTCCTTCAGCGTGTCGACCCCCTCGGCGAGAACGGTGCCCTCGGGGAGCGTGTAGAGGGGGATGGCATCGTCGGTGGGAGCGAACACATCGAAACTCGCGTTGAGGAAGGCCACGTGCCGGAGGTTTCCGAGGCCGTGGGCGGGGTCCCCGACGAGGTCGTAGGTGCTCAGGATCGACCGGGCGTTCGACAAGATCCGGTCGACGCCTACGTGGATCCTCCTGAAGCGAGCGTCGCCGTCCGGATAGAAGGCTTCGGGGATCGTGTCCCCGCTGTTGGTCGCGGGATTGAAGTTCAGGATGTTCGTCCCGAGGACGTACGTCGAGACGACCAGGATCCTCCCCCCTTCCGCGATCCAGTCGGGCAAGGCATCGCGCGCGGCCGCGAGCGAAGGCGACCCCAGCGAATCGCTGACTTGGTCGTACCAGACGACCGTCTCGAACGTGCTCAGGAGGGCGGCGGCCTGCTCCGGCGTCTCGATCGGGAATTGCTCGATGTCGAGGAGCTCGTAATTCCCGGGCCCGAAGAACGTGTCGACGTTCGCCATGTAGAAGGCGTCGAGAGTCGCGCCCCCGATTTGGCTGGACGGCGAGTCGTCGACGAGGAGGACCGGCGCGGAGACGCTCGTGAGGTTCGTGGAGAACGAATCGGGCACGCTCCCCTGCTGACCCGTGTCGACCGCCTGGATGGTGATCCTCTGGTCGCCGAACCCAGCGAAGTCGGACGGGCCGAGCGCCGCGGCGCGCGCCGCCCCGTCCTCGACCACGATCGGGTCCGTCTCCGTGGAGTCGGTCCAGATGAGGAAGCGCGCGAGCGTCGCGTCACCGTCCGGATCGGTCGCGGTCCAACGGAGCGTGAACGAAGGGAAGAGAGGCCCGGGGGGCTCGGTCGTCAGGCTGCATCGGGGAGCCGCGTTCCGGAACGGGTACGCCTGCTCGGCGGGCGTCGGGTCGAGCGCGCCGCGCTCGTCGAGGGCCCTGACGTAGAAGGTGTAGACCGCGAGGCCCGTGCGCGTCGGGAGCGTGAACGAGTCGCGGGCCGCCGTCGTGAAGACCCACGTCGTGTCGAACGTCGAGTCGGGGACGGACGGCACCCACCGGTAGTCGAACCCGACGACCTCTCCGTCGGGGTCGCTCCCCCACCAACGGATCTCCTGGACGTACAGCGTCGTGTCCACGTCGCCGACGAAGACGAGACCGGTCTCGGGCGCGCGGTTCGCTCCGGGCTGGCCGGGACCGTCCGAGCAGCCGACCGCCACCGTGAGGACGGCGAGCGCGGCGCGGAGCACGCTCTTCGGGCGCGGCCGTCGTGGCCGGCGGATGGGACGATTGCCGGTCATTTGAGGATCACGAACTTTCCGGTCTCGACGTCGCCCGTCGCGAGGTCCTCGACCGCGAAGAAGTAGAGCCCGCTCGCCACCGGCTGGTCTTCCCTCGTGATGAGGTCCCACGCGGCCTGTCCGCCGGAGAGGACCGGCGCGTTCTCGTCGGGCCGGTCGAGGAGGAAGACGCCGCCCGCGTGATACGTCGAGCCATCGAATGGGATCTCGTCCACGAGGTCGCCCGACAGGGTGAAGATGCGGATCACGCACCGCTCGGGGAGGTGGTTGAACCAGAGAAGCCGCTCGCGCGGGAGGACGCCGTCCCATGCCGCCTGGCCCCGGTACGGATTCGGGTAGACGGTGACCTTCCGCGAGCGTGCCCCCGCAGGCACGGCGTCGCTCCCGGGCACGATGAGCGTCTTGTTCTGCGGGATCCCGCTCTCGAGGGGCGGGAGTCCCTGCCCCGGGTCCCCGATGTCGTAGGACGTCACCGAGACCCAATACCGGAACCCGTTCCGCACCGACGGGATCGTCAGCCGGTAATCGTAGTCGATGCCGCCAATCGTCGTGTCGTGCCGCACGTCGGCGAACCCGGTGTTGAAGCCAATCGAGTCCGCGACGTCGAGGTCGCGCACGAGCGAGAAGGCCGCGTTGTCCGCGCTCAAGTAGACCCTGTAGCCTTCGAAGTCGAGGAGCCCGCTCGCCGGGTCGGGGATCGTCTCCGGCTGCGCGTCCCAAAAAACCGTCACTTGGTTCGGCCCCGGATCGAGATGGACGCGCGGCGACGGCGGGGGCTGCGGGATGACGTAGTTCGAATCGAACGCCCGCTGCGCCCAGCTCGCGTTGAGCACAAGGTCCTCGTAGGTGTCGCCGCCGACGAACGCGAAGGCGACGTCGAGGGTGTCGCCGGGGAGCAGGATCGGGTACGGCCCGAAGGAGATCACCTCGACGGGATCGTTGATCCGCCCGAGAGAATCGGTCTCGCAGGTGGTCCCGACGTTGTCCGTCGAGTCGCTGTGGCCGTTCGCCATGATGAGGTACCGCTCGTCGTCGTCGTTCCGCGTCTGGTCGCCCGGGAAGAAATCGAACCAATTGAACGAGACCGTCTTCCCGATGACGCTGTCCGGCCGGCTCCCGAGAATCATCATCCCGCCGAACGTGGGCGCGTCGCCGCGATCGAAGCTGCAGTGGTGCTCGGTGAAGAGACGGAGCGTGTCGTCCCACGAGATGACCTTGTTATCGAACAGAGGGGACAATGGGGTCGGGGGCCACTCCTCGTACCGGCCTTTGAAGTTCGACGCGAACTCCGCGAACATCCCGAAGTATAGGTTCGTGAGGGCGACCGTGCTCACGTTCTTGACCGTGTAGTTGAGGATCACGAAGTCGTCGACCGGCTTGAACGACCACCCGATGCTCGTCAACCGAACCTCGACCCCGAGCGGGCACGGGTCCTCAAGATTGGCGACCTCGGGCGGCGGGTAGTCGCGGAACGCGCAGATCAGGTCTTCCTCCGAGATCGCGTCGGGGTGGAAGTCCGGCCGATTCTGAAGAGTCGAGCGGCTCGTGAAGGAGGCGAGGGGCACGAACTCCGTCGTGCCTTCCCCCGGGCTGCTGATGTTCTGGTCGCGCGACCCGGTGGTCACGAGCGTCTCGCCGTCCGCGGACACGGCGGCGATCCAGAGTCCGCCGCGGATGAGGTGCTCGATCTCGGAGCCGTTCGGATACTCGAACGAGGCCGCGCGCGTGTCGTGGTCGTTGCCCACGGTCCCGAAGTTCGAGATCGAGAGCCCGACGGTGCCGGGACCGGCGACGAGGAGTTGGAAACCCGCGTCCGCGGGCGGTAGGGACGTATCCTCGCGGCCCGCGAAGAGGCAGGTGTCGCGTGGCACCGCCAGGCGCGGCGGCTCCGGGTCGTCGCGATGCGAGGCGGCGAGGGCCGTCCCGGGAGGCGCAGGGAGCGCGAGCGCGAAGGCGGCGACGAGTACGCCGCCCGAGAGCGAGGCCTCGATCGTCGTGGGTCGTCGCTTCATCGGTCGTCCTTCAGATCGAGGCTCGTGCGGAGCTCGTAGACGAGGACCATGCCGAGCGTCCGGTCGAGGACGAGGGCGAGTGACTTGCTCGCCGTCACCGCGATCGGGTCGACCGTCGCGGTCGGCGCGCTCGAGGAGGAGTCCGGGATGTCCACGCGAAGATCGAGATCGCCGTCGCGATCGAACTTGAGAACCCGAGCCTTGCCCGTGTCCGCGACGTAGACGAATCCGGAGTCGTCGACCGCGACGTCGAGCGGTCTCGAGAAGCCCGGGTCCTCCGCGAGCTCGAGCCCGTCGAGGACGAGGATCGGGCTCGAGGGGACGTCGGCGCTCACCTTCTGGACCCAGTTCTTCGCGATGTCCGCGCAGAAGAGCGCCGACCCCGACACGGCGAGCCCGCCGGGGCTGTCGACGAAGCCGCTCCCCGTGCCGCGCGTCGCGACGTCAAGGATCGGCGAGCCGTCCACCGTGTACTTGCGGATGACGTCGGCGATCTCCGTCGAGGCGCTCCGCGTCGAGTCGATCAGATCGAGGTCGTCGTGGAACGCGGAGTCGGTCCACGCGACGTACAAGTTGTTCGCCGGATCCGCGGCGAGCCCGCGGAGCGTGACGAACGAGTTCGTGATGCGGCGCGTGCGGGAGTCGGGGCGCGTCGTGTCGTTCACGGTCTCCGTCCAATCCTGGTCCGAAAACGTCCCGATGTGGTTCCGCCCATCGGCGCTGAATCGCTTGACGGCCGCCGGGGTCGCGTCATCCAGGACGAAGAGTGCGCCGGCCGCCCCCTCGGCGATCTGGGTGGGAAAGGCGAGGTCCGGCATCTCGACGCCGGTGGGCGTCGGATCCTTCTTGGAGCGGAAATAGCCCCGGACGCGGAGGCTGTCGCTCCCGGGCCGCGGCTCGGCGATGAAGACCTGCCCGCCGCGCGTCATCAGGACGTCGCGCGCGCCCGCGAAGCCGGCCCAGCGGTACTTCACGAAGTACGTGTCCTCGCTCAATGGGGGCGTGCTCGGCGACTCGGTCGGGAGCTCGAACTTCGTGCCGCAGCCGGAAACGCCGAGCGCTCCCGCGAGGGAAAGCGCCGCCGGGAGGAGAGCGCGCGCGCCGCGCATCAGAACGCCACCGAGAGCGAGAGCCGGTCGATCCGCCCGAAACTCTCGCTGTGCGTGAACGCGTAGTCGACTTGCCCCGCCCGCTCTCCCGCGCGGATGCGGAGCCCGAGGCCCCCCGACAGGTGCATGTCGTCGGCGTTCGTGTCGTAGCCGAGCCGCACCGCCGCCATGTTCCGGTAGAGGAGCTCTCCTCCGAGCTTGAGCGTCTCCGCATTGTCGCCGGGGCGGTTCATCTCGAGGGACCCGATGCCGCGCAACTCCTCCGTCTCGTACACCGTCGAGGAGATCCCGATCTTGAACGCGGTCGGCGGCGCGAAGCCGATGAAGTCGCTGTCTTGTGCTTGCGGGAGGCCGCCCGACCGGGTGATCCGCTCGTACCCTCCGTCCGGGTCGAGGTCGGGCCCGAAGTTCGTGATGACGACGGAGAAGTTCATGTTCCGGAACCCGAGGTGGTACATCGTGCCCACGTCCGCGAGCCACGCCGTCACGAGTCCGCCGCCCACGTCGCTCGCCAGGTCCTCGCGGAGGACCTTCACGTTCACGCCGCACGCGAACTTGTCGGTGAAGTAGCGCGCGTACCCGACGCCAATGAGGAGGTCCGAGTACATGAAGTCGCGTCCCGTGCCGTCCGGCTGGAGCTCGGTCGTCTCCTGGAGTTCCGTCCAGAGCGCCGCCACCTGGAATCCCGCCACGCCGTCCGCGAGCCGCGGCACCGGCGCGACGAACGCGAGGTACTCGACGTTCACGTCCGTGAGCCACGACGTGTGGGAGAAGAGGACCTCACGCGACTGGAAGCCGGCCATTCCCGCCGGGTTCCAGTAGAGCGCGGAGGGATCGTCCGCGACGGCGACGAACGCCTCGCCCATCGCGACCGCCTTCGCTCCCATGCCGATCCTGAGAAAGTTGCCCGACGAGGTGCCGACGCGCTGCCCGCCGAGCGAGGACTGGGCCGAGGCGCCGGCGGGCGCGAGCGCGAGGCACGCGGCCGCGAGCGCGCCGCGGCGCGCCACGGATCGCCACCTCACCAGTCGACCCCCAACCCCACCCAGATGCTCCGTGGCGGCGAGTACCACGACGGGTCCTGGAATCGGATCCGGTCCGACTCGCGGGCCTCCGGGTCCGATGGGATCTGCTGGTTCTGGCCCACGCCGATCGTCGGGACATCGCCCGTCGACGGGTCGACGCGCGTCGGGAACCTCTTGTTCAGGATGTTGCGTCCCTCGATGCCGAGCTTGAGTCGGCTCCCCGAGATCCGGAACCCCTTCTCGGCGCGCACGTCGAGCGTCGAGTTGAACGGCGCGTTCGCCGAGAACTTCTTCGCGGTCTCGATCCCCTGCTCGTCCTCCGGCGTGTAGGCCCGCCCCGAGCGGACGAGATAGTAGAGGTTGATGAACCAGTCGCGCGGAAGTCGCATGCCGAATACCGCCGGCACCTTTTCAGGCGCGGTCCGCTCGGAGACCGCGTAATCGATCGAGATCGAGAGCTTGTGCGGTCGGTTCCACCAGAGGTAGCCCTCCTCGAGCCCGATCTCGGAGAACGCGCCCTCCGTCTGCTGGAGGATCTGGGTCTGGTTCGGATCGGACGCCTTCCCGGTCGCCACCGAGAACGAGTACGCGACGGAGCCCGAAAGGAACGGATTGCGCCGTTTCTTGAGTTGGAGCTCGAAGCCGCGGCTCCGCGCGAAGTCGTTGTTGATGTAGATGAAGAAGTCGCCCTGGCCCGGCTTGGAGAAGCGGATGGAGGTCGGGTAGTCGTAGATGTCCTTGTAGAAGAACGTGATGTCCCCGGAGAGCGTGCGCGAGAACTCGTGGCGGAGGCCCATCTCGTACTGGACGGCGCGCTCCGGATTCAGGTTCAGATTACCGACGAGCGGGAAGTCCTCGCTCGAGACGGAGGCGATCTTCGAGTAGACGTAGAAGTAGGACGGGCGCTGGGAGAAGTGCCCGTAGTTCAGGAAGAGGTGAGTGTGGTCCGTGATCGGATGCGAGACCGCGAGCCGCGGGAGCAGGCTCCCCTTGTAACGCCGCCCGAAGAGCGAGCGCGTGTCCTTCTCGTACTCTAGCTCGATCGCCCGGTTGTAGTTCGCGCGCGACCTGTCCTTGACCGCCTCGTCCGCTTGCTCGCCCGGGAACCAGTAATCGTACCGGAGGCCGACGTTTCCGATGAACCCCTCGAACTCGAACCCATCCTGGACGAAGATCGCGCCGGTCGTGGGATAGACGTGGTAGAGGTCGTGGCTCCCCCCGAGGTTGTTGGGGTCCTCGACCCACGGGAAACGGATGTCCACGTACTGCACGTTGTGCAACGAGTTCTCCCAGCCGGTCGTGAGCGTGTTGCGCTTCCCGAGCTTCCTCGTCATCTCGACGTAGGTCGAGTAGCTCTCGATAAAGCGGTCGTGCCACCGCGGCGCGTCGCCCGTGTCGACGAAGTAGGGGCGATCGCACGGGCCGCTCACGAGCGAATCGGGCGAACCGTCTCCGTCGACGTCGAGGCTGTCGCCGCAGTTCGGGAGCGCGAAATCGTCGCCTTCCTCGTAGCCTTCGTCGCCGAACCAGAGCCGCCCGAAGACGTCTTGGTGGTAGGAGCTGAAGGTCCTCGAGAACCGCGCGTTGGTCGTCGTCGTCCTCGACCAGAGCCGGTTCCAGGCGATCGAGAAGAGCGAGTTGTCCTTGGTGTACGTGTAGTAGTGGTCGAGGCGCTGGCTGTAGGCCCACGGGTAGTTCGTGTCCTCCGTGACGTCGCGGCGGACGATCGGGGGATCGTTGAACCCGTGGTCGATCGTGAGGTTCTTCGACAGCGTGAAGTTGAGTTTGTCCCTGTTCCCCAGCCGCCAGGTGAGCTTCGAGAAGAGCCGCCAGTCGTTCGAGAGGCGAGGCGACCAATTGTCCGAGAGGTAGCGGAACTTTCCGCCGAGCAGGTTGTCCTCGTAGGACGAGCGGAGCGTGCGGGCGAGATCGCCGCCGTCGACGAGGGCCGGGCCTGGATTCCCCGAGCCGCTCCCGGGAAGGTAGCCGTCCGCGAAGACGGCGTTGAGGCTCAGGAAGTAGGTGATTCTCCCTGGCGGCTCCCACCCGAGGAGCGGGAGGAGCAAGTGCGTGATCGGCTCGGGGCCTTCCGAGCGGAAGTTCACCTCGTCCCGCCTGAAGTGCTTGTAGATCCCGCCGACGACGGGGAAATGGTCGCTCTTCCACTCGGTGAACGTGCGGAGGCTGTCGCCGCCCTCGCGCGTCTTGATGTCGATCACGCCGGAGAGCGCGTCGCCGTACTCGGCGTTGTAGCCGCCGGTGATGACGTTGATCTCGGAGACGCTCGACGCCGCGACCTCGCCGCCGCCCGAGCGGCCCGAGATCAGGTCCTTCACGACGACGCCGTCGATCCGGTATTGCGTCTCGTCGCTCCGGCCGCCGCGGATGTGGATCTCGTCGTCCTCGATCGTCACGCCCGCCTGCTGCACGAGGACGTCCTTCACCGTGGTCACCGGCGCGGACTTGATCTCCTCCGAGGTGATCGTGCGCGTTGTCGCCGTGAGGTCCACCTCGACGAGCGCCTTCTCCCCCGTGACCTCGATCACCTCGGTCTCCGCGGCGATCGTCGGCGTCATCGGGAGGATGAGGTCCGCGGCGACGCCCGCCTGGATGCGGAACTCCTTGATCACGCGGTCCTCGTAGCCGAGGTAACTCCCCATCACTTGGTGGACTCCCGCCGGGATGTTCGGGAGGAGAAACGTGCCGTCCTCCCGCGTCATCACGCCGAGGGTGGTCCCGACGATCGAGACGTTCCCGAACGGGAGCGGGCCCTTCGTCTCCTCGTCTATCATCTTCCCGAGGATCGAGCCGGTCGTCTGGGCGGCGCTCGGCGACGCGCCGAGGGCGAGAGCAAGGAGGAGGGCGACCGGGAGAGCGATGGGGAGAGCGAACAGGCCGGGGCCCTCTCGCCGGATACGGGGTTCTCTGGTGCGCGGCCTTGTGAGTGTCATGTGAGGTTGCGGCTTACGCGGCCTGGACTCTATCAGACTTCCGAACGCCCCGGCAAGGGGTTTGGCCGACGACCTTGATCCGTCGGTAAGGCTCCGTTGGTAGGGAAGCAAAAGCACCTTGCCGGCCGCTGAGACAGCGGTTAAGAAGAGGCGAGCTTCGACACTCTCTCTTCACCGGCGAGGTGCGAGGATGACGG